>OLPT01000363.1_pt1 | contig 36550 bp, 56 predicted proteins | sample 1673051 | NCBI WGS metagenome assembly OLPT01 (sample SAMEA3136750, study PRJEB25190) | human gut metagenome | biome: human gut; feature: human-associated habitat; material: faeces | place: Austria | collected 2013
AGAGCAGGGGACTCTTAATCCCAAGGTCCAGGGTTCGACCCCCTGACGGCCCACCAAAGAACGCACAGGTCAGCGCTTCGGCGCTGACCTTTTTTGTTTACCGAGAAGCCGAATCATAACCGTCCGTTACCGTTCGCGTTTTACGCCCCCTGCCGTTTATGCGCGGCAGGGGGCGTTTTATGCATTTAGCAGGTAATGGACCTAGGGAACACCGTTTTAGAGCGTCTCGGCGCTGCGACCGGTGCCATTAAAACCGCCGTCAGCGCCGCCGCCCTCGACGATCTGCAGGGCGCGCCCGACCTGCCTGGCGGCCTTCTCGCGCTCCGCGAGACCCGGTTTGATGTAATGGCGGTAATCTGTCCCCAGGTCCGTATGTCCGTGCAGGTCCATGATGCTCAGGGGGTCGACCTCGGTCGCCGCCATGATGGTCTCGGACGTGTGGCGCAGGGCCTTTGGCGGGATATACCGCAGGTCATGGCGTACGCACATGCGCCGCCAGGCGCGCACGAGGTTGTCGCCGCGCATGTTCACGATTCGCTGGCCGCTCCACTCGCGAACCTGCTCCGTAACCGAAGTGCCGCCCTCGACGGTCATGGACGGGCGCAGCTCGTCCATGATCTGGTGCAGGCGCTCGCGCCCGGCCAATAAAACCGGCACGGTGCGCACGGAATGGGCGTTCTTGGTCTCCTTGATTCCATCCTCGTCCGTGTACGCGCGGCAGACCTCGATGTACTCCGAGACGGTCGGCTGGCCTGTGGCGAAGTCGTAGGTCGTGGTGACCTTGAGGTCGCACGGGCGCACGGCAAGCGCCTCCTCCTTGCGCAGGCCGCTCAGGCCCAGGATGAGGTAGGCGTTCATGACAAGATCGGCGCGGTCGTCGCTGGCGGCGAGCCTGCGCAGCGCCTCGGCGGCCTCGGGGATGCTCCACGGCTCCACGGGCGCCTGCTTCGCCTTGGGCGCTATGACGCGGCGGCGGAAGGGCTCAACCGTCACCCAGCCATCGTCGAAGGCACGGCGCATGACGGCGCGCAGGGTGGTCTTGGTCTTGGCAGGCGCGCCCGAGCGCTCGATGCAGCTGCGCATCATGTCGTGGGTTATCTCGGAGATGTCCGTTGAACCCAGGATGGGGGAGATGTAGTTGTCCATCTGGCCGTCGTACTCGCGCAGGCTTGCCTTGGAGCGCGGCTTTCCGCGGTTGCTGGGTGAGTCGCGGAAAACTCCCCAATAATACATATCAAGCGTGACGCCCGCGTGCGCCGCCTGGGACACCCCGAGCTCGCGGGCGAGCTGGGCGATGGCGATGTCTGCCTCGGTCTCGGTACCGTGGACGGTGCGCGACACGCGCCGCACGTGCCCGTCCGCGCGGAAGCCAGCCTGCACGCGGATCACCCACTTGCCGGGTGCGACCTCGCGCTTCGACCCGAGTTTTGACCTTGAGTTCTCGTTGGTTGCCATATAATGGTCCTGCCTTTCCCTTTTTGCCGGAGGGCATATGCCCCGTGCGGATCCGCCAAGATTGCCGCACGGGGTTTCTTTATGTCTGTAGCTGTCAAAGAAACTTTGACAGCTGGGGTTCCCGCTTGGGTTTTTTCGAAAAAATCTAAAAAACCCTGCCGTGTCGCGGGTCATAATCGTGGTGAACACCATTTACGCTCCCGGAGGTACCCATGGCTCGCTACGGCGTCGGCGCTTATGCATACGAGGACGATTCCTGCGACACGATGATCTACGATGGGCTCACGGGCATTCCGCTGAGCCTTGGGTATGAGCTCGTGTCACAGGAGCGCGGGGACACCGTGAAGGTCGTCGCCCTGGGAGTGAAGGACGACGCTGCGGGCCCCGTCCCGTTTGCGACGCTCAGGCCGTGCGCGTACTCCCTGGCATCCGAGTACGACGTGCGTGCCGTGAGGTGCCCGCAGACCGGTCAATGGGTCCTCATCGGGTACATGGGCGTCTAGAGGAGCCCTGCGATCTTCCCGCCGACAGAGAGAATGCCGGCCACTAGCTCCCCGCCCTTCTTGGCTATCTCCAATCCCTTGATCATGCGGTCGGCCAGCGATGCCTGGTCGCCGCGTTTTGCTGCTAATTCCATCTGACCGATACATGCGGCGAGCGCGTCTTTGTCTTCGGCAGTGAGTCCTTGGTCCGCGACGACCATCTCCATCAAGTTGTCGACGGACGCCCTCATGGAAGATGAGGACGAGGAACTCGAGCTTGAGGTCGCATTGCTGTCTGCGTGCTGCTCGACGCTCACGTTTGTCATCGCCGTCGAGGACTTTATCTTTTCTATCTCATAACTCATGCGCCTGTCATCGGCGTACAGCTTCGCTTTCGCCTGGAGCCGCCGTATGTCCTCGGCGGCATCTTTCCTCCCGTATGACGACTGCCCGCCGATCGTCGCGCGGAACATCTTCAGGCCCACGCGGACCTTGGGTACAACTGTTTCTAGCGCCGACTCGATTCTCTTGGCCTCGCTCACGAGGTTGTAGGAATCGGGGTTTGCTAGGATTTCCCCGCATTCCGCTATGAGCTCGTTGATTGCGTTATCCATGACTTGAGTAATCCCTTCTTTTGGTGGCTCGAAGCTGATCGGGGCGTTGGTTCGCGGCCCCATATTCGTTGGGTTACGAAAATGGGGGAGTAGCTGGCGTTTTGGTGCCCGTTGCCTACGCGGACCTTACTTGATCCGCTTCCAGCCCTTCGATTTCAGGCGCTGCAGCCTGATTTTGGGACAGCTCGGCCTGGTCGCGTGCCGTCTCCAGGATCTTCGAGCGCCTCTTCTCGGTGCTCTGCCGGTAGCAGGTGATCAGCTCGCCCTCCGCGCCCGCCGGCGCCGTCGGCCTGTCCTCGGGATGCTCCTCGTACCAGCCGAGCAGGTCGTTGGGGTCGGTGTTGAAAACTTCGCAGAGCGCACCTACGAGCTCTGCGTTTGGATAGCTCTCCTCGCGCTCCCAAGACTGAATGGTTCGGAATGACTTGCCAACTTTTTGTGCAAGCTCCTTTTGGTTTAGCCCAAGGGCTTCTCGCCGCTCTCGTAGACGTAGGTTCATCCTCGCTCCTTTCTTTACGTTAAGTGAATAGTAAACAAAAAAATGTCTTTACGCAAAAAAATGTTGCTAATTCGATTGACAGGGACAGAAAACTGTTCATAATGAAGTTCGACAGACAGAAAAACGTCTCTAAGGAGGAATGAATGGATTTCAGTAAGGAGCTGGCGGGGAACATCCGCGCCGCACGCGCCCGAGCTGACCTTTCTCAGGCTGAGGTCGCTTCTAAAGTCGGAGTGAACGTCAGCACTTTCGCGAAGTACGAGAGCGGCGATTACATTCCCGGGGCCGACAAGCTCTTGGCGATCTCGCAGGTGCTTGGTTGTCCGCCCAACGACCTGATGGGCTGGAACACGGACGAGGCCGCATAGGGATGGGGGAAGAGATGAAAGGCAAGAAGATGGACAAACTGCAGCGTGACCTCGATACGGTCGATACCCATATTGAACACGCGCTCAAGATGCTCGGTTCAGCACGTCTTCAGCTCGCATGCGCCAGCGCGATTCTGGATTCGCTCGCGGACGGCGTGGAGATCGGGGCCGACCTTATCGCGTTCGATATGACGTCCCGCAACGGGGACGGCTCGTCTGGGGACCGCGAATGACCCGGGCGCTGCTGGCCTCGGCCGTCGTGATGGACGCCGCCGGCTGGATGTGCACCGCGCAGGGGGCCTACGGCCTCGCGCGGGTGTGCTTCTCGGCCGCCGTGCCGTTCATCGCGGCGTGGGCGCTCGCGTCGTTCTGCGACTGACGGCGGGCCCGCCCCCGTCGCGCCACGGGTTCCGTACCGCCCCCATTCCGCGGGGCCCGTGGCGCGACGGGGCCGGACCCCCTACTTCCGGCCCATAAGGTGTCCGCCGCCGACTTGGCGGGGCGGCGGCACCGCTCCCTTTGGCGGGGGAGCGCCCTCCGGCTGCATCTATCGGTGCGGCCCTCCGGCAAGGGATTGGCTCAACGAATGAAAGGAGAAGGCCATGTGGATGTCGATAGCCAAGGGCGCGCGTTACGCCTGCTGCGACAACGTCACGTTCCGCGCGATGGTCATGCAGGGGATCATCCCGCGCTACCCGTCGCTCAACCCCAACAGCTCTCGCGAGGTGGTGAGCAGCGAGGACATCGACGCCGCCATCAGGGCGCGCGGCGCTGCTCCGGCGCTGCCCTCGCCCGACTGCGTGCCCGCTCGCCGTCCGAGGCGGGTGGCGTGATGGTCGACCTTATCTGGGATGCCGGCTGCAGGCTCGGCGAGTGGTGGAACTCTCTTCCCGAGCGCGTGCGCAGCGTGGCGTGCGCCGTCGTGATGCTCGCGCTCCTCGCCGTCGCGGGCGCCATCGAGGGGACCGCCCCGAGCGGGATGTACTACTAGCGCCCATTTACCTTGACAGCTGCATAGCGATCGGGGCGGCGGCCCGGGGAAGGGAGCCGCCCTATGGGACAAGGAATGCCGCCCGTATGGTCTTTCGTCCTCTTCGCGCTTGCGTTCACGATGTTCTTCGTCCTGGGGCTCGCTACATCCGGAGCGCTGTCCGGATGAGCTCGATGAGCGTGGGAGCGGCGGCGCCGCCGATGAATCCGGCTATGGCGCCGGAGACGACGCTGAACAGCGCCACGAGGTAGTCGTGCCTGCGCCCGCCGCGGACGTTCTCGCGCTCGATGCGCGCCGCCTCGTCTCGGTCTAGGAACCAGCAGCGCCCCTCCGAGGTCAGCTCGCCGAAGTACTTCGGGTTTTGCTCGCCGCCCGAGCGGCCGTCGAGGAGACCCTTTTTCGCGAGCGTCTCGTATACGCGGCGCTCGATGTCGTACTCGCGGGTGTATGTACGGATCTCCTCGCCGTATGAGTTAACGCTTTGGAGCGTGGACAGCTCGTCGTTGAGCCTGCTCCAGATGAAGCCGTCCACCGACTCGCCCCGTTCGGAAACCTCCTGGAGCCTCCTGAGATAGGACTGCTCCTCGCTCGTCAATTCAACCATCCGGACCCCCGCCCCGATCGCTATGGCAGTTCATGCGAGGCCATGGGCCTCGAGACAGGAGGATACATGCAATTCGAGAAGAAGTCTGTGCGCCTGGGCGATATCCGCCCGAGCGAGCAGAACCCGCGCGAGGACTTCGGCGACATCGGCGCCCTGGCCCGCAGCATCGAGGCGACCGGCGGCGAGCCGCTGAACCCGCCCGTGGTCGTGGCGGACGGCAACGTGTTCCGTATCGTCGACGGCGAGCGCCGCTACCGCGCGCTGTCCTCGATCTACGGGGAGGACCGCGAGGTCTCCGCGCTGGTGGCGGAGAGCATGGACGAGGCCAACGAGCTCGTGGCCATGCTCGCCACCGACGACAAGCGCCAGCTGACCGAGGCGGAGCGCGCACGAGGCGCGCAGCAGATGCTCGTGCTGGGCGTCGACGAGCAGCGCATCGAGCGCGCGAGCCGCGCCACCGCCGGGCAGATCCGGGCTGCGCGCAAACTGCGCGGTCGCATCGATGCCGGCGTGCAGGTGACGCTGGAGCAGCTCGAGGCCGCGAGCGCCTTCGACGACGAGAAGGACGTCGAGGCCGTGCTGGCGGCCGGCGAGGGCTGGGCAGACAAGGCCGACCGGATCCGCCGCCGCATCGAGCGCGAGGAGGCCAAGGCCGAGGACTACGACGCCTTCGGCGATGCTGGCATCCCGGTGGTGAAGGAAAAGCCCGAGGGGTTCGTCTACACGAACTGGGCAAACTTCGGCGATGCCGCCAAGAAGCTCGAAGGGGAGGACGTCACGGGCTTCGTGGCCGTGATGGCTGACAGATACTGGGAACTCTACAAACCGGATGACAGATCGGGCGCGGAACCCGAGAAGACCGAGGAGGAGATCCGAGCCGAGCAGGAGGCCGAGCGCGAGGAAGTCGCGCTCAAGGACCTGTACAGGCGCATGGTCGGCTTCATCACGTCCGGCGCGTTCACCATGCACGATGACCTCAAGCGCATCGTGCGCGAGGCCCGCGTGGAACCGGTCGTGGTGGCCGACGCGATAGGCGGCGACCCCTCCTTCGAGACCGACAAGCGCATCGCCAGCGTCCGTGAGGAGTTCATGGCGCGCCTCGGCACCTCCGGTCCCAGCGAGTACGAGGCCGGCTTCCGCCTCATGGCGGCGGCCAGGGACATGGTCCGGCTCAACAGCGGCTATAGCGGCGACGACGCCGAGGGCTGGCTCGAGCACTGGGAGATGTTCCGCTCGGCGGGCTTCGAGCCCGGCGGGGATGACGAATGGCTCATGGAGAGGGTGCAGGCGAGCGCCAAGGAGGAGGAGAAGGATGAGTAGCGAGAAGAATGTCAAGGTGACGGTGGAGGCGTGCGGCGAGGTCCGCTCGTTCGAGTGCCGCGGCGCGTCGCTCTCGACCATCAACGGGGACGGCTCCGGCAACTCGTGCTTCGTGGGCTCGGCCAGCCTCAGCGATCTGTTCGCGCTCGCCTGCGAGAGCACCGACGCGCTCTGCGCGGCCTTCAGCCAGGCGGGCGTCCCGGACAGGAACGCGCGCAAGCTCATGCTCATCGCCGCGCTCGGCGCCAACCCCCACAAACACGCCAACAGCGTCCAGATCACCGACCTGGACGCGCGCAGGGAGATCCGCGACATGGCGGCGGAGCTGGGCGTCGATGCCGACTTCTAGCGAGCGCCGGGCGGTCGTGCAGCGTGGGGAGGACGGGCGCTGGTTCGCCCGTCCTTATATGGGCACCGACCGCGTGACCGGCAGGCGGATCAGGCCGTACAGGTCGTGGGACGCGGAGCTGACGCGCGAGCAGGCCCAGGCCGAGTGCGACAGGTGGGCGGCTACGTTCGACCCGTCGTCGGCCCGGGACAGCTCCAAGCGCCTGTCCTCGATGCTCGAGACGTACATCTCCGACCCCGTCAACGGCCTGTCCGACAACTCCGTGGCCACGTACCGCAGCGTGGTCAGGACGATGGTGGAGCCGACTATCGGGCGCCTGCCCTACGACCAGCTTGAGCCCTGGGACGTGTCGGCGGCGTACCGCATGCTGCTCGCCCCCAGGAGCGGCAAGGGTCTGTCGCCTAAGACGCTGCTCAAGATGCACGCGCTCCTAAAGGGCGCCTACCGCTCGTGGCGACCGGCGCTGGGCCGGGACATCATGCTCGACGTGCCCGCGCCCTCGCCCGACCCCGTGGAGCCCTTCGCGCTGTCCGAGCTCGACACCGACGAGCTCTCCCGGGCGCTGGTCTCCGCCATGTCCTCGCGATCTGCTTCTGCCGCCAACGTCGCGCGGCGCACCGAGGCCATGGCGGTCTACCTCGCCCTCAACACTGGTCTTCGCTGCGGGGAGATCTGCGGGCTGCAGCGCCGAGACTGGCGCCGCGCCCTGCACGACCTGCACGTCGTGGGGCAGGCAGTCGAGCATCCCGAGCTGCACCGGCAGGCCTACACCAAGGGCAGGCGCGTGCGCAACGTGTCGCTCGCCCCGGCGGTGGAGGCCCAGCTGCAGCGCCACCTGGAGTGGCAGGACGCGTGGCTCGCGCGCAAGGGCCCGGCGGCGCTGGTGGTGACCTTCGGGCCTGCCGGCGCCCTCGCTCGCCCGTCCACCGTGACGAGCCGCTTCAAGTCGCTCGCGAGGGACCTGGGGCTGCCCGAGGAGACGGTCTTCCACTCCCTGAGGCACACCCATGCCACCTGGCTGCTCATGCACGGCTTCGACATGCGCACGGTGCAGGAGCGCCTGGGGCATGCAGACGTCAAGACGACGCTCGGCACCTACGGCTCGGTCATGCCGGGCCGCGACCAGGCCGCCGCCGCGGCCTTTACCGATTCGATATCACGCGGAGGTGAGACGGATGACGATACTTGATTCCCTCGTGGAGGGCGCCCTGTGCCTAGGCAACAGGCGCGAGAGCAACGAGCTGCTCGGCATGATGGTTCGCTACCTCGTGACCGGCGAGGTGCCCGAGCCGCGCACCGACGCCCAGCGGATGGCCATCACGATGATCATGCCGGTCCTCGAGAACAGCCGCGCCAGGGCGGAGGCCGGAAGGAAGGGCGGGCTGAGCCGTGGCAGCGCAGCAAGCGAAGCCGCAAGCAAAACGGAAAGCAAAAGCGCAAGCAAAGCCGCAAGCAAAACGGAAAGCAAACGCGCAAGCAAAGCCGAAAGCAAACGCGAAAGCGAAGAGGAAGAGGAAGGGGAAGAGGAGTTAGGAGTCTGGATTAACCCCTCAGATTGTGAGAACGAAGGGGGAGGGGGCGCCGAGTTCGTCCCGCCGACCCTCGAGGAGGTCGAGTCGTACTTCGCAGCGAACTGCCTTCGCGGCAGCGCCCGGAAGTTCTTCGACTACTACGAGGCCAACGGCTGGACCAGGCAGGGCTTTCCCATCGTGAAGTGGGAGCCGGTCGCCCGCAGCTGGTCCGACCGAGAGCGCGGCTACGACGCCGAGCGCAAGGCCCGCGGCGGCCAGACCTCGCAGGAGGTCGAGCGCGCGGCGGTGTGGAAGCCCGCCGAGACCGAGGACGACGTCATCGCCGCCCTCGAGCGGGAGCTGGGTGAGTCGGCATGATCACCCTCAGGGAGATGCTCGACGGCTTCGACCCCGCAGCCGGCCGGCCGCTCGACGTGACGCGGATCTACATGGCCAACGTCATCAGCGCCGACGAGGGCGCGCGCCTGGCCAAGAAGCAGAAGCTCGACGAGTACCGCGCCCGCAAGCGCGCCAAGGAGGACCTGCGGATGGACATCGCCGCCATCGCGAGGGGCGAGAAGCCGAGCTGGAGGTATGCCAAAAGTGTGCCAACACCGGCGGGGCAGCTGGGCCAGCAGGCGATGGGGTTTCCGCCGCTAGGCAGTGGAAACGGAGCCGGCGGGGAAGCCCCCGGCACAAAGAACACCTAATTCTTTTGAGATAGGAGAGTGAGAAGGTTTTGACCGAGATCTCAGCGGTGATGAGGGCCTACCGAGACGCCCTCGACCGGCACCGGATTCCCTGGGCCGACGATACGTACGACACAGGGTCGGTGGGTCGCTACCGGATGCGAATCGAGCGCACCAAGACCATCCTGGACGAGCACGAGGTGAGCGTGATCTGGGGCTACCAGTGCCTGCCTGTGGACGAGCTCAATTATTCCGCCGACGGCGAGGCGAGAGAGAGGAAGGTCCGGACCGCCGGCATAACCTACGGCTATCCCGACTACCTGGAGGTCATGTACGACCCGATCAGCGCGGATTCGTTTGTGGCCGCACCCGGCGACATTCTCGCGGAAGTCTTCGGCGTGAGGGGTGAGTCCCGATGAGCTACGTTTGCGGCCCCACCGACTGGATAGACCTCGCCATCGGCAGACTCGAGGACGCGAAGAGGTCGCTCAGGGAGTGCGACAGGCTGCGACAGGGGTGCGACATCTGCGATGAGCTGCGCCAGGCGAGGCGATGCCTCAACAAGGCGCTGATCATGGTCGCGGAGGAGAGGGAAATCGAGAAGGAATGGAGCGAGAAATGAGCGAGCGCCTTGTGGTCGATAGCCTCATGACTGCGGACGGGGAGGTGGTGCCGCTTGGCCCCGTCGACAAGGACGGGCACCGCGTGCCGTTGGACACCACGAGTTTGTACGGTCCGCGCGGCGAGCATTACAAGGTCAAGTCCTTTGTGCACTTCCCGCTCATGGACGGTTGGTTCATGGAGTGCGCGTTCACCCATGACCTGATTGACGTCTCGTCGCTGCGTCTTAAAGCGCCCGACAGCTGGGAGAAGCTGCTGGAGGACTTGAATGAAGGGGCGAACCATTCCGAGTACTCGTCCTGCTTCTACTTCCGGAAGGCCGAGTGCGATTGTTCCTTATGCAAGGCGGACCGTTATTCCAACTGCGATCAAGCCGTTTTCAAGGACATTGCATCCCGCATCCGCAAGCTGAGGGGTGAGGTGCGTGAAGATGCATAGCCGATTCATTAAGCTGTACGACGACTACGGCTACGAGTACATCGTCAACATAGACAAGATCACATGCGTCAGCGTTGAAGGCAAAAAGGTCTGGGTTGAGGGAAATACCACGCTCGATATATGCGGCAAGAGCATGGACTACCTTCGCGGAAGGCTGGTAGGTGATGGCGAATGAGCTGCTATTTCTGCGGAGGCTCGCGCATCGCGTCAGTTCATTCTGCGCCTGGCCGAGACGTCCGAAGCTGGTCTGTGGGTTCCATGACCCTGACGCGCCGATACGACGGCGAGCCGGTCGTCAGGGTCGAGCTGGATACCAGCGTTGAGCTCGACGTATCAGTCAACGGCTCGTGCGGAGAGACCGTCGGCGCCGACGTGACGGCGACCGCCTACATCGAGGACGTCAAGTACTGCCCGTTCTGCGGAGAGGAGCTTTAAGTGAACGAGAAATACAAGGAATTGAAGGCAGCCATGCTCGCAAATATCGCCGAGGCCGCGCGCCGCGTTCTCGACATTATCGAGGATAAGGAGCCGGATAGGGTTGATGACGATAAGCTCATCACTGTCTGCCACGCCCTTGCGAACGCAGCGAATGCGCTGGAGATCACCGCCGCGATCGGTCTGGTCGTGCCCTGGCTTCTGGAAAGTGAGGGGCGAGAGGACGAGATGAGGGAATGCGATGACATCGAGGAGCGTCGTAAAATTGCGAACAGGCTAAGAGGCCTTGATTCCAAGATAAGTGCCAAGGATACGCTCTCGACCGCGGTGGATAAACTCAGGATGGCCGTTTGCGGCAACGCCGCGATCTCCCCGGTTGAGTACTCCGTTCGCAATCTGGTCGGCTTTGCCTCGGAACTGGCTGACCTTATTGAAGACAATCAATACAGCGGTACATGCCGTAACGTTTATCCGAACAACGAAGATCATCACTGCGACAACGGTTTCAGGTGCTCCGCCTGCGGCGATACCGTCGAGGATTGTGAGAACTATCGGGTGAGCGGCACATGGAACTACTGCCCGAAGTGCAGGGCGAAGGTGGTCGGATGAAACGAGCGATTAGGTGGGTGCCGGCGCGGTCCGAGTATAGGGACTGGCACGTGCCGGACGGCGCGAGCGTGAGTGCGGCCGACTTCTCGACTGCAGTCGAATGCGCCGAGTGCGGGTGCTGGCTCGCATTCGGCGAAAGCTACACTTCGCGGCTGATCCACAACGACCTCGGGTTCGGCTACGCCGTCTGCCCGAGGTGCTACGAGGCCGAGTTCAGAGAGATGGGAGAGAGTTGTGACCTTTAACGATGTCGAGTTCAAGGCGTGCCCCAGGTGCGGGGCCGAGCCTAAGGTGGAGGACGTGCGCGAGCGTTCCCTGACCAAGCCCAACGTGTTAAGCGTCAAGTGCCCTGCTTGTGGGATGTCAAACAGCGTCGCGTGGGGGAGCATGGACCTGCCGCCGTTCCGCCAGGCGGTGGCCATGCTCCAGGACAGCTGGAACAGCCGGTGATCCGCTCGGCGACCGACTTGTTCCGCGCAACCGCCTGGCGCACGGTGCCCGATCTGGTGTCGGGTCCCGCGCGCCAGGCGCTCGTGCATGGACGGGCCGACGCGCCGCGGGTGACGTCGGCGCAGATCGGGGAGACGGAGCGGAGGTCGCGCACGCTGGAACGCGACCGGGCCCGCGCGCTCAAGAGGTCGAGGAAGGCTAAGCGATGAGGTTGTTTGAGAGGTTGCGGCGGATAATCATCGAGAACCGCCGAGTGCGCAAGAGCATCGAGGCGCGGCGCGCCCGCAGGTGCAGGAGGTCGATGAGATGACCGTTATGTGGGACGTGCAGGAGAGAAACTGCGCGGTCTGCGGGATGATCTTCATCCCCCAGGCGCCGAAGGCCAAGTACTGCTCGGAGGACTGCCGGCGCAAGCACGAGCAGTACCGCGCGAAGGAGGCCCGCCGCAAGGGTACCAAGCTGAAGCGCGACAGTGTCGACCGCTACCTGGCGCCCACTGGGCCGACGCACGACGAGATCATGGCCATGCGCCGCGAGGTCGCGATGAGATATTGAGTTACCGCAGGTAGATATATAATTAAGGCCGCTGGCGTTGGAGCGCCGGCGGCCTTTGGCAAAGACGCCTCCCGGCATCCTCTATATGGCGTAGAGCATGGTACCACGCGGGAGGTCACATGGATGCAAGGGAATATCTGGAGACTGTACGGGCCGCCCAGCGCGGCATCGACCGCCGCCTGGCGGTCATCGAGTCGATGCAGGCGCGCGAGCAGGTGCGCGCCCAGCGCTACGACGCCGTGGGCAAGGGCGCGCACGGGACGGACTTCATGCGCTCGACGGATGACAGGATCGACTATGAGCGCCGCAGCGGCGCGGAGCTGTCGGAGCTGCGGCGCGAGGTTGAGCGCGGCCGCGAGCTCTGCGCGGGCGTGCGCTCTGCCAATCCGGGCAAGCGCTGGGGCGACGTGCTCGAGCTGCGATACTGCGAGGACCGCACGCTGCAGGAGATCGCTGGGACGCTCGGGGTGTCGGTGAGGTCGGTGAACTCCGACCTGTGCGCCGCCTTGGACTGGACGGACATGGTCGGTCTGGCGGCAGCCCGATCGGGTCTTGGCCGAGCTGCAGTCTGAGCCGCATATATCTCTATCGTTGCCCGTCGGCCCAGCGCCGGCGGGTTTCTCTTTACCTGCGAACTGCACGCTATTGCACACAATTGCACACCGTTGCGCGTGATTGCCTACAGTTGCACGCGATTGCACGCAATTGCACACCGTTGCACGTTGCGATTGGGATATAACTAGGGTGTCGATTCGCAGCGCCGCCCGCGCGGTGTGCGGGTCGGATGTGCGCGGAAGCACAGATGAGTGGCCGGGGTTCCCTTCAGCAGTTCAGGGACTCCGGCCTTTCTATTGAACGACAACGTAATGAGGTGGGTCCGTGGTCACACGCGAGGCTATCGTTCGCGCCGCAAGCCAGTACGACACTGTGATGGCGTGGGCATTCCGCCGCGCCCTGGGCATCGCCCGCCGTGCAGGCGTGCGCAAGTGCAAGGGGGTCGGCAAGGCCGTCGAGCGCCTGCGCTATGCGGGGCTCGAGGAATGTATGGCCAACAGAGGGCGCTCCCCGGTGGAGCGCTAGCCTTGGCCACCAAGACCCGCTACGCCAACGGCCACGCCCGCCGGCAGGTGCGCGCCTGGCTCAAGGCGCAGGGGCTGCCGTGCCACATCTGCGGCATGGCCATCGACTACGACCTGCCGGCCGGAGACCCGATGAGCTTCGAGGTGGACGAGATCGTGCCCGTGTCCAAGGGCGGCTCGCCCATCGACCGCGCGAACGTCGCGCCGGCCCACCGGATCTGCAACGAGCGGCGCGGCAACAAGAGCCTCGCCGCGCTCAACGGCTCGATATCGCCGCGTCCCCGCGACGTGGGCTGCTCGACCTCGCTGCCGTGGTGACGCGCCCCTGGGGGATGGCCCCCTCCCCGGGGGCCGAAGGCTCGCCCCACGGCATTGCGCCTTTTTTGCGCAGGCCCCGAAACCGAGTCCATACCGGGAGGTGCATGGAATGTCCACGAAGTCCACGAAGCCGAGGGGCAAGCCCTGGACCGCGGACGAGCGCGAGTTCGTCAAAAACGCCTACCCGGCGCTCGGACCTGCGGCTATCGCGAAGAAACTCAAGCGGTCGCGCTCCGGCGTGTGCGCGCTCATAAAGAGGATGAAGGAGAGCGGCGAGATCGCAACCGACGAGTCCACGGGGGAGTCCGTGGGCGCGGGCGTCTCGGCGCCTCCCGCGGACGGCCCGGACGGCCGCCAGGACACGCTCGGGAGGCTCCGGTGGGTGAGGCAGATCATCGAGCGACAGCTCTACGACGCCGAGCCCAGCCAGGCGGCACGGCTCGCCAAGGAGTACCGCGAGACGCTCGAGCAGATTGAACGAATAGAGGGGGCTGGGGAGGACGGTGGCGACGATGTCATCATCAACGCCGTCTCGGTCCTGCGCGACGTCCTCGGCTAAGCCGAGGCTCCGCCTCGTCCAGCCCTACGAGAGGTCCATCGGCTCCCTCGCGGTCGAGCTTGCCCCGACGATGGGATACGACCTCGTGCCGTGGCAGGAGCAGCTCGCCCACGACATCGGCGCCGTGGACGCGAGCGGCAAATGGGTCCACCCCCGCGTCGGCATCTCCATCCCGCGCCAGCAGGGCAAGTCCGTCGACCTCATCGTGTGGGTCGCGATCATGGCGGCGCTGGCCGGCTACAAGGTACTGTGGACCGAGCACAACTACTCCACGACCATGGAGATGGTCGCCCGCTTCCGCAAGATCTTCGGCCGCCGCGTCGGCGACACGTCCGAGGGAATCCCGCGCTGGCGCAAGCTCTTGGTCGAGGTCTGCTCGCAGACCGGCCAGGAGTGGATGCGGTTCAGCTCCGGCGGCGTCATCCAGTTCTCGACGAGGACCAAGTCCTCACGCCTGGGCTTCTCCTTCGATATCGTCATCTACGACGAGGCCCAGGAGCTCACGGGCATCCACACTCAGGTCGTCAACCCGACCACGGTGTCCGGCGCGAAGCACAACCTGATGATCGTCTACGCCGGCACGCCGACCCGCGCCGGCAACCCCGCCGAGGTGTTCAAGAACCTCCGGCAGCAGGCGTGGGAGGGCGGCGAGAAGGCGTCCGACCTGCTCTGGCTGGAGTACGGCGTCGAGGAGGTCGGCGACATCTGGGACGAGAGCCGCTGGCCTGAGGTCATGCCCTCGCTCGGCTACCACGCCGACATCCGCGCCATCCGAACCGGCATGAAGGACATGGACGAGCTTGGCGCCGCCCAGGAGTACCTGGGCTACTGGCTGCCCCCGCAGGAGCAGGTGGAGCCGCCCGTCATCGGCGCCGACGCATGGGGCGAGTGCCTCGTGGGGAGCGGCCCCGAGCTGAACGCCGGCTGCAGGATCTGCGCCGGCGTGAGGTTCAGCGCCGACGGCTCGACCGTCGCCGTGGCGTGCGCCGTGCGGCCGCCCGGGTCTGCGACCGTGCACGTGGAGCTTCCCTTCTGCAAGGACCCGGAGCCCAGCACGGATTGGCTGGCCTACTGGATCGCCGCGAGGGCGGGCAGGTACGCCTGCGTGGCAATCGACGGCAAGGCGGGCGCCGGCGCCCTGTGCGACAAGCTCGAGGGCATGGGCATGCCCAAGGACTACATCCTGCGCCCGAGTACCGACCAGGCCGTGACCGCCGCAAGCCTCATCTCGTCCGGCGCGAAGGCGGGCTCGGTCACGCACATCGCGTGCCCGGCGCTCGACCTGTCAGCCGAGACGTCCCCCAAGCGCAAGATCGGCTCGTCGGGCGGCTGGGGCTTCGGCGGCGACAACGCCGCGCCCATCGAGGCCGCGGGGCTGGCGCTGCTCGCGCTCAACACATCGAAGAGAAAACCCGGAATGAAGGCGAGGGTCACTTGATCTCGATACCTTACGCCGTGGCGTCCGCCGACGGCCTGCTCGAGGAGGACCGCGAGACGGTGCGCTGCCTGCTCAACAGCTGGCAGACCCATTACAGGGGCAACCTCCTGCGCTCGGACTACTACGAGGCGCGCAACATGCTCAAGGACCTCGGCATCGCCGTGCCCGACTCGCTGCGCGACCTGGAGGTCGCGTGCGGCTGGGGATACAAGTGCGTGGAGGTCATGCGCGACCACATCGCCTTCGACGGGTTCACGTGCCCCGACGACGAGGACTTCGACGGCCTGCTCACCTCCGTGGCCAAGCGCAACAAGATGGCCACGCGCGTCGGCAAGGCCGTCAACTCCGCACTCAAGTACTGCTTCTCCATGCTCGTGGTGACGGCGGACGAGGACGGGCACGCCCGCATCTCGGCGTACCCGCCGACCCTGTGCACGGGCATCTGGGACGACGTCCACGAGTGCCTGTCCTCCGGCATGTTCGTCGTGTCCTTCGCCAAGGACCGCGGGCGGCCCACGGACCGCCCGGACTGGGTCAACGTGATGCTGCCGGACCGCATGGTGCGCATCCGCGAGGTTCGCCGCAACGAGTGGGCGGCGGAGTACGTGGAGCACGGCCTGGGCGCCGTGCCCATGTTCGTCATGCCGCACAATCCCGACGACGACCGACCGTTCGGCGTGTCCAGGATCAACTCCGAGGTGCGCTGGAACATCGACTGCGCCATGCGCGCCAACGTCAACGAGGAGATCGCCGCCGCGTTCGCCGCGTCCACGCAGAAGTACCTGCTGGGCACCGACGGAGACGCGTTCGCCGACAAGACCAAGTGGAGCGCCTTCATCGGCTCCATCTTCGAGGTCACCAAGACCGAGGACGGCACGATTCCGCAGTTCGGCCAGCTCACTCAGCCGAGCATGCAGCCCATGACCGAGCACTTCGGCAACCTGTGCAAGCGTATGAGCGCCGCGACCGGCATCCACGTGGGGCAGTTCGGCATCATGAGCGACAACCCCAGCTCCGCCGAGGCGATTTACGCCGAGAACGAGCCGCTCATCCTCAAGTGCAAGAGCTTCATCCGCGAGGCCAAGGCGGCGCTGGCGAATGCCGCGACCGCCGCGATTGCCACGGAACTCGGGTGCTCCTACGAGGAGGCCGAGGACGTCTGCGGCGTGTCCGTCCACTTCCTGAACCCAGCCATGCCGACGCTGGCCCAGCAGACCGACAGCTCCATCAAGCTCGCCTCGGTGGTCGAGGGTTTCGCCGGCACGCCGACCTTCTGGCGTCTCAACGGCCTCGATGACGACGAGGTGCGCAACGTCTCGTCTGAGATCAGGCGCAACGTGACGCGCTCGGCGGCGCTCGACCTGATGGCGGGCGTCACCCAGGCGGCGGAGCCCGCGCCTCCCGCCGATGATTAGCGCGGCGGAGTTCGCGGCCTACAACCGGGCCGTGGCGAAGATAGGCGACGGGGCGTCATCCGACGTGGAGGCCGCCGTGCTCGCCTGGTGCCGCGCCCACGGGGACGCGACCGTCGCCGAGAAGCGCGAGGCCGCGAAGCTCATCATGGAGGGCTTCGTCCAGGGCTACGACGACGTCGCGGCGGAGTTCGCGGCGCAATGGTACGACGACCTCGCAGGGCGCAACGGCGCCAGGCTGCAGCAGGCCGTCACCATGACGACCTACAGGCCGGAATCGGTCGATACCGTTGCCAGATACCAGGCGAAGAAGCTCGTCAAGGGCGGCGACGCGGCGTTCGCCAGGGCGTGCGGCGAGTACGCCCGCAACGACGCGCTCCGCAGCCTGAACGAGACGATCATCTCCAACGTGGGCCGTGACAGGAGCGCCGGCGTGCGCTTCGCGCGCGTGCCGACGGGCTTCGAGACCTGCACCTTCTGCATCATGCTCGCGAGCCGCGGCGCGGTCTACCACACGCGCAAGTCGGCCGGCGAGTTCAAGCACTTCCACCGGCACTGCGACTGCAAGGTGGTCCCCGGCTTCGAGGACGACCCCGACGCAGAGCTCGTGGAGGGCGTGAACCCGGAGGAGCTGCGGGAGCGGTGGTGGCAGCTCGAGAAGGTCGACGCGACCGCGGGGCTGAGCGCAGCCGAGCGAGAGGAGCTCAGGCGCAAGGTCATGGAGGGCGGCGAGCTGCCCGAGAGCGTCAGGAAGACCAACCCCGCCGCGCACATGCGCAGGGTCGGACACAAGAGCAGCGGATGGATGAGCGCGGCGACCCGCCTCAACGCGGAGATCAAGGCGAACGGCTTCGCAAACGCCGAGGAGTTCTACGAATACCTGCGGACCCGCAGGACGAGGGCGGAGTTCGACGAGGCGAGCGCGCTCGCCGAGAAGATCCTGGCCAATGCCGACGCCACGCCGACGCTCTACGATGTGGCGCGAAGCTGGCTGAGAAAGTCGGAGTCGGTGATTTCCTCCGGTTCCGCGCGGCCTCCCATATCCTCTGAGGTTCCCAACTGGCTAAACGGCGCAAAGAGAAATATCCATGCGAAGAAGCATGCCGGCGAATACGGAATCGACTACAGGTCAAGGCTTGGCCAAGACGAGTACGATAGAATAATGTCGGAGGTCATCGACGAGCATGAGGCGGTAGAGTTTACCGATATCTCGAACGGTCGAGAGGTGCAGCACTGTGCCGTTTACTTCCGCGGGGACGACATAGCTGTCGTCAACTTGGACAAGAGCGTGCGCGTGACCCTATTTAAGTACAGGAGGGGAGGGAGCGCCCGATATGACGAACTCTGGGATCGAGTTCACGGTGGGGCTGAATGATAGGTTCAGCGAATACATCACTGACTCCGTCGAACTACTCAACGCCCAACTGAGCCGCCACGGAATGGTCTTCTTCTTCGATACTGTTGACGCCACTCAACAAGTCATTGGCGGGAAGCACTGCGAGGACATGTTTGGCTGGGCCGTCCCAAATGAGCTTGTGGATGAGTTCAAGCCCGCATGGATTGACGACGATGGCGTAGAGCTCGAAAAATACGACTACGTCTGCGCAAGCTGGGAGGACCGCAACGGCCAGCCCTATGCCGCCATCGACGGCAACCTTCCCGAGGAGGCTTACGCATGATGGCGCGCACCTTTTCTTCCGGAGGTGCGATATGAGGCGCGACCTCGATATCGTGAGGTACATCCTCATGACCGCCGAGTCCGCCGAGGGCGGGGTGGACGAAACCACCCTCTGCTCCGGCCGGTACGATATTAACCAGATTGCCTTTCACGTAGAGCTCCTGAGGGACTACGGCCTCGTCGAGGCAGAGGTGTCCTATGACGGCTTCGGGGAGGAGCCTCTCGGGGTGACCGTCTCGCGTCTGACATGGGATGGGTATGACTATCTCGATGCCATCCGCTCCGCCAAGGTGTGGGGGAGGGCGAAAGACGCCATCTCGAAGGCAGTCGGCGAGACGTCCCTGTCGGTCGTCAAGCAGACGTGCACGATGGTGGCCTCAGAGCTCATCAAGAAGCAGCTGGGCATCTAGCCATAAGGCAGCGATCTCGCCGCCGCACATACGGGGAAACCCGATCAAAACGTTGAACCAGGCCATCCGCACGGGTGGCCTTTTTCATGCCGAAAAGCGCCCCGCACGGGGCAAGACGATGCCCCGCACGGGGCGGAAATGGAGGGAGCATGGCCCGGGAGACCACGCCCGCCGAGACCAATCCGATCGACCCTGCACAGGGCGGAGAGACCAATCCGGCGCCCGACTACAAGGCGCTCTACGAGAACGCGCTGAAGGAGTCGCGCAAGTGGGAGAGCCGCTCGAAGGCGAACCTCAAGGAGCTCGACGAGCTCAAGGCAGCCGCGACCAAGACCGACCCGACCGTCGAGGAGCGCCTGAGCGCGCTCGAGAGCGAGAACGCCTCCCTCAAGGCGAGCGCCGCCCGCTCCGCGCTCGTCGACTCCGTGGCCAAGGCCGCCGGGCTCGACCGCTCCATCGTGGCCACGCTCAACGGCGAGGACGAGGACGCCCTCACCGAGCAGGCCAAGGCCGTGGCGGCCATCACGAAACCGGCCGGCGGCGCGCCGAAGGCGCCCGAGGCCGGCGGCAAGCCCAAACCGGGCAAGCCCTCCAAGAAGGACATCCTCGGAATCGAGGACAAGAAGGAACGCATGGCGGCCATCGCCGCCAACATCGACCTCTTCAAGTAAGGGGAGAAAGGGGCCAGAATGCCCGATATCAAGACCCTCGCAGCCGCGCGCAACGTCGACCTCGTGAACACCTTCACCAAGTCGCTGGAGAAGCTCACGGCGATGCTGTCCACCTGCGCGCCCATCCACGCCGCCGTCGGCGAGACCCTGCACCAGAAGAAGATCACCGGCAAGCTCTCCGAGGTCAAGTACACCCCAGGCCAGGACATCCCGCTGTCCAGCTACAACTACGAGGACGTCACGACCTTCGAGGTGACGCTCAAGCCCTACCGCAAGCAGACCACGCTGCAGGAGGTCAAGAAGCGCGGCTACGACGGCGCCGTCGACAAGACCGACGCCGCGATGATCTCCGACATGCAGCGCAACATCAAGAAGGACTTCGTCGCCGCGCTCGGCGCCGAGGGCACCACGGCCGCGACCGGCAAGAGCCTCGTGGCCACCGCCGCGAACGCCTGGGCCGCCCTGTCCAACCTCACCGAGGAGTACGGCTTCGGCAGCGGCGAGACGGTCTACTTCGCCAACCCGGTCGACTTCGCCAAGCAGATCGGTGAGTCCGAGGTCTTCAGCGCCTTCGGCATCTCCTACATCGAGAACTGGGCGGGCCTGGGCACGCTCGTGTCCACCGGCTCTGTCGCCGCGGGCACGATCTACGCCACCGTCAAGGACAACATCAAGGTCTACGTCGCCCCGACCGACGGCGACGACCTGTTCGGCTTCTACTCCGACGAGAGCGGCTACATCGCCGTGTCCCACTCACCCGAGCTCAAGAGCCTGACCTACGACACCGTGGCCTACGTCGGCCTCGTGTTCTTCGCCGAGTACATCGACTTCGTGGTCAAGGGCACCATCGCCCCGACCGCCTAGGCAACCCTAAGGAGCATCCATGATCGCTTTGGTCACCTACCCGTACCGTGACCGCGAGACCCTCGCGGTGCATCTCGTCGGAGAGGAGGTCGAGCTGACCGACGAGCGCTTCGCGGAGCTGTCCGCCGGCGGCCATGTCGACCTCCCGCCCGCCGAGGCGGAGGCCGCCGCGGAGCCCGTCGAGGAGCCCGTCGAGGACGATGACGCCGAGGACGAAAAGCCTTCACCTGAGATGACCGTGCAGCAGCTGCGCGATGCCATCGAGGCCGCGAACGGCTTTGCCCCGCGCAAGGCGACCAAGGCGGAGCTCGTCGCCATTCTGGAGACGCTCTAGTGGACGCCTTCGCGACCGTCGCCGACTACGCCGCTCGCTGCGGCCCCGTCGAGGACGGGGACGAGGGCAGGGTCGACGCCCTGCTCGAGGACGCATCGGCGTACCTGCGCGGCGCGTACCGGCGCCATATGGGCACACGGTACCTCGCCGGCGCGAACCAGACGTTCGACGAAAACGTGAAGGCCGTCTGCGTGGCCATGGTCGCCCGCGCGGTCAACGCGCCCGGCGCCATGGCGGGTATCTCCCAGCAGTCCCAGACGGCCGGCGTGTACTCCTCGAGCGTCACGTTCGCGAACCCCACGGGCGACCTCTACCTTGGGCGCTCCGACCTCAAGCGGCTCGGCCTCGCCGGCTGCCGCGTGCGCAGCATAGATGCCATGACCGCGGACGACAGGGAAGTGGGTACGGATGTTTAAGACCGTCACCGTCCAGGTAATCGCCCCGCAGGAGCCCGCCACCGACGCCCACGGCAACGCTGTGTGCGAGCTCGGCGCCGCCGAGGACGTCGCCGGCGTGCTGCCCCAGCCGGGCGGCTCGGCCGACCTCTCCGCATCGCGGCCCGATGGCGCCGCCGTATCCATGACGTTCCATTGGCCGCGCGGCGACCGGCGCTCGCTGCGCCGCTGCCTCATCCGTTACGGCGGCCGCGCGTACCGCGTGATCGGCGACCCGCAGCCCTACCTGGCGGGCAACTGCCCCGGCCAGTTCGACCGCGCCGTCGAGTGCGAGGCCGTCGATGGGTAGGCGCGTGCGGATCAGGCACGTGGACAGCGGCGTGCACGCCGTGCTCAAGTCGGACGGGGTCAAGGCGATGCTCGAATCCCAGGCCGCCGCAGCCGCGGCAAGGTGCAATGCCCTGTGCGACCCGGCGCTCAAGCGCGCCGGCGCCCGCTACGAGTCCAGGGGCGTACAGCGCGGCTATACCGCCGGCGGCCTGGTCTACGAGGCGGGGAAGAGGGACGGCAGGCTCGCCGGCCTCGACAACCTGCGCAACAACACGCTCAAGAAGGGATGCGGTCTCTGATGTTCGACATCCTCGCGATCCTCCCGCAAAAGCTCGGCGCAGCGCTCGGCGTCCCGTGCTCCACGACCGTGCCGTGCGAACGCCCCGACAGCTTCGTCACGGTCGAGCGCACCGGCGGGCCTTCCGGCCCGGGCCGCGACAACCCGTACCTGGCCGTCCAGACATGGGCCCGCACGGAGGCCGAGGCCTACACGCTCGCGCTCATGGCACGCGAGTGGCTCACCTGGTGCTGGGAGGCCATACCCGAGGTCTGCAGCGTGTCCGTGGAGGGCACGCTGCGCTTTCCCGACCCCGACAGCCGCTTCGAGCGGTACCAGATCAACGTTTACATGGTGACGCGCCCGTAGCGCGCCACAGGAAGGAGGGCCACATGTCCGAGACCCCCATGTTCGACAAGGACTCCGTCGGCGTAGCCAAGGGACGCCCCGGCGGCTACGCCGCCGTGTTCCCGGCGGGCACCGACATCAGCGTCTTGACCGACCCGTCCAAGACGCTCAAGGAGCTCATCGGCCAGCACCACGGCGCCTCTCTCGGCTACATCTCCGATGACGGCGTGACGTTCACGACCGACACCGACTCCGAGGGGCACAACGACTGGGGCGGCTCCGAGGTCGCGCGCGACCTTACGAGCTACGCCGACTCCGCACAGATGACCTTCATCCAGTCGTCCGTCGCCGTGCTCAAGACCATCTACGGAGACGACAACGTGACGGAGAGCGGCGCGACCGTCACCATCCGCCACAACCGCAACTTCACCGACCCACACGTCTACGTGTTCGACTCGGTCATCTCCTCGACCAAGGTCCTGCGCAACGTCATCCCGATCGGCCAGGCATTCGAGCGAGACGACGTCTCCTACAACAGCTCCGACCTGCTCGGCTACACGCCGACCATCACGTGCGTGCCCTACAACGACGAGGGCGACACCCACACGACCGCCATCTACGACACGGTCAAGGCGGCCCAGGTTGCGGTCCAGCACGACGAGGGCGCCGCCGAGGAGGAGCCCAAGGCCGTCACGGCCTAGCAAGACAACAGACAAAGGGGAGGGGCTGCAGCCCCTCCCGTCCCGTCAAATGCTTGCGGCGGGCGCTGCGCGGTAGGCGCCGCAGCGTCCACCGCAAGCATTTGTGCCTACAAAAGGAGGAAACATGGACGTCAACGAGATGACCCCCGAGCAGCTGCGAGAGATGGCGGAGTCCAAGGAGCGCATGCGTGCGCACCTGGAGGAGCAGTACCTGGACTACAAGCCCGCAATCCTTGATTTCGATGCAGCGGCGAAGCGCCAGAAACTGGAGCCCTGGCAGAAGGCCGTGGTGGTGGAGGGCACCGAGTACGTCCTCGACATGCGCCGCTTCAAGTCGCGCAAGGTGCTCAAACAGATCGCGCGCGCCCAGCGCGAGAGTGCCTCGCGCAACAGTGTCTACGAGAAGGCCATCCGCTCGGGAATGACAGAGGCCGAGGCGACTGCCGCGGCCAACGAGGGCGTCAGCATCGACGAGCAGCTCGGCTACCTGACCGCCATGCTCGGCGAAGACGTCGAGGACAGGGTCGCCGAGGCGGTGACCGCCAAGATGGGCTACGACGACATCGAGGAGATCGTCCGCATCGAAGGGCTGCTCATCGAATCCGCGAGCCTAAAAAACTAGTCGCGCTCGTCGACGTCCTGCTCGAGGGACGCGACGAGCTCAAGGCGGACCTCCGCCAGTACTATTCGATTGACCTGGACGATGCCATCATCGGCGGGGACTTCGGCAGCCTGCTCACGCTCGTGGGCCAGCTGCCGCCGCAGTCCCGCACAGTTTCGCGTATCGATCCTCGCGCGTCATGGGACGAGCACGCCTACCTGCTCGCCCTGGCCGTCGACAACCTCTCCTTCCTGCGCTACGAGAACGCCGGAGGCAAGGGCAGGAAGCCCGAGCCCCTGAAGCGCCCGAGGGCGAGGCTCGCCGAGCACGCCGCGCGCCGCCTCGACCTGAGTCGGGACGAGGTCGACTCCCTGCTGTTCGGGGAGCGCTCATAGGTAGGTGATCAACCCTTGCCCACCGTGGCCAAAGGCTCGGTGCTGCTGACACCGAAGTTCGACAACCTCACGTCATCGATCAGCCGCCAGCTCGACAGCGCCTTCGCGGGCAGCTCGGGCATCGGCTCAAAGGCCGGAGCCAAAATTGGCGCGGCCTTCAGCTCCGGCCTCGGGGCGAAAGCCGGGGCCGTCGCCGGCATCGTCTCGGCGGTCTCCGGCAAGGCCTTCACGGCCATCAGCAACTCGCTCGACTCGGCAATCAGCCGCGTCGACACCATGAACAGCTTCCCCAAGGTCATGGCGGGCTTGGGATACGGGGCGGACGCGGCGACCTCGTCCATCGACAAGATGAGCGACCACCTCACCGGCCTGCCCACGCGCCTGGACGCCATGACCTCGTCGGTCCAGAAGATCGTGCCGACTGTCAAAGACGTCGGCAAGGCGACCGACATCATGCTTGCCTTCAATGACGCGCTGCTCGCCGGCGGCGCGTCGACGCAGGTGCAGGAGGCGGCGCTCGAGCAGTTCTGCCAGGTGCTCGCCAAGGGAAAGCCCGAGATGGAGGACTGGCGCTCAATCGTCACCGCCATGCCGGGCCAGATGGACCAGGTCGCCAAGTCAATGCTCGGGCCGACAGCGAGCACGAACGACCTCTACAACGCGCTCAAGACCGGAAAGGTCAGCGTGGAGGACCTCGAGGACGCGTTCATATCCCTCGACAAGAACGGGTACGCCGGCTTCGACTCGTTCGCCCAGCAGGCGAAGACCGGCACGGCAGGCATCGCCACGTCCATGGCCAACCTGCGCAACAGCGTCACCAAGTCCGTTGCCGCTTGCATAGACGCCATCGGCGTGGAGAACATCACCGCGCCGATCCAGGCCGCAACGGGCCTCATCAAGGGTGCGGGCGATATCGCCGCCGGCGCCATCTCGTCCGTCAAGGACACCGTCTCCGATGTTGCCAGCCACGTCGAGCGGTTCATAGGCATGCTCGAGCGACTCGGCAGGTCCTCGGACAGCTTCTCGACGCTCGCATATAACGCAGACGTGCTCATGCGGGCGGTCCGCGGTGCCCTCGAGCCCGCAGCGGACGCCGTCGGCGGGGTCATCGACCGCGTTGCTGAGCTAGCGGGACAGACGTTTACCTCAACATGGCCGGAGGACCTCGCGCTTGGCGTCAAGCGCGCAGCGGATGCAATCAACGGCCTCGTGGACGGGGTCGGGGGCATCGAGGCGGTCTGTTCCTCGATCAGGGGTCCCGTTTCCGGGCTTGTGGGCGATTTCGACGGTGCCGCAAACAGTGTCCTGTCCTTTGTCGATTCCTCGAGCAGGATGTCGGCAATCGCCGATGCGGTCAGCAGGTTCGTAGGCTCTACTGCGGGCCTGGCCGCCGCCAAACTAGCCATTTCCGGCGTGACGGGCGGCATCGACAAATTCAAGAGCCTTCAAGTTGCGCTCAAGGGCGTGGCCAAGGTGGCGGGCTCGAGCGTCGGCGAGATCGGCTCGCTCGCATCGATGGTCTCCGGCGAGGCGACCGCCGCATTCGCCTCCGCCTCCGGCCCCGTCAGCGGGCTGTTCTCGGCCATCGGCTCGGGCGCGGGCGCCTTCGCGACGCTCGTCGGCCCCATCGCCATCGTGGTCGCCGCCGTCGCCGTGCTCGCCGCCGGCTTCGCCTACATGATGGCGACGAACGAGGGGTTCCGCTCGTCGGTCACGTCGGCTGCCTCGGCGATCGCGTCGGGCCTGGCGCCCGCCTTCTCGGCGGTCGCCTCGGCGGTGGCATCGGTCATGCCGACCCTCGTCTCCGCGTTCGCCGCGGTGGCCTCGGTCGTCACGGGCCAGCTGCTCCCGGCGCTCGGCAACATCGCCCTCGCGCTGCTGCAACTCCTCGCCGCCGTCGCGCCCGTCGTCGGGCAGGTCATAGCCGCCGTCGCGCCGGTCGCGGCGCAGATAATCCAGCTTCTCGTCCAGGTCGCCGGCGTCATCATGGGCGTGCTCGTGCTGGCGGTCAACGCCATCGCCGCCGTCGTCCAGGCAGTGTGGCCCGTCGTCCAGGCGGCGTTCACCGTCGCCTGCGCTGCCATCTCTGCGATCATCTCGACGGTGTGGCCCGCAATCCAGCTGGTCATCACGACCGCGATGCAGGTCATCAGCGCCGTCATCGGCACAGTCCTCGCCGCCATAAACGGCGACTGGGAGGGCGTGTGGGCGGGCATCCGGTCCATCGCCGAGATCGTGTGGAACGCCATCCAGACCATTGTCAACGCCGCGATGGGCGTCGTGTCTTCGGTCATCAGCTCGGTGCTGAGCGCCATCAGCGGCGTGTGGTCGAGCACGTGGGGTGCCATCAAGGGTGTGTTCTCCTCCATCTGGGAGGGCATCAAGTCCGCTGCCCAGAGCGGCGTCAACTCCGTCTACACCACGGTCACCGGCATCAAGGACAAGATCACCGGCTTCTTTGCCGGTGCGGGGTCCTGGCTCGTTGAGTCCGGCAAGGCCATCCTCAACGGCCTCAAGTCCGGCATCGAGAGCGCGGTCGGCGCCGTCACGTCGTCGGTGTCCGGAGCGGTCGAGAGGATCCGCGGCCTGTTCCCGTTCTCGCCGGCGAAATGGGGCCCGTTCAGCGGCCACGGCTACACGACCTACTCCGGCCGCGCCCTCATGGGCGACTTCGGCGAGAGCATCGTCGCCGCGTCTGCCGGCACCGCCGCGATGGCGTCCAAGGCGCTCGCTCGCGTCGAGGACGTCTTCGACGTGCCCACGGTCTCGTTCGCTGCCGCGGACGCCGCCGGCGCACGGTCGGCGGCGATCGGTGCCGCCACGCCCGCCGGGCTCGGCATCGTCGAGCGCGGAGACACCTACTACATCAACATCGACGGCTCCCTCCTCGAGGTCGACGAGCGCATCGCCCGCGCCCTCAAGGAGCTCATCGCCGAGGTCAAGCGCTCGTCCAGGTCAAGGAGGGGGTAGGGCATGGCATACGCGGAGACAAAGCGAAATAACGTCAAGTACTACGGGGTCTCCCTGTCGACCTGGGTCGAGAACATCGACGACTCGACCGCGCGAATCCACTGGAGCGCCGCTGTCGACTTCGGCAACTGGTACTGGTACGGCGTGCGCCTCCACGTCAAAGTCGGCGGCGTTTGGCGGGCGAGCGGCGACGGTTACACGACCTCCAGTGGCCAGCGTGCCGTCACTGTCAGCGGATACACCGACGCCGCCCGCAGGGACGATGACTACGGAGTCTGGGTCGAGGCTTATACCGAGTCCGTCTCGGTGGGCGGCTACGGGGGCGTCGGATCCGTGACCTCATGCGGCGAGAGCGCCGGCATCCCCAAGATCCCTGCCTACAAGCCGGACGCGCCGACCGACCTCGTCGTAACGGAGTCGACCGACGGATCCACCGCCCTCGAGTGGGTCAACCACCCGGACGACGGGGCGCGCAAGTACTACGAGGGCGTCAACGTCTACCGCCACACCGATGACGGGCCGACCGAGAACCCGTACAACCAGGGCACGATCTCCAACTGGCGCGACGCGACGACGAGCGCCAACCACTTCTACAAATACGACATCAGGGCCCGCTGGCGCGGCGGCACTTCCGGCATGTCGAACAGCGTGTGCGTGTTCAAGACGCCGGCGGCCCCCGCGTCGGTCTCGCTCGCGCGCTCCGGCGACGGCGAGGTCTCGCTGGTCGTGCGGGGTCCCGACATCCCGTGGTGGATAAGCGGCTTCAAGGTCCGCGCGACCTCAGACGGCGGGAAGACCTACATCCCCCGCAGCCTCGCCGCCGACAAGCAGGAGCCGGGCGTCTGGTCCATGACAGACCCGTCCGCCGTGGCCGGAGAGAGGGTCGTCTACGAGGTCTGCACCTACCGCGACAAGCCCGTGGCGGACGCCGGAGACACCATCTGCTCGGCGTGGACGGCGTCCAACGCCGTGGCCACGATCTGCCCGCCGTACGCGCCCACGGTCTCCGGCCTGGACCCGGCCTACCCGACCGGGACGACGGCGACCGTGTCCTGGTCGCGCAACCACCCGGACGGCACGGCCCAGACCGCGGCACAGGTAGAGCTGGTCAAGCCCGGCGGTGCCTCGGCGGTGGCCGACATCGCCGGCGCAACCTCGACGGCATCCCTGGCACTCGCCGACAAGGGGACCTACCGCCTGCGCGTGCGCACAAAGGGCTCGGACCCGTCATGGGGCGCCTGGAGCCAGTACTCGTCGTTCACCGTCGCGGACCCTCCGCAGGCGTTCTTCACCACGCCGGCCGAGGACGGTGATGCGGTCGTCGAGCTGCCGCTCGACATCGCGTGGGAGGCCGCCGACGAGACCGGCATCGCCTCCCAGCGCCTGAGAATCATCTCGGCGTCCGCTTCGGTTCTGGATGCCGACGTCGGCGCATCGGCTCGCACGTATTCGGTGGCCACTGGCCTGAGCAACGAGACGTTATACACGCTGGAACTCACCGTGCGCGGCGGCTCGGGCCTGGCGGCCACGTTCACCAGAACGTTTGCGACGGAGTGGCTCGTTCCCGCGGCACCGATCGTCTCGGTCGCGTACTCCGACGACTACGCCGCTACCGTCACCGTGCGCGACGGGGTGTCGGAGTACGCCGTCGACGGCCACCGGCTCCGAGGGCCGATGGCCCTGACTGAGTCCGGGAACATCAGGTTCACCGGCGGTGTCGCCATCAGGGGTACCAAGGCCGTGTTGCACGACCTGCCGCCGTGCCAGTCCTTCGACGTCATACGCGTGCTGCCGGACGGCTCGCGCCGAACGCTCGCGACCGGCCTAAAGCAGGGCCAGAGCGTCATCGACCGCCTGCCGCCGCTCAACGCGGCGTTCGCCTACGTCGCGGTGGGCCACGCCGCGAGCGGCACGGTCTCCACGACCGAGGTCGAGACCTCGTGCGCCTGCCGCGGCTACGCCTTCAACTTCGACGCTGGCGCGACTACGGTCGTCGCCGGCACCGTCGGGGTGGGCGGCCCTCCCGTCTACTCGCGCAGCTACGACCATGACGTCGTCCAGTACCACTTCTTCGGCTCGCCGGGCGGCCTGCCGATGGGCTTCACCTCCAGGAAGCTCAACGTGCCCGAGAACTGGGAGTTCGGCGTCCGTGCCGAAGATATCGGGCGCGTCTCGGCGCTGTTCCTCGCAAACTCGCACTGCTGGGCGCGCACCAACGACGGGGATCGCGCATTCGTGAGCCTGTCTCCGAACATCACGAGGTCCTCGCCTGGCTGGTACAGGGTGAGCCTCACCACCAAGCGAGAGGTCTGGAGGGAGCCCAATGCCTAGGGACAGGTTCTGGCTGGAGCCATTCCACGCAGACTTCCGATTCGTGCGAGTCGGCCTCTCCACTGGCCTCGAGGGCTCCGAGCTCGGCAACATCACCGGCGGAAGCGTGGAGCGCAACCAAGACACGGCCATCTTCGAGCAGGGGAGCATCGACTATGTCGGGGAGCTCGACCTGGGCACCGACCTCCTGCGCGTGTACCTCGAGGCTTCGTCCCTGTGGACTGGCGAGAGCCGCACGGAGGCGCTCGGAACCTTTTACGTCTCCACCCCAAAGGCGAGCGCTGACGGTGCGGTCACCACCGGCGTCGCCGACATCTACGGCAGGCTCAGGGCGCTCGCCAAGGACGATTTCGACGGCCCCTACGTGATCCCCGCCGGGACCAACATGGTCGACGCCGCCAGGAAGATCGCCGAGAGCTGCGGCCTGGAGGTCGTCGCTGACGAGAGCGACGCCGTGCTCACTTCGACGTGGGTGTTCGGCATCTCGACGACATCGTCCGACGAGGACCGCACGGACTCCAAACTCGCCGCCGTCAACCGTCTGCTCGAGGCCGCCGGATTCCTCGCGGCGCACACCGACCCGTACGGCCGCGTGCTGTTCCGCCACTACGTGGAGCCGGACCAGAGGCCTGTCTCCTTCGACTACGTCGAGGGCCCCGACTGCCGCGTGACGCTCAAGCTCGACCGCGAGCGCGACACCTTCGACGTGGCCAACGTCGTTCATGTCGACTTCTCGTCCCAGGACATCTCGGTGCGAGGCACGGCGGTCGATGACGACCCCGAAAGCCCGTACTCCACCGTGAGCACCGGCCGGCGCGTGACCGCCCGATACGACCTGTCCGACCTGCCCACGAGTGTCACGGAGGACTCGAACATCCTCTCCGGCGCCGCCGAGATGCAGGTTGGCTCGGGGACCAAGGAGAGCGGGACCTACCGCCAGAGCGACAGCCACGGCTCCATCTCCACCGTGTACGCGCCGGACTCCCCACAGACCGCCGTGTTCTTCGGCCTAAAGGTCGCGAGCGACGGCGGGCGCATCGGCTTCTGCCAAGACAGGGTCGGGTCGCTCAAGAAGGGCGTACCGGTCACGCAGAGCCTGTGGATCAAGGGGACGAAAGGTGCCCGCGTGAGCCTGCAGGCTTGGTGGGTGCCGTCCCTATCAGCCGGCCCGCACCTGCATTACACGACGCTCACAGGCGAGTGGCAGCACATCGTCGCGACCGAGACGCCCGCGGACAACTACAGCGAGGTCTCGGCCGGATACGTATACCTGGAGTCCGGCGGGGAGGCCGTCGTCGTCGCCGAGAAGGTGGAGGAGGGCCCCACGGCCACGCCGTGGCCCCATGACGCCATCCAGGCCGCTGCCGACGCCAAGGCCGCCGAGCTGCTCAGGGACGGGCGGTCCGTCATCCAGAGGGTGAACTGCACCTGCACATACGACCCCGTGTCGGTCTACGACGCGGGCAACCTCCGCCTGGCGAGCGCCGACATCGATGTCGACCACACCTGTATCAGGACGCAGGCGCTCCAGTTCGAGACGGCCTGCCCGATGAATATCGAGATGAGAAAGTTCGAGAGGAGCGCGGCATGAGCATGGCGTCAGACCTCCTGGAATCGATTGAGCCGCCCGACAGGGCATCGGTGCAGATCGCCTACGGCTACGTCACGGCAGTCACCGGCAGCTCGCTGTCGGTACTCGTGCGCGGCGGCGTGGCAGAGGGCGTGCGCATGACCACGGGCTGCTCGGGCGCCAAGGTGGGGCAGAGGGCGGTGCTCATCGGCTCACCGCCGGTCTGGACCGCGATCGGAATCCTCGCGTAAAGGAGGGACATGAAGATACACAAGATCAAGGTGCGAGATCGCGCTGTGTCGTGCGACGACCTCGAGCTGGTCCAAGGCACGCAGGGCGTCGACGCGGTCGGCCTCGACCTCGACCCGGAATGGACGGGGCTCGAGGTCACGGTGACGTTCGCTTCGGCGGCCGGCAACTACACACCGGCGCGGGACGGCGGCATCTGGCCCGTGCCGTGGGAGGTGCTCAAAGAGACCGGTGAGGTCGAGGTCGGCATCGAGGGCCGACGGGGCACGGACGTGCTCAAGACTGTCCGGCCTGAATGGGCCCTCCGCGTCCGGCCGTCGATATCGAGCCCCGGCCAGCTGCCCAGCGACCCGACCGTGAGCGACCTGCAGGCGCTCGTGCTCGAGGCCAAGGAGCTCAAGGCGCAGATCGCACAGACCGTCGCCGACGCGCGCTCGGTCCTCGGGGAGATCGAGAGCTACGGCATCGCCGAGTGGAGTGTGGACGCCCGGGTTCACCGCCTGCTGGTGGGCCCTGTCAAATCGAGGAAGGATGATGCCTAGTGGCAGATGAGAACACCGTCGGCGCCGTGACCGAGGTCAATGTGTCCGATGAGGGATACATTGACGGCATCACCGTCACACTGAAAGACGGCACGTCAAAGGAATACCTGCTCCGCCCGGAGAATTATGACGACGTCGAGGCTGCGCGCAAAGCTGCAGAGGCGGCAAGCGGCTTGGCGAATACGGCTGCCGCAAATGCCGACTCCGCAACCGCTGCGGCCCGCGGCGCCGCCGCGCAGGCGAAGAAGACTGCTGATGACGCCGCGGCCGCAGCGGAGAGAAAAACCTCGGCCGCGATCACGGCTGCCGAGTCCGCCACAAAGGCAGCAACCAGCTCGGCATCTGCATGCGACGAAGCCGCTGGAGAGGCCCGCGCGTCGAAGACCGCGTGCGACGAGGCCACCAAGAAGGCGGCGTTGCTTCTGCCGCTCGGATTGTTCGTGGACGACGACGGCGACATTTGCCAGAAGGAGAATTAACGTGGGCAAATTACTGAAGGATGATACCGGCAACGCGATCCTCGCATCGCTCAACGTGCAGAACGGTCTGCTCGCACAGATGGTGCGCAACAACGCCGTCTCGGCCGAGGTCAGCTGGGACGAGGTGAAGCACATCGCCAAGTCCGGTCAGGCAGACAAGGCCTTCTCCGTTGGCGACCAGCTCGTCGTCAAGCTGACCGACGGCTCCAACGTGTACGACGACCCGTGGGACGTCACGGGCTTCGCCAACGTCCGCAACAAGGTCGGCGACATCGTCCCGGGCATGTTCCTACAGCAGCACTACACGCTGCCCTTCGCCACCAGCTTCGACGCCCGAGAGGCGTTCTACGTGGCAGGTGAGTCCGGCCTTCCCGCCGGCACCTACAACGTGACGCTCGGATACAGCCAGGGCACGATGGTCAAGGGAAAGACCTACCAGTTCACCCTCGCCGACCCGCTCGTCAAGGGCAACCAGCTCCTCGGCTTCTACGGGGCCTGGGACACAAAGGTGACCGACTGGAAGGTCTACGTGTTCGACAGCGCCTCCGCGGCCACCCCGAAGGCGACGCTCGCCGTGGCCGAGGGCAGCGCCGGCACGAGCCTCGGCACGCTCGACAAGCCCAAGAGCGGCGACCTCTGGTCCATCCAGTGCGCCGCCTACGGCAACGGCGACTGGGAGCACTCGAACCTCCGTCAGTGGCTCAACAGCCGCGACGCCAACTGGTTCAAGCCCAAGCACGACTACGACCACATTCCGTCCGCGTCCGTGTGCTACGGACCGTACGATTCCAAGGCCGGCTTCATGTCGATGCTGCCCGACGACTTCGTCGCGGCAGTCGGCGAGGTTGAGGTCGTGACCGCCCGCAGCTACATCACCTACGGCGGCACCTCGGATGCGCCGGCGCTCTCCAAGACCTTCGACAAGTTCTTCCTGCCGAGCCTCGAGCAGCACTGGATCAACTGCAACGAGTCCTCCGTCAACGGCGTCGAGGGCGACCCGTGGGAGTACTGGAAGCTCGCCCGCGGCGGCACGTCCAAGGCCCCGCTGTGGCAGAAGGAGCCTGCGTACATCCAGCACGCGCTCAACGCCAAGACGGCTGCCCAGTACTCCTGGATGCGGTCCGCGAACCGCGGCTACGCGTGCGGCCCGTTCCTCGTGAACGCCGATGGCAGCGTGTACAGCAGCTACGCGTGCTACGGCTATCGCGCGGCCCCCGCTTGCGTCATCTGCTAATCGTCAATCGCCGGGGCGACACCTCGCCCCGGCCCCTACAACCAAAGGAGGCCATTCATGACCGTACCCGCCAGCAGGCGCGGTAAGAGCAGGATGGAAGTGTTCGCGAAGGCAAATGAGCTTTGCTCCTACACGGTCGAGATTACGGCCAACGAGAGGACCTTCAAGCCCGAGTTCGCCATGCTGACGGCCCGCATCGTGGACGCCAGCGTGGCAATCGGCCAGCACCTCTGGAGCGCGAACAACATCAAGGTCGTCGACGATGACGACCTTGCCGAGAGGAGGAGCCTCCAGCGCAAGGCCAAGGTCAAGTGCAACGAGCTGATCTTCCTCATCGGCGTCGCGAAGAAGACGTTCCACCTCCGCGGCAGGCGGGTCCACCATTGGTCCGGACTCGTGAGTTCCGTGAGGTCGATGACCTCCGCATGGAGTGAATCAGATGCCCGACGCTTCCGTGCCGGGCATTAGAGATTCTTGGACCGGGGCTGATACTGCCCAGAACTCCTGGATGCGGTCCGCGAACCGCGACAACGCGTACAACCCGTTCCTCGTGAACGCCGATGGCAACGTGAACAACAACAACGCGTGCAACGGCAATCGCGCGGCCCCCGATTGCAACGGGCACGGCGGCATGGAGAGGCGACGCATAGCGCCGTCCGCCGCAGACCCCGGCGCAAGGAGTCCCGGTCCAGTGCCCGAGAGGGCCGAACACCGCGGCGGCGACGGCCCCACCTCCGATGGATGTGCTGGGCCTGCAAGCGCCGTCGACCCCATGTCGTTCGAGTGCCTCTGGGAGGCCATGGAGCGATGCCGCAGGGGAGTGATGTGGAAGGGCAGCGTGGCGAGCTTCGTGCTCAACGCGCCGACCGAGGTGGCGAGACTCGCAGACGAGCTTGCGGACGGCACATACGTCCAGCGCCCGGTGAGGCGCTTTCCCATCTACTACCCCAAGCAGCGCGACATCGTCGCAATCCCGTTCAGGGACAGGGTCTTCCAGAGGTCGCTCAACGACTTCGTCCTCTACCCGGCAATGAGCCGGGACTGGATATACGACAACGCATCGTGCCAGACCGGCAAGGGCACGGACTTCGCGCGGAACAGGCTCAAGCGGTTCATGCGCGAGCACTACGCGAAGCACGGTGAAGACGGGTGGGTGCTGACGCTCGATGTGGCCGGCTACTACCCGAACATGCCGCACGCGACGGCGCTCGCACCGTTCGAGCGCCATCTCGATGCGAGGTACGTCGGCATCGTGGCCTCGATTCTCGAGAACCAGTACACGGGCGACGTCGGGGTCAACCCCGGCTCGCAGCTCGTGCAGATAGCCGGAGTGTCGGTCCTAAGCCCGATAGACCACATGGTCAAGGAGCGGCTCAGGGTCCGTCACTACATAAGGTACATGGACGACTCCATCCTCATAAGCGACAGCCGCGAGGAGCTTGAGCGGGCGCTCGACGTCCTGACAGATGAGTACGCCAAGCTCGGCTTCGCTCTCAACAGGAAGAAGACCCACATAAGGCCGCTATCTCGCGGCATAGATTTCCTCGGCTTCCACTTCAAGCTGTCGCCGACCGGGCGCGTCTTCATGAACGTCCTGTCTGCGAAGGTCAAGCAGGAGAGACGGCACCTCAAGGGCGTCGTCAGGCTCGCGAAGCGCGGCGTCATCTCAAAGGAGGACGCCGACGCGAGCTTCGAGGGCTGGGTCGCCCACGTCAAGAAGGGCGACTCGTTCAAGTTGATACGGCGCATGAGGCGCTACTACAGGGACCTCTGGAAGGGAGATACCGATGGTCGTAATCAAGCGAACCAATGGAGACATCGAGGGTAGCCGCAGGGAGGAGAACATCGTCGCCGCGCTCGACACGTACGACGCCAACATCACGTACCTCGCGTGCATGTGCGACGTCGACCTCCCCGAGAACGAGGGGGTGATTGGATATGAGCACGCTGGCATCGAGGATTAAGACCTGGTACGTCAACGACAAGTGGACCAAGACCATGGTCGAGAACGTGCATGGGAATGGCAAGATCACCGACGAGGAGCGAGACGCCATCCTGGCGGCCAAGGAGAACTAGCGCATGGAGGTGCTGAAGCTTTTCGCGCCGTATGGCCCGGCATGGCTAGGCGGCGCGGCGCTGGTGCTCATCGCCTTCCATTTCGGCAACCAGTTCTTGTCCGAGTACAAGCTGCAGAACGAGCGCAAAGCCAGCCTCGATATCAAGCGAGAAGAGCGTAAGCAGGCCGAGGTCGACGAGCGTGCGCAGCGCGATCGCGAGCGCTCGCAGATGGAGGGCCGCATCGCGGCGCAGATGGAGAGGTCAAACAGCCTCATGGAGGCGATGAAGACGTTGATGGAGTCGGTTGTCGCCTCCAACGACGTACTCCACAGTGACCTCGTGCACAGCCAGGCGCGAAGTCAGGGGATGGCCGACCAGGTCAGCCACATCAAGGATCGCGTCGACCTTCTATACGACAAAGAGACGAACAGATAGGGGAACAGCAATGACCAAAGACGAGATCGTCCGAAAGCTGACGAGCAGAAAGTTTTGGTTGTGCACGGCCGCCTTCCTGGGCTCCGTCGCGACCAGCGTTGCCGGCATCGCCACGGACAACCAGACCGTCGCCGCCATCGGCACGGTGTGCGGGGTCGCGAGCGCGGCCATCTACGCCGCGGCCGAGCAGGCCGTGGACGCCGCGCGACTCAAGGCGGGGGACGATCATGACGGAGACTAACGCCGAGGCCAAGCGCAAGCTGCCGATGCACAGCGTTTTCGCCATCGTCCTCGCGCTCGTCGCGGCCCTCGCCGCCCCGTGCGGAGCCGAGGCGTACCAGAGTGTCGACAAGTACGTCAGCGCCGGCCACGGGTATCTCAATGCGAGCTACCTGGTCATCCACGAGACCGCGAATCCGGGCGCGAGCGCCTACAACCATACGCTGCTCTGGTCGCGTGATGACACCTATGCAGTGCACCACGTGATGGAGCTGGACGGATCCGCGGTCTACAACACGGTCGCTGAGAACCGCCTATGCTGGCACGTCGGAAACGGCAATGGCTACACAATCGGCATCGAGCTAGCGCATGCCACTAACGCAGAGGACTTCACGAAGCAGTGGTCCGAGGCCGTCAAGTGGACGGGCGACGAGCTCCGCTCTCGCGGTTGGGACACGTCCCGCCTGCTGTCCCATTACGAGGCGGCGCAGCGTTGGGGAGGATCTGACCACACTGATCCGAATGGATACTTCCAGTCATATGGCAAGAGCTGGTGGGAGTTCAAGCAGGCCGTCGCCGCCTATTTGGGCTCCGGCTACGTGGCGCCCATCGCGCCGACCAACGGCAACGGCGGGACCTATGAGGGGGGCGGCTACAGCTCAC
>OLPT01000366.1_pt1 | contig 36105 bp, 29 predicted proteins | sample 1673051 | NCBI WGS metagenome assembly OLPT01 (sample SAMEA3136750, study PRJEB25190) | human gut metagenome | biome: human gut; feature: human-associated habitat; material: faeces | place: Austria | collected 2013
GAGAGCACTCAAGAGAGCACCCATGACGAACGCACCTGCGAACACCGCGCGTACCGGCCGGCACTTGGGTGGCCGATACCTTTGGTTGGCGTGTCACCTTTGCCTTGGTCTCGGTGCTCACCGCCGTGCTGATGGCATCGATGGCAGTGTCTCTGCCACGCAACTCGCATCCGGCGAAGATCGGTTTCCTGAGGCAATTCCGCCTGTTCTTCGACCGCCGCATCCAGCTCGGCGTGGCGGATGTGGTCTTCGGCGCAGCCGCCTCCTATGTCTTCTACACGTATCTTTCGCCGATCATGCGCGACGAAATCGGCGTGCCCGAACGCTATATCAGCATCGGCTTGGTGATTTACGGCTCGCCTGCCTGTGGAGCAACCTGTACGGCGGCAAGCTGGCCGACAAAGGTCATGGCGTGGAACCATTGACCCACATTCGACCGATCTACTGCGTGCAGGCCGTCTGCCTGTGTCTGCTGGCTTTCGCCTCGCTGCTGGCGGTTGGCATCACGACCCTGCTGCGTCCATACGTCGAACGCTGACAGTGTTGGCCGAGTCCAATCGGACAAGATCGGTCGGCTGCCGTTATCAACTTCGCGGCGAACCGAACCAGCTGGTGTAGATAAGCGCGAAGTTGCGGTTGCCATAACTGGAGCAGGAATCGCCGGTACCGTTGCCAGCGGCCAGTGCGGCGATGTTCGGCTGGTAGGGCGTATAGATGTAGAGCAGGGCGGTCGCCTTGTTCTCGATATACACTTGTGCGCCGCCGCATGCCGCGTTCGGATGATATTGGATGTAGTTGAGATTGTGCGCCGTATACCCGTACTGTTCCTCGTGCTCGAGATAGTAACGGTACCGCTTGGCCGCGCCATACACCTGCCGAAAGAATCCGGCATAGGCGGGATCGCAGTCGGCGGTATCCGGACAGTTCAACCCCATCGCCGCCATAAGCTGATAGTCGCTGGGATCGACGGCAGTGACCAGATGCTGCTCCTTCTGCATCACGGTGAGCAGCACTTTCTGGCTCACCTTGCAGGCGCGGGCCGACTGGTCGATGATTGCCGCCGCCGACTCGCCTTTGGTGCCTGTATAGTCCGTGCACAGGCCTTCGCCTGACTCGTTCGATGTGTCGAAGGTCATCGCGGCCAGCGAGCCACCTTGTGTGTCCAAAAACGATTGGACTTCGGCCTGACTCATCGCCGAACCGTTGAAGAACTGACCATCCGAAATAATATTGCCCGGATTGAAATCGTATGTTCGCGTCAGTTCCAGCTGTGCCGCCTCGGCTGCGCGAACCTGTGCCCGCCAGTTTGTGAAACGAACCAGCCCGGCCACCAGCGCTACGACAACGACCACCGCCACCGTGGGAATCAGCCCCATCTTGATGCGGGTCGGCCAGTTCGCCTTACGCCAGGAACGCTTCAGAGCATTGATCGGACCGTGCCTACGATTGCGTTTCCTGTTCCGATTGCCGAGGCGTCCGCGCACTTGCCCACGCTGTGATGACGGCTTGCGCGTGCGCTGGCGCGTGGCCTGGCGACTTGTTTGCCGTCCGGTCACGCCAGCGCTTTCTTGATACGGTTGAGCGAAGCCGGCCCCTTGGTGCCAAGCTCCTGCGCCCATAGGGACACGTAGAACTCTTCAAGCATCCAACGGGCCTGTTCGGCCTGCTTCATCAATGCCTCATGCTTCGGGCCGGCCGGCTCCGCCTTGGCACGGGCCAACGCCTTATCAACCACCTGACGGGCCTCGTCGGCCTGCCAAGCCCACTTGACATCACGGTTCTTATCGGTTTTCGCCTTATTGAGTCGGCTCAGATCGGCTCTCAAATATCGGCTCAACGACTTCAGCGCATCCGGGGGAGTGCGCCCGATGAATCCGGGGTAGACGAGCGTGGCGATATGGTCGCGAATCGACTGCAACACCGAAAGCATCGGCAGATCAGCCTTGCCGCCAGTGGCCTTGTCGACTTCGGCATAAGCCTTGAGCACGGCGATCACGTCATGCGCCACCTGATAGACGGTGTCCTCGTACACTTCGCGCACATCGAGCACCGCATTGGCTAACGCCTCATCGTCCGAGAGCCTGTCGACATTCGGCATCAGCCGTTTGACCGTGGCCAGCTGCAGGTCTTCGACCAGATCCTTGGTGGACTTGTACGGAGCAGAAGCCAGCATCAACGCCTCGGTACCCAGCCAGCGCGACGAAATGCGTTCGGCCGGCAACCGCAGCGCATCCAATGCGCCACGCCAGAGCATCGTGGCCCGGGACTCGGTGGTGGCACCCGCCTTATGCAACAGGTTCGCCTGACTGACCAGCTTGCCCTGTTCTCCAGCCTGATCGGCCTGCTTCTTGACCATTTGACGGGCCGACGCCTCCGCCTGCGCGGCGAACTTGCGTTGCAGCGCCTTCAGATCCTTGGACACACCCAGCACCTTGATGGGGCCGCGCGCATGCCGGCGTCCACGAGGGTGCTTGCCGGCCGGCAGTTGCTGCTCCACCGAGAACGTGACTCTGAGATACGGGGAAAGACGCTCGACCAGTTCCGGCCCCAACACTTCGGGATGAATCTGCGCACCCTTGGTGGCGATGGCCGCCTTGGTGAACACATGTGCCAGATCGGGCCAGCCAACGGTCGTGCCATCCTCATCCACCGGCGGCAGATTCGGCTTCTGCTGCGAGCCCGAGCCCGGCAGATCCGGGTAATGCTCGTCGATCCAGTCACGAATCGCACGCGCGGCATCCGGGGCCGGCACGAACTGGACGCGCAGCTGCTTGGGCAGCGCCTTGATCATCGACAGGATCAGCTCATCCAACAGACCCGGCACATTCCATGTGAACTGGTCGGGCGTGATACGCGAGAGCGCCTTCAACGGCACATGCACGGTGACGCCGTCGGCCGGGTCGGCCGGATCGTACACGTAGCTCAGACGCAGGTCGATGGGTTGGCCGTCCGATCCGGTCGTATGCCAATGGTCGGGGTAATCGTCCAGACTCACCGAATCGCTGGATGCCAGACGCTCCACCTTGGCCGGGTCGAAATCAAGCAGATTCGGCTGACGGTCATGCTCGGACTTCCACCATTTCGCCAGATCGGCCACGCTGGTCACATCGTTGGGAATGACCGCGTTGTAGAAGTCGAACAGATCCTCGTCGGACACGGTATCCGCCAGCTGGCGGGTGCGGCTCGCATCATCGGCGGCATCCTCGAGAATGTCGCGGTTTTTGCCCACGAAGTCGTCGTAACTGAAACGCTGCTGAATATCGCCCTCGACCAGACCCTGGCGAATCAGGAAGTCGCGCGCCTCAAGTGGATTGATGCGTCCCCACTGCACGGCACGGTCCTGTACGATCGGCAGACCATACAGCAGCACGCGCGCGGTGGCCACAGCCGAGCCACGCGAACCCGACCAGTGCGGCTCCGCATACGTGGTGCGGGTCAATTGGCCGGCCAACGGTTCGGCCCACGCGGGGTCGATGGCCGCCGAATAGCGGGCCCACAGGCGAGAGGTTTCCACCAGTTCGGTGCTCATCACCCATGACGGGGTCTTCTTGGCCACGGCGGAAGCGGGGAACAGGGCGAAACGGGTGCCGCGTGCGCCCTGATAATCGTTCTTCGACTGCTTCTGGGCGCGTTTCATCGCACGGGCGCGCGCCGAACCGGTCAGCCCCGCGAAATCGGAGGCCTTGGGCTCGCGCACCACCTGCATGCCCATCATCGACAGCAATCCGGCGAGCATCGACTTGTGGATGCCGTCCGCATCCCACGCGCAGCACAGCGAATGCGCGGCCTGCTGATTCAACGGCAGCTGGCGGATCTCCAAGCCTGGGCGGGAGGCGGGCAGCGGGTCGCCGACCTTGAACTTCAGCTCCTTGCACATCTGGCGTAGCTGGGAGACGAGATCTTTCCACTGGCGCATCCTCAGCCAGCTGAAATACTCGGTTTTGCAGATACGGCGCAGCGCGTTGTTGCTCGGGTCGCCGTCTGCTTGGAACACGCGGTCCCAGATATTCAGGGCCGTCAGGAAGTCGGAGGTCTCATCCGCATACCGGTTGTGGATGCGGTCGGCATCCTCACGCTTGTCGTCCGGGCGTTCACGTGGGTCCTGCAAGCTCAGGAACGCCACGACCACGAGCACCTGGGCCAGAAGATTCGGCGAACCGGTTTTCGCGGCCTCGATAACCATACGTCCCAGACGCACGTCGATGGGGATGCGCGCCAGCTGACGACCGGTATGGGTGAGCGTCACCTCGCCGCGCTTGCGGCCGATGGCCTTGAGCTCGGTGAGCTCATTGAAACCGTCCGACACGGCCTTCATATCCGGCGGATCGATGAACCCGAAGTTCGTGACGTCCTCGGCCGTGCGGGCCACGCCCACCGACAGCATGTGGAGTACCACGGCACCCAGCGAGGTACGCAGGATTTCCGGCTCGGTGAAGCGCGGACGGGTCTCGTAATCCTCACGCGAATACAGGCGGATCGCGATGCCGTCGGCCACACGGCCGCATCGGCCGGACCTCTGGTCGGCACTGGCCTGGCTGATCGGCTCGATCGGCAGACGCTGAACCTTTGCGGTCTTCGAATACCGGGAGATACGGGCGGAACCGGGGTCCACCACATACCGGATACCGGGCACGGTCAGCGAGGTCTCAGCCACATTGGTGGCAATGACGATGCGCTGGTGAAGGTGCGATTCAAACACCTTATGCTGGTCGGCGGCGGACAGTCGCGCGAACAGCGGCATGATCTCGATGGCATCCGGCCGGCGCATGTCGTCGGCGCGCGGGCCGTAATGATGCCGCAGTGCGGCCTCGAACTCGTGGATGTCGCGCTCGCCGGAGGCGAAGACCAGAATATCGCGGGGACCGCGCTCGTGGGAGGAGTGAATCACCAGCTCGGCGCAGGCTCGAGCCACGGCGGTAGGCATATCGGTGATGCCGTCATCGGCATAGGAGGCACCGGACCGGCCGCGGGGCCGGTCGGAATCGGATTCCGCGATGGCGCTGGCCAGCTCGTCGTAATCGGCGTCGCCGGGGCGGGCGCCCACCGCGAATCCCGGCACTTCGCGCATCAACGCGGGCGCGGTGCCAAGCGGCTCGTAGACCACCTGCACGGGGAAGGTGCGGCCGGAAACCTCGATTACCGGCACCTTCTCATGCAAGGCGTGCTCGAAATGCTCCTGGAACTTGACCGAATCGATGGTCGCGGAGGTAATGATGAGCTTCAGATCGCGGCGCTGAGGCAGCAGTGCCGTCAGATAGCCGAGCAGAAAGTCGATGTTAAGACTGCGCTCATGCGCCTCGTCGATGATGATCGTATCGTATCGGGTGAGTTTCGGATCGCGCTGGATCTGGGCGAGCAGAATACCGTCGGTCACGACCCTCAATCGTGTGCCGGGCGAGCTTTCGTCGGTGAAACGCACCTGATAGCCGACCTCGTCACCGAGCTTCACGCCCATCTCCGAGGCGATACGTTCGGCCACCGTGCGTGCGGCGATACGGCGAGGCTGGGTGTGCACGATCTGCTTGCCGTGCGTGCCACGGCCAAGCTCAAGCAGGATTTTCGGCAGCTGTGTGGTTTTGCCCGAACCGGTCTGGCCGGACACAATAACGACTTGGAAACGTTTGACCGCGCTGGCTATCTCATCACGCGCGGCAGATATGGGAAGTTCTGCGGGATACTCATATTTCATGACGAACTTCAATGATACGGAAGCCCTTGGAGCTCGCGTATTTGCTCGCAGTGAACCCCTCGCCGAGCGCATCGTCCAGCCAGGGGATCAGCGAATCGGAACCGAGATTCTTCTGCACTACGAGATAGGCGGCACCGCCCACCTTGAGCTTCGGCAGCCAAGCCATAAGCAATGTATGCAGCGCTTCCTTGCCGACTCGGATCGGTGGGTTCGACCAAATCACATCAAACGTGAGGTCGCTCGGCACCGTCTCGCAGAACGCCGGCTGGTTCTCGGCAGGCAGGGGAGTGCTGGACTCGTCCACCTGAGCCGTATGAATGTTCGTGTGGCCGTTCGCCTGTGCGTTGGCATGGGTCAGGTCCACCGCGCGCTCGTTGACATCCACCGCCCACACGTTCGCTTCGGGCGACTCAAACGCCAATGTCAGGGCGATAGGGCCCCAGCCGCAGCCCAAATCCAGAAAATCGCCGGTAAGCGGCGGCTCGGGCGCATGCTTCAGCAATACCGACGTACCGAGGTCCACGCGCGAGCCGGAGAACACGCCGTTCGACACCTGAGCGGTCGCCTCATGGCCGCGCAACGTTACGTTCAATGTGCGGCGCACATCCTTCGATGCGGGTTCCGCAGAGAAATACTGTTCTGCCATGGTCGCTCCATTTCTGCGGGATTCGCCGCTCTCGTATGCCGACCTGTATCAGCCGGCCTATGCCGGTACGTGCCGATCTATGCCAGCATGTCACCTCATGTGATGATAATAAAGGACCATAGAAGAATCGTGAACCATTCCAACCAAACGAGGCGCACTTGACCGACAACACCCAGTACACCGACATCAACCGCGGCAACAACGACGTTACCCCTGAAGGTGTGCTGGCCGAGCAGTCCGAAGTGCTGCTCGACGACAGCCAGCGCGCGACCGGCTGGCATGAGGACGCCAACCAGGAATGGGAGGAGCGCGAGGCCCGCAACGAGCTCAAGCATGTCGCCGGTCTCGGCGAGCTGCAGGACGTCACCGAAGTCGAATACCGCAAGGTGCGTCTGGAACGTGTGGTGCTCGTCGGCGTCTGGTCGTCCGCCGTCACCACGCAAGCCAAGGCCGAGGAATCATTGAGAGAGTTGGCGGCGCTCGCCGAAACCGCCGGTGCGGTGGTATGCGATGGTTTGCTGCAGCATCGCTCCAAGCCGGATGCAGCCACGTACGTTGGTTCCGGCAAAGCCAAGGAGATTGCCGGCATCGTGGCGCGTGAGGAAGCCGATACGATTATCGTGGACGACGACCTGCCGCCGTCACAGCGCCGTGCATTGGAGGACGCCGCCAAAGTCAAGGTGGTGGATCGCACCGCGGTGATTCTGGACATCTTCGCCCAGCACGCCACCTCGCGTGAAGGTAAGGCGCAGGTGGAGTTGGCGCAGCTCGAATACATGCTGCCCCGACTGCGTGGTTGGGGTGGTTCGCTGTCCCGTCAGGCCGGCGGTCGCGCGGCCGGCGCGGATGCGGGCATCGGATCGCGAGGCCCGGGCGAGACCAAAATCGAAATGGACCGTCGTGTAATTCGCACGCGTATCGCCAGACTGCGCCGTCAGATTCGTGAGATGGCCCCGGCACGTGAGGTCAAGCGCGGTTCACGCCGTCGCTTCGGCCTGCCCACAGTGGCCGTGGTCGGCTACACGAACGCCGGCAAATCCTCGTTGACCAACCGTCTGACCGGTTCGGCCGAACTGGTGGGAAACGCGCTGTTCGCCACATTGGACACGGCCGTGCGCCGCGCCAAAACCCGCGACGGACGCGCTTACGCTTACGTGGACACGGTCGGCTTCGTGCGCCGCCTGCCCACCCAGCTGGTCGAGGCGTTCAAATCCACCCTGGAAGAGGTGGCCGAGGCCGACGTGATCCTGCATGTGGTCGATGGCTCCCACCCTGACCCGTTCTCTCAGGTCGACGCGGTCAATGACGTGTTGGCGGACATCGAAGGCACGGCCTCGATTCCGCGTATTCTCGTATTCAACAAGGCCGATCAGGCGGACGAGGCGACTCGTGAACGACTCGCCGCGCTGCAGCCAGATGCGTTCATCGTCTCCGCCTATACCGGTGAGGGATTGGACGAGCTGCGTACCGCGGTCGAAAGTCTGCTGCCGGTCCCGCATGTGCATGTCAACGCTCTGCTGCCGTATACCGCTGGCTCCCTGATCTCTCGTGTACGCGAATACGGCAAGGTAGACAAGGTGGAGTACCGCGATGATGGCATGCAGCTTGAAGCGGACGTTGACGCCCATCTTGCCGCTCAGGTGGTCGAACAGTCCATTGACTAACGTGATAAACATCACAGTATATTCGTGAGCGCTAACAACCGTTGAAAACATTACCATACGGTTGTCAAACAGGGTGGTGTGCCGGTAGCAAAACGTCTTAGCGGGTTTATAGAGTGAAGACGTTAGTTACAAGGCCTGCCATTCATCAGCAGACCGCCTTTGAAGAGAGGTTCATCCATCATGGCGGAAACTACCGTTAAGCCCACGAAGCTTGCTGTTATTGGTGCCGGTGCCGTTGGCTCCACCCTCGCCTTCGCCGCTGCCCAGCGTGGCATCGCTCGCGAGATCGTGCTTGAAGACATCGCCAAGGAGCGCGTGGAAGCCGAAGTGCTCGACATGCAGCATGGCTCCAGCTTCTACCCGACCGTGTCCATCGACGGTTCCGACGATCCTGAGATCTGCCGCGACGCCGACATGGTCGTCATCACCGCTGGTCCGCGTCAGAAGCCGGGTCAGTCTCGTCTTGAGCTCGTTGGCGCTACCGTCAACATCCTCAAGGCCATCATGCCGAACCTGGTCAAGGTGGCTCCGAACGCCATCTACATGCTCATCACCAACCCGGTCGACATCGCTACCCACGTGGCTCAGAAGCTCACCGGTCTGCCCGAGAACCAGATCTTCGGTTCCGGCACCAACCTGGACTCCGCTCGCCTGCGCTTCCTGATTGCCCAGCAGACCGGCGTCAACGTCAAGAACGTGCACGCCTACATCGCCGGTGAGCACGGCGACTCCGAAGTCCCGCTGTGGGAGTCCGCCACCATCGGTGGCGTCCCCATGTGCGACTGGACCCCGCTGCCCGGCCACGATCCGCTCGACGCCGACAAGCGCGAGGAGATCCACCAGGAAGTCAAGAACGCCGCTTACAAGATCATCAACGGTAAGGGTGCCACCAACTACGCCATCGGCATGTCCGGCGTCGACATCATCGAAGCCGTCCTGCACGACACCAACCGCATTCTGCCCGTGAGCTCCATGCTCAAGGACTTCCACGGCATCTCCGACATCTGCATGTCCGTGCCGACCCTCCTCAACCGTCAGGGCGTCAACAACACCATCAACACCCCGGTCTCCGACAAGGAGCTCGCCGCTCTGAAGCGCTCTGCCGAGACGCTGAAGGAAACCGCCGCCCAGTTCGGCTTCTGATAAAAAATCGCTGTACGGAGCGCCTTTCGCACCGCACAAGACTCGACCTACCTTTGTAGGCCTTCAACTTGTGCGGCACGAAAATCGCACACGTACAGCGATTTTTTATACCCTGCTGAATGCTCCCGTTGGGAGCATTTTCTATTCGTGGAGTTCGTTGGAGGAGGGGGAGCTATAGCCCTCGGGCTCGAGCTGGAAGGTGGTGTGGGGGACCGAGACCGGGAAGTGCTCGCGCAGGCAATCCTGCAGTTGGGTGAGGATTGTGGCGGCATCTTCCATGGTGAGGTCTTTGTCAACTACCACGTGGGCCATCAGAATCGGCATGCCGGTGGACACCGTGCTGGCGTGGAGGTCATGCACGGCAAGCACATGCGGCACGTCTTCCAGATGTTCGCGTACCTTATCGAGGTCAAGTCCATCCGGTGTTTCCTCCAGCAGCACCTTGACCGCGTTGTGCAGCAACTTGATGGCGCGCGGAATCATCATCAGTGCGATGACGGCACCGGCCACGGCGTCGAAGCCATTCCATCCGGTGGGGATCATTACCAGGGCAGAGGCCACCACGGCCACCGAGCCAAGTGCGTCATTCATCACCTCGAGGAACGCGGCCTTCATATTCATGTTGTCTTCGCGCTGCGAGGCAAGGATGAAAATCGAGATGATATTTGCGGCAAGACCCAGAATGCCCACGAACAGCAGCAAGCCGATATCGTCGATTTCCGCTTTGGAACCGCCGAACAGACGCATGCCGGCCTCCACCAACGCATAGATGCCAACGATGAGCAGCACCACGGCACCTGCGGCAGCGGTGAGCACCTCAAGCCTGGCCCAGCCCCAAGTACGAGTGTTGCTGGGCTTGCGGCGCATCAGTATGGCGGTGATTGTGGATGCCGCCAGCACGGACATGTCGGTGAGCATATGACCGGCATCCACCAGCAGGGCCAATGAGCCGGTTAAGACAGCCGACACCACTTCGATGAGGAAGACCGAACCGGTTACGGTCAACGTGGCAATCAGCCTACGCTGGTGCGCGGCAGGGTTTATGGATGTGGATGGTGCGGGTGCATGGGTATGGGCCATATGTACTCCTTCGCTCTATCGAGTTGAAACCGCTTCTCAATACCATTTGCGATATGGTCTGAATACGACGAAACCCCGGCGCGAGGCCGGGGTTTCGTAAGCTGTGCGTGACTATAGCACGACCGGCGCGATTCGGTGCACGCTGATCAGCTGGTGGCGAACAGGCTACAATTTGCGCAGCACGGTGACCACCTTGCCCATAATCGTGGCATGTGTGCCGTCGATGGGCGAGTATGCGGGGTTGTGCGGCATCAGCCAGACATGGCCGTTTTCCTTGCGGAAGGTCTTCACCGTGGCCTCGTCGTCCAGCAGAGCGGCGACGATATCTCCGTTGACGGCGGAATTCTGTTCGCGCACCACCACATAGTCGCCATCGCAGATAGCGGCATCCACCATGGAATCGCCATGGACTTCCAGCATGAACAGGGTGCCGGAGCCGGTCAGCCGTTCCGGCAGACGCATGACGTCGTCCACATGCTGTTCGGCGGTAATTGGCACACCGGCGGCAATACGGCCAACGAGCGGCACATCGTGTGATTCGGCAATGGCTTCGGCGGGGAATTGGTATATCTCCGCCACATTACTGGTGCTGGTTGCCTCTTCGCTGGCTTGGGAGGGCTTTTCGGCATTCGGGGCGGATCCTGCCACCACCTCGATGGCTCGACCCTTGTTCGCGTTCATGCGGATGAAGCCCTTGTCTTCCAAAACTTGTAGCTGATGCTTGACCGAAGACGGACTTTTGAGCCCGGCGGCATTTCCGATTTCCCGGAAAGAGGGAGCGAAGCCTTGTTCGTCGATATGCGTGCGAATGGCGTCCAACACTTTGCGCTGGCGGTCGGTCAGGGTGGACTCGTCCGGCTTCTGCTTGGGGGAGAAGGGAATGGTGCTCACGTCAGGGCTCCTTTCGTTACGTCACCAGCATAACGTGTTGTTCGTGTGAAATCAAACATCTGTTCGAGTTTCGACTTGACCGTGTCGAACGTTTGTGCCATTATAAGAACAGTTGTTCGATAGAACATCTGTTCGAGAGAGGTGGTCGTGATGACTGGTTCAATGGTGATGGCCCCGGCCCGTAGCGCACGTGTAGCTATGCAGCATGCTGGAACGTCCCGCCGGAATGTGCGTGGGAAGATTATCGCAGTGATGGTCGCCTTGGCGCTGGCCTGGTGTGGTTTCGGCGCGCTTACCGCTCAGCGGGCCCAATCGGATACGGGGGCCACGCAGGTGACCAGTTATATCGTGCGGCCGGGGGATACGCTCTGGTCATATGCTTCGGCTATCACGCCTGCTGGTCATGATGTATCGGAAACGGTGGATGAGCTGATTGCGTTGAACAATCTTGAGTCCGGATCATTGCAGGCCGGGCAGCGCATTATTGTTCCGGTTGAGTAAATGAAACCCGAGCGGCATGGTTTTTCCGCCCGTACACGTTATTCTGGGGAGCATGCATTGTCCTTTTTGCCAGAACCCCGACACCAAAGTCATTGATACGCGCATTAGCGATGACGGTCATTCCATCCGTCGGCGTCGCGTATGCCCGAAATGCAGTAAGCGTTTTACCACGGTGGAAACCAGTATGCTGCTGGTCACTAAACGTTCGGGTGGCGTGGAGCCATTCAGTAGAGACAAAGTGATTTCCGGCGTACGCAAAGCTTGTCAGGGGCGGCCGGTCAGAGAAGAGGATCTGAAGCTGCTGGGACAGAAAGTCGAAGAGGATCTTCGCTCCCGAGGCCTTGCTGAAGTCACCTCAGATGAAGTGGGCAAAGCCATCCTGAAACCGTTGCGTGACTTGGATGTGGTGGCGTACCTTCGATTCGCGAGTGTGTACCAGAACTTTGCAGGTCTGGAGGATTTCCAAAGCGCCATTGATGGTTTGCGTGAATAATATGCGAATGCCATGCACCGTGATATGCGAGTGATTCGCAAACCATGGTGCGAGCCAATCATGAAGCCCAGCACTTATGAAAGAGACCCGTCATGATGACGGGTCTCTTTCATATCAATCGAGGATGAGCTGCGTCAGCTGATGACACGCATGCGAATGGTGCCTTCGATGTTGCGCAGTGCTTCAAGCGTGGCGGCGCTGGGCTTTTGAGCCACGTCGGTGACCACATAGCCAAGTTCGCCTTCGGTTGCCAGCGACTGGAAGGAAACGTTGATGTTCTCCTCGCCGAGCACATGATTGACATGAGCCAGCACACCAGGAAGATTGTCGTGCAGATGGGCGATACGGCACACACCCTTGCACTCACCGAGGTTGATCTGCGGTAGGTTCACGGACAAGGAGGTAGAACCCTTGAACCAGTAATCCTCAAGACGCTGAGAGACGAAATGGCCGATGGATTCCTGAGCTTCCAAGGTGGAGCCGCCAATATGAGGAGTCAGAATCATATTGTCTTCATTGGCCAGTGAGGTCTCGAACGGATCTCCGCTCTTCTTCGGTTCAACGGGGAACACGTCGACCGCCGCGCCAGACAGATGGCCGGAATCGAGGTGCTGCTTCAGAGCTCCCAGATCGGCGACGAAACCGCGCGAAAGGTTAATGAAAATCGCGTCCTGCTTCATGTGGGCGAATTGGTCTTCGCCGAAGAATCCGGTGTTCGACTTGCGGCCATCCACGTGCAGGGTCACGGCATCGGACTGTTCCAGCAGTTCGTTGAGGGTGTCGCAACGGTGGGCATTGCCCAGTGCCAGTTTCTCCTCAATGTCGTAGAACACCACGCGCATGCCGAGGGCCTCGGCCAGTACTGACAGCTGGGAGCCGATGTTGCCGTAGCCGATGATGCCGAGGGTCTTGCCGCGCACTTCATGCGAGCCGGAAGCGGACTTGTCCCACAGGCCATGCTTGATGTGATGCGTGTGTGCGGGAATGCGGCGCATCAAGCAGATGATGTCGCAGATCACCAATTCCACCACGGAACGGGTGTTGGAGTAGGGAGCGTTGAACACGGCGATGCCACGCTTGCCGGCATGTGCCAGATCGACCTGATTGGTGCCGATGCAGAAGCAGCCGATGGCGCTTAGCGTAGGACGCGCATCCAGCACGCGGGCTGTGACGTTGGTCTTGGAGCGTACGCCCACCAAGTCCACGCCATCCAGCGCATCGATGAGTTCGTCCTCGCTCAGGGCTCCCTTCATGGTCTCGACTTCGAAACCGTGATCACGCAGCGATTTGGCCGCATCGGGGTGAATGTTTTCCAATAACAGTGCTTTGGGCATGCTTCATACCTTAGATGTTCAGGGACTTTTCGTCCGCTTTTGTCCGAACTATAACCAGTTTCTGGGTCGGCCTGGTCATTGCCACGTACAGGTCCGAGGCGGCGACCAGGCGGCTCGGCGCGTCATCCTCGATGAGACCGGGCTCGACCACCACGACGGCATCGAACTCCAGACCCTTGACCGTTTCAGTGCCGCAGACGCTGATTTGCTCATCCCATTCGGGCTGCTCGATGAGCCTTGCGTATTCGGCCGGGTCAAGAATGACAGCCAGTTTGCGGCGCACGGCATCGCGCACCGGGGCGATGAGATTATCCGGACAGATGACGGCGATGCGGCCGGTGCCGTCTGCCGAAACGAATTGTTCGGCAAGCTGCGCCGCCTGCTCGGCCGTCGTTTCCAGCAAGGACGACATGTCGGGCACCACATTGCGGGACACCGAATCGGGGATGGTGCGCACCGCATTGACCGTGGAGATGTAGAGGCCTTCCTCCTCGGCAAATCGTGAGGCAAGTTCGGAAACTTCCTGCGGATTACGGTAGTTGATGGTCAACTCGTTCAAATCCCAGTGGCTTTCGCCGAACAGGCGGTTCATCGATTTGCTCCAGCGTCGGGTGCCACCCAGCGCCGAAGTCTGCGCCACATCGCCCACGATGGTGAACGAGCGGGAGGGGCAACGGCGGATCAACATACGCCAGTCCATGGCGGTCAATTCCTGCGCTTCATCGACCACGATGTGCCCGTAGGTCCATTCACGGTCGGCCGCGGCCCGCTGCGCGGTCAGCTCAGCGTCGTCCCCGTTCATCTGGTCGAGCAGCATCTGACTGGAGACGATGCCTCCACCCAGACCGGTCGCGGCCAGAGTGTCTTTGGCATACTGCTCTTCGGCGGCACGACGTGCGTCGGCGGCGGACTGGCGGGCCACCGCCTTGGGATCGGGGCCCAGCATATCCATTGCTTCGTCGAGCAGCGGAATATCGGAGCGGGTCAATGGGGAGCCTTTGGGGCGGGCAAGTGCCGCGATGTCGTTGTCGGTCAGCCAACCAGCCAGAGACTTCAGACGTTCGGGATGGGCGAACAGCTGATCGATGAGCCATGGGGCGGTCATCGGCAGCCAGCACAGGTTCAGGGTCTTGCGAACCTGCTCGTTCATACGTAGCAGCGACATCGCGCGGTTCAGCTCCGCCTGATCCGGCGTGTAATCAAGCTGTTCGGCATAACGGTTCTGCATGCTGGTCAGCATCGAACGGATAAAGGTCTCGCGGGCCTTGTTATGAGGTTGTCGGGTGCGCTTCGCGTCCGCCTGCGCCTGCTCGATATCAGTGGCCAGCATTGGTACCTGAATGCCGCTAATGGTTACTGTCGGCAGAGCAGCGGGAACACGCACGCGTGCGGCGATGGCATTGGCCACTACGGAGGTCATGCGTCGATCGCCCTTGAGCTTGGCTGCATAAGGGGAGTCGACCGCCGTGGCGGTGATGCCGGGAATCAGATCGCTGATGGTGCGTGAGACCACGCCGGTCTCGCCCAAGGAGGGTAGCACCTGATCGATGTAGTGCAGGAACGCCGAGCTGGGGCCAACAACCAGCACGCCGGAACGTTCCAGCGTGCGCCGGTGCGTGTACAGCAGGTAGGCGGCGCGATGGAGCGCCACGGCCGTCTTGCCGGTGCCGGGGCCGCCCTGCACCACCACGGCGCGATTCATGTCGGAGCGGATGATGCGGTCCTGCTCGGCCTGAATGGTGGCCACGATATCGGTCATCTTGCCGGTGCGGCGTGAGCTCAACGAAGCCAGCAGCGCACCCTCGCCGGTCAATGTGCCGGCGGAAGACGCCTGGCCGACCTGGTCTGAATGCACGTCGAGCACCTCATCCTCAACGCCCACGACTTCGCGGAAACTCAAGGTGATATGCCTGCGCATCACGATGTCGCCGTGATTGGAAGGGGTCGCCTCATAGAAAGGACGTGCGGCTTCGGCACGCCAGTCGGTCAGAATCGGCTCATGGTCCGGGCTCGACAGGCCGATGCGGCCGATGTAATGACGGTCGTCGTTCTTGGCATCGAGGCGGCCAAACACCAGCCGATCCTCAACGCTGCGCAATTGCGTGAGGCGATTTTCGTACATTGTGGCAAAGGAGTCTCGTTCGCTGCGTTGCGTGGGGGATCCGTGGGAGCCGGCGGCGCGTACGGTGTCCAGTCGTTGCCACATTTCGGCTCGCAGATCATCCAATCGTCCATAGGCGCGATCGACGGCCTGCTGCTCTTCATGCAGCTGGGAGGCGTAACTCGACATGCTGTTCTCTTCGTTCCATTTCCGTGGGGCAGAAAAACTTAAGGCATTCAAATTTACCGCACACCCCCTACGTCAGTGATGCGGACAACCCGGAATAGGTGAATTCAGCGTGAATTCACCATGCTGCTCGGTCGGTGGGGTGCGCGACGTGGATTGAATGTGCGGAGCGTCCATTCGTGCGACAGTCGTGGCCGACACGCGCAATCCATCGGTAATTGCCCTAAAAGGGTGAGCAAATCGTGCATGAGTGGGGAGAAATGGGGAATCGTGGGGTAGAGTGGTGAGCCAGTTGGCCGAAGTGTATCCCACGTAACGATGAAGGAGGTGGAGCCATGGTTGCCGATCAGACGATTCGCGACGCTGATGCCAACGCACAAGGCTCCACCACTATGGCCGATCTCATGGCTGGTCTGCCGCCATTGCTTCTCGGAACATATACGCCGAAGATCGATGCCAAGGGCCGTATGGCGCTTCCGGCCAAATTCCGCTCCCAGCTGGGGCAGGGCCTGGTCATGGCCCGAGGCCAGGAACGGTGCGTGTACCTGCTGCCGTTCGACGAATTTCGACGTATCGCCTCGCAGATTCAGCGTGTGTCGGTGGGAAACAAAGCCGCCCGCGAATACCTGCGTGTGTTCCTTTCCGGTGCCGTCGACCAGCAGCCGGACAAGCAGGGCCGCGTGCTGGTGCCGCAGATGCTGCGCGATTACGCCAATCTGGGTTCCGACGTCGTGGTGATCGGCGTTGGCACCCGTGCCGAACTGTGGAATAAGGACACGTGGGAGTCCTACCTCGCCGAGAAGGAAGAGGGATATTCCGATATTGCTGACGATGTGTTGCCGGAGGTGGAATTCTGATGGTTGATGTGGCGAATATTCATCTGCCGGTATTGCTTGACGATTGCGTGAACCTGATGGCACCTGCCCTGGAACATGAGAACGCCATCGCAGTGGATTGCACCCTGGGCCTTGCCGGCCATTCCATCGCCTTCCTCAAGGCCGCGCCTCAGGCTCGGCTCATCGGCATTGACCGTGACAGTGAAGCGCTGGGGCTGGCCACCGAACGTATGGAACGGGAGGGGCTCGCCGATCGATTCATTCCGGTGCATGCCGCCTTCGATCAGCTCGATCAGGTGTTGGCGGACCAAGACATCGAACGCGTGGACGCCGTATTCATGGATCTGGGATTATCCAGCCTGCAGATCGACGAAACCGATCGTGGCTTCTCCTATTCGCATGATGCGCCGCTGGATATGCGCATGGACGTCAGCCAGCCGTTGACGGCCGAACGGATTCTTGCCACCTATGATGCGGCGGAACTGGTCCGCATATTCAAGGAATACGGTGAAGAGCGTTTCTCGCGTCAGATCGCCCGCGCCATCGTGGCGCGTCGAGACAAGGAGCCGTTTACCACCACCGCACAGCTCAACCGTCTGGTCGATGAAGTGGTGCCGCAAGCCCACCGCCCGGCGGGCAATCCCGCCAAACGCGTCTTCCAGGCGTTGCGCATTGAAGTCAACGGCGAATTGGACAAGCTCGCCTCCACATTGCCGCAGGCCGCGAACCGACTGCATGTCGGGGGACGACTGGTGGTGGAGTCCTATCATTCGCTCGAAGACAAAACCGTCAAATCGTTCATGGCACAAGGGCTGCGAGTGGATGTTCCGGCTGGCCTGCCTGTCATACCGCCGGATGCCCAACCGTTTTTCACGGATCTCACGCGAGGTGCCATCAAGGCCGACGAACATGAAATCGCAGCCAACCCGAGATCGGCTTCGGTGCGGTTGCGGGCGGTGGAAGTCAGCCGTGAGATTCCGTCACGATGGAGGAAACGCTTTACGCAAACCGCGCAGGGCCTGAATGACGTCAAGATACAAGGCTCCGCGTCTCCGGGCAGAGCCAAAAACACGGCACGAATTCGTACAAGGAGGGGATAACAGCATATGGCAACTGCACGTAGCATTCGATCGAACGCGGCTCCAGCCTCGAACCGACCGCACACCAAGCATCAGTCCTCCTCCCGACCTGAGCTGCGGGTGGTCTCCAACCCGCGTGGAAACGAGCAGGGCAATGTCGTCGGACGGGTCATCGAATGGACCAGGACAAGAAGCGCACCGCTGGTGCACGTGGCCATCGCAGTGATCTTCCTCGTCGGCACCTTGTTCGGCGCGCTGATGCTGCGTACCCAGATGGTGCAGAACTCGTTTGAGGCGGCACAGATCGAAACCAACATCAACAGACTTACCCAAGATATCGAAGACGATCAGGCCAAACTCGATCAATTGGTCGCGAACCTGCCCGACAAGGCCAGCGACATGGGCATGGTCCCGCAGCAGGGATCAGTGTCCATCGACTTAAGCGGATACCAGTCCAACAAAGGCGGAACCCAGTGAACACCATTCGTCGCATCGTAGAGTTCGCCAAGGTCAAGACCTTCGCGTTCAAATGCATCGCCATCGGCGCCGCATTGGCGTTGGTGGCGTCGGCATGCGTGATTCAGCTGGCCTCCACCCAGCTCATCGGCGGCCGTCAAACCGCACAAGCGGCCACGGCTAACCGCACCCTGACCGTGACGTTGAGCGCCAAGCGTGGGCGTATCCTCGACGCCAACGGCTCCGTGCTCGCTCAAAGCGTGGAGCGTTATACTATCGTCGCCAATCCGGAGGCTGCACAGGAGTTCGAGCCGATTACTTGCAATGACAACACCCGTGATTACTGCCACGAAATTGACGGCAAACCCGTGGGCGCTACCGGAGCGGCGGCCGTGGGCCGACTGCTGGCCAAAGTCCTGGATATGAACGCCATGGAACTGGGCGCTGATCTGTCCGGTACCGGGCAGTATGTGATTCTGAAGAAAGATGTGACTCCGCAGGTCAAGCGCAGCATCGAGTCGTTGCACCTGGGCGGTATTGTCTGGGGTGAGCTGAGCAGTGAACGACTGTATGCGGATGGCGATCTCATGGGCGCGCTGCTTGGCGGCGTGAACGACAACGGCGATGGCGTCGCCGGCATCGAGCAGGTCGAGAACAAGACGCTTACCGGAACCGATGGCCATGAAACCTACCAGCGTGGTAATGGCGGCGAAGAGATTCCCGGCACCATGACCGAATCGGTGGCGGCCAAAAATGGCGACGATGTCACCCTGACCATTGACCGTGATGTGCAATGGTATGTCAAAAAGGTCTTGAAGGAGGCCGAATCCAAGTATGGTGCAGCGTGGGCGATCGCCGTGGTGCAGGATGTCCAGAGCGGGGAGATTCTCGCACTGGCCGATAGCGATGAAGTACAGGCTGGTACCGATGCGGCGAAGATGAGCCCGTCTCGGGCCGTGTCCGAAACCTTCGAGCCTGGTTCGGTGGGCAAGGTCATCTCCATGTCCGGCTATCTGCAGATGGGACTGCATAAGATGAGCGATCAATTGTCGGTCCCGGACCACATCACACAGGAGGGCCAGACCTACAAGGACTCATTCGACCATGGCACTGAGCGCTGGACGCTCGCCGGCATTCTGCAGAACTCATCGAACGTCGGCATGATTATGGCCGGGGAGAACTATCCGGATGAGCAACGCTACGAGTACCTGACCAAATTCGGCATCGGACAACCGACCGGACTGAACCTGCCCGGTGAATCGAGCGGTCTGCTCACCAACCCTTCGGCGTGGGATCTGCGTACGCGCAACACCATCCTGTTTGGTCAGGGCTACACCGTCAACGCCCTGCAGCTCAACAACGTGGTGGCCACCATCGCGAACAAGGGTGTCAAGCAGCAGCAGTCGATCATCAAATCAACCACCGATGCCAATGGCAAGACCACTGAGACCAAGAAGGGCGAAGCCACCCGCGTGGTGGATGAAAAGGTCGCATCGGACATGATGAATGCGATGGAATCAGTGGCGGAAGGCTACAACAAGTTCGTCAAGGTCGATGGTTACCGCATGGCCGCCAAGTCCGGTACCGCAGAGGTGCAGGGCTCGGATGGTACGCTCTCGTCCATTATCTCCGATTATTCCGTGGTGATTCCCGCGGACAACCCGCGCTATGCGGTCACCGTGGTGATGAAGGATCCGAATGGTGTGTTCGGCGGTCTGACGGCCGGCCCTGTTTCCGCACAGATTTGTGAGTTCCTTATGCAGAAATACGAGGTGCCTGTCTCCAGTCCACGCAAAAATGCTATTCCAGTCACGTGGTAAGGATCAGGGGAGAAAGGCGATAGCCCATGAGTGCAGTGAGCGAATCCATCGCCCAGCGGGTGACCCTGGGAATGCTGGTCGAACGGTACGGTTTTGAAGTCGATCCACCCTTCGCCACCAATGTCACCATTACCTCACTCAGCGATGCCGTGGACACCGTGATTCCCGGCTCGCTGTTCATCTGCACGCATGAGCAGGAACCCGATGTACTGCATGCCGCACAGGCCGGTGCCTATGCGGCGTTGCTGCCACGCGCGTCCAAAGGGCAGATCGCCAATGCCGATATACCGTTGCTCTACGGCGATTTCGACGATCGCGTACTCGGCGATCTGGCCAGCGGTCTGGCCGGCGGACCGTCCAATGCCATGGCGGTGTTCGCGGTGACCGGTGCGGATGAGCAGGCCGTCGACGCAGGCGTGTCCCAGCTCTCCGAATTCCTGCACATGCTGGGCAATCCGGTGGCGGTAATCACCGCATCCGGGTCCACGTCGATGACACGTACCATGAACCTGAACTATCCTCTGGGCATCCTCGATATGCAGCGCGCGCTGTCCGTGTGCGCCGAAGACGGTGTGGCGGCCGTGATCATCGCCATGGATGACCGCACGTTGGCCGAGCATGCGTTGGAATCGGTGAACGTGGATGTACTGGGCACGGAGGATGTCAACGCAAGCGCAAGCTTGAACGAATTGAAGACACGCTACGCATTCGTTGCGGAACATGACATGTCCATGACCTCGTCGACACCCGAATCGGATGAAATGGCTGCGGATTCACCGGCAATGTATGACCGCGTCCGACTCGGGCACATGTCCTTGGCCATCGCCATGGTGCTGGCCGCCGGCGTGAGGAAAAACAACATACGCAGTGCCCTGCATGTGGCCAATAATCTCAATTAAGTCCGTGGATACGGGACGAAGCGTAATCGTAAAGGAGTTTGAAACACCATGGTTCCGATGAGCGTGGAGGAGATCGCCAAGGCCGTCGATGGTCGATTGATCGGAGACGCCGGTTCCGAGTCTCGAGCCACCAATACGGTCAGCGACTCGCGGCAGGCCGGCCCCGGATCGGTGTTTGTGGCCATCCGAGGCGAGCGTGTCGATGGGCATGACTTTGTGGCGAAAACCGCTGGACAGGGAGCCACGGTGGCCATCGTCGACCATGAGGTGAAGTCCGATGGCCTTCCGCAGATCGTAGTGAAAGACACGGTCGACGCCCTTGGCGAACTCGCCCGATACAACATCGTTCGCCGCCGCGAGCTGGACGGCGACTTCGACATCATCGGATTGACCGGTTCGGTGGGCAAGACCACCACCAAGGATCTGCTCTCCTCCCTGCTTGCCACCGTAGGTCCGACCGTGGCTCCGGTGGGATCGTTCAACAATGAGATCGGCCTGCCGCTCACTGCGTTGCGGGTCGATGAGCACACCCGGTTCTTCGTGGCTGAGATGGGTGCCAGCCATATCGGCGAAATCGCGCGACTGACCCGTATCGCACCGCCGAACACGGCAATCGTATTGAAGGTCGGCGTCGCTCACCTTGGAGAATTCGGCTCCCGCGAACGCATCGCACAGGCGAAAAGCGAAATCGTGCAGGGATTGCTTCCCGGAGGCACCGCGGTACTGAACGCCGATGACGAACACGTGGTTCCCATGGCCGGCCTGGCCAACGGCGACGTGCTGTGGTTCGGCTTGGGATCGTCGCAGGAGCCCGAGGTGCGGGCCATTGATGTCACTGCCGACCGGTCCGATCATGCTGAATTCATGTTGGTCGATGCGGACGGCAACCATACGCCGGTGCATCTGGGCATTCCTGGACGTCACAATGTGATGAACGCGTTGGCCGCCGCAACCGTGGCGATGCGTTACGGTATGGCACCCGAAACGGTGGCACGGATTCTGGCCTCGCAGCACACCATCAGCCCTCATCGCATGGCATTGTCCACGGTGAATCGCGAGGGGACTTCCTTCACGCTGATCGATGATTCCTTCAACGCCAATCCCGACTCCATGAAAGCCGGCCTGAACGGGTTGAAGGCCTGGAACTCAAATGACGGCAAGGAGCCGTTCCGCGTGGCGCTGCTGGGTGCCATGCTGGAACTCGGCGCCGATGAAACGGCATTGCACACCTCGATCGGCACGTATGCGGACGAATTGGGCATCGACGCGATCATCGCGGTCGGTTCCGCCCAAGACCAACATCTCGATGCACTGGCACAGGCTCTGGCGGACGGTGCCCGTCAGAGCCAATCCGCGTCGGTGGATTGCGTACACGACATCGATGCGGCCGAACAGCTGGTCATCGACTTGGCTCGCAACCATCCCGACGCTGTGGTACTGCTCAAGGGATCGCACGCGTCAGGCCTGAGCGCTTTGGCTGAACGCTGGGCAAAGAACTGACCTGATAACCACCCCAAGAAACCGACAAGAAAGAGAAGCTGCACGTGATTGCTCTGATCATTGGAATGCTGGTGTCGCTCATCGTCACCTTAGTCGGCACCCCGCTGCTGATTCGGCTGGTCCACAAGCTGCACTATGGCCAGTACATCCGCCAGGATGGGCCGCAGTCGCATCTGGTCAAGCGCGGCACCCCCACGTTGGGCGGCGTGGTCATCAACTTCGCGATTCTGCTCGGTTGGGCATCCTCCGCACTGTACCGATACCTGCGTTCGGGCGACGTGCCCTCCTGGTCCGCGGCGCTCGTACTGTTCGCCATGCTGTCGATGGGTCTGCTGGGCTTTATCGACGACTTCGCCAAGGTGCGTAAGAAGCAGAACGAAGGCCTATCGGTGGGCGGCAAGTTCATCGGCCAGTTCATCTTCGCCACCATCTACGCGGTACTTGCGCTGCTGATTCCCACCAAATCGGGATTCCCCAGTGCGCAGGCAGGCATCAGCTTCATCGAACAGCCGTTCTTCAACTTCGACTTCGCCGGCCGTGCCGTAGCCATCATCCTGTTCGTCATCTGGGTGAACTTCCTGATGACCGCATGGACCAACGCAGTGAATTTGACGGATGGACTTGACGGTCTGGCGGCAGGTTCGTCGATGATCGCCTTCACTGGTTTTGGCATCATCGCATTCTGGGAAAGCTACCACATCAAGGGCGGCAGCCATGGCGGATATTCCTATGCCGTGTCCGATCCTCTCGATCTGACCGTCATCGCCGTATGCGCGGCCGTCGCCTGCTTCGGCTTCCTGTGGTACAACTCGAACCCCGCATCGATTTTCATGGGTGATACCGGTTCCCTGGCCTTGGGTGGTCTGTTCGCAGCCCTGTCCATCGCCACGCACACCGAATTCCTGGCGGTGGTTCTGGGCGGACTGTACGTCATGGAAGCCATGAGCGACGTCATCCAGGTCGGGTACTTCAAGATGACCCACAAACGTGTATTCAAAATGGCGCCGATCCACCATCATTTCGAACTGGAGGGTTGGACCGAAACCAAGGTGGTGGTGCGGTTCTGGATGATCGAACTCATCTTCGTGCTGCTCGCCCTGACGATTTTCTACGGCGACTGGGTCACCCGCTCCGGCCTGCTGTTCAGCTAGCGGAAATCTGGGTGGATTATGCTCACCCACGGAATTCCTATATCAGGAGGAACAATGCAAGTAGCGGATAAGACAGTGGTGATCGCCGGACTGGGGGTGTCCGGCACCTCGTTGGCGGAGGTATTGAGGGAACGCGGCACCCACGTGATTGGCGTCGACGAGAGGAAGCCCGAGGCCGATCTCCACTCCTTTGATGACGTGGACTGGGACCATGTGGACTACGTCATGTCGTCCCCGGTGTTCAACCCCCGCACCCCGTTCGTGCTGGAAGCCCAACGCCGTGGCATCCCCGTGATGAGCGAGGTGGAATTCGCATGGCAGCTGCGTGTGAATAACGAGCGCACCGGTACTCCGGCTCCATGGATCGGCATCACCGGCACCAACGGCAAAACCTCCACCACCGAGATGACCTCGGAAATGCTCACCGCCTGCGGACTCGACGCGCCGACCGCCGGCAATATCGCCTCCGGAGACATGAGCATGAGCCTGTCTCGTTGCGCCACCAATCCGCAGCACGACGTACTGTGCGTGGAACTGAGCTCCTTCCAATTGCACTTCACCGATTCGCTGGCACTTGACTGCGCGGCGATCACCAATATCGCCGACGATCACCTCGACTGGCATGGCGGGCGCGAGAATTACGCCGCCGACAAATCCAAGGTGTTCCACAACGCCAAACGCGCCATCGTCTACAATGCGCAGGACGCCAAAGTCAGCGAACTGGCGGCCGAGGCTCAGACTGCCGAAGGATGCCGCAAGGTGGGATTCACGCTCGAGGCCCCTCAAGCCGGCCAGATCGGCATTGAAGATGGCTGGATCGTGGACAGGAGCGGCGTGGCCGGCGGCGCAGTAGGAGAGTCGGTCAGACTGGCCGCCATCACCGATTTCACGCATCTGGCAGAGCCGGACGGCTCACTGTACCCGCATCTGGTGGCCGATGCATTGACGGCATTGGCGTTGGTGCTGGGACTTGGCGCTGATCGCGATACCGCGTTGAAGGCGCTTACCTCGTTCAAGCCGGGCGGCCATCGCATCGAAACCGTGGCTGAGGCCGCAGTCGAGGGCGGCTCTGTTCGTTTTGTGGACGATTCCAAAGCCACCAACGGCCATGCGGCACGCGCCTCGCTGTCCAGCTTCCCGGCCAAGTCTGTGATCTGGATTGCCGGAGGTCTGGCCAAGGGCAGTCGATTCGAGGACCTGGTCAAGGACCAGGCACACACCATCAAAGCGGCCGTCATCATCGGCAAAGACCAGCAGCCGATGATCGAAGCGTTTGCCAGCCAAGCTCCGGACATCCCGGTGACCATCATCGATCCCGAAGACAACGATACCGTCATGGATCGTGCCGTCGAAGCCTGCGGCACGTATACCGCCGCCGGCGACATCGTGCTTATGGCTCCGGCCTGCGCCTCCATGGACCAGTTCAAGTCCTACGCGGATCGAGGCAATCGATTCGCCGCCGCAGCCAAGACGTGGAGCGAGGTGCATGGCCTCCACTGATACCCATAAGCGTAAGGCATACAGAGTCCCTGACAAGCCCGCACTCGAAATCACTGACTACACGGGTTGGCGAAGCTTGCTCAACCCGCTATGGTGCTACCACGGCTTCCGCATGGCCGTGGTGGGGCTGACATGCTTCGGCCTGATCATGGTGTTCTCCAGCTCCACGGTCACCATGGCCGCACTGGGCAAGTCGCCGTTCCTTCAGCTTCTGAACCAGGGCGCGTTTTGCCTGATCGGCTTGGTGCTGGGCTTCGTGGCATTGATGATGCCGGTGACGTTCTGGAAACGGACCGGCGTGCTCTTTGTGGTGGGTGCCTGCCTGTTGCAGGCGCTGACCTTTACTCCTTTGGGTATCGACGTCTATGGCAACAAAGGTTGGCTGAACCTCGGCTTCACCACTATCCAGCCGGCTGAATTCATGAAGTTCGCGATGTGCATATGGCTGCCCTCGTCGTTGCATGCCTGCAGCAAGATGTACCACAAGAAGGGAATCAAAGCATATGCCGCGCCGTTGGTGTTGTATGCGATAGGCGTGGCGCTGGTGATGGGCGGCAGGGACCTCGGCACGGCCATGATTCTGGTCTTCATCGGAGGCGTGGCCTTTCTGATCGTCGGGTTCCCCGGCAAATGGATGGGAGTCGGCGTATTGGGCGCGGTGGTTATGGTCGGTGCATTGGCGGTTTCCAGCCCGAACCGCTTGCGTCGTATTCTGGCCACATATGGCGATTGCTCGGCCGCTGACGCGCAGAGCGTATGCTACCAGTCCATTCACGCCAAGTACGCCATCGCCTCCGGAGGTTTTCTGGGATTGGGCATCGGCAATTCGCGGGAGAAATGGAACTACCTGCCGGCCGCCCATAACGATTTCATTTTCGCGATCATCGGCGAGGAGACCGGATTCGTCGGTTGCGCCATCGTATTGCTGTTCTTCGCGATTCTCGCCTGGTGCATGATCGTCATCGCATTGCAGGTCACCGATCGTTATGTTGCCATGGTGCTGATGTGCGTCGCCATTTGGATCGTGGGCCAGGCCATGGTCAACATCGGCGTGGTCGTGGGTGTGTTCCCGGTATTGGGCGTGCCTATGCCGTTCGTCTCCGCAGGTGGCTCATCCATGATTATGTGCTTGACGGCGGCCGGACTGGTTGTGGGACTTATGCGCTCTCAACCGCAGATAAAACAGTCGCGTCAGAGCGCGTAAGTAGACTCGGTAATCATGAATCAAGGCACACCACATATCGTTCTTGCTGGCGGCGGTACCGCCGGACATGTCAATCCGCTGCTCGCGGTCGCCGGGGCGATTCGCGACATCGAACCCACGGCACAGGTCACCGTCATCGGCACTGCGGTGGGTTTGGAGAAGGATTTGGTGCCGGAGGCCGGCTACGAGCTCGACACCATCGAAAAAGTGCCGTTCCCGCGTCGCCCTAACCTGTACATGCTGCGCTTCCCGGCAAAATGGAAGCGAGAAACCGCCAAGGTGCGCTCCATTCTTGAAACGCGGCATGCGGATGTCGTGGCCGGATTCGGCGGGTATGCTTCCGCCCCCGTCTACGCCACCGCACACAAGATGGGCATTCCGATTGCCATCCATGAGCAGAATGCGCGTGCCGGCATGGCCAATAAACTGGGCGCTCGTTGGGCCGATTTCATCGGTACCGTGTACGAGGGCACCGGTCTCAAACCGCGTGCCGGAGCCGACGTCGAGCGCGTCGGTCTGCCGTTGCGCCCGGCCATCGCCTCCCTGACCAAACGCATCGGTGACGACCGTGCCGCCGTACGCCGTGAATCGGCCGCGCAGCTTGGCGTCGATCCGAACCGTCCGCTGGTGCTGGTCACTGGCGGATCGCTGGGAGCGCAAAGCCTGAACCGCGCCATCGCCTCCTCCGCCGCAGACCTGTTGGCCCACGCACAAATCATCCACTTGACCGGGCGAGGCAAAATCAGCGAAGTACGCGAACTGGTCACGGCCTCGGCCGGCGCGGACGTGCTTACCGGCATCGGCCCCGAATCGGCCGGACAAGGTGACTACCATACCGCCGAATATCTGGAACGAATCGATCTGGCCTTTGCCTGTGCCGACTTGGTGATTTGCCGTGCCGGAGCCGGATCGGTATCCGAGCTGGCTGCACTGGGCCTGCCGGGCATTTACGTGCCGCTGCCCATCGGCAACGGCGAGCAGCGTTTCAACGCCGAGCCAGTGGTGAACGCCGGCGGCGGCCTTCTGGTCGCAGACAAGGACCTGACCCCGCAGTGGGTGCATGAGCATGTGCCCGATCTGCTCGCCGATCACGAACGACTTGCCGAATTCGGCCGCAAGGCATGGGAATACGGCATCAGAAACGCTGCCGAAATCATGGCCCGGCACGTTCTGCAATTAGCCGAACCATCCAAGTAGTATTCAGATATCATTCCGTGCGCGATACTGACCAATTCCGTTCCGCAGCACGAGATACGGTCATAATATAGGGTGCTGGAATCCCTAAAGGAGTTTTGAATTGTCTCAAGATCAGCCCATAGTGCTTGACCCTACGTATGCCTCATTCGATGCTGCGGCCCGCCCTGCGGATCTCGGCGCCACCCATTTCATCGGTATCGGCGGTGCCGGTATGAGCGTTCTGGCCGAAATGCTGCACGCCGAAGGAGTCGCGGTGGACGGCTCCGATCGCGCACACAGCGCCAAAACCGACCGACTTGAAACGCTGGGCATCACCGTTGAATTCGGGCAGCGAGCCGAAAATGTCGCCCAGGCCGAGACCGTGGTCTACTCCAGCGCCATCAAACCGGACAATCCGGAAATCGTCGCAGCACACGCGGCGGGCAAGCGCATTGTGCATCGCAGTGACATCCTCGCCCTGCTCATGAACGGCAAACGAGCCGTCACCGTGGCCGGAGCGCACGGCAAAACCACCACCAGCTCCATGCTGTCCCACATTCTGGTGAACGCCGGTGCCGATCCAAGCTACGCCATCGGCGGCTTTATCCAAGGCCCGGACGGCACCACGCTGGACGGCGGACACGCGGGCAAAGGCGACATCCTGGTGGCCGAAGCCGACGAATCGGACGGCAGCTTCGCCAAATACCATCCGACCATCGCCATTATCACCAACTGTGAAGCCGATCATCTCGACCATTACGGCGACGAAGCCCACTACCGTGCCGCGTTCGTTGCCCACGCCGGCCGGGCCACCGGTCACGTGATTATCAGTATCGACGATCCCGACGGACTTGCCGTGCTGGAGGCCCTGCCCGCCGACGTGAAATCCCATACCGTTGCCTACGGCACTACCGCGCGTGAATCCCTGCCCGATTTGGGCGGTGCCGCGTATGTCTGGATCGCTTCGGAAAGCGAGACCGCTGGCAGCGGCGTCGAACAGCTCACCCTGCATCTGCCGGCCGCGGTGACGGCGGGGGAGCCGGTGTCTCAGAGCGTTGCCCTGAAGGTTCCTGGCGTGCACAATGCGCGCAATGCGGCCGCCGCCATCAGCGCTGCCGTGCTGCTGGGCGTGAGCCCCGCAGACGCGGCCAAGGCGGCCGGCACATTCCTCGGTGCGGCACGCCGCTTCCAGGTGCGCGGCACGGTCAAGCAGGTCACTGTAGTGGACGATTACGCCCATCATCCCACCGAAATCGCGGCCCTGCTGGATGCGGCCCGACGCCGGTACCCCGATTCGACCATTCGTGTGATCTTCCAGCCACACCTGTTCTCCCGCACCAAGTTCTTCGCGCACCAGTTCGCCAAATCCTTAGCCAAAGCCGATGACGTCATTATCACCGGCATCTTCCCGGCCCGTGAAAAGCAGGCCGATTTCCCGGACATCAGCCCCTCCACCATCGTGGACGCGGCTGCGGGACTCAAGGATGCTTCCGCAGGCACGTGGATTCAGCCGGTCGAGGATATGTGCCTGGCCGCCAAGATGATGGCCATGCGCGCCCACCACGGCGACGTGATCTTCACCGTGGGCGCGGGCGACATCACCGACATGGATCAGGTGCTGCTCACCGCACTTGAGGCCCATCGGGAAAGCTGCGAGTGATGTCCGGGCGCACGGTCAGATCCGGGGGCAATGACAACGGCTCACGTCGTTCGTCTGGGAGCTCCCGCAAGCCGCGCACCATCGGTTCACGCGGAAACACGGGTCGCTCGTCGAAGTCTCGCGCTCCCCGGTCCGTATCTTCCGGTCATGAGATCGACGAGCCGGAGATCATCGACGATGTGACGGTAGCCAAGGGCCAGGCCGGTGCCTTCGTCGATGCACGGCGGTTGCACAGCGAGGATTACGTTGCCGAAACGCTGCATCAGACCACCGGCTCCCTAGGAGTCGCATCACGCCCGAAAGTGGTGAATTTCACCGAACGCGCCAAAGAACGCAAGCGTGCAAACGTGCGCGTCGTTGCGTTACGCGTGTTGATTGCGGTCGTCAGTGTGGCTGTAGTGGCGGGGCTGGCATGGCTGCTGCTTTTCTCGTCGGTGTTTCGTCTGGAAACCAGCGAGATCGGCGTATCCGGTGCCAACGAATGGGTGAGTGCGCAGACCATCCATGTCATCGCCGATAAGCAGGCTGGAAAGTCGTTGTTCCTGGTCTCCGCCCATGAGGTCACAGAGCAACTCAAGTCCATTCCCGGCGTCAGCGAGGCCAAGGTCTCCAAACAGTTCCCCAAGTCGATGAGCGTGGAAGTCAAGGCGCAACGGCCCGCGGCCATGCTGAAAAGAGGCGATACCCTGACCGCGGTGGATTCCCAGGCGCGTGTGTTGAACTCGGTGAAGAACGCCAACGTGGATGGCATCCCGGTGATCGAGGTCAAGGATATAGACGCCAGTCTCAAGAACCGTTCGGTGAAGGAGGCGCTGACGATTCTGGGCGCGTTGCCGGAATCGATGCGTAAGTCCATTACCAAGGTCACCGCTGAGACGCAGGATTCGGTGACTACCACGCTTAACGACGGTGACCGCGTAATCATTTGGGGCGACTCCTCGCAACTGAAGCTGAAGTTGGCGGAAGTCGAGGAAATCGACAAGAACATCACCGCTGGCACGGCTGGCTTTGCCGGGAAACATCAGATTGATGTTTCCTCATCCCAGAAGCCCATCATCAAGTGACGGCGATTTCGTTGGCTTCGTTGGTTCCGGGGCGATGTTCGCTGCTGGCGATTTGCGCGAGTAGCGCCATAGGGTGTATGCTGAAAAATCCGGCCGAAAAGCCGGAAGCTTGATAACTCAAGATTGGGGGCGATCGGTTTCGACGGTGACCTGTTCGCTGCAGGGAAGCGTGCCGAGAACGCCGGGTCCGCTCGTGGATGACCCCGGCAAAAGAATAAGTGCTAAATCTAACCGCACTGAGTTCGCTCTCGCTGCCTGATTTTTAGTCAGGATTAACCAGTGAGCAGCCGCTCCGTTCACTCCTCCTCGTCTTTGGGAGGATGTTGAGCGTCGTTTAGAAGACTTGCTGATGCAGTTGAGCCTCAGGGCTGCATCGGGACTTTAACTGCGGATATGCTCGCCATCAGTTGTCTGCGACATCGATGGGGGCAGAAAAATCGCCAACTTGGCCAGCAGACTACGCACGTAGAAGACTGTGGGCTCGGTCATCGGACCGGGGTTCAATTCCCCGCGCCTCCACCAATCCGCTTCGGCGGAAACAAGCCGCTTTGCCTTGCGGGAGTAGGGCTGAGCGGCTTTTCTTATTCCCGGCTATTCCCGCGTATTCCATTGGTTTCCCGAGATAATGTGGGCAAAATGTGGGCAAAAATCGAGCCACGCCTAGCTGCTGTAACAACGAAAAACCGGCCCCGCCGGCCGCAGTCAAGCTCGTGGAGCTGTCTGCGATGCCGGGCGGGGCCGAACTGTGTGGTGGTTATGCGGCGCGGTCGAGGCGTTGTTTGATGGCGCTGACGCCGATGAGCGCGCCGGCGAGGATGCCGAGCGCGTTGAGCGTGATAACTATCGCGTCCACGTGAGTCCAGCCCCATGCGGGGCCGACCGTGTTGACGAACAGGGCGAGTGCGGGCAGGACGATGAGGCCGAGCCATTTGAGGATGTCGTAGACGCGGCTGGGGATGAGCCAGTCGGGCACGTCATGGGTGACGTCGGCCGTCTCGGGCCAGTCGCTCACATCGACGCCGGGAAGCGTTTCGCCGGTGTCGGTCGTGTTTTTGCTGTCGGTCATGTTTTACTCCGATCAAAAAATGGTGGTGATGCCGCCATCAGGGGAGTGACGGCGGCATCGGTTGAATCTCAGCGGCAGGTCACCACGTCACCGGGGTAGTAGACGTTGATGTTGCCGGAGGGTACCGAACACTGGGAGACGTTGTAGCCGTGCGCGGTGGCGAAATCCCACACGGTGTCGCCCCATTGGAGGGTCTTGGAGACCCCGGTGGACGGTGCGGGGGTGGCAGTAGAGCCGCCGCCGTAGGTGACGACATCGCCCACGTAGTAGCGGTTGATGTCACCGCTTGGCGTGTGCCATGCGGACAGAGGCCATGCGTTGTGGGCTACGGCGAGTCCCCAGATGGTTTCTCCCCACTGCATGACGTGGCTGATGCCACCCGTGTTGGGCTGGGGGTTGTTCGGCTGCACGGGCGCGGCCGGTGTGGCCGGTGGCGTGGAGCCGCCGGCGGGGTTGGCGTACAGGTCCCACTGCCATGCGTCGCCACGGAAGATGTTGAGGTCGACGGGACTCCACGTGTTGACGACACCGGTGCCGCTGTACTGGCGCATGGCCTCGCCGTATGCGCCGATCATCCACGGAGCGGCTTGATAGCCGGTCGGGCTCATGTTCGCGTATTGTGCAATCCACAGGCCGTACCGGTTGCGGATGTCCTGCGGGATGGCGCCGGCCACCGGGCCGGTGTACAGCAACGGGCGCACACCACCGGAAAGCCGCTCACATTCGGCCATGAAGCGGCGCACCCAATCCCAATTACCCCATGCGGGATTATCGTCTAGCTCCCAGTCGAGCGCCACGATGCCGTGACGCCAATAGTTCGACGTGTTGCGATAGAAGAATTGGGCTTCCGCCTCCGGGTTGCCGCCCATCGCGTAATGGTACAGGCCGAATTTCTTGCCGGATGCCTGCGCTTGGGCGATCATGCGGTTGGCGTCGGTGTTGACGCCGGACACGAGACAGTTGTTGTACACCTGTCCCGTGCCCCATGTGGTGCCGACGACAACGAAGTCGGCCTGCGTGTTGGCGATGTCGATGCCGCACTGCCAGTTGGACACGTCGATGCCCTGCATGTCCGCGTGCGCGGTCGCCGGGAGCAGCATCATACAGACGGCGGCGACTAGGGCCGTGATCTTGGCGAGCAGACGCTTCCACCACGGCTTGTCCTTGTTTTTAACCAATTTTTCCCCTTTCTCTGAGGTGAATATTGTTTTGTGGCCCACGGTCGTGGGTCAGGATTATCGGGGCCCACTCGGGGCCGTCAATGGAAAAGCCCCACACGGTATGGTGTGGGGCTAAAATCAGTCGATTTTGTAAAGGCGGGGAGTGAACGTCTTATCGACCTCGCCCGTGGTGTTGACGAAAATGTTGCATTTGAGAGTGCCGGCCTTCAAGGGGCGCGGCCCATAGTCCCTAGGTTCGAACGTGATTGTCTGTCCGCTGCCGTCATCGGGGGTGAGAGTGGACTGGATGCCAATCAACCATGAGCTGCTGTCATACGGCCAGTCGGAGGCGTCCAGCGTGTACGTGCCCGCGTCCACATGGACGGAACATGTCAGGCTATTCCACGAGTCAACCTTTTGTGTGGTGGAGCCTTTGAACCGGTACGTGCCCGGCGATGGTTCCGTGACCATAACACCCGGGTCGGTGCCTAATGTTTTAGGCAGTCCGGTGACACGCGGATACAGGTTCGCTAATTCATAACCCCCCCTAAGGCTCGTGTTGTCGGGTCGCATCCACTCGTGCGCGGTAGTACCGGATTCCAACTGGATTCGGAGGTCGCCGTCCTTCGCGGTGGGCGTGGCCTCGGTGGAGATGACGTTGAGGAACAGGCTGACGGTGCCGGCAGGGATTGCCATGACACTGTTACCCAAGTTCATTTGGTCTCCCAGTTGCTGCCCCTTGGCGTCGAGGCACTTGATGCTGAAGCTCAAACCGGCGATACTAGTGCCGCTGAGTTTCACGGTGCCCTGTACCGGGCATGGGAACGTCCACGACAGGCCACGCCATTGACCGGTGGCGGTGCCGGTGACATGCAATGACCCGTCAGTGTTGACGGTGGCGGTCAACCCGTTGCCTTCGGCGGGACCGTAGGACAGCAGGTTACGCGACAATACGGTAATCGGCACGGTTTTCGTGATCTTGCCGGCGGTCAGTTTCAGACTCGTGGACCCCGGTTTGATACCGGTTATTGATAGTGCGCCCATATTGGGGCCTCCTTTTATGGTGAAGGCCCCAATATCGGGGCCTTAGTTGAGTTTCCTGAGAATTGGGGTGATGGTTGCGTCCACGGTCTTGCCGGGCGAGACACTGACGAGCATCTGGTAGTCGCCCGCCGGGAGCGTCGCCTTGACCGTGCCATGCGAGAACAGGTCGATCCTGCCGTCCGTGGATTTGAGCTCGCAGAACGGGCCGACACCGTCGGCGAGCGTGTGTTCGAGCGTGTACTCGCCGGCCGGCAGGTCCTGGGTGACGAGGATGGTCGCCCAGTCGGTCGCTGTGCCCTTCGCGTGTACCATGCCGTCGCCGGCAGCGGTGAACGTGATTCCGTTGCGCGTGGCGGGCAGGGTGGGCAGCACCCATTTGTTTCCCCATACACTGACCGGGATGGTCTTTACGATGCTGCCTGCGGTGATGGTGATGGAGGTGTCGCCCTCCTTGAGGGCGCGGACACTAGCCCCCCCCTAAACGCTGTTGTTGTTGGCATGATATTGCCCCTTACTGTTGTTTGACTGATGCGAGACTCACATCCTTGATGGATGCCGTATACTCCTGCGATGCCGCATCGGGCAGGATCGTCACCTTGAGGTTCTTGCTCTCGCCGACGCGCAGGGTGATGTTGTCGATGGGTTTGCCGGAATCGTCCGTGACCTTGATGGACTCGGGCGCGTAGGCCGCGCTGATGGACACGGCGGCGGAAGTGAAACCGTTGACCGTGGCCGTCACCAATATGGTTCCGCCATGCCGCCACGTGAGCGTGTTGCCCGAAACCGTGGCGGTGGAAGTGTCCCTGCTCGCGAACGTCACGTCATTGGTGGTGAGCAGATCGCCAACATGACCGTCCGCATACGTGGCCTTCGCCCCCAGTTTCAGGGTGCCGGATACGGCCAGCGACTTGGGCAACGGCTTGCCCTTATCATCCGTGATATTGACGGAGACGACCGTGTCCTTGTCGAGGGGCCACACGAGCTTGCCATTGAACATGGCGTTGTACGTGTGGCCTCTCATCAACGGTTTGCCGACACGTTTGCCGGCGTAAAAGGCTGGCATGGTCAGGCTCCCTTCACGGTGGCCTTCTTGGCCTTGGCTGGCGTGGAGTCCTTGCCGGGTTCCTCCGTGGTTTCCTCGGTGGTGCCGGTGTCGGTGGTGCCTTCGGTGGTGCCGGTGGAAGGCAGTACGGTGGTCGCAGCATCCGCCTTGTCCTTGACCGCCTGCACCGTCGAATCGATGGTGGCGATAGCCGATTCGCCCTTCGCCGCAACCGCGTTGGCGGTGTCGGCCACGGTCTGCGAATCATTGGCGACGCTAGCCGCCAACGTGTTGGCGTTCGACGCGAGGATATTAAGGTCGGACTGGGTGGCGGTCGCGGAATCAGCCGAGGACTGTGCGCTCAGCATGGCGCTCCTAGCCAACGCGGCGTTCGTTTGAGCTTCGGCCGTGATGGACTCCAACGTGCTCAAGGCCGCAGCGGCCTTCATGGTCGTGGCGGTCTCGTCGAAGAGCACCACCGCATCCGGGTATTGTGCGGAAAGTGTCTCAGCCTCCGACTGGGTGGAAGCGTGGCGAACCTTCAGCAGTTGGGAGCCGGCCATATCCTTCGGGACGAACGTGCCCGCGTCAACCTCCACGAGGTCGGCGTATTCGACCTTGGTCTTGGAGTCCGGCACTTCGACGTAGCGCGTGTACGCCTGCGGCGTGTCCGCCAACTCGATGACCTGCCAAACAAACGCGCTAGTCGTGGGCAGCAGGTCAACCGTCAGCTCACCCGTCTCGGACAAGTCCGCGTCGAACGAGGCCGCGATGATGAGGTTCTTGTCCGCGTCGAAATGGCGACGTACCGGGCGGAACCGCATCAGGCCGGTGACCGGGTCCAGGCCGCCGGTCTTCGGCTTCCTGATGCTGATATGGATTTGGGTCATGATTATTACTCCTCCTTAATGGATTCGGTTATGGTTTCCGGAGCTACGTCCGGGCGAAGCTCGTCCGGCAGCGAGGGCTTGGGATGACGTTTCAAATTGTTGACCATGTTTCCCTTTTCTCTGGGATGGATATTGTTTGTGGCCCACGGTCGTGGGTCAGGACTGTCGTGGCGCTATCGGCGCGGATTGGATGTCATTGTTGAGCGATGTCCCGTGGCCGTTGCCGCCCAGGCTGTGATAGCTGTCGTAGAGGCGTTGGGAGCGTGATTTGAGGTCCTCGTCCGCCACTCCGTCGTGCTCGATGACCATTTCGCGGCGCAGGTCCTCCAACTGGCACAGCAGGAGCTCGCGCAGCCCGTTGACCATGGCTTTGCCCCACCGCCACATCAGGCCCAAAACCGTGGCCACGCCGCCACAGATAAAAGGCACGAGCCAATCGACGATGTGAGCGAGCAAAGACATGGAAAACTCCTTTACGTTGGGAAAAACCCACACGTTCGTCCCCGTTGGATAGGCCAACGGGCGTGTGGGTTTTCGGAGGTTGAAAATGCTGTTACGAGAGTTTTGGAACGGCCGGTTTTGGCCGTATTGCACGCGGAATCTGCGTGAGAGCACGCGCGTGGGCTACGAGTCCGCGTGGCGGCTGCATGTCATGCCATGCTTCGGCGGCATGGGTATGGACGCGATAAGCGTGGAGCTAGTGGACAAATGGCTTGCGAATTTCGACACTGCGGGAGCCGCACGCAAGGCATGGGCCGTATTGCGCGCGATACTCAGGCGGGCTATCCGCTGGAATCTCTTGGACGTGGATATCACGAGACGCGATATCC
>OLPT01000369.1_pt1 | contig 35953 bp, 28 predicted proteins | sample 1673051 | NCBI WGS metagenome assembly OLPT01 (sample SAMEA3136750, study PRJEB25190) | human gut metagenome | biome: human gut; feature: human-associated habitat; material: faeces | place: Austria | collected 2013
ATGAGACACTTGGAGCCATGACTACAGTTATCATGCGCACCTCCGAAGGTGACATGCGCATGATGCTTCTTCTCTGGGATGCGACACCAAGAAACAGGTCACTGAAAATCGTTGAAATTCCAATCAAAACCACTCTGAACAATCCCGATTTCCCCGAAAAATAGAATCCCCGAAGCCGCAAGGTGGCACCTTATTCAAAATCTCCGGCGTAGGCAATTATTCTTTCTTCTAATGGTTTCCAGGAAGTAGAGAAAGACAAAACGACCGATGTCCAATGGAGACAGGAAAAGACGAAAATGGGGATGCGTCGTCGCCTGCAAAGACGCAGACGGAAGGATCATCTCCTGGCAGGCCCGATACCAGAGTCCCGTCAATCCCAGACAAAGAATCTACCGCCGATTCGGATTGGAATTCCAGACCGAGGCGTACCGCTGGCTCGACGAGGAGCACGCGCTCGTCATCGACCATAAAAAGGGAATCCGCAAGTGGACGCACCCGTCTGCAAGGACAATGCACAGCAGGGTCCTGTTCTCCTCATACGCGACGAGGTACGTCGCCAACCTGCGGAAGAAGGACGGGTCGGAGCTGAGCGGCAGAAGCAAGCGGATCCAGAAGGCGGCCTTGGACAAACTGCTCCCCTGGTTCGGCGAGACGCCCATGTGCGACATCACGGAGGAATTCGTCAACGAATGGTATGCGAAGGCATGCGACGAGGTGCGTCCCTCCGCGCTCGAGCACGCGGTCTGGCTGCTCAAGCGCCTGATGAGGGCCGCGACCGAGCGGCAGCCGGACGGAGGTCCGCCGCTGCTGCCCTCGAATCCATGCAACCTCGTCACGAGGAAGAGACCGTCCAAAAGACGCGAGCAGGCGCCGATGACCAGGCAGGAGATCGATACGCTGGTCGAGGGCTTCCCGGAATACTACCGCCTGTCGATCCATCTCGCGCTGCTGGTGGGCGGGCTGCGCATCGGAGAGGTCTGCGGACTGCAACTCAGGGACATCGACCTCGACCACAGGCTGCTGTACGTGCGGCATTCCGTGACGCAGGGTCCGGACGACCTGGGCGAATACCGGCTCGACGAGACGAAGACCCCGGAAAGCCACCGAGTCGTGCCCATCCCCGCCCCGGTCTGCCGTCTCATCAGGGAACATATCGACAGGTTCTGTCCCGACAGGGATCCCGACACGATGCTCTTCCATGCGGTCAGGCACCCGGAACGGGTCCTGAACCCGACGACGATCCAACGGCAGTTCCGCACCGCGAGGAAAAGAATCAACCGCGAGGACGTGACGTTCCACTCCCTGCGCGCGACGCACGCGACGATGTTCATGATCCAGGGCGGCACGCTGCGCGAGACCATGGACGAGCTCGGCCATGTGGACGTCGACGTGGCCGTCCGATGCTACCAACGCGTGGTGCCGAGACACAGGCGCGACGTCGCCGAACGACTAGCGCTCGAATACCTCCCCGCCGAGGAGCCAGCCGGCATCAAGGCGCAGATAGCCCAGAAGGAAGAGGAAATCGACCAGCTGCGGCAGACCGTCGCCGGACTCCGGAGAAGACTGGAAGAGCTCGAAGACGACGGAAGGGAACGAAACCAAGCCGGATAGACATACCCGCAAAACCGAAAAACCGAAATATTGAAAAACCAAAACCGGTAAAGACTGGCATCAAACGGAACAGACCTCACGCGTCTAAGCGTTACAACATCCATAACGACAACACTTAGACGGGTGAGGATGGATACCGCGATACCGGAACCGGCGGAAACCGAAATATTGAAATATTGAATAACCAAAAACGATACAGACCGGAATACCGGAACCAATGAGCCATGCCACAGGCAATCCCATTTAAGCGTTGCAGCGCATATAACCACAACGCTTAAACACCGACCACAGCACAAGGCAATACCTTCAACCAGCTTGGTACCGAAACCAGTAAATACCGAAATACCGAAATAACGGAATCAGTTTCAACCCTCGGAATCCATTACCGTACGACCCTTGCCGAAGAGATGGTCGAACAGCTTCTCCCCGGCCTCCTTGATTAGGCATATCTAGCCTTAATCCTCAAGAAGGGATTTAACAAATTGGTTCAACATTTCTTCTTCTTCAAGTGTTGGAGGTGTTCTCGTCGCATTAAAACGCTTAGCCATGTTGGACATCGCCACCATAGTTTCATTCCCTGTATCAAAACTAGGAATGTCCAGATAGTCAACGACGCTCGTGCCTAAACTGAGCGCAGAAGAATATGCGTTGATGGCATCTGCCACTACTTGCGAATTAAGAAAAGCCGTAAGGTAAGCTGCCTCTTCTTCAGTCTGAAGCGGAACAAAGTATACTTTGTGATCCGGAATGACCATTTTTGTTGTGTCACAGAATTTGCTGGAACCAACATATGCCGCCACGAACCCCGCGCCAGACATCTCTTTCCAAACAACTTTATACGGAGCAAAAGTGTAATTGCCCGTAGACCAAATGGACCAAAACGGTTTTCCCTGTTGAAAGCGCCGATAGCTTGACCTTCGTTCAAGGATATCACGGAATCCACTAAGGAACTTAAAAGTACGGGGGTTTGTTATCGGCAAATTTTCGTCACCAAACATTCCTCGTTGCGGAACAATTACGCATTGGTTTTCTTGCGGAGCGGCCATAAATCTGTGCACATCACGCCCTCTGAGGAGAGGAAAGATGTCATCACGCTCCACAATGGCACTTTTAGCAACAACGTCACGCCTTCTGCCATTGCGAGGGTCATTATTGATTTTTACGAGCTTTCCATCCGTCACCGGAGTCACGTTCACAAAAAATATGCCATTCACATCAGTAGTGATACCTTTTCGAGCCTGATAAACAGACTCGCCTGATGCATTGAACAGCTTTGGCCACACTTTTAGTTCTTGTTCTGTACCCACAAGCCATGGGCCTGCATCAGTTCCCGGAACCGGAATTGCACGTAGACCCTCATAAGACGAAGTTCTATCGGATTGTTCTCCGGCAACTTTTGACTTCAAGTACCTGCGGTATTCAACTGGATATTTCGTCGCCTGTCCATTACGGCGAATCAGTAACAGCGTGGGCCAATTGGCGACACCCTCAAACGGTCGTAATGAACCATAATCTTCTACGACTGCCACAGTCATGGGTTCGTCACCGTCCTGGGTCCGCAACTTCCATCGCCTGAACCCCTGGCTAGACTCGTTCTTGAACACGGTGCCTGTGATGAGGAATGCAAGACTGCCACCAATCGCCACAAAACGTTCTAGCGCATGATAAGTGACAACCGTAGATATGTCGGATTGTATGCCACCAACCCACGAATCTTCGCTGAAAATGTCCATTCGATCGCAAATCGGCTTGATAAATTCAGCATATGGACGAGGAAGATTACTCCATTTGACCCACGGCGGGTTTCCCGCGACTAAGTCCATATCTTTTATGCACCCGGCCTTAATACGATCAAACAGAATCAAACACCAGATACCATTCCAGTGATTGCGATGCAAGTCGACCAAGTCAATAATAGTTTGTTCAAAAATGTCGGCACTTTGCCTACTCAAATCAAGCACGGCAGATGAAAAGTTGCGTAGGGAGCCAAGGATGACTTTAGGGTCTAAATCAGAATCAATGCAGAGTCTCAGCTGATCCATAATCGAGAAGAAATCAGGTGCGACTGCGAGCTCTACGGGAATGGAGAAACTACGCTCTCCTTTTTCAGTCAAAATCGAATGCCTAAAGACACCATCCATCGGATCCGCCGTGTTAATGGCATCGGCCAAGAAAACCGGAAGCAGAACGGGATCGTCTTGATTGAATCGTTCTGAAAGAAACACAACAATAGATGCCTTTGCAGTAAGAACTGCTAAAGGATTAAGATCAAAACCATACAATCCTGTTAGCAACTCTCTGGCTGTGGCTTTTTCAGAGGCTACCTCAATGCGCCGCCGAAGACCCTCTAGAATGAAAGTTCCACTACCGCAGGTGGGATCCAACAAGGACTGGCTCGGAATCCACCCAGCAGTGTCTATCACATGAGACGCCAACCAGTCTGGCGTGTAATATTCACCCAAAGCATGTCGCATAGGTGCTGGGGTAAATCCCATGTAGAGACCCTTGAATAAATCACGGACAGATTTAGGGTTTTTACGAGTTACATCAAAGTCGATGGTACGTAAGCGCTCCAACAACGTTCCCAGAGGGTGAGTCAAATCATCAGTGATGTCATCACCCAAATACCACGAGAAGAAATCAGTGCCAAGCATATTCTCAATGCCATACATACGGAAATAGTCGCCTTCTTCGACGTTCTTGAGGAACGCCTTGGGGGAAGGCGACGGGTTCGAAACCACTTCTGATTGCGCTGCAAGGGAATAAACAGCACAAACCTTCGCCACAAGAGCGATATATGTGCTTAATGCGAAAACATATGCCTGAGGATCGGCAGTATAGTCAACTCCATGCCTTCGGCTTGAATCTTCAAGATAGCGAGCGAGTCTTTCAGTTTCAGTTCCGTCTACTTGTCCGAAAAGTCGAACCCATTCCGTGTAAATCAAATTTGTGCGAGAAGCCTTGCTAGAGCATTTCGCACGAACGATAGCATTAAACAGGGAAGGCAACAGCTCCCTCCCCACTTCCGTATCAGGACCAATGAATTGCTTAAGCAGCAACGGGCTCACTAAAGGTCGCCCGCCATCGGCTATGCAATTCAAGAGACGATTCAGGCATAATTCATCAAAAGGACGAGCAGATTCCCAGACAAAGCCTTCCAAAGAGGAACGACCGAAGGTAATAGTCTCTCCATCCCACGCGATGAGTGAATACTCCTCAATGGAACGGCCCTCTTCAAGGGCAAGCAGCTCTGTATATTCCTCAGCCTGTGCACGAGCATGCCTGAGCTGAGCATTATCGGTTCCATGAAAAGAACGTGGAGGTTCATATTCGATGATAGTAGAACCATGAACCGCGTCTATTCTCCTTTTACCTGAATTGAAGCTGTGCTCATAAGTATAGGAATTCCAGAACACTTCTCGCCGTTCGCAAAGTCGTTTCAGAACTTCCTCGCAGCCAATCTTTAACTGCTCTTCATTCATGGATGCACGAGTCACTTCAAGAATTTCGCTGAGAGATTTGGCCTTCTCTTCCCCCGTCAATTCACTCATGCATCGTTCTCCTTGTCCTCGTTCATCTTGTCTTAAACGTCAATCTTCAATGTTCTTACAGACAGACTTTAAAATATCACACAGCGAAAAAATGAATGGGAAATAGTTTCGTCTTCATTCTGCCACATATTTCTACAGGCGTGTATCGGATATGGATGTGGGGGCGGAAGCCTGCTCCAAAGCGCGGCGCTCCGCTTTGGTGGGTCGTTCGAGAATCCACTCGGCGAACGCGCGGACGATGATGGATGCGACGATCACGCCGATGGAACCCCAGAAGCACGGGACGAAGTCCGACTTGGAATGGTCGTACCAGAACCAGACGATCAAAGCAAGGATCAACGCCAGGCCGGCGGCCAGGGCGGCGAGCTTGTGGAACACAAGGGCGAGCGTGCGGATGGGATGCGTGACCAGCCCCACCGCCAGCGCGACGACGACGAGCAGTGCGACGAAGCCCGCGGCGATGATGGCGACGCCCAGGTATATCGCGAGCATATAGAGTCCGAACATGATCGGCCTTCCTTCTCTCTTCTATTCCGTTTCTTCGGGCAGATAGGTGTAGTCGACGGCGACGCCCTCCGCCTCAAGCAGCACGGCGGCCTCGCGCACGGCGGCGGCGCGGCGCTTCACGGATTCCTCGGCCCGGACCCAGTCGGGCAGCCCCTCGGGCAGGTCGGAGACGCGGGAGAACGAGAGCACGGCCCGCTCCTCTCCCCTGTGCCGTTCCACGATGGCCGCGACGGCGCGCCTGTGCTCGGCGAGATAGTGTTCGAGCATCTCCCGCATCCTCTCCGAGGGTTGGATCCGGTATTTCTCCGACTCGTATTTCTTGACCATGTCCACGGTGAGGTTCGCAAGCACGGCCGCGTCGTGCTGGGTCATGCCGATGCGGCCGCGCGTCGCGCGCATCCACGCCTTGGCCTCGCTCCAATCCTCTTTTGCCATGGTCCCTCCTGGATATAAGAAAGCCGAATCCGCCTGCGCGAACCTCGATTATACTTTTAGTATAATCGAGGTTTTCTACAGGGCGGACCCAGCGTTTCCCGGGACGCGGCCGTGGCCACGCCCCGGTTCCGTCACTCGGTCGGCATCGATGGATTATCGTCGGCCGTGGCCTTGCGCTGCTGGTCGAGCATCTGCTGCTGGATCAGGACGCTGTTGGTCTGGGCCGTGTACTGCTTCTGGGCCATGTCCATGCTTTCCTGATGGCGTTGTCCCTCGACGTCGGCGAAGACGAGCTGCTGGATGTTCTGCGCGAGCTGCATGAGCTTGTCCTTCTCGAGGATGGACACCTTGACGCTGTTCCTGCCGCCGGCCTGGTTGACGAAGTCGAGCTGCGCGCTCATCGTGTTCGCCAGGTTCGCGGCCGCGAGCAGGAGGAACAGGATTCCCACAAGCGCGCTGCTCGAAAGGAACGAGAGTCCGGCGACGAGGAAGACGGCGCCCCAGACGAAGCTACCGAGGTTGAACTTCGTGTTCGTGTCCACGGACGCGATGTTGCGCAGCGGAATCGTCTGCGTGGACGAGCCGAGCGGGATCACGCCCAGCAGGGTGTTCGGGCTCTTGTACATCACGCGCATGTTGCTCGCGGCGACGCTGGTCTTGAGCCAGAAGAGCACCACGGACGGGCTGAACCGGTCGCCGATGACGTCGGTCTCCCCCGTCGCGTAGGTGAATTCGGTCATGGTCTGTTGTGTCTCCGTCATTTGCTTTTCCTTTCCTTGTTGTTATTGCCGAAGTCGAATGCGACGCCCTTGTCCTTGTCGATGACGAGCGCGGCGTCAAACGTGCCGCCCTTCCTCGAGGTGAAGCCCTTGAGGCTGACCTTCCGGCCGTCGAGCAGCCTGCGCATGGTCGTGTCGGTGATGGTCTTGCCGGCCACGGTCGTCCAGGCGCGCCAGCCGCATCCCTCCGTGGTCCTCCATGTACCGTCGGATTGTTTCTCGCGTCGGTTGGTGGAGCATTGGAACACCTTGCCCGTTTTGATGACGGGCTTGCCGCAGCGTGGGCATGGGCCGAACGATTCCGTGTTCCGTGTCTTCGTCTGCACATGGTCCTGCCGGACGGTGGTCTGCGCGTCGGCCGGTATGCGCGCGGCGAGGTCGCGGAACTCCGTTTCGACCTGCGAGGCGTCCGCCTGTCCGTGTTCGACCTCCGAGAGGCGTCGTTCCATGTCGGCGGTCAATGCCACGTCCTTGAGCTTCGGGGCGACCACGTCGATCAGGGAACGGCCCTGGTCCGTGGAGCGCAGCTGCTTGCCCTTGCGTTCCACGTATCCTGTGCGGATCAGCTTCTCGATCACGTCGGCGCGCGTGGCCGGGGTGCCGATGCCTCCCGAGTGGGATTCGTCGTCGTCCAGGGCGGCCTTGAGTTCCTTGTCCTCCACCCAGCGGCTGGCGTGTTCCATCGCGGCGAGCAGCGTCGCCTCGGTGAACGGCTTCGGCGGTTTCGTCTTTCCCTCGGACAATGTCGCGCCGCATTGCGGGACGAGTGCGATGGAGACTCCGGCGACGAGGTTCGCGGGGATGATGTTGCCCGCGGTCTCGTCGGCGGCGTCGCGATCCTCCTGCGGCACGTCGTGTTCGATGGCGTGCCAGCCGAGGGAGACGGGCTGGTCGGAACGGCTGGTGAACCTGGTCCGTGATTCGTCGAGCGGCGCACCGTCCGTCGGGTGCCGTTCGGCCCAGGCGGGGTCGATGTTCGCGACGACGTTCGTCACGTCGTGCACGTAGTCGTCGCCCACGGCCTCCCACATGCGTCGCGCCACGCGAATCAATACGAGGCGTTCGTCGTCGCCGAGTTCGTCGAGCGTCGTCTTGCCGGCCTGCATGGTGGGAAGGATGGCGGTGTGGCCGGCCACCTTCGCGTCGTTCACGGTTAGTTCGAGTCGCGGCCGTTCAGGTTTCGCGGACGGTTCGATGAAGCCGGTGACGAGGCGGTCGCCTTCGGTGAGGCCGCGCAGCGTGTCCAGGTCGTCGTGCGTGATGTACTGCGAGTCGGTGCGTGGATACGTCGCCAGTTTTTGCTCATACAGGGATTGCAAGGCGGTCAGGGTGCGGGCGGCGGTCAGGCCGTGCAGCCGGCTCATGTCCTTCTGCAATCCGGTCAGGTCGTACAGGCGGGGCGGCGCGTCGTGCTGCTGTTTGCGGTCGGCCTTGAAGATCTCGAAGGTGAAGTCGTCCGAGTTGACGATCCGCAGCAGGGTTTCGGCGTCCTCCCGCTTGTCCAAACGTTCGCCGGCCAGCTTCCATCCGCCCATCGGGGCGACGACCTTCCAGTACGGTCGGGCCACGTGGCCGGCGATTTGCCGGTCACGGTCCACGATCATCGCGAGCGTGGGCGTCTGCACGCGGCCGACGGTGAACCGCGCGTTGTAGACGAGGCTGTAGGCGCGCGACGCGTTCATGCCGATCAGCCAGTCGGCCTTCGCGCGGATCATCGCCGAATCGGCGAGCCCCTGGTATTCCGTCTCGTCCTTCATGGACGCGAGGGCGTCGCGGATGGCGTCCTCCTCCAGGCTCGCTACCCACAGGCGTCGCATCGGCTTGGAGACTCCTACATGCGTCACGATCCGACGGAAGATGGCCTCGCCCTCACGGTCGGGGTCGCATGCGTCGACAAGCATGTCGACGTCGCCGCGGCGCATCAGTCCTGCGACGACCTTGTACTGGCGGTCTGCGCCCTTGTCCCGGCTGACCTTCCATTGCCAGTCGGGTGTCGGGTCGATGGGCAGCGTGTCGAGGCTCCACTTTCCCCAGTCGTGGTCCTTGTATTCGTCGGGCGCGGCCAGGTCGACGAGGTGTCCTTGCGCCCAGGTGACCAGGTCGTCGCCGACCTGCACATAGCCGTCATGCTTTTCCATGTGCCCGCCGACCGCCTGGGCGATGGCCTGGCCGACCGAATGCTTCTCGGCGATGATCAGTCGCATCTTGCATCACGTCCGATCATCAGTAGTTGCCGGACGCCCATGCGGGCCGTCCATCGTCCGAGGTGTCGGGTTCGGCTGCGGGCTCCTGCGGGGCGGGCTCGTCGTCCGCCTCCTGAACGTCGGATCCGGTCGTCTCCGGATCCGTCGCAGCGTCGGCCGCCGGCGCGACGGTGGGTTCGGCGGAGACGGTTTTTCTTCCGGCCGGCGCGGCGACGAGTTCGCCCTTCGCGTCGAACGCGACGTTTTTTTCGGTTCCGGTCATTGCCAGCTTGTCCGCGATCATCGTCCGGCTCATACCGGGGAACGCCTCCTCGAATTGCCTCGCCGCGTCGCGCAGCGCCTGCGCGCTTTTACGGAAGTTGTCGAGGCGGTTGTCGAACTTCTTCGCCGCCGTCTCCTTGCGTTTGAACGACTCGCGTTCGTCGCGCAGGAAGTCGTCCACGTAATCGGATGCCATAGTCCGTTTCCTTTCCAGTCTTGTTTTCATCGGTTCCCGGTTTCGATCCGGCTGGAACCATGGTCACGCGATTGGACACATACCGGTTTGGACAGTCGGGCTCCGCCAGGATCACACGCTTGTGATCCTGGCTTCGCCGGAAACGGAGCGCGGCCCTGGGCCGCGCGCTATCTTCGCCGACCCTTCCGGGATTTCCAGGCATCGACGCCTGGAAGGGAACGGTCGGCCGGCCATGGTTCATCATCGCAGCCCCGCGCCCGCGTCTTCGGAACTGCGTGTTCCATGCTCCGCTCCGGGAGGGCTTCGCCCGATTATCCCGAAACGGGCACGGCCCACGCGTCCGCCACCGCGCGGCGGGGCCGCGAGGCTGCCCCATGTCCGGCGAAAGGAAAACAGGAACGCCGGCGGGACACTAAGGAGTGGAACCATGCAGATGGAACCGATGGAATTGCAGCACGCCGTCTTCGAGACCGACGGGGGACGAATCGACGCGATGTGGAGCGACGTACGGCTCCACGCGGGCGACATTCCCGACGGATGGCACTGCTACGCCGTGCGCGGAGGCGACGGTGGATGGCCGCCATGCAGCATCGAGAAAACAGTATGGGTCAACCACGCGGGCGACATCATCACGCCCGACGACCTCGACCCGCTGCTCGAAAGGAACGGGTGGATGCTCGTCATCAGGGACTGGTGGTTCACCGACGAACCGTTCGGGCGCGCGGAATGAAAGGAGACATGGACATGAAGGAGAAGAACAGGGTCGAGGAATGGTTCCGGGCCAAACACGACGAGCTCGCCGAAACGGCGCGGGCCAACCTCGCCGCACACGACTTGGAACCCGGACAGGAGGCCTACCATCTGGACAGCCTCCACTATGCGACCGCCGAACAGATGGAGGCCATATGCCCGACGGGCATCGACTTCGACCGGTACGCGACTCTGGCGAACGGCAGCGTCGGATACGACGAGGCCGACGCGCATTGGGCCGACGCGGCATGGTGGGACGAACAGGCGCGAACCATGTGGGACGAGGTCGACGACATCCCTGACGACGGCCTCTACTGGACAAGCGTCGAAGACTAAAACGTCATCGCCGTTCCCGGCCAAGTGACGCCCCGGGACCGATGCCGCCCGCATGACGCGGGCGGCGCCTCCGGCGGCCAGAGGACGACTACCGTCCTCTGGACTCCACGCACCGGGAACCGTTCCCGGACCAGACAGGGCATCGCCGTGGCACGGAGGCCACGTCTCGCCGACGGGAAACGGAGCACGGCACCAATGCCGCGCGCATCCCGAGGATTTTCTTTTGACCGGCCGGCTGACGCCTTGATCATAGCGGCACACGGAACCCGTCAACGCCCGCGCAGCGAAACCCGTGGTTTCGACGCGTTCTCATGACGGAACCCGCTACCACCGCTAGCGCTTTCGCTTGACCATCCGGTCAAAAGAAAAATATCCTAGAATGGAAGACAACGAAAACAAGGAGGCGGACATGCCGGTCATCAGCATGTTCTTCGGAATCATCATCACCATGAACGCGGACGACCATGTTCCGCCGCACATCCACGCCAGATACCAAGGCCACGAAGCGTCCTTCACCTTCGATGGCAACCTGCTCAAGGGAGACCTCCCGCGCAAGCAGCGCAAACTGGTCGAGGCATGGGTGCTGCTGCATGCCGAAGAGCTGGAAGCCGACTGGGAGCTGGCCTTCAACCTCGAGCACCCATTCAGAATCGACCCGCTACGCTGACAAGGAGGCAACGGACATGACCATCGACTATTCAATCAAAGTGACCCAATGCGAGCCCATGCCCGGCTACAAGCTCAAGGTCACCTGCTCCGACGGCGCGACCGGAATCTTCGACATGTCCCGATACATCGACCGCGGCATGTTCAAACCGCTCAAGGACCCGCAGACGTTCGACCGCGTGCGCCTCGCGTTCGGCGTGCCCTCATGGCCCGGCGACATCGACATCGCCGCGGAACGCGTCCGCTCCGACATGCAAATCATCTAGGAACCCGCGCGCCCCTGCCCCGACCGTCACCAAGACGGCCGGGGCCTTTTCATGCCCGTATGCATGACGGACATGACGCGCCACCAACGACCCACCGGCCCCGCGATTTTTTCGCGGGGCCTTCTCTTTTCCCTGCTCCAAGTGTCCAAACCCGCCACTGTTTCCACGACGGACGATTGGCGTAAGACACCGGCCATTCCCTCAAGGCCATGGGCGAAAGGAGCAAGGAGTGAACGCGATCATCCTTCACGGCATTGCGCAATCATGCCGTGCGAAATCACTCCCAATCAATGAAATTGATATGGGAGTAGCAAGCGACGCGAACGTATATACGTTCACTCGATTCGCGATGCGAATCGGCTTGCTCGGGAGACCCGGACCCCATGGTCGAGCAAGCTCTCCAGACCGCTTCGCGGCATCACGGACGTGCCGTCCGCACACCTCCACGGGAGGTGCGAAATGAGCTGGGCGAATAAGCGCCGACGCACCGTGCAGAAGCTCGTCACGTTCACTCCCGACGAGTGGGAACGCGTCAATTCGCTGCACAAAAAGGTGAACAAGTACACGACAAGATACCGTTCGTTCACCGTGTTCGCACGCAAAATGCTGACCGATGGCGAGATCCGCGTCATCGAGATCAGACCGCTGACGGACCCCGAACCACTCGCCAAAGAGATCGGCCGAATCGGCGTGAACGTCAACCAGATCGCCCACTGGGCGAACGCGAACGAGCACATCACACCCGCCCAGGTGGAGGAGATCCGCGCGTCGTTCGACCGCATCGAGCGTCTGCTGGGCGACCTGTTCGCCGACAGACGCGACGCCGGGAAGGACGCGTGAGCATGGCGGTGGTCAAGCTCGGCAGGCCCGTGAAATCAAATCTCGGCGGCCCCAACGGGGCGATGGCGTACATCATCAACCCCGCCAAGACCGACGGCGGAAGACTGGTCGGCTCCAATTACGAGCGGACCAGGACGGACTACGACGCGCTGGCCGAAGGCATGCTCAATGACAACGAGGACTCGCCCAAAGGCATCCAGGAAAACAGCCGGCTGGCCTACCACATCAAACTCAGCTTCAGCCCCGACGACCCAGTGACACCCGAAAAAGTGCACGAACTCGGCATGGAGTTCGCACGCCGAATCACCGGCGACGAATACAAGTTCGTGGTCGCCACGCACACCGACCGGCACCACCTGCACGACCACATCATGGTGTGTGCCGCCTCCCGTTACGGAGAACATCTCAAAGCACATCTGCCTCAGGACATCATCGACCAGTGGCGTGCGGTCAGCGACGAGATATGCCGCCGCGAGGGGCTGAGCGTCGTGTTCAACCCCGTCGTGGAGGAACAGACGCGCAGAATGCGTGGCGGCGAGACAGCCGAAGGCGACGACGGAACGTCGCCGGCACGCGACCCCAAATACGTCGATGAAGCATCCGTGCGGAGCGCGAACGAACCGGAGTCGACGGCGCGGAAGGCCTCGGGCGGGGAGCCGTTGGAGCGCCGGTACGGCATGTCGATGGAGGAGATCTACGCGTCCGCGAAGGGCATGGGAACCAAGGACCGGATCCGCATGCTGATCGACCTGACCTCGTCCACGGCGGAGAACTTCGAGGACTGGAGGGACATGCTCGACATCCGAGGCGTCGGCGTCGAGGTCCGCGGCCGTCACCTCACATACACGCTCAAGGACACCGGCTTCAAGGTCCGCGACGCGAAACTCGGCCAGGCGTACGACATGACGAACATCATGGCCGGGCTGCAAAGCACGCCCGTCATCCCCATCACGTTCAACCGCCGACTCGTCGCCAAACAGACCAGGAAGACGGTCACCGTGTGGCTGCCAGGCACCCACCGGAAGAAGAAGATCACGTTCGACGCGAAACGTCTCGTGGACGACGGCGGCTCCACGCTGCGCGCGTTCCTTCCCCGCGACCGCGACCAGATCATCCTCGACCCGTCCAACCGGTACGCCGGCAAGACCCCGACGCCCGGCCTCTACCAGTGGTTCGGCGAGCCCACGAGCCGACTCGAACCACTGACCTCGCCCGAACGGCTGCCCCTCAGATACGGGGTCAGCCCCGCCCAGCAGCGCTACTACCAGGCGCAGGCGCGCCGCCTCGACCGCCTCGCCGGCGAGGCGAAGGCGCTGAACGCGGCGATCCGCTGGACCAGGCTCGCGGGCGGCGACAGCGCCAAGGGACTCAGGCTGCTGCGCGGGAAGGTCCGCGAATCGCACGACGAGCTCCAGGCCGCCGTCATCGCGTTGCACGACGCGATCCAACGCGGCGACCCCGACCTCGTGGCCGAGACGCGCGGCGAGATGGAACGCCGCGAGGCCCTGTGCGACCGGTACGAGGGCGAACTGTCCGCCATCGAACGGGAGATCCACACGACCCGCGACCGCGAGCAAACGGAGACCGAGCAGCGCGAACAGCAGCACAAGCGCGGACGGTCCATCTGAACCGTCCCAGGAAACACCAACCGACAACAGAAAGGAAACAACAATGCCAATCGAGGAACAGGCTGAGGAAAAGATCCAGAACGCCGTCCAGACCATCATCACCGGAGGCGCGAAGCTCATGCTCAGAATCCCCAAGGGCGTGGCCATGGCGATGCTCCGCTCCGGCATGAAACTCGCAAAGACCGGCGTACACGCCGCGGGCGCGGCCGTGAAAGACGGGATCGACAGCGGCGAGATGTCCGAGAAACGATTGCAGAGGAAGAAGGACGGTGACCTGCACGAGCTGCAACTCGACGACTCGACCATGCGCGAGGTGCAGCGCAGCCTCAAGCAAGCCGGCATCGACTACCACCTCGAACGCACTGACCGGGGCCAATTCATCCTGCACTTCGCCGGCAGGGACGAGGACCACGTCCGCCACGCCGTGCAACGCGCTTTCAAGGACATGGGACTGGACGTCGCCGACGAAGACTTCGCCGTCGAACAGACGGAACAGCAGGAACGGACGACGGAACGGACCCGCAGCGAACCGGAGACCCCGGCACGGGAGACGCCCGTCGAACCGGCCGCGAAGCCCATACCGCCCCAGCGCATCGCCTGGGACTTCGTGGATCCGGAGGTCATGGAGATGGCCGCGAACAGCCTCGCCGCCCGACATCCCGAACTCTCGTGGGACAAGCTCATGGGCGACACGACATGGAACGAGCAGACCGGCCGCGATTTCGCGGACCGGATCATCGGCAAGGCCGCCGCCGACCCGAGCCTGCGCGACGAGCTCGACGCCATCCTGCGCGACGACTACGGGCAGGGCGCGCAAACCCAGGAGCAGAACCGTGCGCAGACGCCCGAGCCAAGCCGGGAGACGCCGGCAACAGAGCCGGAAAACCAACCGGAACCCACGCCGGCCGAGGCCCGGGCGCAGGCCGAGCAACAGCAGACACAGGACAGAGCAGACAATCCCATGCCGGCCGGCAAAGAGCAAAAACCGAAGCCGATCCGGTCGAAGAAGGCACTGCTCGAACGGTTCAAGACCCGACTCAACGAGAACCTCGCCGAACAGAAGAACCACATGCCACCCACCCAGAACAGGGACCGCACGCCCCGCAAGGGCCGCTGAAAGGAAACCACAATGAACCAGCAGGAACAGGCGACGAAAAGCGCCGCGATCTTCCAGGACACCATCAACGGAACCAACGCCCCGACACCATGGCCGGTGACCATGTGGGCCTCGTCCGGCGACACGATATGGACGGCCGGCACGGCAAGGACTGCCGGCGAGGACTCGGTGGGCATGATCTACGGTCCTGGCGACACCATCGTTCACCGGAACACAATCGCCGGCGACACCACCCGCGCCACCGAATCCTTCGCCATCCGACCGGCGGACGGGCAAAGCCCGATGGACGCGATGCTCGCGGGCATCGAACAATGGAACCACCGCCATCCCGACCGGTGGGACACCGTGACCATGCCGGGCCAGTACCGCATGACGGATCCGACGACGGGACGGCCTCTCCCGATGGGATGGAGCGCCAGCCTCGCCGCGGCCGCGTCCGCAGCGGGCCGACTCGACCCCGACCTGCTCCAGGCCAGCCTCATGCAGAACGCGGTCGAGCACGAGCCGCGCCCCTGCGTGTTCTTCCTGGAGGACAACGGATACGACCTCGTGGTCTTCTCCTGGTATCGAAACCAGCAGGGACTGTTCGACGCGATGAGCTTCAAGCACCTGCAATACGACGACCTGAGCATGCAGGTCACCACCATCAGCCACAGCGAGGACATGAGCGAGTCCTTCCCCGCCAAAACCATGAGCGACGGCGAACTGCTCACCCAAAGCCGCATCTACCGGGACGAATACCAGCACTGGCGCGAACAGGACGGCGGGCCAGTCGTCCACGGCATGACCGGCCGCGTCATGCGCAGCGGACTGCTCAAACCAGGACTGGAACAGAAGCCACTGCTGAACCTGAACGACGGTCGACGCGCCCCGGACTGGGACGAGTTCACCGACCAGGCCGCCATAGCCATCCTCCAGGGCCGACCCATCTCACCGACTCCAGCGCTCCCCCAACAGGAACAACCAGCGCAGGCCACCGACCCCGCCGCCGCGACACAGACACCGGCTCGGACGGTCGCGACGACAAAACAGGTCTGGCCGAACGCGTGGGTGGCGAACAGGCTCGCGCACACCTATATATTGCGCGCGAAGGACGGACGCGACTGGCCGAAGATGATCGTCGGACTCCCCCGCGGCACCGCCATCGACGGACAGGACCTGACCGGCTGGGCCACCGACATGTTCATGAGCGGAAAGAACCAAAAGCAGAAGAACGAGGGACGGGCCGTCAACCTCAGATTCAAACCAGACACCCCGGTCGAACTGTTCACCGGCCGCGGCACGGAACGCCGCACCATGCAGGTCGACCCGCAGACGCTCGTCCAGGCGATCATCGACGCGCAGAAACGCAACCGCGACGCCGAGGAGACGCTCGACACGGCATCGGTGGAACTCGCCTCGAAAACCGTGGAGGAATCCTGGCCGCAAATCAGCCGCATGCAGGGCCGGTTCACGGAATACCAGCGCGCCGGCACGTACAAGCCGGCCGTCGCAATGAAATGGGCGCGCCGACTCGTCGACCGGACCGCCGAAACGGACGAAGGACGGTGGACCAACCGCCAACGCCGCCAGGCCGCCGGACTGCTCATCCAGGAACTCGCCGGCACACAGGAACCGACGCAGGACAGGGACAAAACGGCGAGCCGGCCAACCGTCGAACAGGACGCGGAGGCGACGGACACGCCACGGAAAACGGAGCCGACCACCTCGACGGAACAGGGACGGGACCACGACGAAGCCGGCTCGTCGGCCCTGGCCGCCGTCACGGAGACGAAAGCCGAATCACCGGAGACGACGCGGCACGACAAACCGGAACGACGGCACACGGACCTGAAGTCAACGCTTGACCGGTTCCGGACCAGGCTCAGGGAGAACCTCGACGGACTCAACACAGCCATGCCCGCACCCGGCCTCGACCAGAACCGCGGGCAGCGGAAAACCCTATAAGAAAGGAGAGAACCATGGTGAGAAAACGCCTATACGCGAAGCGGACGGCCTCGGCCGAATACGAGCAGCTGGACCTGTTCGGCCTTCTCGAGGAGGAGCAGCGGCAGGCCGACAGGACGGCGGAACAGGTGCGCGGATACGAGATAACGGTGGGCCACGTCGCGGTGCAACGACTCCGCGCACGCGGCGCGGACGACGAGACGATAGCCGCCGTGGCGGCCGAATACCGGGAGAACCGGCTCCGTGGACTCGGCCGGCGGGACGCGCGGATCGCCGCCGAGAACAAGCTCGGCGTCGGCGCCGCCACGCCCGGCGAAACCACGCCGCAACCTGTGGTAAAACGTTTCACACAATCCTCCGGCACGGAAAACAATATCGAAGAAAGGAACGACGATGGACGAGATGACATGGACCGACCCGCAGCTCAAGGAGCTCTACGAGCGGCACCTCAAGGCGATGGAGCAGCGCCGGGCGGCGCATCCGGAACTGTTCAACAAGTGGGCGGTGCCGTACAAGGTGTTCACCCGCAGCAGCCTGCACGGAATCCAGAACATGCGCATCAACTGGCTGATGGACAACCATCCGCAGCGGTTCAGGGAGATGATGATGGCCAACGTGCTCGAGGAGCATCTGCGGGACATCGAGAGACGCACGAGGGAACGCCAGGCGCAGATCATGGACCGGCTGATGGAGTCCAGGCACCTGCTCAACCAGACGGACTGCCTGAAGGCGGCACCGCAGATGACCGACCTGGACCGGCTCAACGGGATGAACGAGGCGCAGGCGGAGTCGATGAGCATGGCGATTCACGAGATCGTGGAAAGCTTCTAGCATCCCTCGACTCGCAACGCGCGCGTTCGCCCCGCGAACGCGCCGAGGCGAACATCGCCGCCATCCGGACGCTCAAAGCGCTCGATGGGAACGGCGACGAGCCGCTCTCCACGGAGCAGACGGACACGCTGCGCGGATACTCGGGATGGGGAGGATGCGCGGACGCGTTCTCCGACAAGCCCGAATGGGCCGCCCTGGCCGCCGAGATCCGCGAACTGCTCGACGACGACGAGTACGCGCAAGCGCGCGCCTCCACACTGACCGCCTACTACACGCCCGGCCCAGTGGTCAAGGCCATGTGGGACGCGCTCGATATCGGGTCCGCGCCCATACAGGTGCTGGAGCCCGGGTGCGGCACGGGCAATTTCATGGCCGGCATCCCCGAAAACGTCAAGGCGCACGTGTCGGGCGTGGAACTCGATCCGGTCAGCGCGCGCATCGCGGCCGCGCTGAACCCGGACGCCACGATCCTCAACGCGGACCTCGCGGACTGCACCATCCACCCGGGATTCGACCTCGCCATCGGCAACGTGCCCTATTCGGGCGACATCAGCCTCGACTACCGGACCATGGACGGCGGCACATCCCGCCTCCCCCTGCACGACTACTTCATCGAACGCTCGGTGGACGCGCTGCGCCCCGGCGGCGTCGCGATGCTGCTGACCAGCAGGTACACGCTCGACAAACGCTCCGAGACCATGCGCGCCGACCTCGCGAGGAAGGCCGAGCTCGTCGGCGTGGTGCGCCTGCCGTCCTCGACGTTCGCACGCCAGGCCGGCACCGAGGCCGTCACCGACGTGCTCGTGCTGCGCAAGCGCGAACGGACGCTCGACCGCACGCCCGACGAGGCATGGATCCACTCCGCACCGATCGCCGTGCCCGGATACCAGGACGTGACCGTCAACGTCAACCAGGCGGTCGCCGACGACATGCCAGCACACGCGGTGGGCGACATCAGACCGGTGATCGGACGGTTCGGCGGCGATTTCGACGTCGTCTTCCAGGGTGACGCGGAACAGGTCGGCGAACGACTCCACGGCCTGCTCTCATCGCAAATGCAAATCTCTCAGGCCGGACCATTAACGCCGGAAACGACGGGACCCGTGGCCCGCGCGGAGATCGTGGTCCGCCCGGACCACGTGGCACCGTTCGAATACTCGGTCGACCAGCGAGGAGTGGTCTGGTACGGCGACGGGACCACCGTCACCGAGATCGCCCACGGCCATGGCGACGAGGCGCGGCGCCTGCGCGGCATGATCCGCCTGCGAGACCTGGCACGGGAACTCCAACGCCTCGAACTCGACCCCGCCCGCGTCGACGACCCCGCCGTGGAGACCAAGCGCGTCGAGCTCGACCAGGCATACGACCGGTTCACGGGCGAGTTCGGACGCCTGAACGACCGCGTCAACCGGCGCGCCTACGACAGCGAGGAATCCGGCCGCCACCTCGTCATGGCATTGGAGGAGACCGACGAAAAAGGAAGGTTCGTCGGCAAGGCGAAATGCCTCTCACAACGGACCATCAGCCCCATACCGCCCATGCCCGACCACGCCGACAGCCTGGACGACGCGCTGAACATCAGCCTCGACCGCGCCGGCAGGGTCGACCTGGAACTCATTGCACGACTGGCCGACACCACCGTCGATGAGGCCGAAGCCAGCCTGGACGACCGGATCATACGCGACCCCGATACCGGCACGGTCATTCCCGCCGAGGACTACCTCACCGGCGATGTGGGGACGAAACTCGACCGCGTCACGGCCATGGCCGACCGCCTGAAGCGCCGCGCCGGCACCGAAGCCATGACACAGTTCGTGGCAGCCACCTACGCGACGCCGGAGGACATGCCCGCCACGGAGCGGGCAGGCGAATGGATCGACGCCGCGGGAACGGACGTGTGGAGCAGCCTCAAGGACCCGTACTCCGCCGAATCCTACAGGGATCCAGCACCGGTCATCGAACGCATCAACGGCCGGGACGCATGGACCATGGGCTGGAACCGCAACCCGGAACTTGTCCTCGCCCTCGCCTGGCGGGCTGTGGAGGAACTTCCCGAGAGCCACACGCGCGTCACCCTCGAACGATCCGACACCGGAGAGCGGAAACCGTGGCACGCGCCGGCATGGCACCAATCGCACGGCACCAGCCCACTGTGGGACGCCCTGTGCTGGACATGGCGCGACGGCGACGCGCCGCAGCACTACGCGCCGACCTTCGCCGACCGGGACATGCCCGTCAGGGACCTCGCCCTGTTCGTCCACAAGATCGCCCACACTGACCGGCTCGAAACCGCCGACAAGACCGCGATCCTCTCCAACCTGTTCGAAAGCTATTCAGCCCACGACGAGCACGGCAGCACGATATGGACGGACACGACCATCGGCGCGATGGCACGCCGGCTCATGCCCGACACCACCGATCCCACACGGCTCGCCGAACGGCTCGCCACCGACATGTCGGTCAGCGAATGGATCTGGGGCATCGCCCGCGATCTGCCAGACGGACTGCGCCAGGCGCGGGAGCACAACGCCTACGGCGTCCCGCCACGCGCCATCGACGCGCGCCCCGACGACTACCGGAAGTTCCGAGCGCGCCGCGAGGAGCAGCTCGGACAATGGCGAGAACTGCCGGAGCGCGCCGAGGCCGCGCACGCCGACCAGACGGACGCGGAACGGCTCGAACACGTGGCCGACCTGCTGGAACGCGTGCAGCCCACCCCGCTGGAGACCGAACAGATCAAGGCGCCGCTGGGAGCCCCATGGATCCCCGCCAAGGACATCCACGACTTCATGATGGAGACGTTCAACGTGCGGGGCCAAGGGCTCACGCCCGGCAAGCTCGCCCAGTACTCGGTCGACTGGATCCCCCAGCTCGGACAATGGCGCGTCGGCTACTCCGGCGGCAGCGACATCGACTACAAGGCCGCGAGGACGTACGGCACCGAGGACCGCAACCCGTTCCAACTGCTGGAAGCATGCCTGAACAACGCGCAGATCACCGTCACCAAGGACTCCCCCACGGAGACCACGCCGGCCGGCAAGCCCAAACGAGTCAAGGACCAGAAGGCCACGATGGCCGCCATCGAGAAGGCCAACGCGATCCGCGACACGTGGAACCAATGGGTGTTCAAGGACCCCGCCCGCGCACGAAGGCTCACCGCCCTGTACAACCGCAGATTCAACAGCCTGCGGCCCCGCCACGTCGACGGATCCTACCTGACCACGCCCGGCATCGCCCACGACGTCGCCCTGCGTCCGCACCAGAAGGACGCGGTGGCCCGCGCCCTGCGCAGCGACGAGGGCACCCTCATCGCCCACGTCGTCGGAGCCGGCAAGACGTTCGAGGGCGTCACCCTCTCCCACGAGGCGAAACGCCTCGGCAAGGCGTCCAAGCCGATGCTCGTGGTCCCCAACCACCTCGTGAACCAGTGGGCCGGCGACGTGCTCAGGCTGTATCCGGCCAGCCGAATCCTCGTCATGGACAAGGACGCGCAGCGCAACCCGGAATCGGTGAGACGCTTCTGGGGACGGGTCGCCACCGGCGACTGGGACGCGGTGATCGTGCCGGAAAGCCGGTTCAGCCAGCTGCATGTCAGCAAGGAACGCCGACTGAGAAACATGCGCGCCCGCGTCGAAGAATTCACCCTGGCCGTCAAGGCAGCCGCCCAGGCCAGGGGCGACAAGGACCCGACCGTCAAACGGCTGGAGGCCGCGCGCAAAAGCGCCGAGACCGCCATGCAGCGTCTGCGCGACGGCAAGGAGTCACGCGACGACAAGGCGTTGGCGGGCATCGAGTTCGAGTCGCTGGGCGTGGACATGCTCATCGTCGACGAGGCCCACCACTTCAAGAACCTCGGCGTGCCCGTCGCCTCCGCGGACCTGGGCATGCAATTGTCTTCCGCCGCGAAATGCGAGGACCTACTCGACAAATGCGAATGGCTGCGCGAGGCCGGGCACGGAGGCAACATCGCGTTCATGACCGGCACGCCGGTATCCAACAGCATGAGCGAGCTGTACAACATGCAGCGCTACCTCGCGCCCGGAACCCTCAAGACGCAGGGGCTGGACACGTTCGCCGCATGGGCGGGCGCCTACGGCCAGGTCGTGCCCACCGTGGAATTGAAGCCCGAAGGCAACGGCTTCCAGGTCAAGCAGCGGTTCGCGCGGTTCCAGAACCTCCCCGAGCTGATGAACGCGGTGAAGCAGTTCACCGACATGATCACCAACGACGACATCCAGCTGCCGCTGCCCGAACTGGAGCAGGTGCCCGTGCCCGTGCCGATCACCGACCGGCAGAAGGAGGAGATGGAGGAACTGTCCGACAGGGCGGACCGCGTACGCGACGGCGACGTGCCGCCTGAGATCGACAACCTCCTGCGGATCACAGGCGACGGACGCAAGATCGCCCTCGACCCCAAGCTCCTCAAAGGACACGAGAACGACCGGCCGTTGGAGAACGGCAAGATCCAGGCGTGTGCCGAGAACGTCGCCCGGATCTGGCATGAGGAGACGCCGCGCCTGGGCACGCAGCTCGTCTTCTGTGATTCGAGCACGCCCGCGTCGGGCGGATGGAACGCCTATCAGGACCTCAAGGACCGGCTCATCCGACTGGGCGTGCCCGCCGAGCAGATCGCGTTCGTGCACGACGCGGGCGACAACCCCGCCAAACGCGAACGGCTGTTCGCCAAGGTCAGGTCCGGCGAGATCCGCGTGCTGATGGGAAGCACCCAGAAGCTCGGAACCGGCACCAACGTGCAGGAACGCCTCGCCGCGATCCACGACCTCGACTGCCCCTGGCGCCCCGCCGACCTGGAACAGCGTCTCGGCCGCATCCAACGCCAGGGCAACACGTACGGCCACGTGCGCGACTACCGGTACGTGACCGAGGGCACGTTCGACGCGTACAGCTACCAGACCGTGGAACGCAAGCAGCGTTTCATCAGCCAGCTCATGAGCTCGAAGAGCCCCGCCCGCGAGGCCGCGGACCTCGACGCCGACGTGGTGACCCTCGCCAACATCAAGGCGCTGGCCACCGGCGACCCCGACATCCAACGCCGCATGACATTGGAGAACGAAATCAACCAGCTGAAGCTCCTGCGCGCCTCATGGGCGCAGCAGAAGGCCGACACCCGCAGGGACATCGGCCAGCAGCTCCAGCCACGCATCGAGGGAATCCGCCAGGCGATCCGCGAGAAGACCGACGACAAGCCGCTCGCCTCCAAGGCCCTGAGCATCCACCAGACCGCGCGCATGAACGGCCGATGGGAGGGCATGACCATCAACGGCCAGCCGGTCGGCGACCGGCAGACCGCATGCAGGCTCCTCCACCAGGCCGCCCACCAGGCGCACGACGGGGACACGATAGCCGAATACGACGGACTGCCCGTCATCGCACGCAGGGCGGCAACCACCGGACGGATCACCCTGGCCGTCAAGGCCATCCACGAACACGAATCCGGCACCGAGATGCCCGGCCCCTACCTGACCGGACCATCCAGCATCGTCAGCCAGCTCGACCGGATCGTCAGGAACATGGCCACCGACCCCGGCAAGCTCACGGAACGGCTGGCCGACGCCGAAAGGGAACTCGCCGCCGCGCAGGAGACACTGGCCGAACCATTCGCCCACGAGGACGAATACCGGCAAAAACAGGCCGAACTCGAACGACTGACGTCCAAACCCGACGAACCCCGGGAGACGGAAAGTAGAGACCAGGAAACCAAGGAAAGGAGCGCAGGAATGCCATTGACAACGGAAAACGCCAGACGACTGCTCGAACAGGACCCCGACATCACCGAAGTCACCCAGGGCGGCAACGCCATGGGCCACTACCTCGAAGCGAGACTCACGGACGGACGCGCCGTGCAGATCGACTTCCACGACAACCCCGCATGGAAGGACACGGACCGTCTGGCCGGCCGGATCGAGGTGTCCTACGCCAACCGCCCACAGGCGGAATGGCAATACGATGACAACGACATGGCCGACCGCGAACACACCGTCATCGATCCAGCCGACCCCGCAGCCGAGAAAACACTCACCACAGCGGTGGAGGGATGGGAACGCGCGGGTGGCCTCCACGCGACCCGCGCATCCGAGAAGACGAGCCACCTGGCCGCCACGCGGCCGCCGGAGGAATACGCCTACCGGTGGCGGAAGCCCGGAGACCCCGACAGGCACATCGCATACCTGAGCACCGCCTTCGACCGCGACCAGGCGATGAGGGCGAGGGAGAACGCCGGATATCTCGTGACGAAGGTCGAGGAGGATCCGGCCATACTCTACGAGCGGCACCGCAAGGCGTCCTGCCTGCATGCGAGCCACATCCTGGAACGGTACGACTCCCCCGACCCGACCGCGGTCGGGATCCTCCACGGCATCGTAAGCGAGGTCAACGCTCACGACCCCGAGAACGACATCGCCGCCTACCTCACCTACCCGTCCGACAAGGCGGTCCAGCTCGCCGGCGACGGTCTCACCGAAGCGGACATCGCGGAGAAACGCGAGATGGGCGGATGGGATCCGCGGAAGGACCCGCTCATGCGCATCAACGAGCAGGGCGACTGGACGGGCGTCACCCAGCAGCAGGCCGACCAGCTCGTCTGGGACAACCGCGACGAGATCCTCGCCCGCGCCTCATACGACAGTGAACTGTCCACGTGGACGCTCCACCAGCTCGACCAGCTGAAGGAGCCCCAGCCGGCCCAGAGCCTGGACCGCGACCGGACGGAACCGGATCGCGAAGCGCCCGCACAGACGGAATCCACGACGAAGCGTCGCGGGCCAAGACTGTAGATCCTCTCCAGCCACGGGGCGGCGCGCTTCCGCGCCGCCCCGCATTCATTCCGCACGAAGGAACAGAAGGCACACATGACAACAGAAGCAAACGACCGGCCGGAACCCGTCATCTGGTTCGAGGGCACTCTCATCAGGGATCCGCAGCCGCACGGAGGACAGGACGACTGGCTGCTCGAGACACTGGCCGACGCCGACGGGCCGAAGATCACCATCCATGCCAGCGGCGAGGATCACTCGGCGAACATCCGCGACAACGCGCACAAGGGATCTCGCCTCATGGTCAAAGGCACCGCCGGAGACGAGGGCTCCGGCATCGATATCGAGGCCACAAGCCTCGCATTCGACCCCAGCCACGACGAGCCGGACGGGGAGCAATGACACGGACCACCGTCAGCGGCATCAGACCGGACAAGACCAGCACCGGCGAATGGATCGACATCAACAGTCACGTCGGCCGGCTCATGTCCACGATCATGGCCGGCGGCCGACCATTCAGCATCGACGCCGACCCGGCCGGCATGACCATCGTCACGCCCCTCCCACCCCCGGCAGCCGGCCCGGACGAAGGGCGGATCACCAGCAGGAAGACGCTGTACGAGCGGTTCAAGACCCGACTCAACGAGAACCTCGACGAAAGAAAACAATAGAAAGGAACAGCCATGGAACGAATAAGAGGAATCGCCATCAAGACATTGACCATCCTCGCGGGATTCTGGCTCGCCGACCTCGCGGCCGCACGCATCCAGGCCGGCATCGCCGCCGGCGAAGACATGGAACGGATCATGGACGGCATGACGACCATGCTCCAGCACCCGAACGCCCTGGGATTCGACCGGACCAGTCTCCTGTGCGGTCTTGTCGGCGCGTGTGCAGTCGGCCTGTTCCACCTCTACCGGTGGAGCATAGACCAACGCAACTGGCGCGAAGGCGAGGAGTACGGGTCAGCCCGCTGGTCCACCAGCCGGGAGATGGCCCCATACACCGACGGCGATACCAGGCAGAACCTCCAGATGACGGCCACCGAGGGCCTGAGCCTCGACGCCCAGGCCACGAGACGCAACCTCAACACCACCGTGATCGGCGGATCCGGTTCGGGCAAGACCGCCACGCACGTCATCCCCAACATCCTCAAGGGCAGCATGAACTACGCCTGCACCGACCCGAAGGGCGAACTCTATGCGAAGACCGGCGGAGACTTGGAGAAAATGGGCTACACGGTCAAACAGCTCGACCTGGTGGACCTGACCAGCGAGACGAAATTCAACCCCATGCGCTACATCGACCCCGACAAGCCCGACGTGGCGATCATGCGCCTGGTCACCAACATCATGGACAACACCAACGGCTCCACACCCAAGGAGCACCAGACCGACGACTTCTGGACCAAATCCGAACGCAGCCTGCTGACCGCGCTCACCGCGTTCGTCTACTACCTGCCCGACGACATCCTCAAGGACTGCCTGCGCATCGACGCCGGCCAGACCCTCAACGCCGTGGCCGACATGCGCGACCTGCTCGAAGCCAGCGAACAGGACGAGACCAAGGAAAGCCAGGTCGACGCCGTCGCCCGGACCGCCACGGAGATCTACGAGGAGACCCGCGCCGAATGGGAACGCGAGGACGCGGATCACGACGACCCGGACCTGCGCGAGGCATGGCGTCTCGCCCAGGGCCTGAAGTTCGCGGCCCGCCAGTACCGGCCCTTCGCCCAGGGCGCGGGAGAGACCAAGAAGGGCATCATCATCAGCCTCGGCGTGCGCCTCGCCCCATTGACAGTCGGCCCGGTCCGCGAGATCCTCTCCGACGACAACCTCGGCATCGACCGGATCGGCGGATACCAGGACGAGCACAAGGGCGGATACAGGCATCCCAACGGGAAGACGGCCATCTTCCTCGCCCTGCCCGACGAGGACCCGACCTTCAACTTTTTGGCCGCGATCTGCTACCAATGCCTGTTCGACAGCATCATCCGCCGCTGCCGTACCTACCCCGGCGAATGCCTCGCCACGCCATTGCACTGCTTCCTCGACGAGTTCGCCAACGTGGGACGCATCCCCAACTTCGACAAGCTCATCGCCACGATCCGCTCGCGCAAGGTCAGCGTCAGCATCATCCTCCAGACCATCGCCCAGCTCAAGACGATGTACAAGGACTCGTGGGAGACCATCGTGGGCAACTGTGATTCGGTGCTGTTCCTCGGTGGCAACGAGCAGTCCACCACCGAATGGCTCAGCAAGCTGCTCGGCAAGGAGACCATCGACATCCGCACCACCAGCGACTCCAAGGGCGTGTCCGGCAGCCACACCACCAACTACCAGCGCACCGGCCGCGAACTCCTCACGCCAGACGAGCTCGCGCAATTGGACAACGACAAATGCATCTACAACCTGCGAGGACTGCACCCGTTCCTCAGCCGCAAGGCATGGCCCGGAACCACCATCGCCAGACCGAAATCCACGCTCAAGCACTCCAAAGAATGGAAGGCAGCGGCATGAAGCCCGACAGCTACACCTTCAACGTGGACAAATGGAAGTTCATCGTCTCCACGAATTCGGATCGCATGGACCGAACGTCATTCGTCTCCATCGCCCCGGGAATCGCCGTCAGAGCCGATTACTGCATCCGCGCAACGGAGGATCGCATCGGGAAATACGATATCCGCCTGCACATGGGATACAGCGAGGAAGAGCGGCGCATCGTGCTGCGGAACTGCGAGATAGGCACCACACGCGAACTTAAGATCAGAGACATCGCACGGCTGCCCATCGAGCAGATCATCCGCGCCTACCATCCCCCACTGTGGTCCTACGAGATCACGGAAACCGGAACTGACATCTTCGGCCCACTGCCGGATTGGGAACATGACGTGCTGAGCCACGTTGATTTCCCTGCGCTCCGCAGGCAGGGCCCCACGCCCGATACTTTGAAATGGGCTTCACGAGTCTATTCGGTCGCTCAGCTCAACAAAGGTCCCGCAACAAAACGTTTGACGGAAGTCTTCGGTATCCCTCTGCGGACGGCCTCGCATTGGCTGACGCTCATGAAAGAGCGCGTTCCAGAATCGGTTTCCGCGAAGCTCCCGTCACCCATCACCGTTCACGAATCAGAGCCCCGGATCGCTGCCGGGCAAGCCGGTGCCCCCGTCTGATGGCGTGGGCACGGACCATCCCGGCGAGGCTCCGCCCGTATTGGTGGAGGACGACGAGCCTCCCGAAGACGGGCGTCGTCCGGTTCCGGGACCGGATCCGGAACTTCCTTGGGATTGCGATTGGCTTCCTCCCGAATATGAGGGCGTTTGCCGCTGTGGAGCCGATTGGGATTGCGATGCCTGGGCCTGCTGCTGTGCGGCGGCGGCAGCCGCGGCTGCTTCCTGTTCTGCCTTGGCCTTCGCCTCCGCGTCGGCCTTTTCCTTCGCCGTTTTCGATTCGTTGACCTCTTTCACGGCTTTCGCGATCGCGTCCGCGTCACGGGTCTTGACCGCCTTCAGCAGGGTCTCCCGGGTCTTGTCGTCCGCCACCCTGCCGTCGGTCTCCTTGTACAGCGCGTTCGCGTCGTCCACGGTCTTGTCGAGCTTGCTGTCGGTGACGGCCTTGGTTGCGGCCTTGAGGTCGGTGAGACGGTTCTTGAGCTCTTTGGTCGTTCTGTGCAGCGACGCCGTGGCCCTGTCCAGGTCGGATGTGGCGGCGTCGGACGCGCAGGAACCGCTGATGGTGGTCGTCTTTGCACCCAGGAGCCGGTTCAACGCATCAAGCGTCTTGGGATCCGCGACCTGGCCGCGACTGGTGTCCTTCAATAGTTTGGAGGCTTTGGCCGTGGTCCTGTCCAGGTCGGACTGGATGGTTCTGCGTGTCGCTTCGGCCGAGTCGCATGCGCTGATTGCGGTCTCATGCGCCTCTTGCCGCATGGCGGCGGTGTGGCGGTTTTTGATTTGCAGTCCCATCCAGGACACGGCTATGAGGCTCGCGGCCATGACGATCGCGACGAGCGCTTTCCCGACCGGGAAGACGCGGCGCACCTTCAGATCGTCGAGGTCGGCCGAGTAGGTGACGGCCGCCGACAGCCCTCCTGGTCTCTCGGTTTTCCCGGTTTCCGTCGGTTCCGGTTCCGATATGGGCGGGAGGCTCATTGTGGTTGGCTCCGGGTCGGCGACCTGTTCGAGTGCTGCGAAATCGCCGTCGGCGTCCTTCAGGGCCTTCTCCGCGGAATCGTCGGGATGGGACTGTTCCGGCTCGGCGGTCCGGGTCTCATCCACAGATTCCATAGATGCCGGTACGGGTTCCGGTTCGCTTTCCGGCGGCAGTGGCGCGGATGGTATGGCGACGCGGCGGCGACGGCGCATGGATTCGGGAGGCTTCGGCACCGCTCCAGCCGCGTCGAAGCCCTGCCTCTGCGCGTTGTGCCACCAGTCGATGAGTGCCGGCCATGCGTGCGGGTGTTCGGCTATGAGGCGCATCCACGGGCGCCAGCCGGGGTCGTTGGCCATGGCGTGCAGCTGGTCGGCGGTGAGTTTGGGGCTGAGGATCGGCTCGCCCGTCTTCCTGTCGGTCCTGATCATTTCTCGTCGTCCTTGTCTTCCGCCGGCGCCTTGTCGCCGAGGACAGTGTACGCGCCTTCGAGCGGCCCGTTGATGCCGGTGCATTTCCAGCCCTTGTCGGCGGTCCATCGCCATGTGAGGGTCCATGGCGATTCGAGGCCGGTCCAGACGCTGCATGTCGCGGTCGTGGAGGTGCCGGCGTTCATGCCGCCGGACGCCTGTACGTCGGGCTGGTCGGCGATCCGGTCGATGGGGATGTTCAGGCCCTGCGCGTCGGATGCGAAGTATCGTTTGATAAGCCGGTCGCGGTCGGCGGCCTTGGAGGTGTATGCGGCGGCGGCCTTCGGGGCGAGCTTCTCGCATACCTCCAATGGTTTCTGGTGTCTCACGGCCGGTGTGGACGTTGACGTCTCCGCCTTGACGTCGGATGCCGCGGCTTTGTCCTGGTCTTCCGTTCCGGGATGCATGAGGATGAAGGCGATGTTCGCGACGACCATGAACACGACGGCCGCGGTCGTGGCCGCGATGATGAGGATGCTCCTTTTGCGCTCGTCCATTTCCCTTTCCTTCCTAGTGGATGAAGCTGATGCCGTTGCCCATGGCCTTGAGGTCGGCGGCGCTGATGGTCTCGGTGACGACGGCCATCCAACCGGTGCCGGACTGGCTGATAAGGATGGAGCCGTCGGAATTGACCTGCTCGACGACGGCGACGTGGCCGTAGGCCACGGACGATCCATGCACGCCGCCCTCGAAGCAGATCACGTCGCCGGGCTTCGGACTCCGGCCCACCTGGTATCCGAGGCGCGCGGCGGTGTCGTTCCACTGGCCGCCGTTGCCCATATGCGCGTCGACGGGCTTGCCGATCTGGTTGCGCCGCATCGCGGCCCACCAGGTGCACTGGTAGGTGTCGTAGTCGGGGAAGCGCGCGTAGTGCAGGCCCATGGCCTCGATGTTCACGTGGTAGCCGTCGCTCATGACGAGCTTCGGGCTCAGCGTGCCGACGGTCGGGCCCGAATCGCCGCCGACCGACGCGGTGTACTTGCTCTGCGCCAGGCCGATGATGCGGGTCACGTAGTTCTTGGTCTCCGTGAAGGGCGGTATGCCGCCGTATTTCAGGACGCTGCCGAGGCCGGCGTTGTAGGCGGCGAGGGTCAGCTGGAGCGTGTCGCCGGTCAGCCTTCCGGACTTCTTGGCCGTCTCGACCTGCGAGGCGAGATTGCACATGTAGTTGCCCTGGCTCCAGATCGCGTCGTGCGGGTTCCAGATGTCGGCCTTGCCGTCGCCGTCGCCGTCCTTGCCCGCTGACGCCCATGTGGACGGCATGAACTGTGCGATGCCCTGCGCCCCGGCGGAGCTGCCGGCCTTCGGATTCCAATTGGACTCCTGGTCGATCTGGGCGGCGATGATGCTCGGCGTGACGACCTGGCAGATGGATCCGGCGCGGATCACGTCGGCCTCGTATTCCGCGGGCACGCCCGAGACCGTGGATTCGCTGGCGCTGGATCCCAGGAACGCGCCCATGACGGCCAGGAGCACGCCGAGCACCGCGAGCATGGCCGCGATGACGGGCAGGATGGGAAGGCTGATGGAGGCGGCTCCCGCGATGACGCGGGACGCGGTCATGCGCACGAAGTTCGCGGCGGCGCGGGCGGCACGCACGGCGGCCTGCCCGGTGGCCTGAACGTCGCGCGCCGCCTTGACGGGCGCGCGGCGGTGCCGCCAGATGAATTTGGCCGACGAGTTGACGCCTTTCACGCCCGCGCGTGCCGCTTTGAAGGACAGGTCGCGTGTGGTGCTTCCCAGCTTCGACGCGAAGTCGTCGTCGGCAGCGGTGAGCCTCGCGCCGGCTTCGTCCATCCAGCCCATGCCGGTGGATCCCATTCGTTTGACGCTACGGCCGGCTTTCCCAATTCCCGCGCCTATGTGCTTGCCGATCCGCTTGCTCGCCTTGCCTTTCGCGGCGAACTTGCCGATCTTCTCGCTGGGCTTCGCCTCGGACAGCGCCTTGGGTTTGCCGGCCGTCTTGCGCATTCCCCTGCCCGGACGAAGGGCGCGTTTGCCGCGGTTCATGATGCGCCGCGCCTTGCCGGCCGTCCAGCCCACGCCGTGCATGGTGGAGGACATGCCGTACATGCCGGCGCGTCCCGCCATCTCGGCGGCGGTGTGGCCCATGGAATCGGCGATGTCGGCCCGGTCCGAGCCGAACTGCGCGGCGCTGGACACCACGCCGGTGGCCGCGCGTCCGATGCGGGCGCGTGTGCCTCCGGCGTGGTGGGCTTGGGTTCCGCTCATGCGTTTACTTTCCTTCCTGGAAGGTCGTGGAGTACAGCCGGTAGAGGTCGCCGCCCGCGGGGATGCGCCCGTCGAACGGCACGTAGGCGCTGCCGATTTTCATGAGTCCCTGGCCGGGCAGCACGCCGGTGAAGTACTGGCGCTGCTCCTCGCTCAGGGTCAGCAGCTCGCACAACGCGTCCGCGTCGGTGCTGTTCTGGCTCAGGAGCATGAGGAAGTCCGAGTTGGACAGCATCTCGCGCGCGTCCTGGAGGTCGAGGATCTCCTCGACGTTCTGCGTGATGCCGGTGACGCCGAGCCCGTATTTTCTGGCGCGTTTGTAGATGTCCTTGAACTGGGCGGCGGCGTACTGGTTGGAGAAGAAGCGGTGGAACTCGTCGACGTACAGCCAGGTGCGCCGCCCGTTGGCCTTGTTGCGGATGACGCGGTTCCACACCTGGTCGATGACGACCATCATGCCGAACGTCCTGAGCTCGCCGGACAGGCCGGATACGTCGAACACGGTGAACCGGTTGGACAGGTCCACGTTGGTCTGCCCGTTGAAGCCGCTCATGGAGCCGGTGATGTACGGGTTGAGCGCGTCGGCGAGGTACCGGCTCACCTGGTCGCCGCCCGCCTGCAATTCGTCGTGCAGGTCCTGCAATGTGGGCTGGACCACTCCCCCGCCCTGGTTGCGGTAACGCGTGTACAGGTTGCTGACGCACTGGTCGACGAGTCCCTTCTGGAGCGGGTCGAGGCCGTCGATGCCGCCGATGAGCGCGCCGATCATGGAGACCACGTTGTTGGTCTTGTCCTTGACGGGGTCGGAGGCCGAATCGTCCTCCAGGACGATGTCCATCGGGTTGACGCGCGTGCCGGTGCCGGCGCTGATCTGGATGATCTGTCCGCCGAACGCGGCCGCGAGGGCGAGGTATTCGCGTTCCGGGTCGATGACGATCACCTCGTCGTCACGGTTGAGGAACATGCCGGCGATCTCCTGTTTGACGGTGAAGGATTTGCCGCCGCCGGACGTGCCGAGCACGAATCCGTTGGAGTTCATGTGGCTGCGCCGGTCTGCGAGGATCGGGTTGCCGCTCCGGGCGTTCGACCCGTAGAAAAGGCCGTGCGGCTCGAACACCTCCTGCGTGGTGAACGGGATGAGGATGGCCGCGCTGTTCGTGGTCAGGGTCCGCTTCATGGGCAGAGGGTTGTTGCCCAGCGGCAGCTCGGCCGTCAGTCCCTCCATCTGCATGAACTTGAGGCTCTCGGCCGTGCAGGACTGCGCGTTGACCTTGGCCTTCACGTTCCTGCACGCGACCTCCAGCTCCTCCTGGCTTGCCGCGGACACGCCGATCACGATGATCGAGTCCACGAGCCTCTGGTTGGTGGAGCGCAGCTCGTCGCGCAGCTGGCCGAGCTGTTCCTGCTGGTCGGCGAGGTCGTCGGGAAGGTCGTCGGGGTCGAGGCCCTGCTTGCGGTTCTTGCGCCGCTGGTCCATGATCTGCATCTTGACCTCGGCGTTCTTGCGGCGCACGAGCGTCATGCTTTCGCCGCGGTCCATGGGCGCGAGGTGGATGCTCACGTCGACGCGGGCGCGCAGGCCGGTCAGGTCGTTGACCAGCTGGTCGGACAGTTCCGGCGGCAGACTGGACACCCACATGGTGCGGTGCAGGTATTTCGAGTCCAGGGATTCGATGTCGAGCATGGTCGGGTTGCGCGCGTCGATGCTCCACGGGCACACGAGGTCCTTGGTGTCGGGCTTGCCGGGCTGATGCTCGAAACGGCGTTCGTCGAACCGGAACTCCTCGCCGGGCCGGAGCACCTCGGCCATGAGGCGCAGCCGGTGCTCGCGGTCGAGCCGGGTGGCCTTGCATGCGTCGATGGAGCGCATCTGGCTGACGAGGTTGTTGCACAGGGCGTTCAGGGTCGCGACGGCGGCCTGCTCGTCGCTTTCGCGGACGGTGACGGTCAGGGTCTTGACGGTGCTGGTGTTGCGGCTGACGGATTCGAGTTTGCCTTGGGCGAGACGGTTGTAGTCGAGCCGGTAGTGGTCGAGGCTGTCGCCGGTCTCGTCCATCATCACGTCGGCGAGGATCTCTCGCACGCCGCGTGAGCGCGTGTAGGAGGCGATCTGCACGCTTTGCCCGGCCTCGAAGCTGTTGATGAGCTTGGCCCACCGGTCGATGATCTCCATCTGATGGGATTCCGGGCTCAGCTGGTAGTTGATGTCCTGGAAGAGGATGGTGGCGCTCCACCGTCCGTCGCCCAGGCTGGCGATCCCGTTGCGCAGCATCGCGTCGTAGCCGATGAGCTGCTTGACGCCCTTCGGCAGACGCGTCGCCTTCTTTCTCCGCGCTTTCGCCCTGGCTTCGGCATCGTCTTCGTCCGGCGCGACCTGGGGTTTCTTCTTTCCGAACATTCCTCACCTTTCCTTGATCGTTGGTTTCGCGCCGGTGCGGTATGGTCTGCCCGGACCGTCGAGCAGGTAGACCTCGCGCTGCGTGTAGTGGCGCAGGATGTATTTCAGGTATTTCTCGGGCATGAGGCCCTTTGGCCTCACCCATCCCCATATGGCCACGGGCAGGCCGGGCGGGAAGATCAGGTACATGGCGAGGTTGGGGTCCATGCCCAGGCCGAACCACAGTCCGACGTATCCTCCCCCGCACACGATGGCGAGGATGACGGCGGCGAGGCACTGCCGCCAGCTCATCCCCATGAACACCTTCGACTCGATGGTGGTCAGTTCCCTGTAGACGGGCATCTGCAACGCCATGATGTTTGCTTCCTTTCGTGGATTGCGTTGTGTTTCATTCGCCGCCGAAGAGCTTTTTGGCGACGGAGTTGGCCGCTATGACGATGCCGATGAGCATGACGCTCGCCAGGAGCAGGCCGGTGAAGTTGTCCATCACCCAGCCGGAGAGGCTGTCGCCGTCCTTGAACTTGCTCGGGTTGAGCGTGCCGCCCACGAGCGTGCGGTACATGAGGATCGCCAGATACAGGGTCGCGCATTGGAACACCAGCGACGCGTACTGTTTGAAGTAGTTGATGCCCCACTGGCGGGTCTCCTCCTGGGCGATGAACGCGATCGGCAGCGGGTTGAACGCGGTGAGCATGTATATCTGCACGAAGCGCAGGAGGATGACGACGGTGACGACGATGGTCGCGCCCTTGGAGACGAGGAACGGGATGAGCAGCAGGATCAGGCACGGTATCTGGCCCATCCAGCCGGCGGAGTCGATGGCGTCGCGCATGCTGTCGCCAAGGCCGAGGCCCGACGATGCGCCGGTGGTGGGCGCCGCCGAATGGATGCCGCCGAGCACGCTGTCGCCGATCTCGTCGATGGCCTGGAGCATGAGCTCGCTGTGCTGGGCCGCGGTGAACACGAGCGTGAGCTTGAACATCGCCATGGCGACGAGCTTGACGCCCAGCTCTCGGTCGCCGTCCGCCCGGGTGCTGACCCTGGCGAGTTCCAGGACGCACATGATCGCCAGCATCGTGCTGGCTATGGGTTTGACCGCCGAGCGGGCGACGGTCAGGCTCAGCTGGTACATGCCCGCGTTGTATTCGGCGGGGGTCTTCAGCAGGTCGGCCACGAGGTCGTCGCCGACGCCGGACCCTATCGAGTTGAGGATGCCGACGATGAAATCGACCATGCGTGGCCTCCCGTCTACAGGGCGATGTTGGAGAACAGGGCCGCGGCCGCGATGATCAGGCCGCCGCCGACGACCTGCCAGACGCCCGACTGGGTGGCGGGGCCGTTCTGGTCCTTCAGTCCTCCGGCCAGGGTGATGACGCCCCACACGGCCCACAGGCCGCCGCCGATGATGGCGAACTGGCTGAAGAGCTGCAACGCGCTGGTGACGACGCTGCCGCTGTCTGCCGCGATGGTGATTCCGTACATGATGTTTTCCTTTCGATGTTTTGGATGACATGACCACGGTATGGCCGTCGAGAAGGCTCCGGTTTGGACGTTCCCGACGAACCCGAAGAGGCTCGGACGATGGTATGGAAAAGGGCCCGCCGACCGTTTGCCGGTGGGGCCGGGTCCCGCCGCCGCGCGCCGGGCTTCGAGTGCCATGGTTCCCGTCCGGCGTTCCGCGGGCCGCGGAACATGGAAACGGACGGCATCATGCGAAAGGAAGACGGACCGATCCGCCACAAGGAGAACGGTGCCGTCCGTTTCCGGTACCCATGCCGGGAGTCGAGTCGAACCCGGCGCCGTCTTTCCGAAGGTTGTCAAAGGAGATTTTCAAGGAGTCGGACGGTCGGGCATGGTGGGGTCGGCCGGTCCGTTGCCGATCCGCGCGCCCGCACGACGACGGGCGTGTGGATCGGGGGCTGTGAGTGGGCCCGCCGGCGGGCGGGTCGGCGGATTCTAGTGGTGGTTGCAACACCTGAGGTTTGAGCGGCCTTCCATGGTCACGTT
>OLPT01000370.1_pt1 | contig 35909 bp, 47 predicted proteins | sample 1673051 | NCBI WGS metagenome assembly OLPT01 (sample SAMEA3136750, study PRJEB25190) | human gut metagenome | biome: human gut; feature: human-associated habitat; material: faeces | place: Austria | collected 2013
TGGCCAGCAGTGAGATCTACGCAACTTGGCCGGAGGACACGATACGTGCCAATGTGTAGGTACATAAAGGCTACCTACACTTACTTTTGCTGGATTTTCGGATAAATATCTAAAGTAAAAGAGATGTCATCACCATTTTTCCATGTATTTTTTGCGTTTTTAGTATAAACAGCCTTTTCTATCAGTTCACGGAGAAATCGGTTCTTTGTAGAGGTATCCCACGTCCAGTAATTTGCGAGAAGATCCTCGCACTTGGGAATAAAAGAGGAACGTTGAAACTGAAGTTCCTGTTCATGTTCAATTTCTTGCTTCAGAGAAAGAATTACTGCATCGCAGGCAGACAGCTCGGCAGCAGTAGCACGGGAGCGTTCAAGAAATTCTTCCGTAGAGTAAATTCCCTGTTCAAGAAGATCATACTGCCTTTGTTTCCTTTTCTTTAAAATATCAATTTCTTTTAATTTTCCTTGAATCATTTTTTCTCTTTCAGAAATAGAAAGAGAATACTCCTGATCGGAAACACTGTTATTTAGTCTGTAGCCATCTACAAGCTCCTGGATTCCGTCAAGAAGAGCCTTTTCAACAAGAGGAAGCTTGCTGCTTATATTGCTACAAGAACTGTATGGGCACCGGATCAGATCACCCTGTCTTCCATTAGGGGATTTACGAGTCATAACATGATCACATTTTCCACAACGAACAATACCGGCAAGAGGGTTACGAAGAACATGCAAAGAGTTAAGCGGCCGTGCAGGATTTTTGTTTACGATATCTTGAGCTTGCTGAAAGAGTTCCCTTGATACAATAGCAGGATGCCTGCCTTTGACAAGAATATAATCCTGAGCGAAAGGACGGGAGATAGTTATTTGCCCATCCTTTATATGCTTTACTGATTTTCGACTGTTCCATCGTATCATTCCTTCATATACTGGATTTCTGAGAATTGCCTGCACACGAGAAATGGTCCATAGGCCACCATCCATGGTCTTGATTCCGGAATCATTTAATTTACGACAGATCTTAGCCATTCCAATTCGTTCGCCGGATACTCCATGGACATATAAATTGAATATAAGCTTGACAATCTCTGCCTGGTCAGGAACAGGCTGCAGTGTCCATCCTTTTTCACCAACAAGTTTTACACGGGAATATCCATAAGGCGGCTTACTGCCGCAATATTTTCCTTCTTTCGCAGAAGATTCGCGACCCGCAGTGAGACGGCGGCGAATGGTCTTGTATTCACGCCGGGACATAAAAAGTCCGAATTCAAAATACTCTTCGTCGTATTCGTTGTTTGGATCGTAAGTTTTAAGTGGAGTAATGATTAATGTGTTGGAGTATTGGAAAGATCTGGCAACAACACCCTGGTCAATGGTATCGCCTCTGGCCAGACGTTCCACTTCAACAACAAGGACACCATCCCACATACCTGATTCAACTTCCCGAAGAAGTTGTTGCATAACAGGTCTGGCAGAAATCGTCTCACCGGATACGATCTCTTTATAGATTGCTCCTACATTATAGCCACGCTTTTTGGCAAGATCCAGCAGAATCCGCTCATGTCGGGCGAGAGTTTCGCTTTCGCCCCTGGCTTCAGCCTCCCGATCAGCACGGGACTTACGCAGGTAGATACATACATTTAAAAGTTCCATAATATCACCTCGGTTTAAAATATGTAAAAATGGGTACAAAAATAACGACCACACAAACGTTCTGATTGTGCAACCGCTCCGAAGATGATACAATATTTTTGCTGAAAGCTGTAGCATCTCCGGAGATGTTATAGTAATGTCTTGACTGGTATCCGGCCAAGGCGCAAACCGTTCCTGTTGGCGCAGGGGCGGTTTTTTAATTATTTGAATAGTTACTGACGTAAAGGAGCACCAACATTATCGCGGAAACCTCCTAAAAGAATTCTGAAAAAATCAGCAATCCATCCGATTCCCAAAAAGTTAAATGTAAGAAGAGCAACGATTCCGCGACCAATTCTTCCAACATAAAAATAGTGACCTCCTTAGTAATAATATAATACCCACAAATAATACGATGCGCATTATAAAAGCTCGCCTGTTATAGCTTATAAATTATCAATTCTCATCACAGCCAGCTGAGGAATAAAATAGATCATATAATTATCTACAGCAACATACTGCCCGTACTTGGAACGGTAGCAGTCAATCACTTCAGTGAGATAATCTTCCGGTACGTCCAGGTGCTCAGCCATTTCATGAAGATTCCGGCAACGGGCTTCATAGGCTTTGATGATCCCGATCAGGCCCACACGGAGGTTATATCCGTAAAGTTTGGCACGGTATTCCTGTTTCCGGTTCATGGTGTCGTTCTGATCCAGGATGTTTCCGGTAGTGGTACAGTAATGTCCGATCTCTTCGGCCAGCACGCAGGATTTCTCGGCCTGGGTAGGAAGAGCCTGGTTAATGGCAATCCGATTTTTATATAATCGACCACCATAACCAGGGATATGAGCTTCTTTAACAATTAGGCTCTCTGATTCAGACAAAATTAGTAGTTCTTCGTAGGTCAATAAGATCACCCGTTTCTTTACAAAATAAAATTACAGCCCTAATTCCTTTATTAAATCTTCCTGAGAAAAAACGGAATCATAATCTGTAGAACCAGCTCGTTTAGCTTTTACAGCAGCAATTTCATCCGGTTCCGGAGCGACTTCTTCAACATTGTTAAGTGCAAAAGAGGCTTGGCTGGTAGTAAGTTTGAATTGTTCATGAATCAAATAAATCAATCCTTTCTATTAACAGAAGTAACGAATTTTTCCAAAATATTTTATCCAGGCACGTATAACATCATCATGCCGTGCTTCAATCATACGCATAATATTGCGGAGTGTATGGTTAGGAATCCGGGAATTATTATTACAGAGCAAACAGTTGCCAGTACTGGTTATCCATATTTTGGTCGCATTGGCTTTGGGTGCACCCTTTGCAACGTGGATATGAACTGGTTCCAATGGTTCACTTTCATTTGTCCAAAAGTAAATCCAATATTCACCGAATCTAAAAATTTGAGGCATTGTCGAAGCCTCCTTCCTGAGAAAATTCCATAATTAAATGAGCCATAGAATGTATAATCTCATCGAACCGGTCAATTTCTTCATCTGAATATTGAAAGATTTCCTCCCAGTCATAACCAGGAAGCCAACAGGTGGCGTGCTTGAAACAGTACCTTTCATCGGGAGTTTCAATATAAACTTTGACTTTGCCATCTGCTTTCATTTCAGAGTGTGTAATTTCAGTGTCATCATTCAGCGTCATAAATGGATACATCATAATAAAAAGCTCCTTTCAACAGTTTGAAAATGTGTTTGGTAAATTATTTATATTTTTGACACCATTCTGCGTAATTGATATATGGAACAATTTCAGATTTATGGGTTATAGGATTCCATATACGTCTTGTTGCGTTTGACATAATAGGAGATGAAATTGTTGTACAACGGCAACCAATGTGCATTGGTGGGCAATTAATCCCTATTTTTCTTTCAGAAACAGAAAAGGAATGTCCGTCCAAATTTCCACAAATAGGACATGTGCTATTATCGAGAACGGACGAGAAGATATATGATCTTATTCCAGACTTTTTATAACTATCAAAATGACGTTCACAAGAAATTTGAGAATCAATATACCGAATTTGCTCAAGCGAAATCTTTTCTGTTACAATGTGCTCGTCATATAGGCGTTTGGCAAAAATAGCTACTTTTCTGCTTGATACACCTGAAAATTGTAAATAAATAGCACCTGCTGTAACTAAGGAAGAATTAGTAGTATTCATGGTGTTAATACAAATAGTTTCTAAATGTGAAGGAATTCCATTATGCCACCGAGTAGTCCAATCACAACCTAATCCGGGATTCCCTTGCACCTCGGCATTAAATCTACAACACAACCTATAAGCTAGATCAAGCTTTCCATTTATTATCCAAGAGATTGCCTTAACAAAAACATCGTATTCTTGATACGAAAATATATTTATAGATGCAATTTTATGATAATTAATATTAAATAATGACATAAGAGACCTCCAAACAACTAATCTTGGTTGCCACATATAATATTACAGTATAACTCGGCATTCCAAGTAAAGAGAGTAGTATATTACCAAAACATTAAAACCTTTATTAAAGCATTTATTCCCAAAACGAATCATCTTTCATAATATCATCCGCATGTTTCTTTTCTTCCTCAGTCGGGTTAAAAGCATGAGCGGCATTGGGGATGAGTGCTTCTTCCATCTGCTGGGTGGAGAGGAGGTTCTTGGAGTAGATGAGGACTTTTTTCTTATTCGGGCGGTCAAGCTGGGAATAAATATCGTTCAGTTGCTGCTGATCGGAGGGAAGAGAATCGGGGGCAGCAGGGGATTCTTCCCAACCCATTAAGTAGGCTGGCGTAGTATTTAAGACGGATGCAAAAGCAACAACTTTACTTTGAACAATATCATTAGTTCCGTTTTCAATTTTTGCTATAGTAGTTTTACTTTTATATCCGAGCTTTGCTGCAAGTTCTTCCTGTGTCATATGCAGTTCTTCACGTTTTATTTTTATTCTTTTTCCAATCTCTGGCATAATAGCAACCTCCATAAGTATCTATAGGCTGAATATAACATAAAAATGATTAAGAATCAATTGAAATTGAAAAAAAACCAAAAAATAGTTGACTTTAAATCCACACAGTGATATTATGATTGCAGATGATTTAAAATCAACAATAATGATGAAAGGAGGAAATCTAATTGACTGATTCAAGAGCATTAAAAGAGCTGATTAAGTCCAAAGGATTAAAACTGAAATATGTTGCGGAATACTTGGGTTTATCAAGTTACGGATTTTCCAAGAAATTAAATAATGAGCAGGAATTTAAAACAAGCGAAGTTGCTGCGCTTTGTGAACTCTTGGAGATAAAAGATCTTGAAGAAAAAGAAGCTATTTTTTTTAAAATAAAAGATGATTATAAATCATCAATAAAAACAGCTTAACACAGCAATCCAGAGCATAAAGAACCAGCTTAGGAGGTGAGAGAGTGAAATTGACTATAGTAATTGGAATACTGTCGTTGATGGGGATTGGACTTATATGGGCAATTAAAAATATAGTATGGCCAGCCATTAAGGCTGACCCTGTAGCCAATTTAATAGTGCCGGCAGCCACTGCTCTTTTAACAAGCTTGTTGCTACACTTGTTAGAAATGCGACAATAATTGGAGTTAAATAGCGATGAAAACGTTGTTTACGGAGATAAACTATGTAACGCTTTCCCCTATCAGAGAGTGAATAAGTTCCATCTGAAAGAGATTCGCCTTCGCGGCCACGCTGTGGGAGGTAATTTTGAGAAATCAAACCATATTCCCGTAATTTGTTGAGTTTTTGAGAAAACACTTCACCATTTCGACATTTTTTAAATCTCAAAGTAAAAAGAACGATTTTTTCTTTCCATAAAAGGTTCATGGATTCGAAATCAGGATAAACAGGTTGAAACATAAGATCCCTTCCTTTCTTAATTGCTCGGCATGCCAGTGCCTGTATTTATAGGATAAAAGTGTAGGAGAAAATAGTCAAGATTAATACAGAAAGAGGTGAAAGACTATGACAAAATGTAAAATTCCAGAGATCAACCTTACAGACAATGTGGCAGAAAACATTGTAAAGATGGCTCCGTATCTCGATGAAAAGAGCCAGTACATTGTATTCGGAATGATGCTGGAAGCAGTAAGAAGCCCGGAGGATGTTGAGGCCCGTAAGGCCGGATAGGAGGTAAAACGAAAGTGATATTTCAAAGTGTTCAGTTAAACAATGGAAAAATTTTAGATGGAGAAAAAATAGGAGAACTTGTGGCAGAGATAGTGAACAAGTTCTCCGAAAATGGGTTGTCTTGTGATGAAGCCAAGATAATTTTGGAAAGGACTAAAGCTGTTTTGGGGGAATTTAGTACTATACAAAAAATTTCTTAGAGATTTTTCTGCAGCGCTTCTTGTAGAGTGTAAGAAATGGTTTGAAGTTCTTTTCCTGATGTAGCGGTTTTGGGGACAGGAATGTTTACACCGGCTCGTAAATCTACAGTAAGCGTTTCCTGATACTTTTTGGAACCTGACTGATACTCTAGAGAAAATGTTACAGGACGAGTTATTTTTGTGTAGTCAATGTTACATATTCGGGATTGCCCAGGAGCCAAGGAAGAGCCAATAAAATCTTTCAGATAATCTCGTTCCGAGCGATATCTGTAACAATCGGTAAAATCATAATCATAATCAAATTTACTAATAATAGCAGGGGAATTGCCAAAGTTTTTTATAACCATAAATAACATAGGAGTTCCGGTGTTTATGGATTGAGGATAGATAGAAATAATTGCGCGAGAACTTTCTTCAATCATTTTTGAATTCTGCCGCATAGTTACTAAAGAAATGACAATTGCAACAAACGCGGTTAAGAACGATGCTATTATTCCTAGAATTTGAATAATATCTGAGGGAGTCAATTTAGAAATAAATTCATTAAGAGACATGATTTGTATCCTTCTTTCTTAAGTATTTAGGCATGCCAGTGTCTGTAAGAAAAGAATAGGAGAGAAACAGTAGAAAGTCAATATCAACAGAAACACAATTTTCATACGATAAAACAGGAGGTGAACCAGATGGCAGTTATCAAAGAAATCAAAAACGGATCCGGAGGAGTAATCCGGATCCACGACGACTACTGCAAGAACAATACTCCGGAAGACAACCAGAAGATCATAGATAACGTATCCCGGATAGTGAATGATTATTACATAAGAAAATCCGTGGGGTAGAAGGAACTTGCAGAGCTCCGCCCTCTGGTGGATGAGGAACATAAGAAAAGAGGCAAGAAATGAAACGAGATGCGATCATATCCCTGTGTATAGCCCTCCCGGTGGCAAATCTGCCGTTCTGGCAGTGGAGAAGCCCGGCAGAGATGCTCCTGATGGCAGGGCTGTTCTGGCAGGTGGCGTTTGTGGCCGTGGTCGGGACGGGGTATAAGAAACGATAATTGAAAAGGGCCCCGGGAGCTGCAACTCCGATGGGACCCGATGGACGTAGTATTTCCCGAATATTACATCCTCATTATACAAAAATGCAGGAGGAAAATCAATGTTTGAAAACGAAATGAAAGAAATTCTTGATTTGGTGCTTGAAATCAGTACTAAAACAGATGCCAGTGTGTCATATGACTATGACAGTGAAAGCAAAACGCTTGGTGTTCTTGCAGAGGGAAAGTTGTTTACTGTATCAAACGGAAAGTTCCTGGTAGACGAGGCGGATGAATGCAAACGCTATCTTGTTAAGCTGGGTGGAGTAAGCTTTAGAAGAAGGCAGTTGAGAGCACTGAAGCATCTGCACAGTTCGGAGATAGCGGAATGTATCAATGAGCTCCTACAGGAGCTTCAGAAAAGAGATGATCCAATCCTTGATTACGAAAACCCAGAGATGGCTTTGAACCGGATTGAGTACCACGCCGCCGGCGGATGGCTTCCTGGAGGAAGAACAACTCCGGCTGTAGGCGATGGATCAGATAACCTGTATTGTTTTTTTGAGGAGGTACAAGGATGAACATTTATCAGAAGATGCTGGAAGTTATGAAAGGTGTCTCATACCTTTCCAAAGACGATAAGGTAGAATTTAAGAACACAAAGTATAAGGCCATATCCGAAGAAAAGGTTACTTCTACAGTAAGAGAGAAGCTGATCGAGCAGGGACTTGTGATCTTTCCGGTAGCGCAGGCCCATAGACGTGAGGGAATTCTTTCCATTGTGGATGTTACATACCGGATCGTAAATACAGAGAATCCGGACGAGCATATTGACGTGGTCTCTTCCGGATCAGGAGCTGATACGCAGGATAAAGGCGTAGGAAAGGCTATGACATATGCCTATAAATATATGATGCTTCGTACCTTTGCAATTCCAACCGGCGAGGATCCGGACAAGATATCCAGTGCCCAGCTCGATGCAGAGAAAGCAGAAAAAGAGGCTGCAGAGGAAGCAAAGAAAGTTGAAGCAACCAGGATCACTCAGGTGGACATATCATCCATGCCAGATGATGATAAGGTGGTAGAATGAGCCATATCAAAGACAGATTAACTTATTATAATGATTTCATGAAGAAACTTGCAGACTATCACCAGATGATTCCGGCAAGTGATGTTCTCAAAATAATCGAAGAGTTGCAGGACGATCTGGAACAGGACGAGAAAGAAAATGGATGGATTCCGGTCAGTGATATGCCGAACTGTTGTGGATATCAGGTGTTACTTACAGTTGAGAATAAATTTGGACAAAGAGAAGTCTGCAAGGCTTTCACGAACTATATGAAAGAAGGAAAACAGCTTTTCTATACAAACGAAAAAGAATATTGTGCAGAATTAACTTCGAGTAAATTAAGTGAAGCCTGGAAACCAATTGCTTGGATGGAACTACCGGAGCGTTATGAGGAGGAATAAGAATGTTACAGGAAACCAGAATGGACAAGGCATTAAAAATGGTACTTGCAGGGAAAACAGTGCTGGTAGCAGTGAAAAAGACCGGGGATGCCAACTCAACAAAATACACATTCCGATCACTGAATGAGATCCTGGAGAAATATATTTTTCTGATCCAGGTACCGGCGGTTGAGGATCCTGAGTTCAAAGAGAAAGTAGCAGAAATGGTGCAGAGCGTTCCGGCTGTAAATATCGTGGAAAGCCCAGAAAAAAAACAGACAGATAAGCTGAACAAGATCGTACATTGCGAAGAAAGAGGATATTCAGGCTTTCTGCATATCCGTTGTAAATGCGGCGCGGAAAAAAGTTTTTTCACAAAAGCAGGACTAAGCTTTTACAAATGTGCAGAATGCGGAGAACGAACAGAACTGAAATACCTGAAACCTGTATTCCTTAACTGTGAATGTGGCGAAAGAATCAGATATTTCACAAATGAGACAGCAGAAATGTTCGATTTAAATTGCATAGATTGCGGGCAGCCAGTAGCAATGAAATATAACGAGAAAAAGAAACTGTATGAAACAATCAGAGAATAAGGTGTAGGAGAAAAGAATGGACGTAGTAGAAAGCAAATGGTATGAAATGGACATGTCTCTGAATGATGTGAAGAACCTTCTTTCGGCAAATATCAAAACCATGTCCAGAAGCTTTATTGCTGCCGGATATTATATGAAATATATCCGGGACCGTGAATTATTCCGGGACGGTGGATATAGCAGTATCTGGGAGTTTGCGGAAGACCAGTATGGAATCAAAAAGTCAGCAGCAAGCCGTTGGATGGCAATGAATGACAAGTTTTCCAAAGATGGAAACAGCCCTATCCTGGATGATAAATACAAGGATTTCAACAAAAGCCAGCTGCAGGAGATGCTGTATCTGACAGATGATCAGATAGAAGAAGCTGAACCGGAAATGAGTGCAAAGGAAATCCGTGCAATCAGGAAACCTCCGGAAGTAGAAGTTATTGCGCCGGCGCAACAGGAAGAACAGATCCCTGGGCAGGACAGTATTGAACGACATCCGGAATACATGCCAAGAAAAATGACTATTGAAACAGCAACTGGACAGAACCGGCCGCCGGAGAACGAGATTCCAATCACACCGGAACTGCAGATAGAACGCTTTTTCGAAGCCCTGAACAGAGGGGATAAAGAACGGGTTCTTACGTGTGAGATAAACGCGATAACTTATTTACTGGAAGCCAGGTATCAGGATGTCAGAATCAGGAACGGTAATTTCAATTATCAGGCAAATTCAACCGGAATCATGTTCAATCCTGGAAGTTACATGGAATGTGCCTTTACTTGGAATGAACTGGCTCATGAATTGATAAAGCGGTTTGGAAAGAAACGGAAACCGGTCAAGATGACATCTGTAGATACACCAGAGAAGCCGAAAAAGAAGGATAACGAAGTATCAGGTCCGGCAAAATGCATCACCGGAAAAAGTAAATCAGGAATTTGCGGGGCAGCAGCCTATTGCGGTACAGAATATAACTGTTGCGCCCAGTGTCCGGATGATTGTAACAGTCGCTGCGGATGGCTGGAAGAAAGCTGCCAACTGGCAGCAGAAACGCCGGACGAAAAGCAGCAGGAAGACCATTCCGGTGACCCTGCCGAGATGGTAAAACATCTGAGAAATACAGATAAAATCCCCGATGCGTGGCCGGAAGATTTAAAAGATATTCCAATCCCATCGATAACAGCTATTAATGACATTTTAGACGATGCAGAACAGGATTTGAAGGGCTACCTTGCAATTGCAGATGAAAAACTCCCTGCAAAAACAATTTTGAAACATCAGCTCATTGCTGGTGGACTGAGAATTATCAAAAATCTTGTAGAAGATTGTCAGGAAGAACCAGAACAGCCAGAACAGCCACCTCTTCCAGAGATGAGAAACAATGATCAGCGTAAACAGTGGCTGAGGGAATACAAATCTTGGGGGCTCTGGTACACAGACCATCATACTGGAACACGGTACTACAAGTACGATTTCAATAATGGCGCCCGTCTGATAGCAGAAGAATACGATCCGGAGCCAAGAAAAGAAAGCTGGTGGACCCCAACAGAATCATACTCCCTGCATCTTGTAGGCGGACCGGAACCAGAAAGGTCTGGGGGCGTACCGAAATGGACATACCATTCGAAATATCACAAATTCCCGAACTCAGAAACAGAGCTGGTTGAATTCCTGAAGGAGGTACAGAAAAATGGCAAAGCTTGATCAGTATATGCAGGGCCGTACAGAGGGCATGGAACTGGCACTGCGTATAGCAAAAGACAAAGGAATTGAGGAACTGGAAAAAGAAGTCCGCTTCCGGCAAAAAACAGGAATCAGCCTGAATGTGACCAGGCAGGAGCTGAATAAAGCCAGTAACAAGATCAAAGGCGTTCGGCTTCGGAAAGCAGAGATGTGAACGCTATATGAAAAAAATGGAAGAAGGCGCAAGATACCTTATGGATGATCTGGCCACCTGGGATGATTATTCGAAAGAAGTAGAAAAACAGCTAGGTATCAAGATAGAGATCCACTGGAATGATTAAGGGTGTTTTCGAAAAAACGATTAACATATAAACCCATCAGTCCTGCCGCATGAGCCTGTCAGAAATGCGGCAGGGGAAAGGAGGGTGTCCGATTCGGACACATTGAAAAATGTTATTTCCAAAAAAACAGAAAAGTAAGAAAAAGAGGATGCGCCACCCGGCCAGCATCCTACACGATAAAAACAGCAGGACTTGTTATCTCTGTGTAGTACTCCACGACAACTGGAACGAACACAGGATCCTGGATGAGCACCATATATTCGGAGGGCCGAACCGGAAGAACTCCGAGGAATATGGCCTGAAAGTATACTTGTGTCATGACCATCACATCTACGGTCCGGAAGCAGTGCACAACAACGCCCGGATCCGCCACGAATTACAGCGGACAGCACAGAGACTATTTGAAAAGCAGCACAGTCACAAAGAGTTCATGGAGATATTCGGCCGGAACTATCTGGACCTGGTAGAGATAGGGGAAAACAATGAGAAAGAGGATGAACCTGTATAAGGTAGTAGACCAGAACGGGAAACAAGTATTTGACGACCTGCTGATAGCCAGACAGGTCACAGAAAAGACTGGCTGCACAAAGAACAACGTAGCCCAGGCAGCAGCCAATTTCGCACTGGTGAACAAGAAATACCGGATCATTCCGGAGGATATCAAATTGAGCAAGGTTTTAGACGTTGAACTCCTGGCAGAATGGGACAGGTACCGGAAGTGGATGCTGAGGGCAGCAGGGAGGGGAGAATGAATAGGAGGCAGAAAAAGAAACTGTTTAACAGAAAATGTGGATACCGGATTGTAAAGCTCCCACGCAACTTCCAGACGTGGGCATTCCAATATTACATCGGTATCGGAGCAGTAACATACAAACGCATTTGCACAGAGAAAATCCCAGACAGAGTGAAATACCGGATAAACACCAGAAACGTAGAGAATTTCAACCGGATCATGGCAGAAAGGAGAACAAAATGCAGATCAGGAAAATGGTAATCCAGTTAAGCATTATGGCACTGCAGATCAGAATAGCTATTCTTCAGATCGTAAAAGCGTTTACAAAGATTATTTACGATATCACAAGGAAGACAGAGAGGGTATAGAAATGGCAATCGAAAGAACCGTAGAAACAAACGTATACTGTGATATCTGCGGAGAATGGATCATGGGATGGAGGTCTAACGACACAGGAGTCAGTAAAGTATGGGCGTCCTATTACGCAAGAAAAAAAGGCTGTACAGTCGGAAAAAAGATCACCTGTAAAAACTGCAGAATCAAAAAAGCATTTCAGACATGTAGTGTGCAGCACAAAATCGGAAATGCAGGACGAGACAACAATGGCATGTGTCGGGGATTTGAAATGTTGGAATGTAAACGATGCTTTGCATGTACATCTTATGAGCCTGCTATGAAGGAGGAAAATGATGGAGAACACATGTAAAACCTGTATCAACAACGATGATGGTCTTTGCGACCGCAAAGGGATTCTTGTGGAAGACGAAGATTCCTGTGAGCATCACTGGGCGGCAGGAAAGAAGATCAGAATGAAAAGGCGTGAAAAGAAAATGGATATCACACCAGAGCTGATGCTGTCAGCATATAACACACTGATCCAGGGGTGCAAAAGTCGGCCAGCCAGTGAAGATGGAATCTGCAGCAGGTGTATTTTGTATCAGAGATGCCCACACATAGACAATGCGATTCCGGCAGACTGGGAAGAGATACATTATCCATACTTGGAAGGAAACACACTGCATTACATAAAAGCTGGGAAAGTCAAACAGATGTGCTTTAAACTGTAATTGCGCCGGCGCAACGGAGGGGAGGTGAAGAGAATGAAAGTAAAATGCATCAAAAGATACAGCGACATCTGCTTGAAAGAAATCGTCGAGAAGGGAACTGTTCTGGAAGTAACAGAAAACAGAGGGGCACATCTGATCAGCGAAGGTGTTGCTGAGATGGTAAGTGAAGCAAAGACAGCAGCCAAAGGGAAGGAATAGGTGATCCAATTATCTCCCGGTGAGACGCAGGGTGAAGCGTCTTATTTTTTATGCCTTTTTCCGCTAGGCGTTAAAGAAGCAGATTCCAAAAACTGAATGGCCCGGGCGTGAGAACGAATAGGCTGGGCAGAAAGGAAAAGATATGAGAAACAGAGTATTCAAAGCAATGTGTAAAGTTCCAATGAACCTGCAGTTATTCGCAGAAGGCGGAGACGGTGCTGGGGCCGGTGAGGGCAATGGCGGCGGATCCGGAGAAGGTACGGGCGGCGAAGGAGATAATCCTCCATCTTTTGATGACTTCCTGAAAACAGGCAGTAATCAGGCAGAATTTGACAGACGTGTCCAGAAGGCAGTCAATACGGCAGTGACAAACGCACAGGAGAAGTGGCAGGCACTGACGGATGATAAGCTTTCCGAAGCTGAGAAGCTGGCCAAGATGACCAAGGAAGAAAAAGCGCAGTACATGCAGAATAAAAAAGAAAAGGAACTTTCCGACAGGGAGGCAGCAGTAACCAGAAGTGAGCTCATGGCAGAAGCAAAGAACAACCTGTCAGACGAAGGACTTCCGGTAGAGCTTGCAGAAGTACTGAATTATACAGATGCAGATGCCTGCAAGAAATCCATGGAAACCGTCAAAAAAGCGTTCCAGACTGCAGTTGAGAAAGCAGTCGATGAGAAGCTGAAAGGCGGCAAGCCTCCGAAAAAAGCACCAGAAACAAACACACAGGAAGCCCTTGAAAAGCAGGTATACAATGCGATGATGGGTATTTTTTAAAGGAGAGTGAATAAACAATGGCAATCAATACTTTAGCAACAGCAACCTTATTTATGACACAGCTTGATAAGATCGCTGTTCAGGAAGCAACCACCGGCTGGATGGATGCCAATGCCGGCCAGGTGATCTATAACGGTGGATCTGAAGTAAAGATCCCGAAAATGAGCGCTCAGGGAATGGGCGACTATGACCGTGAGGCTGGATACCAGCGCGGCTCCGTTACCCTGGAGTACGAGACCAGAAAAATGACACAGGACCGTGGCCGTCTCTTCCAGCTGGATCCGATGGATATCAATGAGGCAAACTTTATCCCGACTGCCGGTGCAGTTATGGGAGAGTTCCAGAGGACACAGGTAGTTCCGGAGATCGACGCGTACCGTATCAGCAAGCTGGCTACAGAAACACTCACTGCAGATAAAGCAGGAATGATCGGAGAATCTTATGTACCGGGAACTGCTTCTACATCTGCTCTGCGTAAGCTGAAAGAAGGGATCAAAGCGGTAAGAGAAAACTATAACGGAGCTCTTATCTGCCAGGCAACACCGGACTTTATTATGGAGCTGGAACTGGAACTTGCGGGCAAGATCACTGCAGTGACCTTCTCTAAAGGCGGAATTCAGACACAGGTTCCTTCTGTAGATGGTGTACCGCTGGTTTCCACACCTTCCAACCGTATGTACACAGCTATCAAGATCAATAACGGTAAAGATAGTGGCCAGGAAAAAGGCGGATATGAAAAAGGAACATCTGCAAAGAACCTGAACTTCTTCATCTGCCCTGTAACCACGCCGATCGCTGTCACAAAACAGGATATCATGCGTATCTTCGACCCGACAACAAACCAGAAATTGAACGCATGGCAGATGGATTACCGCCGTTTCCATGATATGTGGATTCTGGATAATAAACTGGATTCCATTTATCTGAGTATCCAGGAGGCGAAAGCATGAGGCTGATCCGTAAAAATGTAGAAAGAGAAGCGGAAGGATCTGCAGCAGAAAAGCTGATCAGTGATGGCTTCACACCGATGAAAGAAGCCACACCAGACACAGTACCGGAAGAGAAAATCGGTAAGGATATCGAGGATATGACAGTTGAAGAACTGAAAACTCTTGCAAAAGAGAAAGGACTGACCGGTGTATCCTCCTTGGCAAAAGCGGACCTTCTGGCAATCCTGAAAGGGTGATACGATGGCATCAGCAGAAGATATCAAAAAGCTGAAGATCCTGACCGGAGAAAAGAATGAGGAACTTCTGTCTGTCCTTCTGGATGAAGCTGAAGCTTTCGTGCTGTCCTACACCAATCGCACACAGTTAAGGACCGGGCTGGAAAAGGCAGTCCGGGACCTTGCCGTGATCGCCTTGAACCGGATGGGAACAGAGGGGGAAAAGTCCAGAAGTGAGGGCGGAGAGAGTTATACTTTTGAGGATGCGCCGAAACAGATCTACGACACGCTGAACCGGTATCGCCTGGCCAGAGTAGGAGGAAAGATTTATGAGGCTGAGAAGAAGCAGACTTGAGGAATTTTTCCATAAGAAAATGACGGTAAAGAAAGATAAGGAAGGCAGTACCAGCGAGGAATATGGTGCTGCCTCTTCTGTTACCGGAGAAAGCTGGCCGGCATCCGGAAAAGTACAGGCTGAGCAGTACGGCCAGAGACTGAATTATATCCGGAATATCCGAATACAGGGAAGCTATAAGATCCAGACGGATGAAAAAGGCCGGATGCATTATATCCTGGAAGATGGAACGGATATAGAGGAACGGGACGGGATTTGTCTATATGTGGCAGCAGATCAGCTTCCAGACTATCGGATCATATCCATCAAACCATATCGTTTCCTTACCATGGAGGTGGAAAAGATATGAGTGTAAATGGATTTGATGAAGTGGAGAAAGCTTTGCAGGAGGTGTCCGAGTTGGACACCCGGCAGGCAGTTGGAGAAGCGATCCAGTTTGTACGGTCAGCAGCAGTTGAGAATTGCCATGTAGATACCGGAGAACTCCAGCAGAGCATTTTTGCCGAAACCACAGAGGAAGAAAACACTGTCACAGGGATCTGCTGGACAGACAAAGCTTATGCTCCATACATAGAGTTCGGAACCGGACCGAAAGGCCAGGAGAAACATGCCGGCATCTCTCCGGAAGTAACTCCGGTCTATACTCAACAGCCATGGTGGATCCATGAAAGCCAGATAGACAGAAGGGTGGCTGAAAAGTACCTTTGGCCATATATGGACACGCCGGATGGAAGATTCTATAGATGCAGCGGAAATCCGGCCTATCCGTTCCTGTATCCGGCTATGAAGGATAACGAAGAACAGATCTTAAAGATGCTGGGCGGAAGCCTTGCGTCAGATTTGGAGGATATATGAAGAATGTAAAAGATCAAGTGTACGCGGCACTGTGCACGGTGTCCGAAAATGTTTCCGATGCTTATCCACGTTCCTGGGCGGAGGGCTCAACGATCCAGTATACCGAAGAACAGAATGATGTATACGAAGCCAGCTCCGATGCTGAAGGAATGAGAGAGGATAAAGCCCTTGTAAGATACCGGATCGATATCTGGAACAATCACAGCACTTCAGAAGCAGCTCTGCAGGTAGATGAAGCGATGAAAGTGACAGGCCTGAAACGGATCGCATGTGCAGATGTGCCGGATCCGTCAGGGATGAAGCATAAACAGATGCGCTACGAAGGGATCATTGATATGGATTCTGACAGCGTGTACTGGAGATAAGGAGGAATAGAGATGTTAGCAAATGGAGCAACATTAGGTTACAGAAAACACACAGTTGGAGAAAACTCTGCAGCTTACACAGATCTTCCAGGACTGAAAGAGATCCCGGAAGTCGGAGTGGAACTGGATAAGGAGGAAAACACCTGCCTTACAGATCCGCACAAGATGTACGAGGAAGGCATTGGAGACCTTCCGGATATGAAGTACAAATGGAAGTACGACAACAGCAAAGCCGGAAGCCCGTACAGGATTATGAGAGATGCAGCAGACAAAAAAGAGATCTGGGATTTCCAGGAAAAAACAAAAGATGGAACAGTTACCGAGTTTACTGCACAGTTTTCCGTAAAACGTACAGGCGGTGGAGTAAATGGTGTGATCGAGTTTGAGGTGACCATGGCCGTACAGTCTGAGATCAAACAGACAGATCCGGCGTAAGGAGGAATAAAAGATGATGAATTTTGAAGGCATTCAGGATCTGGGCGGAGCTTCTGCCCAGAATGAGACACAGGCTCCAGAGGAAAAAGTAGTCAATCTGGAGGAACAGAAGAAAAAGAGACAGCCCTTTGCTTATTGGAATGTAGGCGGCAGGAGCTTCAAGATGAAACTGAAAGCTTCCGGAATCGGACGCCTGGAAAATAAGTACAGACAGAATCTCATGAATATGATCGATGATATTCCGCCGCTTTCCGTGATGCTGACGATCATCCAGGAAGCAATGTCACCGTGGGAGCATGGGATTGATTATCAGGATGTGCAGAAGCTGTATGACGCATGGATCGATGAAGGGAACAGTCAGCTGGAACTTTATCAGAAGATTTTGATCCCGCTCATGGTGGTATCGGGTTTTTTACCGGAGAAAACAGCGGCATCCCTTCTGGAGGAAATCGAGAACGCCTGATGTCAGAACAGCTCTCAGAGCTGTATCCGGTAGCTCTTGAGATGGGGATCCCGGCGGAAACATTCTGGAACCTTTCTGTAAATGAGATATTTGATACTTTGGCAAATATAAGAAGGCGGTTGCTCAGAGAAGAAAAGCAGCGAATCATGGATAATTTCATACAGGCCCAGGCCATAGCAGTAGATATCTCAGCGTTATTTGCCAAAGATGGCAAGATAGCTCATCCCTGGGATTATTATCCGGAACTGTTTGAAAAAGAACAGAAGGCATACGAAGAAGCAGAGGAAGCCCGCCAGTGGGAAGAGTACATGGAAAAAAGAAGGGCGTACAACGCCGAATGGAACTATAGACATAATCATTAATTTGTTGAGAAAAAGAGAGGAGGTGAGACCATGGGAGACACACTTCATAAGATGCAGGTGATAATTGAAGCTACAACAGAACCATTGAAAAAAGGGATGGAAAACAGCCGGCGGGAAGTAAAGAAAAGCGTTGAAGAAATCCAGAAGGAAACTGAGAAAATAAAGAATCCGTTCAAGGGGATGGAAAGCAAGGCACTGCAACCGGTAAGGAATACCCTGAATAAGATCAGGGAAATGCTCAGCAGGAATCCTGTGAAAAATTTCCAGATCAAGGCAGGCATCAAAGTTCCAACGGAAGAGTATGCAGAATTGCAGAAAAATTTATTAAAAGCACAGCAATCATTGGAAAAACTACAAGAAAAACAGCACAAATTTGAAAACACGGGTAAACCTAAAGAGAACCAGCAATGGAAAAGCCTTGTAGTTGATATTACTCGAGCTGAAAAAAAACTCAGTGAATACAAAGATGCTGCAGCCAAAATGGAAACGTCAGGAACTGCTTTTAAACAAACCCCTACAGACGAATATCGTGAAATCAGAAATTCTGTTAAAAGTTTAAACGAAGAAATAGAAAAATATGAAAAAAAAGGTGAAAAGCTTGAGGCGATGGGCGTTAAGAAAGAAAGCAAGCAATGGAGAAGCCTTATATACGATATTGAACAAGCTCGCGGGAAGCTGTTTGAGTATGAAGAAAAAATGAAATCGTTAGAAAAATCAGGAAAATCAACTCAGCAGGTGCCAACAGAAGAATATCAAAAAATACAAAAAGACATTTTGAAAGTAAATAAAGAACTTGATGCTTATCGCGAAAAAAAGAATAAGCTCCAAGCTTTGGGCGTATCAAAAGAAAGTCAGGAATGGAAAAGCCTTACATATGACATTGATCAAGCGAAAATAGCTGTAGAGGAGTATAAAACAAAGGCCAGACAGATGGAATCCTCAAATACAGATGTAAAGCGGCCGGTATCTCTTCCGAAACAGGCATTGAACTTTGGGACAGGAATTTTCAAAGGAATAGGAGCAACTGTTTCGAAGGGGTGGGGAGGCTTTACAAAGTTTCTGGGAGGTGTTGGAAACGTTGCATCTTCCTTCACCGGTGTGATCCGGAAATGCTCCGGTGCTTATGCTGCACTGATCCAGAAGTTCACATCCGGAATCCCGTTTCTTAACAGGACAAAATCTTCGTTCAATGGTCTGGGAACATCCGGACGAGGCTTGACAGGTATACTGAAGACGATCGGAATGACTGCAAAATTTATGTTTGCAAGTTTTGTGATCCGTGGAGCTGTAGATGGCGCAAAGCAGGGATTTCAGAACCTTGCACAGTACAGTGGAGAAACAAACAGAAGTCTTTCTCTGCTGATGTCTTCTCTGACACAGCTCAAAAATTCACTGGCCACAGCCTTTGCACCAATCCTGAATGTTGTAGCACCAATTCTGAACAGTTTCATTCAGACGGTTATCAACGTGGTAAATTCCATAGGCCAGCTGATGGGAGCCCTCACAGGCAAAACCACCATGGTCACGGCCAAGAAAGTCAATCAGGATTATGCTGCAAGTCTTAACAGTACCTCAACGGGTCTGAAGAATAATGCAAAGAACGCGGATACGGCATCAAAAGCGGCAAAACAATATCAGCGCACTCTTCTGGGATTCGACCAGATCAACAAGCTGAACGATGATTCAGACAGCTCCGGATCAGGAGGAACAGGAAGTGGAACGGATACATCACCGCTTGGTGGTGTTAATGATATGTTCCAGACAACGGCCATCAAGAGCCGTTTCAAAGATCTCGCAAAACTGATTAAAGATTCCTGGAAGTCCGGCGATTTTACAGAACTTGGTGCCATGGTCGGCAATAAGCTCAACGAAGCCCTGGAACGTATTCCGTGGGGTAAAATCCAGAATACCTGTAACAAGATTGCAAAAAGCATTGCCACTTTTCTGAATGGTTTTATTGAAGCTACGGATTGGAAATTAGTTGGTAATACATTCTCTAAGGGACTGAACACAGCCTTTGGATTTGTAGATACCTTTGCAAAGAATTTCCACTGGAACAGTCTTGGGAAAGCTATCGGAGATGGAATCAATGGTGCTCTTGAAGGCCTTGACTGGAATCTGATCAAAGGAACCGTACATGATACCGTCTTTGGTCTGGTAAGCACACTGAATACAGCGATTGCGACAACCAATTGGAGTGTAGTTGGAAAAACAGTTGGAGAGTGCTTTAACACACGACTGGAAGCACTTTATACCACAGTTCATAACTTTAACTGGAGAGGCTTGGGCACTGCACTGGCTGATCTTGTAACCAACACGGTCAAAACCATTGATACTGGAAAAATAGGACAGACCTTATCCGATGGGATAAAAGGCTTTTTTGATTTTGCAATCTCAGCGATCGAACACATGGATTGGTGGTCCATGGGGGACACCATCTATAACAAAGCAAAAGATCTGATGGTAAACATTGACTGGAGCGGAATTGCTGACAGAGTTTTTGAAACGATTGGAGCTGCATTTGGAGGTTTTGCTGCATTTATTGGCGGTATCTTTAAAAATGCAGTTGCAGATGCAAGGAAGTATATTATAAAGCATTTCACAGAAGCTGGAAAATTCACCTGGGAAGGCTTTAAAAATGGTGTTGTGCAGTCATTTAAAGATATAGGAACCTGGATCAAGGCACACATTTTTAAACCATTCATAAACGGATTCAAAAAAGCTTTCGGAATCCATTCACCATCAACAGTCATGCGTACGCAGGGCGGATATGTTATATCTGGCCTGTTCAATGGTATGAAAGCAGGATTGCCAGCTGTACTGTCTTGGATTGCTAAACTCCCAGGGCAGACAAAAGAGAGACTTGGAAATGCCAAAACATGGCTACGTGGGAAAGGAAATGCTGCGATCATCGGTCTGAAAAATGGCTGGGAAGCTGTAAGGGAATCAACATTCCTGAGCAGAGTAAAGAAAATCGGTTCTCAATCTTTCAACGCTATCGGAGATATCAAAAGCAAAGTAACGCCGAAAGGCAGGGATATCATAAGCGGAATGAGAACCGGCCTGAATAATAACTGGAGCTCTCTGTCTGGAATATTAAGTAATATACCAGGCAAGGTGGCAAACGCAATTCCAAGCTTATACACAGTTGGCCAGAATGTTATTCAGACTTTTGCAAATGGATTTTCAAGCATCCATATCCCTATGCCACATATCGGCTGGGATTGGGAAGGTGGATCTATAAAAATCGGTAACTTCAAATTTTCATTGCCACGTTTCAATCTGAGCTGGTACGCAAATGGCGGATTCCCTGGTATGGGAGAAATGTTCGTGGCAAGAGAGTCCGGACCGGAGCTTGTCGGAAGAATGGGAAACCATTCTGCGGTGGCAAACAATAATCAGATCATTGCCGGAATCCGGGCAGGTGTATTTGAAGCAGTTGTGAATGCTTTTGAAAGCATGCAGGGCAGAAATGATCGTGGACAGGAACTCCACATCTATCTGGAAGGCGATGCAAAGAAATTGTTTAAGGTGATCCGCCAGGAAGGAAACAACTATCAGAAACAGACCGGAAATCCGGTATTTGGATAAGGAGGCGGTAAAGTGACAGATGATATCATTATTGACGGAGTTACGATGCCGACTCCGGCCCTTTCGGGTTTGACAATAAAAAAGGAAAAAATCTGGTCAAATAATACAGGGCGTGTAGCGAATGGTGATATGGTAGGCGATCTTATTGCTATTAAATATACGTTGGAAATTACATGGCCCATGTTAAGCAGAGCGGATACTGCCAAGATTGATGCAGCAATCAGCCCTGCTTTCTTTAATGTGACATTTACGGATCCTGGAAGCAATTCCCGGATAACAAAGAGATGCTACTCAAACACACCATCCTATCCGGTATACAGTTATGTGGACGGTGTGAAAACATACAAAGGAGTAGGGGCGACACTGATCGGAAAATAAGGAGAACAGAACAATGAAAATGCAAAACAAAGAAATTGTAGACTTTTTAAATACTTGCGTATCTATGAAAAAAAAGAGCTTGCCAGTCCGTCTGGCGTATGCGATCAAGAAGAACGTGGTAGCAGTCCAGGAGGCTGCGTCAGCTTACACTGCGGAACGGGAAGAATTGATCCGCAGATACGCCAAGAAAGATGAAAATGGTGAGATCATGACGGAAGACGACTGCTATATCATGGAAGACAAAGAAAGATTTGGGAAGGATATGAGTGAACTTCTGAATATTGAGACCGAGGTGGAGATTCATACTGTTTCCATCTCAGTAGTCGAGAAATGTGACGAAGATCCGAAATATGATTCACTGACTATGGCTGAACTGGATGTCATTGATTTCATGCTGGCAGAGTAAGGAGGCGGTCCTGTGTATCAGTCAACAACTGCATTTGGAACCTTGGTACAGCAGGATTCCAGAACATTTAAATGTTTACTCACCTATGGAGAAACATCCATCACAACCGTACGAAGTATCAAATTCACCGGAGGTTCTGAAGGAGAAGACGATTTTTCTCTGGGTTCTACCATGTCACAGTACATAGAAGTGACAATTCCTGGCAAAGGACTGGTAGTTGAAGGAACAGAAATGCTCCTTCAGATTGGTATGGACGTGAACGGAAAAACAGAATATATCCCCATGGGATATTTTACAGCAGGAAAGCCCCAAAAAGCGGATGATCAGATCACGTTCACGGCTTACGACCGTATGATGAACACAGAGCGGACATTTTCCATGGATGGCACAACCACAAATACAGTGGCAGTACTAAAGCAGATTGCGGATATCACAGGTGTTCCTGTAGTGACATCCGGATTAACTGCGATATCCATAAAAGTGCCGAAAGGATATAGCTGCAGGGAAGTCCTTTCTTATGTGGCGCAGCTTTATGGGGCGTTTGCTGTTTGTAACCGTAGAGGTCAGATCGAGCTGCATACCTATGTGGATTCAGATTATAAGGTAAAGACGAGCCGGTACTGGGGAAATTTTGAACATAATGATTATGCTTTTGATGTTTCAAAATTTGTATGTTTTACGGGACAAGATAAAAATGGAAAAAGCATATCAATCTTTTCAGGATCCGGAGCGAGATCCGTGTCTTTTTCCAATCCGTTCATGACACAAACAGTCCTCAATAATATCCTGGCATCTTTCAAAAATTTCTCCTATATGCCAGGTACATTGAAAATGATGGGAGATCCCCGACTGGATCCTTGGGATATCCTGACCGTAGCAGATCTGTCTGGAAACACATATAAGGTTCCTATCATGAAACTGGATTGGGAATACGATGGCGGTCTTACATATTCAGTTGAAGCTGTCGGCCTGTCAGAAGAAGAAACCAATGCAGATTATAAAGGCCCACAGACAAAAGAAATGGAACGGTATTACGCACAGTTGGTAATGATTGACAGAGCGATGATTAACAAACTGGATGTGGAGACTGCAAAAATCACGTATGCATCTATTAAGGAACTGGATGTAGTTAAAGAAAATGCTGAGGAAATTAATGCTAAAAAAGCAAATATCGATCTCGCAAATGTAAATAACGCTTGGATTGAAAAAGGCGTCCTAAAGGACGGGTCCATTGGCTCAGCAGCAATCCATGAAGGCGCTGTAACGAACGCTAAGATTGCTGATGCGACGATTGAAGCAGCGAAGATCAAGTCTATCAATGCAGATTCTATTGTAGCCGGTACGATTAAGACAGAGCGCCTTATCATCACCGGTCCGGATGGTCAGGACTCTATTGTCAAAGCAATCAACATCGCAAATGGCGTATCTGAGGCAGAAGTGAATGGTCAGAAGATCCAGGCCGCTTCTATAGATGTCGTTGACCTGTCTGCATTCCAGGCTAAGATTGCTCAGTTTGATATGAGTCAAAATGCCATCTATAGTGGCAAGCTGGCTATTAATGATCCAACAAGCGGTGTTTATATTTCCACCACCGGTCTTGGACTTGGCGACGGAGCTCTTACAAGTAAGAAAGAATCGCCAATTCAGATGTATGCTGATGGTGTATTTAAACTTAAAGGCAAGAATTCATCGTTGGAATTCAATCCAGTGACGGATATGTTAGATATTAATGTCAGCAAATTCCGGATTGGTTCAAAAGAAGCAGCCACAGTAGATAATACAGTCAAATCAACACTCGAACAGTTTTATTCATCCACATCCCCAACATCATTAGTTGGTGGTTCATGGAGTAATAATCAGCCCACATGGACAGAAGGCAAGTATGTTTGGAGACGAAATTTCGTAACCTACGGAGATGATCGTACTGAATTCACGCCTTCCGAAAACGGAGTGTGTATAACAGGTAATACCGGAGCCCAGGGTGCTCGTGGTCCACAAGGTGCCGCTGGGCCCAAAGGTGAAACGGGCGCTCAGGGGCCGCAAGGTGAAACTGGATCTCAGGGACCGCAAGGTGACAAAGGAGCTACTGGACCTCAGGGACCAACTGGACCACAGGGACCAACTGGACCTCAGGGACCGACTGGACCCAAAGGGGAAACTGGGAGTATTGGTATAAGTGTAAGTAAATTTACGAGGTATTATATTCTTCAGTCTTCAACGACAGCACCGTCTAAACCAAGTGATGGTAGCGCCATTGGGTCTAATTGGAGTAAAACAGAACCATCGTATACCTCAGGATCTACCAGTACATTATATTTCGTCGATCAGACTGTGATGTCAAACGGAACTATTAAATATTCCGACGTTTCAAAATCATCCAGCTATGAAGCTGCTAAAGAAGCTTGGAATAAGGCTAATAGTGCTAATAGTAAAATTGACAATCTAAAAATCGGTGGAAGAAACTTGATTCCCGTAGGGATGATCAAAAACTGTAATGGATTATCAACATTTTCTTATGATAAAGCATCGAACACCTGGACTTGTGTGGCCCCGATTGGTTCCAATTCATGGGGTCGAGGAATTTATTTCGACCCTGGTGTGAAGAAAATCTATATCCCACGAGGATACACATATATAATCAGTCTGGAAGTAAATCCTGAAGTCGCCTGCAGTTGGAATGCCGATGTAAATAATGGTTATGACGGAATGCCGAGTGGGACCGGTAACGATAACGATAACACATCATTACGTAAGAATTCAGTTCAGTCATTAGTAGCGAATAAATGGCAAAGAGTATGGTTCTCATATACACCCAAAACAAATGTTTCGTACGATATATTTGACGCTTCAACAAACTGGGGTATCGTTACTACAAACGCAAAATCTCCAATCAAATTCAAGATTCGAAATGTGAAAGGCGAGTTCGGAACGGTTCCGACAGACTGGACGCCTGCACCTGAAGACTCCCTTGAATCAGTAGACGTGGAATATTATCTCTCTACATCGCAAACATCCCTATCTGGCGGCTCCTGGTCCACCACAGCTCCGACATGGGTGAACGGTAAGCACATGTGGTCCAGGACTGTAAAAACCGATGGCGCTGGTAACAAAACATATTCGCCAAGTCAAAATGGAGTTTGTATAGCTGGAGCAAAAGGTGATACTGGACCACGTGGTCCACAAGGTGCTACAGGCGCAACGGGGCCACAAGGCCCAACTGGACCTAAAGGAGATAAAGGGGCAACTGGCGCTCAAGGTCCCACGGGAGCGTCTGGCAAAGGAATTAAATCCACAGCTATAACATATCAATTATGTGCATCACAGACCACTGCACCGACGGGAACGTGGCTTGGATCACCGCCTGCTATAGATATTTTCAAACCATTTTTATGGACAAGAACTGTTACCACCTACACGGATAACACAACATCAACAGCATATAGCGTAAGTAATACGTCAAACAATGTAAGGATACATTCCGTGCCTGGCAACGGTAACACTAACATGTATGTTAAATTCGCCACGTTGACAATATTATCAAACTATATCAACACTCCTATGACATTCAAACTTGTTAGTAGGGGATGGGAAACGTCAAACGTTCAGATAATGTTCAAATCAATCAACGACCCCGACCCTGGATTGGATTGGTTCAGAGCTGACGGTACAGTGCCATTATGGATAAAGAAATCGGGCACATCAAAATGGGATTTATACATGCAAAAAAACGAACCGTGGGGCAGCTGTATTATTTATAATTTCGTTATGTCGGATAGACATGCTGACGTCACGTGGACTACCGATCAAGTAGCGGCAATTCCGAATGGAGCTGTAAAAGTAGCTTTATTATCGGCTGATGCAAACGCAATATCTCGTATCTCCGCGGCCGAGACTGAAATCTCAAATAACAAAAAGCAGATTGCTCTTAAAGCATCTCAAACGGAAGTCACTAATCTCAAAGGTGCGCTTGGTGACTTGAGCGTGTATACCAATAAAAAGACTACGATGGTCCAAGATATTACGGGCTGGCAATATACCTGGGATACCGTTATAAGCACTGATGCGGCGGAGATTGCTAGTCATAAAGACTATATTACCTTCGATAAAGGTAATATTATCCTTGGTGACTCCGCCAGTGCATCCAAACTTAAACTTACAAAAGATTCCATCCAGTTTAAAGGCACCAGTGACACTGCCATAACCCCAGATTCCGACGCAACTGCCTGGATCACAGGAAAGGTATTCCATATCAATTCCGGAGAGATTGAGAGCAGCTTGAAGTTTGGAAATATTTTGATGAAACCGACTAAAAATGGAATTCAAATCGGAAATAAGGCTGAATTTGGCGAACGAGTACGAATAGGATATCCATTAAGCAGTAATATGCAATATACTTATTCAGATTGCCCGCTTGTGGTTGGAAGTAATACAAATACTATTGGGGATTATCCCTGGTTCGCAGTTGATGATGGCTATGCATTTGTTAGAAACGGAATAATAACGCCAGGGGATTTTATTATTAAATTCGGCGAATATACACTGGATCGTCCCAACGGCGGTAAGTTTAGCGGTACGTTAAGACCATATTACCGCGCTGACGACGTAATAAATATGGAGTTTTATGTAAATGGATATGTTACATCAAATAAACAGGAAGTCATATTTCTTATTCCATTATCCCGACCAATTATGTCCACCCCAGTTTCGATATCAAGCATAAATGGGCTCACGATTCGGCAAAATGGAAAATATATATATGGCTCGACTGCTTCAAAACCTATAAAACCGTCATCGTATACAGCTACAGTTATAGGAGGGCGTAACGGATTGAATGTTAGAGCTAAAATAGTAATGGGTAGTAATGAAGGTTTTACTGACAATGAAATTTCAAAAATTGTAAATAATGATACTTGCGCTATCACAGCCAGTATAAAGATAAGCTTCGATTAAAAAAGGAGAATCAAAATGGCGTTAAAAAAGAAAGTAATCCAGGACGATGGTGTAACTACTGAATATCATCGCATCCTGTATGTATCCAATACTGTAAACAGTCATTGCTCTATTTCCGTGATTTCTCTGATTTCAGAAAAAATCAGGAAGAAACAACTTGCTGGAGAGATTCAGCAACCCTATCAGAAAATTGTCACCTATGAAACTGAGAAATTTAGCGATCTGAGTATCAAGGAAGCATATGAATATCTCAAAACCCTTCCGGAGTTCGAAGGAGCGGAAGATGTTTTCGAAGATAAGAATAACAGTGTTTGATTGAAAGGATAGAAAAGATTTATTTATGAAGATCAGAGCCGAGCCGTAACAGGCTCTTATTTTTATACAAAATTGCGCCGGCGCAACACCGGAGAAAGCGTGAATAATTGAAAGAAATACTCACACAAACATATCTTATCGCATTGCCGATTTTGCTTGGTTATATCGTTTGGCTTCTGAAAAATCAGAAGAAAGATCGAGACGCAAACAGTAAGGGAACTATGCTCTTGCTTCGCGTCCAGATGATTGAGTATCACTCAAAGTATACGAAGATGGGAGATATTCCGTCATACGCATATCAGAATTTCTGCGAAATGTACGAAGCTTACCACAGACTTGGCGGAAATGGCATGGTAACAAAAATGAAACAGGAAATTGAAGAACTGCATATCAAAAGAAAGGGAGAATGACTATGAATATTAACACTATCACACAGTATGTAACTTACGCCCTGGCCCTGATCGGAATCCTGGCATTTATCGTTTCAGCAATCGTGCAGGTGATCAAAGATCTTCCAGGTCTGAAGAACATTCAGACCAGTATTGTTGCCCTTGTAGCATCCCTGATTCTGTGCCCGGTAGCATTACTGATTCTGTGCACATATTATAAAGCTGCAATAACCTGGTATTACATTGTAGCATCTGTGATTGCAGCATTTATCGTGTATCTGGTTGCAACCGGAGGCTGGGAGAAAGTCAAGGAGATCTGGGAAAGAACAAAATATAAAAATTCAGAGGGTGAGTGATCACCCTCACAGGAGGAAAATATGATAAAGATCATGGGAACCCCACAGGCCAGCGTTGAACAGATGAAGGTTTACATCAAAAAAGTAAATCCACAGGTGTCCGATTCGGTCACAAAGATGATTCCTCTGTATATCACGGAAGGCACGGAAGAGGGCGTGCGTGGTGACATTGCTTTTGCCCAGTCCTGTTTGGAAACAGGAAACTTCACGTTTTCGGGATCAGCAGTAACACTTGATCAGAATAATTTCTGCGGATTAGGTGTGAACGTCACAGGAAAGAAAGGCTGCAGCTTTAAAACTGCGAAAGAAGGAATCAGGGCGCAGATCCAGCATCTGCAGGCTTACGCTTGTACAGACGGACTGAAACAGAAATGTATTGACCCGCGATATACATACGTATCAAGAGGCTGCGCTGAGTATGTTGAGCATCTCGGCATCCAGGAAAATCCCAAAGGACAGGGCTGGGCATCCGGAAAGAACTACGGACAGAAAATCATCAACATCCTGAACGGTATATTATCTATCAAGACATCAAAAACAGAAAAGGAGAGTAATACCATGAATATCAACACAAGCCTTATCAGTAACAACAATAGCTATGCAGGTCAGAAACCGGCATATATCGTAATTCACAACACGGATAACTATGCCAAGGGTGCAAATGCGAAAGCGCATGCAAAAGCACAGCATGATGGCAACTTTAAGGGATATTCCGCACATGTATATGTGGACGACACAGAGGCGTATCAGGCGCTTCCATACAACCGTGGAGCATGGCACGTGGGCGTCAACTACGGCGGTCGGCTGTTCGGTACTGTCAACAACAGAAATTCAGTAGGAATCGAGATGTGCGTTCAGGCGGGCTATAACTACGAGAAAGCTTTCCAGAATACAGTCCAGGTGTGCAAACAGCTTATGAAACAGCTGGGAATCCCGGCAGACAGAGTTGTGCAGCATTATGATGTATGTGCAAAGAACTGCCCGTCAGCAATCCGTGCAAAAGGTGACTGGAACCGGTTCAAGCAGCTGATCGGAGCTAAGACCGCCACACCGACGGTAGATAAGTATTATCGCACAAGAAAGTCCTGGGCTGACAGCAAGAGCCAGATTGGAGCATACAAGAGCCTTGAGAATGCAAAGAAAGAGTGGAAACAGGGGTACACCATCTATGACTGGAACGGAAAAGCAGTGTATCCGGTACAGACTTCAAAAAAGGCAGTAGTTCTGACGGGAAAGTTTGAGACCCAGCTTCCAATCATCCGGAAAGGGAATTCCGGCGTTGCAGTTTCTGTGCTGCAGTCTGTACTTGGTGTTACTGTGGATGGCAATTTCGGAGACGATACAGAAACATCCCTGAAAGTTTTCCAGAAAAACACAGGCGTAAAGGCAAATGGAACCTGCGGTATTGATTCCTGGAAAAAGGTGATCGAACATGTGAAGGCAAACACAAAATAACTTCCTATTATAAAAAAGTCCGGCAGGTACCCACTGCCGGACGGATATTGTATCATCATTTATGTGCCAATGTTCTGGCAATCATGTCGTTTACTCTGAACAGAGTTTATACAGAGTGGTACCGGAATAAGGGTTATGATTTCACCATTACATCCTCCACAGCATACGACCACAAATGGATCCATGGCAGGAATATTTTTGAGAGTATCGACCGGATCGTGGATGAACTTTTTGAAAACTACCTTTCTAGACCGGATGTGCGTCAGCCGATCCTGACCCAGTACTGTGACGGACACCAGGTGCAGTGCAGGAACCGGGGATGGATGACCCAGTGGGGAAGCAAAGCTCTGGGAGATCAGGGATATTCCGCCATTGAGATCCTGCGGAGCTTCTATGGAAACGATATGTATATCAATGTGGCGGAAGCAGTTTCCGGGATTCCCGCATCCTGGCCGGGATATGACCTGACTATCGGTGTTACCGGAGAAAAGGTACAGCAGATCCAGGAACAGCTTAATGCCATAGCAAAAGCCTATCCTGCCATCCCGTCAGTGATCGTGGATGGTATTTATGGTCCGGCTACTGCTGCATCTGTAAAAAAATTCCAGAATATATTCGGACTTCCCGCATCCGGAGTGGTGGATTATCCAACCTGGTATAAGATACAGGACATTTATGTAGCAGTGACCAGGATAGCGGAGCTGCAGTAAATATAAAAATAATAAAAATGTTCCTGGCCATTTTCGGAGTGATCTGATCGGGGCTGAGGTGTAATGCGTGAACATGATTTCAGAAAAAATATTTGACGTTTTAGAATAAACCAAGTATAATGGCTGTTTGTATCTTTGAACGTAAATTGTAAAGAGATTGCGTTTATGAGCATGTGAAAAAAGCGAAATGAGAATGTCTGCTTTACAAAAGGAGTGATGAAAATGACATTTTATCAGGAACTGCAGTTAAGCTCAACCGGATCAAAACAGCTGATCAGAAATACCACAGACAAAAAGGAGAAAAGAAGGCATATTCTGATCTATAATTTTAAAGTGTATCTTGTCATGGCATTTTGTGTGGCGGTTGTGACATTGTACAGTAAGATAACCGGCAATGACAACAGTGTTGTAGGAGTAACTGTACTACTGGCAGTGCTGGTTTTAAGACAGGCGGATTTCGGAATCCGGACGTCCCACGGATTGTTGTCCATTGCCGGGATTTTCTGTATTCTGATCGCAGGACCGAGATTATCCAACATGGTTTCACCGGTACCGGCATTTTTTGTTAATGCGATAAGCATCCTGTTACTGATGATCTTGGGATGCCATAATGTAATTATGTATAACCATTCCACATTTGTTCTCGGATATCTGCTTCTGATGGGATATGACGTAACCGGAAAGGCGTATCTGCTTCGTGTAGAGGGGCTTTTGGCCGGAATGGTTCTCTGCATGGTAGTTTTTTATAAGAATCAGAAAAACCGCCCGTATCGCAGGACGTTTCTGGACCTGTTCCGGGAATTTGACCTGCATTCTGCAAGAGGCAGGTGGTATTTAAGACTGACGCTGATCGTTTCCAGTGCTATGCTGATCATGTCTCTTTTGGGACTTCCAAGAGCAATGTGGGCCGGAATTGCCTGTATGTCCGTGTGTCTGCCGTTTACCGCGGATTGCAGGGGAAGAGCCGGAAAAAGAGCTATGTTCAACATCGTTGGCTGTATTCTGTTTGCAGTGCTTTATCTGATACTTCCGGAATCTATGTATCCCTATATTGGAATGATTGGAGGAATCGGTGTGGGATATTCCGCAGGTTATGCGTGGCAGACTGCATTTAATACATTTGGAGCACTGTCCATTGCATCAGGACTGTTTGGAATGCCGGCAGCAGTGCTGCTCCGTATTGGAGCCAATGTATTTAGTTCAATTTATACTATGCTCGCAAATAAGCTTGGGGATAAGCTTGTGCAGCATATGTGGGTACGAAAGAGTGCAGAAATCTGAGATATTGCCCTGAAAAAAGTTTTGCCGTATAATGGGTAATAGCATAACAGCCTGGATATTACCGGGCCGACAGAGGAGAAGATTATGTACGAAGAAACAACAGAAAAACTGCTGGAATTTATCAGTAAAAGTCCTACAGCCTTTCAGGCGGCAGAGGAAACAAGAAGACGTTTTTTGGAGGAAGGCTTTACAGAATTGAAGGAAGAGGAGCGCTGGGAGCTGGAAAAGGGCGGAAAATATTTTGTCATGAGAAATCATTCCGCGATCATCGGATTTTCCATTCCTGTCAATGATTGCAGGAGATATCATATCATTGCAAGTCACAGTGACTCCCCGTCTTTTAAAATAAAAGAAAATCCGGAGATGTCTGTAAACGGAGCTTATGTGAAGCTGAATGTGGAGCGGTACGGAGGAATGATCCTTTCTACCTGGTTTGACCGTCCCCTTTCTGTGGCAGGCCGCATGATCGTCCACAAAAACGGAAAAATTCTGGAAAAGCTTGTAGATATTGACAGAGATCTGGTCATGATCCCGAGCCTTGCGATCCATATGAACCGAGATATTAACGGAGGCTATCATTATAATGTCCAGAAGGATATGCTTCCATTGTACAGTGGCAGTGGCGAAAAAGGAAACTTCATGCGGATGCTGGCAGAAGAGGCAGAGATCCGTCCGGAGGATATCCTGGGCCATGATCTGTTTCTCTATAACCGGATGCCCGGAACGATCTGGGGATCCAGGAATGAATTTGTTTCCAGTCCAAGATTAGATGATCTGCAGTGTGCTTTCGCTTCAATGGAAGGCTTTCTTCAGGCAGATAAGAAGAAGGTCATTGCAGTCCACTGTGTACTGGATAATGAAGAAGTGGGAAGCACTACCAGGCAGGGAGCTGCATCCACATTTCTTAAAGATGTACTGTTTCGTATCAATCTGGCCCTTGGCGGAGATCAGGAAAGTTATCTGATGGCCCTTGCGGAGAGCTTTATGATCTCTGCGGACAATGCACATGCATTACATCCGAATTATACAGACAAGGCAGATCCTGTAAACCGTCCGGTGATGAATGGTGGAATTGTGATCAAATATAATGCCAATCAGAAATATTGTACCGACGGGATTTCCACAGCAATCTTTAAGGAACTCTGCAGAGAAGCAGATGTGCCATATCAGACATTTGTGAACCGTTCTGATATTGCCGGTGGTTCCACTCTGGGAAATATTTCCAATACCCAGGCAGCCATAAATACGGTCGATATCGGTTTGCCGCAGCTGGCGATGCATTCCGCTTATGAAACAGCTGGAGTGAAAGATACGGAAAGCCTGATCCGTGCGGCAAAGGTATTTTACAGGTGATATCGGAGGACAGGAAAATGAGCAGAAAAGCAGTATTTTTTGATGCGGACGGAACAGTCTGTGATATGAAAAAAGGAGTGCCGGACAGTGCCATAGAAGCCATCCGTGCGCTGGTAGATAACGGACATGAAGCGTGGCTCTGCACAGGAAGAAGTCGTGCGTTTGTATCCTGGTATCTGGAGCAGATCCCTTTTACGGGAATGATCAGTGCCTGCGGATCCACCATTGAGAAGGACGGGAAGAGACTTTTTAATAAAGAGATGACGCCGGAGGTTGCAAAGCTTTCTGTGGAGGTTCTCAGAAAATACGGACTGATCCCGGTAATGGAAGGCGCGGATTTTATGTATTATGACAAAGAGGAGTATACTGATGAAGTGAACTGGTATGCCAGTCTGATCACAGAATCCCTGGGCGATAAATGGAGGCCTATCCGTGGAAATGAGGATTGTATGCGGATCAATAAGATCAGTGCAAAAATGACGGAGGGATGTGATGCGGAGGCAGCGTTATCCATTTTATCAGAATACTATGATATCATCCGCCATGAAGGCAGCAGTTCGTTTGTGGGAAATACCATTGAACTGGTGCCAAAGGGCTTTAACAAGGCTGTTGGGATCGCAGCTGTGATCCGCCTGTTTGATATTCCGTGGGAGAATACCGTTGTTTTTGGAGACAGCAACAATGATCTTGCCATGTTTGAATACGCTGCAACAAAGGTTGCCATGGGAAATGCTTCTCCGAAGATCAAAGAACTGGCAGATTATGTTACGTCTGATATGTTCCACTACGGCATTCGGGATGGCTTGAAATATCTGAAGCTGATCTGAGAGAATGCTTCGTTTGTTTTGTTGGCTATGAGATTGTAAGAACAGAAACATCCACATCAGAAATGATAGCTTTATGTGAATATGCTTTTATAAAAAAATGCTGTAAGAACCAGAAATCATAGTTCTTACAGCATTTTATGTTACAGATTTTTCCGGGTAGATAATATGCAGAAGCTGCAATATCAGATCAGTCCCAGACCTTTGCAGATAAACAACCAGAGTGTCAGGGTAAAGGCACTGAATAATGTGGTAAGAAGCACGACTCCCGAAGAAAAAGAGCCCTCATGTCCCATGTTTTTTGCCATGACAAAGCAGGTAACGGTGCTGGCAGACCCCAGCATGATAATGATGGAAACCAGCTTGTCCTTTGTAAAACCGCAACGGATGGCAAGAGGAAGAAAAAGTGCTTCATAACCGACAAGTTTCATAAATGTACAGGCAACAGTTGCTTTCAGCCGGGAAAAGGCTTTTCCGAAGTGCAGAGATCCGCCCATAGCCATGAGGCCAAGAGGAGTGGCGGTTTTTGCAAGATTGCCTGCCGTAGAGTCCAGAATCTTCGGAAATGGAAGACGAAGAAGGGACCAGAGTGTACCGGCTGCAATGCCGAGAATGATGGGATTGGTGACAATTCCCTTTAAAGTGCGCTTCAGAACGGTACCATCTATTTTTCCCTGACCTGGTTTAAAGACAGAGAGAACTACAACAGCCATTACATTGTAAAGAGGGACGCTGGCAATGATCATCAGTGGTGCCATACCTGCATTTCCGTAAAGGTTCTGGATAATGGCGATACCAAGGATCGCTGCGCTGCTGCGGTAGGATGCCTGGATAAACTCGCCCCGGATATCGGAAGGGTGGAGAAAACGGGACAGGAGCACGGAGATCATAATACTGAGCGATGTGATCGCAAAACAGAAAAGAACCATCTTGGGATCCCAGGCCTCATAGATATCGATTTTAGCGATGTCCTGAAACAGAAGCACAGGCAGGGGGATGACAAACACAAATTTGTTCATACGATTGACAAATGTTTCATCAAACAGTCCGATCCTCCGGAAAAAATATCCCAGGAGCAGTGTAAGAAAGATGGGCACGGTAACATTCAGACAGAAAATAAGATTGTCCATAAAAGAAAGCCTCCCTGTGGTAAAATTTCTCTGTTTATTATATCCAAACTACGAAAATTGTCAAACGAGGTATACGGGACTGGAGATTTCTGGTATGATAAAAAGTATTGCGAAGAAAGCAGCACAGGGGTTGAGAAGGAGAAAGGAAAGAAAATGAGATACGGAAAAATACGGATCGAAGATGGCTTTTTTGTGTTTACCAGACATATGATGCTCAACAGTCTTCCGTGTAAAGATATTCTCTGGGCGTACATGCGCCGTGAGGGAACCGATAAAACCGGTGAAAAGCAGCTGATCATCAATTATCTGGTGATCATAACCAGACGTCAGAAGCGTTATAAATTTGATATGACAGAGCAGGAGGTACAGGATTGCCTTCAGCTTCTTAAAGTACTGAATCCGGATCTTGCGGTTGGTTTTCCAAAAGGAAGCAGGCTTCCGCTTCAGAATCTTCCGAATACAAGAGATCTGGGTGCATTGATGACAGTAGACGGTTCGCATATTCTTCCCAGAAAGCTTTTGCGCAGCGGAGAAATCTATCATGCTTCTGCTGCAGACAACCGGATCCTTTCAGAAGAATATAATGTAAAAACAGTGATTGATTTCAGGTCAGCTGCAGAAGTAAAGAAAAAACCGGATGATATCATGGCAGGAGTGGAGTATTATCACATTCCAATCCGGGATGAGGACAGCAGTGGAAACAGCTTTTTTGAACATGTGATGTCCTGCTATGGTGATGTGGACCGGTATATGCAGGACTGGTACCGGAATTTCGTTACGGATGAGTATTCTCTGAAGCAGTATGCACGTTTTCTGGATGTCCTGCTTCATGTAAAGAATGGAGCTGTTGTTTTTCACAGTGCCACAGGAGAAGACCGGACAGGAGTCGGAACAGCACTTTTGCTCTTTGCTTTGGGTGTACCTAAGGAAAC
>OLPT01000381.1_pt1 | contig 34765 bp, 30 predicted proteins | sample 1673051 | NCBI WGS metagenome assembly OLPT01 (sample SAMEA3136750, study PRJEB25190) | human gut metagenome | biome: human gut; feature: human-associated habitat; material: faeces | place: Austria | collected 2013
TTCTGTGCTATAATAAAGAAACAGCTTGATTGTGCCAAGGCACATTCATTGTTCTAGGAGTGACATCATGAAAATAGGTATTTTTGACTCGGGCATGGGTGGGTTGTCTGTTCTGCACCGTGCACTTCGCATGATACCAGAAGCAGATTTTCTCTATTATGCGGACGAGGAACACGTCCCATATGGGGAAAAAACAAGAGAGCAAGTCCGGGGATATATTGACGAAATTATAGCATTTATGATAAAGAAGCAGGTAGATGCGATTGTGATTGCCTGTAATACAGCTACGAGTGTGGCCACAAAAGAATACAGAAGTCAGTTTCCACTGCCGATTGTGGGCATGGAACCGGCAGTGAAAAAAGCAGTAGAAGAATATGCTGACAGACCGGGAAGAATCTTGGTGGCAGCGACACCAATCACAATTCAAGGAGACAAGCTTCATCACTTGGTGGACCGGGTGGATAAGCGTGATATGGTAGATCTGGTTGCGCTTCCAAAGCTGGTTAGATTTGCAGAGCAGGAAATATTTGATCAGGATCAGGTTGTGCCGTATCTTAAGGAGGCGCTGAAGGATTATCCATTAGAGGAATATAAAGCATTTGTTCTTGGCTGTACCCATTTTAATTATTTCAAAGAGAGCTATCAGGAGATTTTCCCGAATAAGATAGAATTTGTAGATGGAAATGAAGGAGCACTTCGGGAATTAATCCGTAGAATGGAAAAAGAGTGTGATACGATCAGTGTGAAGAATGGGGCTAATGATGCAGAGGAATTTTCAAAAACTGATCGGGTTACATATTATTTTTCTGGTAAGCAGATTTCAGCGGCAGACCAGATACGTATTGACAAATATATGTGTCAGTTAGACCGAATGGCACTTATATAAAATCCCATATAAAGGAGGATGACAAATATGAGGTATCAGATTCAGGGAGATACTCTTCCGGTTGTGATCTGCCAGCTTGAAGCGGGTGAGCGGATGATTACGGAAGGAGGCGGTATGTCCTGGATGTCTCCGAACATGAAGATGGAGACAACGACCAATGGAGGAATTGGGAAAGCTGTAGGAAGAATGTTCTCAGGAGAGAAGATGTTCCAGAATATTTACACTGCACAGGGAGGCAACGGAATGATCGCATTTGCTTCTTGCTTTCCAGGATCAATTCGTGCATTTAACATCAGACCGGGGCAGGAAATGATCTTCCAGAAGAGTGCATTTCTGGCAAGTGAAGCGGGAGTACAGTTGTCTGTACATTTCCATAAGAAAGTGGCTTCCGGATTATTTGGAGGAGAAGGATTTGTTCTTCAGAAAGTCAGTGGACAGGGAGTTGCATTTGCGGAATTTGACGGACATGTAGTGGAATATGAACTGCAGCCGGGACAGCAGATTGTGATTGATACGGGACATCTTGCAGCAATGACAGCCAGTTGTCAGATGGATATTCAGACTGTGCCGGGCGTGAAGAATATGCTTTTTGGAGGCGAAGGGCTGTTTAATACCGTGATTACAGGACCGGGAAGGGTATGGCTTCAGACAATGCCGATCAGTAATGTTGCCGGGGCACTCAGACCATATATTCCGTCAGGCTCATAAGGTGAGGTATTTATAAGGCGCACGGATAAAAAACTGGTTATTACAGGTGCAATTCAAATTTGCATATAGCCAAGTTTTGAATCCGTGCGTTTATAATTTTAACAATACAGGAATAGAGGAAGTGAGATGGAAATGGAGAAGGTGAAGAAGGAACTCATGCATATGTTTCATGCGTGGAGAATATTGTTAGGGAGTCTGGTGAAATGGATTCTATTATCGATTGTGATTGGCGGTGTGATCGGTGTCATCGCCAGTGCATTTGCGAATCTGATTACGTGGGCAACGGACTTTCGTATGGGGCATATGTGGATGGTATATCTGCTGCCTTTTGCAGGTCTCATGATTGTTTTTCTTTATCATGTTACGGGGCAAGAGAAGAATGCCGGAACAGATATGGTGCTTATGGTAGTACGGTCAGATCAGAATACGATGCCGGGAAGAGTGGCACCATTGATTTTGATTGCGACAGCTTTGACGCATTTGTTTGGAGGTTCTGCCGGCCGGGAAGGTGCGGCACTTCAGTTTGGGGCAAGCCTCGGAAACTGGCTAGGACGTAAGATACATTTGAATGAGAGTGATAAACGTATTATGACGCTGGCGGGTATGAGCGCAGCTTTTGCAGCACTATTTGGAACGCCGATGGCAGCAGCATTGTTCCCGATGGAGGTTATCAGCGTCGGGATTATGTATTATGCAGCGCTCGTTCCGTGCGTGTTCTCCGCATTTATCGGAGAGCGGATTTCAATCTTTATGGGAGTTCGGACACTGACTGCGCCGTATCCCGTAGAAGAAGTTCCGAATTTTTATGGAATCGCGTGGGGAAAAGCGATTCTTCTGGCAATCTGTTTTGCATTTGCCGGAGCGCTGTTTTGCGTGATGTTACATATTTTTGAAAAGCAGTTGAAAAAATGGTTTCAGAATCCGTACCTTCGAGTGTTTGTTGGAGGTGTGACAGTCGTTCTTTTGTGGAAGATTACGGGAACAGATACCTACCTGGGGCTTGGTGGAGGTACGATTGCGCAGAGCTTTGCAGAATCTCAGAAATTGTGGGTATTTCTGTTGAAAATGTTATTTACATGCATCACACTTTGCGCTGGTTTTAAAGGTGGTGAGATAGTCCCGTCACTGTTTATTGGGGCGACATTCGGCTCCGCACTGGCACCGATATTTGGCTTGCCGGTAGATATCTGTGCAGCGTGTGGCATGGTAGGCGTGTTCTGTGCTGTGACAAACAGTCCGATCAGTTCCCTTCTGATCGCATTTGAGCTGTTTGGATTTGCGGGTATGCCGTATTTTTGTACCGTGATTGCGGTCAGTTATCTGCTGTCCGGATATCAGAGCCTTTATAAAGCGCAGAAGATTGTGTATTCCAAGACGGAAAATAAATACATAGATAGGAATACGACCTCTTAAGATAATAAAAATGCCACACAGACAGGTGACGAAAGAAAGTCTTGAATCTGTGTGGCGCTTTTGCTAAAAAAACAATCAATTGAAATTAGTTAGCGTCGCAGGACTGCAATCACGACTCCGAATTTTAGCCATTGTACCATATCGGTATGATTGTTCGGGTCAACTGTGATAATATCGCCATAACCGTTGATCGGGAGCAGATGACAAGGATTTCCCTGTTGCATCTTGCGGATAAATGCGCGGCCGGTCGGCTTGTGGATCAGGATACAGGTGTCACCGTCACGCGGAGGTTTCTTTGAAATTCCCAGGATATCATTTCTGACATACACAGGATTAAGGTGGTTGGAAGTAATGCGAATGCCACAATGCAGGCGTTCACCATATTTCTTAATATATTCCGGACAGTAGATACGTTCTTCATTCGCAGAATCTAGTACCATACCATCTTCCATGTTGCCGGTCAGTACAAGAACATCCAGCATATTTTCTGAATCCTGCTCGTGACTCATCATTTCCAGTTCGAAATCAATCTTGCCACTGATGTATGCCTTCTGGCGATTATTTAACAGACGAAACTTTTTCAGACATTCCATTTCCGGATTATCATTTCCAAATAACTCATAAAGAAAATGCCCTGTCAGTTTGTAGATTTGCATGGCGATCATGATATCAATTTTGTCAGTTCTCCGAGAAATGATATTTTTGTAAGTAGATACTGAAATTTCCAGTTTGGATGCAAATTCGGCCTGTGTCATTCCAAGATTTAAACGTTCCTTTTCCAAATTTTGGACAAAACAGTCCAATAATACATTTTTCGTCATATTTGTCTCGATTTCCCCTTTTTTTGTTTGCTGGAATAATGGACAAAAAACTGACCATTTATAAAATGATGTTGAAAAAAAGTCGTAAATTTCGGTTAAGTAATTAGCTTAGTAGTTGGATATAATACTTTATGTAAGTATTATAGCAAGTGCATTTTTTTAAATCAACTACAGAATCAGGGGGGACGTAACATGGAGAATGCAACACTACAAGTTTTATCGAAATGCAATATTACGCCAAAATATAAAGGGTATACATATTTACCAGTGGCGGTCAGACTGGCGAATCAGTACATGAGAGAGCCGCTGTGCATTATGGCTGATATTTATCCTGTTATTGGACAGATCTATGACGAATCGCCAAGAAAAGTAGAGCGGGCAATCCGGAAGGTTGTAGAAGTGGGGTGGCAGAACAACCGGGAATATATGGTGGAGATTATGGGATTTGGTGCGAAGAAATGTCCTGGAAGCGCGCAGTTTATTGATGCACTTGTGTATTATATCAGCTGGAAATTCAACAGTAACCCACAGCCAGCTTTGAGAGGAATTGTCTAAGAGAAGATTGAAAGAAAGGAAAAGAACAAAAAAAGAACATAAAAAAGTTGAAAAAATGTCTTGCAAAGAAAAAAAACATGTGCTAACATAAGAGCATCTTTTTAGAGACAGTATAGAAAATGCAAAGAAAGAGACTCTGTTCGTGATAACTTGACAGGAATATGACGCCACCGACTGAGAGCGTCATTTGAGGGAAAGGAACAATAGGGAACACTCTGGAGCAGACTGAGCGAAAGCAATTTAGGTTTAAATTTACAGCAATTGCGAGTAGAGTAGTACGCTGGCACGCGTTATGTGCGAGAGATGAATTCAAAGACGAGTTCAAAAGCGGGTGGTACCGCGGATATTAAGATAATCCGTCCCGGAATACGATTATGTATTCCGGGACTTTTTGCATTAAGAAAGATACTTTCTGAAAGAAAAATATTAAAAGAGTAATAAAATGGAACAAAATTTAACAGGAGGGAAACAGTCATGGAATACCAGACAGGCGTAAAGAAAAAAGATACATTGGAGATTACAGAACTTTTAAATGCAAAGACCGGCGAGGCAGTAAAAGTCAATGGTGCAGTGCATACAATCCGTGATATGGGTACAGTTGCATTTGTAATCTTAAGAAAAAGAGAAGGCCTGCTCCAGTGTGTATACGAAGAAGGCAGTGCCACATTTGATCTGAAAGAAATCAAAGAAGCATCAACGCTTGAAGTCGAAGGGGTGCTTGAGCAGAATGAAAAAGCGCCGAATGGCATTGAAATCCGCATGAAAAAAGTTAAAATCTTAAGTCAGCCGGAAGATGAGATGATGCCGCTTGCAATTTCCAAGTGGAAATTAAACACTTCTCTGGAGGCAAAGTTAAATTATCGTTCCATTTCTCTTAGAAATATCAGGGAGCGTGCAAAATTCCGGATTCAGGAAGGACTGACAAGAGCATTTCGTGATTTTCTATATAGTCAGGAATTTACTGAAATTCATACACCGAAGATTGGAGCCAAAAGTGCAGAAGGTGGTGCAAACTTATTTAAGCTGGAATATTTCCACCGCCCGGCAGTGCTCCAGCAAAGTCCTCAGTTCTACAAACAGATGATGGTCGGTGTGTTTGACCGGGTATTTGAAACGGCGCCGGTGTTCCGTGCTGAGAAGCATAATACGAAGAGACATTTGAACGAATATACGAGTCTGGACTTCGAGATGGGCTATATTGATGGATTTGAGGATATTATGGGAATGGAGACAGGATTTCTCCAGTATGCCATGGAACTTTTAAAAAAAGATTATGCCAGAGAACTGAAGATTCTGAATGTGGAACTTCCGAAAGTAGATCAGATTCCGGCAGTAAAATTCAGTGAGATCAAAGAGCTGGTAGCTGAGAAATATAATCACAAGATGCGTAACCCATTTGATTTGGAGCCGGAAGAAGAAGTACTGATCGGAAAATATGCAAAAGAAGAGTGGGGCAGCGATTTTGTATTTGTTACGCACTATCCGTCCAAGAAGCGTCCATTTTACGCGATGGACGATCCGGAGAATCCGAAATATACACTGAGCTTTGATCTTCTCTTCCGTGGCCTTGAGATTACGACCGGAGGTCAGAGAATCCACGATTATCAGACACTTCTAAAGAAGATTGAAGCAAGAGGCATGACGACAGAAGGTATGGATCAGTATCTCGCTACATTTAAACATGGCATGCCGCCACACGGAGGACTGGGAATTGGACTGGAACGCTTGACGATGCAGCTGCTTGGGGAGGATAATGTAAGAGAAACAACATTATTCCCAAGAGACTTAAGCAGACTGGAGCCATAGAGAATTCCCAGACAGTTCTTCTCATCTATGCTCCCCATAAAAGTGGAAATGTACCTGCTTAACCACCCGGGAGCGAAATGAGCAGAGAGGATGGAAGAAGCTATGTTTGGAAAGAGATGTTCTTTATGTGGAGGAAAACTGAATAGTAATGGAATCTGTACGGAGTGTGGATTAGACAATAACAAATCCGATAAAAATTATCGAATAAACCAAAGTGAATGTGATCATGAACCATTGACTCATATGCATTATGGCAAGAATGAGAAGCCGGAGAAACAGCCGAAGCCAAATACACCGAGACAGTCCTGGCAGGGGAGTCAAAAAGATAACAACAGGCAGCAGGATCAGTCCTGGCAGGGGAGTACAACTACTTACTCTGGAAATACAGGAAGTACAGGGCGTAAGAAAGTCGGTAAGAAGAAAAAGCCGGGAAGGATCATCAGTAAGATTATAGCAGTCATTGTCATCTTCAATGTATTTTTTGGTATTTTCCAACCGATGGTCAGTGATATTTTAGATGATGTAATCAGCGGATACCAGGAGAATACACAAGACTATACAAGAAGTGACCCGTATGAAAATGTGACAAAAGAACTTCCGGCAGATGGTGAGAGTGTAAGTTTTGAGCTGACCAGTGGTGACTATGTGGTCGGTGTGCACATTCCGGAAGGAAATTATCAGGCGGATGTATCTTATGATTACGATACGGTCCAGGTTGATGACTGGGACAGCGGATTTTACCTTTATGAATATGCAGGGCGGACAGACGGTGATTATCTGGATGACTTAAGATTATACAATGGAGCGATTGTTCACATTTCTTCACAGACAACGATTACACTTTATTCAGATAATGCGCAGACAGAAAACATTCTTTATGAAAATAATCCACTGGCAGGACAAGAGCCTTTGGTAGTAAAAAAAGACCTGACCGTAGGTCCTGACCTTCCGGCAGGGGTGTATGATCTCATACTGGTCAGTGGAGAAGGCAGTGTGGACGTTGATATTTATACAGAATATGGTGAATCTATGGAGACAAAAGATCTGTATCTGGGCGAGAATTGCACAGACGGAAAGGAATATAAGAATCTTGTTCTTCCGAAAAATGCGCAGATTACATTAGATGACAATATGGAACTCAGACTGACTCCAAGCGAGCATATATCAACGACGGATTATTATGAATATTACAATTATTAGAGATAAGAATTAAGATGTAAGATAACTGGCAGACAGGAGGGTGCTTAAAATGGCAAACAAAATCTCAGACGAGACCATTGAGTATGTGGGTATTCTGGCGAAGCTGGAACTTTCAGAGAAAGAGAAAGAAGAAGCCAAGGCAGATATGGAAAAAATGTTGGACTACATGGATGTATTAAATGAACTCGACACGGATGGAATTGAACCGATGTCTCATGTATTTCCGGTGAATAATGTATTTCGCGAAGACGTTGTGACAAATGGTGATGGCAGCAGTGATACATTGGCAAATGCACCACTTATGAAGGATCAGAGCTTCAAGGTGCCGAAGACAATCGGATAGGAGGAGACGAGTTATGGATATTATGAGTCTGACAGCAGTGGAACTCGGAAAGAAAATAAAAGCAAAAGAAATTTCAGTTACGGAAGCCACGCAGGCATATCTGGATCAGATTGAAAAGGTAGAGAATGATGTGCACAGCTATGTGACCATTGATAAAGAGGGTGCATTAAAGCGTGCCGAAGAAGTTCAGAAGATGATCGATGACGGAACACTTCTGAGTCCTCTTGCAGGTGTTCCGGTGGCAATCAAGGATAATATGTGCACGAAAGGGATGAGAACAACTTGCAGTTCCAAAATTCTGGAAGATTTTGTTCCAACCTTTACTTCAGAGGCAGTTTTGAACTTGGAAAAAGCCGGTGCAGTCATAATCGGAAAGACTAATATGGATGAATTCGCCATGGGAAGTACAACCGAGACTTCTTATTATGGAGTGACTAGAAATCCATGGAATCTGGGACATGTGCCAGGCGGTTCGTCAGGTGGTTCCTGCGCAGCAGTGGCAGCAGGTGAGTGCGCTTATGCACTTGGTTCTGATACAGGTGGATCTATCCGTCAGCCGAGTTCATTTTGTGGTGTAACGGGGATTAAACCGACTTATGGAACGGTATCCAGGTACGGACTGATTGCTTACGGTTCTTCGCTGGATCAGATCGGACCAATTGCGAAAGATGTGACAGATTGTGCGACTATCCTTGAGACAATCGCTTCTCATGATGTAAAAGACAGTACTTCCGTGGAGCGGGAATATGACTTTACTTCGGCATTGAAAGACGACGTGAAAGGTATGAAGATTGGTATTCCGAGAGATTACTTTGGGGATGGATTAAGCGCAGACGTAAAAGAGCAGATTTTAAATGCAGTGAAGGTCCTGGAAGAAAAAGGCGCAGTTGTAGAAGAATTTGACTTAAGTCTTGTGAAATATGCGATTCCGGCATACTACATTATTGCAGATGCTGAGGCAAGTTCCAACCTGGCACGTTTTGATGGCGTAAAATATGGTTACCGCACAGAAGAATACGAAGGTCTTCACAACATGTACAAAAAGACACGTTCCGAAGGATTCGGAGCAGAAGTAAAGCGCAGGATCATGCTTGGATCTTTTGTATTAAGCTCTGGATATTATGATGCTTACTATCTGAAAGCACTTCGTACAAAGGCACTGATTAAACAGGCATTTGACAAAGCATTTGCAAAATATGATATGATCGTGGCTCCGGCGGCTCCGACAACGGCACCAGAGCTTGGAAAGAGCTTAAGTGATCCGATGAAAATGTATTTGAGTGACATTTACACAATCTCCGTGAACCTGGCAGGACTTCCTGGAATCAGTATTCCGGTAGGAAAAGATTCCAAAGGTCTTCCGGTCGGCATGCAGCTTATCGGAGACTGCTTCCAGGAGAAAAAAATTATCCAGGCAGCCTACACATTTGAACAGACAAGAACTTATGAAGCACCACAGTTTGTGAAGGAGGGAAGATAGTTATGGCAAAGCAGTATGAGACAGTCATTGGACTTGAGGTTCACGTAGAACTTGCGACAAAGACAAAGATTTTCTGTGGTTGCAGCACTCAGTTCGGAGGTGCGCCAAATACCCACACATGTCCGGTATGTACTGGTATGCCAGGTTCCCTTCCGGTACTGAACAGACAGGTAGTAGAGTATGCAATGGGAATCGGACTTGCGACACATTGTGATATTACAAGAGTATGCAAATTCGATCGTAAGAATTACTTTTACCCAGATAACCCACAGAACTATCAGATTTCCCAGTTATATTTACCAATCGCAAGAAATGGTTATGTAGAGATCGAAGTTGGCGATACAAAGAAAAAAATACGGATCCATGAAATGCATATGGAGGAAGATGCCGGTAAGCTGATCCATGACGAGTGGGACGATACATCACTGGTAGATTACAACCGAAGCGGTGTACCGCTTGTGGAGATTGTATCGGAGCCGGATATGCGCTCTTCTGAGGAAGTTATTGCATATCTGGAAAAACTTCGTACAACTATTCAGTATCTTGGTGCTTCTGACTGCAAATTGCAGGAGGGCTCTATGAGAGCGGACGTGAACCTGTCCGTTCGTGAAATGGGAACCAGTGAATTCGGAACAAGAACGGAGATGAAGAACCTGAACTCCTTTAAGGCAATTGCAAGAGCCATTGAAGGAGAACGGGAGCGTCAGATCGAGCTTCTGGAAGCCGGAAAGAAAGTTGTTCAGGAGACGAGACGCTGGGACGACAACAAAGAATCATCACATGCAATGCGTTCCAAAGAAGATGCACAGGATTACCGTTACTTCCCGGAACCGGATCTTGTCCCGATTGTTATCAGCCAGGAATGGATTGACCGGGTTAAGAAACGACAGCCGGAATTTCGTGAGGAAAAATTAAAGCGTTACAAGAAAGAGTTCGATATTCCACAATATGATGCAGAAATCCTCACAGAATCTAAACATATGGCGGATATCTTTGAAGAAACAACTGCTTTATGTGGAAAACCTAAGAAAGTTTCCAACTGGCTCATGGTGGAGACGATGCGGCTCTTAAAAGAACATAACATGGAATCAGAAGATATTACATTTACACCGGAGAACCTTGCGAAACTAATCGAGCTTGCAGATGCAGGAACAATCAACAGCTCGGTGGCGAAAGAAGTTTTTGATCATGTGTTCGAGGAAAATGTAGATCCAGAAAAGTATGTTGAAGAACACGGGCTTAAAACGGTCAATGACGAAGGAGCACTTATAGAAGTTCTCGAAAAAGTTATTGCAGATAATCCACAGGCTGTAGTAGACTATAAGGGTGGAAAAGAGAAGGCACTTGGAGCACTGGTAGGTCAGACGATGAAAGCAATGAAGGGGAAAGCAAATCCCGGACTGGTCAACCAGAAGCTTCGTGAGATGTTAAAGTAAAAAAGAGTGACCTGGCTTTTGCCGGGTTACTTTTTTGCACGAAATAAATAGTTATAAAAACAAAAGAGTATATAAGGAGGTCGCCATGGGAGGATTTTTTGGTGTAGCATCAAAGCAGGACTGTGTCCTGGAATTATTTTACGGAGTAGACTATCACTCACATCTTGGTACAAGACGAGGAGGAATGGCAGTTTATGGAGAGGATGGATTTTACCGTGCCATTCATAATATAGAGAATTCTCCATTCCGTACAAAGTTTGATCATGATGTGTCAGAAATGAAAGGATATCTTGGAATTGGCTGTATTTCCGATTATGATCCGCAGCCACTTTTGATTCAGTCACACCTTGGAAGCTTTGCAATCACAACAGTCGGAAAAGTTAATAACTATGAGGAACTGTTAAAAGGTCTGTTTGAGAAGGATCATTCACATTTTCAGGAAATGACTAACGGGCAGATCAATGTGACAGAGCTTGTAGCGGCGCTAATCTGTGAGAAAGAATCCATAGTAGAAGGAATCAAATATGTACAGGACGTTGTAGATGGTTCTATGACGATGCTTGTCATGACAAAAGAAGGAATCTATGGTGCAAGGGACAGGTATGGGCGAACACCTCTTGTGATAGGTAAGAAGGATGATTCTTACTGTCTTTCATTTGAAAGTCATGCTTATATTAACTTGGGCTATACCGATTATAAGGAACTGGGACCTTGCGAGGTCGTCTATGTGACATCGGAGGGAGTAGAAGAAATACGCCCGGCAAGAACTGGCAAGATGAAGATCTGTTCTTTCCTGTGGGTATACTATGGATATCCGACTTCTGCGTATGAAGGGGTAAATGTTGAGGAAATGCGTTACCGTTGCGGAAGTATGCTGGCAAAGCGTGATGGAGATAGTGTGCATCCGGATATTGTAGCAGGTGTGCCGGATTCAGGTATTGCTCATGCAATCGGATATGCAAATGAATCAGGAATTCCGTATGCAAGGCCATTTATCAAATACACACCGACATGGCCGAGATCATTTATGCCGACCAACCAAAGTCAGCGTGACCTGATCGCGAGAATGAAGCTGATCCCTGTACAGGCTCTGATCGAAGACAAGAAATTACTCTTGATCGATGACTCGATCGTCCGTGGAACACAGCTTCGTGAGACAACAGAGTTTTTATATAGAAGCGGAGCGAAGGAAGTGCATATCCGCCCGGCATGTCCACCGCTTCTTTATGGATGTAAATACCTGAACTTCTCAAGATCGAAATCCGAGATGGATCTGATCACGAGAAGAGTCATTCAGGAGCAGGAAGGCGGAGAAGTATCTGCAGAGGTATTAAAAGAGTATTCAGATCCATGCTCCGACCGCTATGCAAATATGATCGAAGAAATTCGAAGAATCCAGAACTTTACGTCACTAAGATACCATAGACTGGACGATCTTTTAGAGTCTATTGGAATTGATCCAAGTCAGGTATGTACGTATTGCTTCGATGGACGGGAGTAATTTTACTGATTATATCAGCTTTGAAAATGCATAATGAAAATCCACCTGATTTGTCTTCCCTGTGCAAGACGTTCTGATGAGCCTGATAGAACAGAAAACTTAAAAGCAAAGGCTTTCAAGTTTTCTACAGTCTCATCGCCACTGCACAGAAGTCAGAAAAATCAGGTGGATTTTCTGTTCTGCAGTTTCCGGTAGTATATAATCAATAAAACTTACATGCTGACACGAAGCTGCTTATTAAGGTTGCAACGCTTTCAATACACTACTTTCGGCTTCTATCTGGCTTTTGAGTTCGAGGATAAGTGTGCATTGCTGACGGATGTCTGCGGAGCGAATCTCGCATTGTTCTTTGATTCTGTGCAGACGTTCTGCATAGAGCTGGACACTGTGATTATCAAGAGGCTTGTCTTTCAGCATGGCTTCTTCTAACACAGCTTTCTGATACATTTTCTCAACAGTTTCTAATTGTTTCAGCAGTTCTGGTATTTTTTTCAAATATTCCCCGTATACTTCCAGTTGCTGACATTCTTTCTGAGTGTTCATAAGTAATTCCATGGCAAACTCCAATCTTTATAATTTATAGAAAAATGACATTAGTAGTTCTTAATAATAGTATAAAGTACTTGGAGCTGAAATGCATTATGATCTTATTTTTTTACTGCTGTAAAATTAACGTGTGAATTTAATTGTAAAGAAGAAAAAGAATTGTTATACTAAGAAAAAGAACTGAAAGGAAGCGGTGAAAATGCCAAATATAAAACCAATTTCTGATTTGAGAAATTATACAGAAGTTTTAAAAGAAACAAGTGAAGGTGCTCCTGTATTTTTGACTAAAAATGGCAGAGGTGAGTACGTGATTTTGGATATGAAAGATTATGATAGAATGAAAGCAGAATTAGCATTGATGGCTGAATTAGGGAAAGGTGAAAAAACGGTAAGGGAAGAGGATTGGGTGTCAACGGAGGAAGTGGAGGAAAGTTATGAGTAGTTTTGTATCCCTTGAGGATGTGAAGAAAATATATCAGATGGGCGAGGTGCAGATTATGGCCGCGGCCGGTATTGATTTCCAGATAGAGAGGGGAATTTGCGGTTGTGGTAGGCCCAAGTGGTGCCGGAAAGACGACAGTATTGAATATTCTTGGAGGAATGGATACGGCAAGCTCCGGGCGTGTGCTCGTGGACGGAAAAGATATTGCACAGTATTCACCGAGACAATTGACAGCATATAGAAGAGATGACATTGGTTTTGTATTTCAGTTTTATAATCTGATCCCGAACCTGACTGCTCTTGAAAATGTAGAATTAGCTCTTCAGATCTGTAAGAATCCTATGGATGCCCAGGAGGTTATGGAAGATGTAGGACTTGGTGAGCGTCTGGATAATTTTCCGGCGCAGCTATCTGGTGGAGAACAGCAGAGGGTTTCCATTGCAAGAGCGCTTGCAAAGAATCCGAAGCTTTTGCTGTGTGACGAGCCGACAGGAGCACTGGATTATAATACAGGTAAGGCGATTTTGAAACTTTTGCAGGATACTTGCAGGGAAAAGGGGATGACTGTAATTCTGATCACACACAACTCTGCAATTGCGCCAATGGCGGACCGTGTCATTAAGATAAAGAATGGTATGGTATCAGAGATGACAGTGAACGAACACCCAGTTCCAGTCGAGACGATTGAGTGGTAAAGAAAGGCATTACATATGAAAATGAAACCAACGAGCAAAGATTTTTATATGGAGATCCGAAAGAGTCCGGGGCGTTTCCTGTCTATTTTATTTATAGTGGCACTGGGTGTTGCATTTTTCTCAGGAATTCGTGCATCGGAGCCGGATATGAGACTGACGGGAGATACATATTTTGATGAAAGCAATCTTATGGATATTAAAGCGCTCAGTACATATGGCGTGACACAGGACGATGTGGACGCGATTTTGAAAATCGACGGAGTAGAACATGCAGAGGGCGCGTACAGCGCGGACTTCATGCAGGTCGTAGATAAGAAACAAAAAGTTCTGCATGTGATATCTTTACAGGATGAGATGAATCAGGTGAAGTTAAGTGACGGACGGATGCCCCAAAAAGCAGGGGAATGTCTGGCAGACCAGGATGCAGGATATAAGGTCGGAGATACAATTAAATTGCGTTCCGGAACGTCTGATGAGGTTAAAGATACTCTGACGACAGATACGCTGAAAGTTGTCGGCCTTTGCAGCAGTCCGATGTACATTTCTTATGGACGTGGAAGTGCAACGATTGGTACCGGAACTATCAGTGCATTTGTCATGGTGCCGGAAGAGACATTTGATATGGACGTATACACGGAAGTATATGTACAGGTCAAAGGTGCAAAAAATGAAGTAGCATTTACGGACGGATATGATAAGAAAGTAGAGAAAGTCCTGGAGCAGATCGAAGATATTACGGATGAACGAGCCGAAATTCGAAAGCAGGAGCTGGTAAATGAAGCACAAGAGAAGATTGACGAGGCGAGAGAAGAACTGGAGCAGGGCAGAGCGGACGCAGCTTCGGAACTTGCAGATGCGGCGGCTAAGATAGCAGACGCCGAGGAGCAGTTGACGAATGGAAAAGCACAGATCACCAGTGGTAAAAAGCAGATTGCCAGTGCTAAGAATACATTGAGCAAAAAAGAAAGCGAACTGGAACAGGCACAGAATCAATATAATGCCGGACTTGCACAGCTTCAGGAAGGTGAGGCGCAATATGAAGCCGGACTTGCACAATATGAGGCTGCGAAACCGGAAGCTGAGGCGAAAATCCAGACTGGAAGAGAAGGACTTGCAGCGCTTCAGCAGATGATTCAGGCAGATCAGCAGACATTGACGGAAATTCAGCAGAGGATCGAGGTAGTAAATTCTGCATTGTCAGCATTTGACCAAATACCTGAGGATCAGCTTACAGACGAGCAGAAAGCGCAAAAAGAACAATCTGAACGACAGCTTACCGAGCTTAAGGAAAAAGAAGCTGGCATGCAGCAGAAGATTTCCATTGAACAGCAGAAATATGATGAGAGTAAAGCCGAACTGGATGCTGCCCAGAAGCAGCTTGATGACACTGCAGCAACTCTGGCTCAGACAAAGTCAGAGCTTGACGCAGCGAAGACTTCTTTAAATGGTGTTCCACAGCAGCTTGCAAGTGGAAAAGCCCAGATTCAGTCCGGATGGACTGAAATTCGAAAGCAGGAGAAGAAGCTGGAAGAAGGAGCAGCAGAAATCGCGGAAAATGAAGCGAAAGTTGCAGAGGCAAAAATTGAGTATGCCAATGGTGAAGAAGAGGCTGCCCAGAAGATTGCAGAAGGTGAACAGAAAATTGCGGACGCAGAGGCAAAGGTTCAGGACATCGAAAAACCAACCTGGTATGTCTATGACCGTGATACTTTGACTGAGTATTCCGGGTACGGAGAAAACGCGGAGCGTCTAGGTGCGATTGGCCGTGTCTTTCCGGTATTATTCTTTCTTGTTGCGGCGCTGATTAGTCTGACCAGTATGACACGAATGGTAGAAGAACAAAGAACCGCAATCGGAACCATGAAAGCACTTGGATATAGCAAGATGTCCATCGCGAAGAAATATCTTGGATATGCGTTGATCGCGACAGCAGGTGGCAGTGTATTGGGTGTGCTGATCGGTGAAAAGATATTGCCATATATCATTGTCTATGCATATGGAATATTATATCAGCATATTACACATATTCTGATCCCATACCAATGGATCTATGCCTGGATGGCAGCGGCGGCAGCAATTGTATGTACAATGGCAGCAACATTTTTTGCGTGTTACAAAGAACTTGTAGCACAGCCGGCAGTACTGATGCGTCCACCGGCACCTAAAAATGGACAAAGAGTTTTCTTGGAAAGAATAAAATTTATTTGGAAACATTTAAGTTTCACATGGAAGTCTTGTATCCGTAACTTAACCAGATATAAGAAACGTTTCTTTATGACAGTTTTTGGAATTGGCGGTTGTATGGGATTGATGCTGGTTGGATATGGAATCAAAGATTCCTGTTATGAAATTGCAGAATTGCAGTTCCGGGATATTCAGATGTATGATGGAAGTGTCTACCTAAAAGAAGACATTTCAGATGAGACAAGACAGAATCTCCTGGATTATATGAAGGACGATTCGGACATCAGTCATTATATGCAGACTAGCATGAAGAATGTAACACTTGTCAATGGAAAGAATAAACGTGATACTTATCAGGTCGTATTTTCGGAACCGAAAGACGTAAAAGATTATTTTGATTTCCACGACCGGAAATCAAAAGAGGAGTATACGCTTGATGATGAAGGTGTCATTATTTCTGAGAAAACCGGAAAACTTTTGAATGCAAAAGCAGGGGATACCATTGAAATTAAAGATGAAGAGAATGGTAATAAGAAAGTAAAAATTGCTCATATCTGCGAGAATTATATGGGACACTATATTTTCTTTACTCCTTCTTATTATGAGAAAGTGTATGGTGAGAATTCGGAATATAACAGTATTTTCTTTGCAGGACAAAAAGGAGATACGCAGGAAGACTACAACAAGATTGGTGAAGACATTCTGACCCAGGACGGAGCGCTTAGCGTCAGCTATATGCGTGATATTGAAAAACAGCTGGACGATATGCTAAAAAGTCTGAATCTGGTTATTGTAGTACTGATCATTTCTGCAGGAATGCTTGCATTTGTCGTACTTTATAACCTTAATACTGTTAATATCACGGAGCGGCAGAGGGAACTGGCGACCTTGAAAGTGCTGGGATTTTATGATCTGGAAGTGGCAGAACACGTATATCGTGAAAATGTACTTTTGACATTCATCGGAGCGGCGGTAGGAGTGGTGCTTGGAAAATTCCTGCATGCCTTTATCATTGATACGGTGGAAGTAGACACAGCCATGTTCGGAAGAAATATTAACTTTTCAAGTTACATGTACAGTCTGTTATTTACAATTCTGTTTTCATTGATCGTAAATGGAATTATGTATTTTAAATTGAAGAAGATTGATATGGTAGAATCACTCAAGAGTATTGAATAAATGGAATTGAAGCCAAGATGTAAGAAAAACTCCTTCCCTGGATAAAACTGTGGAAGGAGTTTGGTTTTTAAAAATCAAGCTCTTGACTGGCAAAGAATTTCTGGACATATTCGTCCCAGGCTTTTTCTACGCTTTTATCCATGGTAAACGTATTCATGGAAGTCCCGGTGATGCATTGAAGTGCCAGTCCGTCATAGCGGAAATTAAGATATAGTCCCTGGATTTCCTCCGGGCGGTAGGTCAGATCATGCTCAGTGAGAAAGGATTCAAACTGATCTTTTGCTAGAGATAATATGAATTTGAAATTTAACGGAGTTTTCTTTCCACGGATTACCTGGAAGAAAAAATCGCGAACTTCTCCCCAGGTGGAATACTCCTTTTCGAAAGTTTCATCAAAAAAGTCTTTATGGATTCTTCCATCTACCTGGAAGCGGTTAAAGGTAGTTACTTCCCCCTCGATCAAGGAGAATGTATCAAATGTTGGTTTTAAAAGCAGGTGGGACATACAGACCTTTGCTTTCAGATTAAGAACGATCATAGTGAAAACCTCTCTGGATAATTATTAGAGATATTATAGCATAATTTTTGTAGCATTATAATTCTAATTTTTTAAAAAGCTTTTCAATAAATTTTAAATCGAGTATAATTATTTCTATGTGACATAGCCTTGGGGAAGGCATAATACAGTTTGCGGATATGTGCTGACTGAAAATAAGCGCAGATTTGCAAAAGATATACAGAAATAAAGAGGTAAGAGAGGAAAAAAACTTGGGGAAAAAGACAATAGAAGAAAATACGATCACGGAGGGGATTATCTGGAAGCAGCTTCTGATATTTTTCTTCCCGATCATGCTGGGAACTTTAATCCAGCAATTATATACAACCGTGGATACGATTATCGTCGGACGCTTTGTGGGGAAGGCAGCATTAGCCAGCGTAGGCGGTCCGGCGGCTGTTTTATCAACGATTGTTGTTACATTTTTTAATGGACTGGCAAATGGAGCGGCAGTTGTCATTGCGCAGTATTACGGAGCGAAAGACAAAGGAAGACTGCATACAGGACTTCATACTGCATATTTATTTTCCATTGTGGTCAGTCTCGTAATATCTGTAGTGGGAGCAGTGCTGACACCATGGCTGCTTAAGATCATGAACACTCCACAGGATATGATGGCATCATCAACCACATATTTACGCATTTATTTTATGGGAATCTTATTTACGCTGGTCTATAATATGGGAGCGGCGATCATGAGAGCAGTCGGAGATTCCAAAAGACCGCTTCTTTATCTGGTGGTCTGTTGCGTACTGAATATAGGTCTGGATATATTCATGGTAGTTATATTAAAAATGGGAATTGCAGGAGCAGCACTGGCAACCGTATTTTCCCAGTGTGTCAGCGCATTTTTTGTGACCTGGTCTTTGACAAAAGACTATGATTCTATGAAACTACAATTCAGAGAACTTCGCATGGAAGCATGTGTTCTAAAAAGAGAGTTGATAATCGGTATACCGGGAGCTCTGCAGGCATGCGCTTATGGAGTGACCAATGTAGTCATTCAGGCATCAATCAATAGCTTTGGAACGGATACGGCAGCAGGATGGGCGGCTTATGGGAAATTAGATTTGATTTTCTGGACAGTATCCAGTGCACTGGGAGCTGCGGTCACAACATTTGTCGGACAGAATTATGGAGCAGGTAAGTGGGACCGGGTATATAAGAGTATCCGGGTAAACATTGGTATTTCTTATGTATTTACGGGTGCGATCATCTTTACATTGTATGCATTTTGTGAGCCTATGTATCATATGTTCACAACGGATCCGAAGGTGATCGACATAGGTGTGTATATGCTCCGGTTCCTGGTGCCGAGTTATCTGCTCAGCATTCTGCTTGAAAACCTGGACGGTGGACTTCGCGGAGTCGGAGATGTACTGTGGCCTACGATATTTACATTTGGAGGATTGTTTTTAATACGGCTCCCGTGGGTTATGATTTTGACTCCGATTTATCATAAGGTGGAAATTTTGCTGATCAGTTATCCGATCGCATGGGGAGGAACACTTCTATTCGTAATACCGTATTATTTTTGGAAGAAGAAAAAGTGTTTCAACAAATTATACAGTGAAAAATAAAGCGAAATTTATGGATTTTTGCGAAATAATTCTCAAAAGTCAAAAAATTCTTTACAAATAAGCAATAAAGTATTATTATACAAAAAAAGATAGAAATCTTCAGGGCAGGGTGAGATTCCCTACCGGCGGTAAAGCCCGCGAGCCGAGAGGCATGATTCGGTGAGATTCCGAAGCCGACAGTATAGTCTGGATGAGAGAAGAAGACGGTACATATAGTTTTAGTTATGAATGCGGTATCGAGGCTCTGAGATGGTAGACCATTTCAGAGTTTCTTTATTTTCATAGATAATTGGACATGAAGTTGTGATTAAAGTACCAGTGAACAAAACCCCTGTAGATCATCTGCAGGGGTTTTGTTCTAAGATAAAAAGAAAGAAGGAATGTATGTGACAGACCAGGATTATATGACACGTGCAATAGAGCTTGCAAAAAAAGGAGAAGGATGGACGAATCCTAATCCGATGGTCGGAGCGGTCATCGTAAAGGATGGACGTATTATCGGCGAAGGCTATCATGCCAGATGCGGAGAGTTGCATGCGGAACGAAATGCAATTGCTTCTCTTACTGAATCAGCCGAAGGGGCAACGCTGTACGTTACATTGGAACCATGTTGTCATTATGGAAAGACGCCGCCGTGTACGGAAGCAATTTTAGAGCAGAAGATAAAAAAAGTAGTAATTGGATCCAGAGACCCGAATCCGAAAGTGGCAGGAAAGGGAGCAAAGATATTAAGAGATGCCGGTGTAACGGTTGTGGAAGATTTTATGAAGGACAAATGCGATGAATTAAATCCAATATTTTTTCATTACATAACGACCAAAACACCATATGTAGTTATGAAGTATGCAATGACGTTGGATGGAAAAATTGCAACAAAGACAGGAGCTTCAAAATGGATCACCCAAGAAGCCGCACGCAGAGAAGTACAGTATATGCGTCATCGGTATATGGGAATCATGGTCGGGATAGGAACGGTACTTGCTGATGATCCAATGCTGAATGTCCGGGTAGAAGGGCTTAAAAGTCCGGTCAGGATTATCTGTGACAGTAAGTTAAGAATTCCACTGGACAGCCAGATCGTAAAAAGTGCGAGGGAGTACCGGACGATTGTAGCCTATGCAGATCTGGAGAATGTAGAGAAGAAAAAAGAAATTTTGCAGACAATGGGAGTGGAAACCGTATTTTGTCCGGATATGAAAAAACATGTTAATCTGAAGAATTTGATGGAGTATCTGGGAAAAGAAAATATCGACAGCATTTTACTGGAAGGTGGAGGAACTTTAAATGACCGTGCACTACAGGCCGGAGTTGTCCAGGAGGTGCAGGCATTTATTGCACCAAAAATCTTTGGCGGAACAGGAAGCCGGACTCCGGTGGATGGAATTGGGATAGAGCTTCCGTCTCAGGCAGCGGTACTAAAGTTCAAAGATATCTGCCAGATTGGAGAAGACCTGAAAATTACCTGTCACGTCTTAAGAAAAGAACAGGAGGAATTATGTTTACAGGAATTGTAGAAGAAGTGGGAAAAGTCCGTTATATTCAGTTGAATGGGAATTCAGGGGTATTGGCGGTGAAGGCAGCAAAAGTACTGGAAGGTACGAAAATCGGAGACAGTATTGCGGTAAATGGAGTATGTCTGACAGTCACTTCCCTGCAGCCTGACGGATTTACGGCAGATGTCATGGCAGAGACGATCAGAAGGAGCAGTCTTGGAAATTGTAAGATTGGAAGTTATGTAAATCTTGAACGGGCAATGGCAGCGGATGGAAGATTCGGAGGCCATATTGTGAGCGGCCATATTGACGGAACAGGAGTTATCAGGTCAATAATCCAAAATGAAATTATTGTCAATAAGTTATTAGGCGGAGCTGTTGACGGACTTGTGAGACATGGTGTAGAAGAAGAAAATATTACAGCAGCATGGGTGCCGGGAGCATTTGAAATACCAATTACAGCGCAGAAAATGGCGCAGTCAGGAAAGTACGATGCAGTCATCTGCGTAGGTGCAGTTATTCGTGGAGATACATCTCATTATGATCTGGTGTGTAACGAATCAGCAAAAGGAATTGCACAGATCGAGCTTGCAACAGGTATTCCTGTTTTATTTGGAATCATTACAACAGAAAATATTGAACAGGCAATTGCACGTGCCGGAAGTAAAGCTGGCAATAAAGGTTATGATTGTGCGTTATCAGCAATTGAGATGGTGAATCTGATAAAACAGTTATAAAATTTGACTTTTATTCTTATACAAAGTAAAATAGACTATGTATGTCTTTTTAAAGATGTACATAGTTTATTTGTTTATTGGAGAATGAAAATGTTTGAAAAGAATAAAGAAAAAATGAAGGAAAAAATGGAGCCGGATAAAGTGCTTCGTTTTGCGATTGTTGCGGTAATCCTCTTGTTTTTGATCGGTGCGCTGATTATTGGAACACGAATGATGAATCCGCGAGTGGATGCGACAGAAGGAGTAAAGAAACTGACAGAACTGGGAGATGCCAATGTTCAGAAGATTGATGCCAAGATTCAGGAATTAGAGCAGACAGAAGCAGATGAGGCGGCAGCGTGGAAAGCAAAGTCTGCAAAAGAAAAGATGGATGGCTGCATTGTGCTTGGCGACAGTACTGCACTTGGCTTCAGACAGAATGACATCTTGAGTAAGTCGCAGGTGAAGTCAAAGGATGGAGCAACGGTCAGCGATGCGGAAGGTTCCGGATTAAATGAGCTTTTGACAGCCGTAACAGAAGCAGAGACTGCACCACAGAAGCTTATCCTCTGTATCGGAAGAGGAGATGTAGCAGTCAGTGGAGAGACAGCGGATGCATTTGCAGCGAATTACAAAAGCTTTGTTGAGCAGGTGAAAGCAGCATTGCCGGATACGAAAGTTTATGTATGCAGTATCCCGGCATACCTGTCACTGACAAGTACAGGTGATGCGACAGGTTCAGCCGATTCAGATACTGATTCAGATTCAGATACTGATTCAGATGCTAAAGATACAACTGACAACTCGGATTTTAAGAGCAGCACAGATTCTAAGAGCAATAGTGATAGTGATACATCATCAGATGATAGTAGTTCGTCCAAGATGAGCACCGCGCTGGATGTAACTTCATACAATGAAGCTTTGAAGGCTCTTTGTAAGGAAGAAAAAGTGAAATATGTAGACACAACAGATCTTACGGACGCTTCTTATTATGGGGAGGACGGAAGTACAATGACAAAAGCCTATTATGAGGCTTGTATTAATAAAATTCTGGAGGCAGCGTTTAGAAATTATGTTATTCAATAGTATCGCATTTATATGTGTATTTTTACCAGTTATTTTCATATTGTATTATCTGCTTCCGGGAAAGATAAAAGACATTGCCCTGGTTGCAGGGGGAGCAGTTTTTTTTGCATGGGGAGCCCCGGTCAATCTGGTCGTTCTGGCATTTTTTATATTGTTTAATTATGCTGTGGGAATTCAGATGGAAGGCTACATGCGAAGAAGAAGGAGTACGGAGCAGTTATTTGCTGGAAGCATACTGATTAATATTATAGTATATGTGTTCTTTGCATTTATCGGACAACGCGTGGGCTTTATTTCGGAAGTGCCGGTCGGAATAGGAATCTGCATCTTACAGGTGCTTTCTTATCTGATTGAGATTCACCGGGGAAATGTAAAGGCTCAGAAAAGTATTCTGGATTTTGCTGTTTACATAGCAATGTTTCCGTTGTTCCTGGCAGGACCGGTCGTAAAATATCCGCAGATCCGAAAGGAATTAAAGACTCGCAAATTGTCCTGGGCAAAGGCTGGCGAAGGAATTACTTTATTTGTATGTGGTTTTGCAAAGAAAGTTATCATTGCAGATTACCTGGCAGATTCATTCACCAAGATCATGTCTTTGAAGGCAGGCGAGTTGTCTGTGTTTGGTGCATGGCTGGGATGTGCGATCTTCATGTTTCAGATTTACTTTGCGTTCAGTGGATACTGTGATATGGCAGTGGGACTTTGCAGAATGCTTGGATTTGATATGAAGAAAAATTTCCGCTATCCATATGTAGCACGTAACATAACAACATTTGTACGCCGTTTTAACAGCTCTGTTTTTGCATGGTTCTGGGATTACATCTGTGAACCACTCTGGGGTGGCTGGCTTGGAACACTTGTATCTGGAATTCTGATGGGACTTTGGTATGCAGGTATGTGGAAGAATGCACCGTGGCAGGTAACGGTCACAGGTGGATTGCTCTGGGGTATCTACCTTGCATTCTGGCAGATCGTGGAGCGTTATGCACTGCCATTTTTAAAGAGATTACCACCTGTGCTTGGACAGATTTATACATGGTTTTTCACAGCGCTTGGCTGGGTATTTTTCTTCGGTAAAACACCGGCAGCGTCATTTGGTTATCTGAAAGTGATGTTTGGATTTGGCGGAGGCGATGTGGTTGGTATCATGGGAAGATACCTTTTCCTTGGAAATGTGTTCGTTCTTGTAGTGGCTTTTCTTGCAAGCACACCACTTCCGAATCTTATCTGGAAGAAGATTCTGGTATTTGGAAAGAAAGATAAAAAAGAAAAGAATAAAAAACGTCTGGAGAGAGGCAGAAGTGCAGTATTTGTATTCGCAGCCGTGATCATGATCCTGTGTCTTGTGAATGTGACAGGAGCAGGAAGGACATTTTTCAAAGAGACGGTGAAAGATACCCAGGCGAAACTGGATACAGTTCTTGGAAGACGGGACGTGAATGGTGTGTACCGAGGAAAGAACCAGTATCTTCTGGCGGATATTAACAAGCTGGATGAAAAGAAGGTTCAGGAAAATGTGGACGCGATTACAGCGCTTGCCGAGGATTATTCCGATGTGCCGATGTATATGGCACTGATTCCGGACGCTGCAAATGTATGGGCAGATAAGCTTCCTTCTTATGCTCCGGTGGAAGATCAGACGGTACAGATCGCACAGATCCAAAGCATGCTTGGAGACAGCGTGAACTGGATTGACGCACAAAGTGTTCTAAATGCGAATAAAGATAAGGAAATTTATTACCACACAGATTCCCGTTGGACAACGCTTGGAGCTAGTCTTGTATGGCAGCAGATTGCAGCAGATCTGGGGCTTGACACTTCGAAAGCACCGGCTTTAAAACCTTATGTAGTGACCGGTGATTTCAGTGGAAATCTTTCCCGAACAAGTGGATTTGAAAGCGGATACCGTGAACCGATTTACGCATATTTAACGGAAAATGCTTCCGATAACACGCAGATGGTGGCAAGCTATGAGTCTGAGGGCATAAAGACAGCAGAGCTTTATGACCGTACAAAACTGGACGAACCTGATGCGTATGAAGTATTTCTCGGTGGAGATTATGATAAAATAGATATCCGCACGACAGCAGACAGCACGGACCGGCTGCTTCTGGTGAAGGATTCCTTTGCAGACTGTATGATTCCATTTTTAATTCCATATTACAGGGAGATCATCGTGGTAGATGCAGATTATTATCAGAAGCATGTGTCGGATCTGTTAGATAAGAATAAAATTACAAGTGTGCTGTTTTTGTACGATTGCAATAATTTTGTACAGGATGACAAGCTGAGTAGTATTTTGACAACGGATAAGGCAGAATAGGAACTGCAAAGTAATTGGAGTGTTAGTAAATGATAAGATTAAATAAATACCTCAGTGAGGCAGGTGTCTGTTCCAGAAGAGAGGCGGACCGTCTCATAGAGGCGGGACGTGTGACGGTGGATGGCGTACGGGCTGTACCGGGCATGAAAGTGTCAGAGGAGCAGAAAATCTGTGTCGGGAAAAAAGTGATCCAGGTTGCAGAACAGAAGGTTGTTCTGGCAGTCAACAAACCGGCAGGTATCGTGTGTACCGGGGATATGAAAGTGAAAAATAATATCATACGTTTCCTGCATTATCCGGTGCGGGTGACCTATGCAGGAAGACTGGATAAAGATTCGGAAGGCCTCCTTATTATGACAAATGACGGAGAACTGATCAACAGTATGATGCGGGCGAGATATCATCATGAAAAGGAATATCATGTCCGCGTGGATAAAGAAATCACTTCAGAATTTGTGCGGCAGATGTCAGAGGGTGTGCATATACAGGACGTGGAAAAGAATCTGGATGCGGTAACAAGACCATGTGAGGTAAAGCAGATTGGAAAGTACACATTTTCCATTATTCTGACACAGGGGCTGAACCGTCAGATCCGGAGAATGTGCGAAGCACTTGGATATAAAGTGACAAAGCTTGTAAGAATAAGAATTATGAATGTAGAATTGGGAAGCTTAAAGAGTGGAGCAGTGCGAAAAATAGAAGGACAGGAGTTAAAGAAGCTATATGAACAGGCAGGAACGCATGAAGGAACTGGTGGAGCTTTTAAATAAAGCATCAAAAGCATATTATCAAGACGCAGAAGAAATCATGAGCAACTATGAGTACGACAAGCTTTATGATGAACTTCAGGAATTGGAGCGTGAGCTTGGGATCACACTTTCCAACAGTCCGACGGTGCGAGTCGGATATGAAGTGGTCAGTGAACTCCCAAAAGAACGGCATGAAAGCCCAATGCTTTCTTTGGACAAGACGAAAGATGTAGAGGAATTAAAGAATTTTGTGGGAGATCAGAAGGCACTGATGTCCTGGAAAATGGACGGACTTACCATTGTTCTGACTTACCGGGGCGGACATCTTTTTAAGGCAGTCACCCGTGGAAATGGAGAAGTAGGCGAGGTCATCACAAACAATGCAAAAGTTTTTAAAAATGTACCGCTTCAGATCAGCTATCAAGGTGAGCTGATACTGCGCGGCGAAGCAGTGATCGGCTATAAAGATTTTGAGAAGATTAATGAGCAGATCCAGGAAGCAGAAGCCAAATATAAAAATCCGCGTAATCTCTGCAGTGGTTCTGTACGCCAGCTGAACAGTGAGATTACAGCAAAAAGAAATGTAAAATTCTATGCATTTACACTGGTCAGTGCAAAAGATGTGGATTTCCACAATTCCAGAGCCTGTCAGATGGAATGGCTGAAAGAGCAGGGATTTGAAGTAGTAGAATACCACGAAGTAATAAGAGACACAGTAGAGGCGGAAGTTATTAAATTTTCAGAAAAAATTGCCGAGAACGATTTCCCGTCCGACGGACTTGTGTTAGTATATGATGATATAGCGTATGGAAGATCACTGGGGCGGACGTCTAAGTTTCCACGAGATTCATTTGCATTTAAATGGGCTGATGAGATCCGCCAGACAAAGCTTCTGGAGATTGAGTGGAGTCCATCTAGAACAGGACTCATCAATCCGGTCGCTATCTTTGAACCGGTGGAGCTGGAGGGAACGACAGTGAGCCGTGCTAGTGTCCACAACATCAGTATTATGGAAGAACTGGAACTTGGTGTGGGGGATGAGATTGAAGTTTATAAGGCCAATATGATCATTCCGCAGATTGCACAGAATCTGACAAGAAGTGGTGTGAAAGATATTCCAAAAGTCTGTCCGGTCTGTGGCGGCAAGACAGAGATCCGCCGGGTCAGCAATGCAAAAGCACTGTATTGTACCAATCCGGAATGTCAGGCAAAGCATGTCAAAGCATTTGCACTCTTTGCGAGCCGTGATGCTTTGAATATTGAAGGTTTGTCAGAGGCAACGCTGGAGAAGTTTATTGACCGTGGATTTATAAAGGAATTCACAGACATTTTCCATTTGGATAAATGGCAGGAAGAGATTCAGACTATGGAAGGTTTTGGAGAGAAATCCTACAAGAACCTGATCGCAAATGTGGAGAAAGCAAAAGTGACGACACTTCCGAAAGTTATCTATGCACTTGGAATTCCGGGAATTGGTCTTGCAAATGCGAAGGTCATCTGCAGAGAATTTTCCGGTGATGTGGATCGTATGATTCATGCTACTGCAGAAGAACTTGCAGAGATTCAGGGAGTAGGCGAAGTACTTGCCGGTGCATTTGTAACTTATTTTCAGGATGAGAAGCATGTAGAAAGCTTAAAGCGACTGATTGCAGAGCTTGAGATTCCAAAGGAAGAAGAATCAGAGAGTCAACAGATCTTTGCCGGAGTGAACTTTGTTATTACCGGGAGTGTGGAACATTTTGCAAACAGAGGAGAGGTCAAGGAACTGATTGAGAGCCTGGGAGGAAAAGTTACGGGATCTGTCACTTCCAAAACAAATTACCTAATCAATAATGATGTGACATCGACTTCATCAAAGAATAAAAAAGCAAACGAACTGGGAGTTCCGATTATTTCGGAGGAGCAGTTCATTAAGATGGTAGAGGAACAAAAGTAGGAAAGAAGGGAAAGAACCATGTCTGAACAGGATTATGTAGATACAATTGATAACAACGATAATAATAGCAATGACAATCATAACGATGATGAATATGAGAAAGTCTGCTTTGTCTGCCACAGACCAGAGAGTGTGGCTGGAAAGATGATCAATCTTCCGAACAATATGTGTGTGTGCAATGACTGTATGCAAAAGAGTTTTGATGCTATGAATAATATGAACTTCGGTGGTGCGATTGATTATAGCCAGCTTATGAATATGCCGGGAGTTCAGTTCTTAAATATTGATGATATGAGCCAGCAGATTCCAAAGCAGCAGCGCGTGAAGAAGAAAAAAGAAGGCGAGGAGGCAACGCCGCTCGTTGACATTCATAACCTTCCGGCACCGCATAAGATCAAGGCGAGCCTGGACGAGTATGTAGTCGGACAGGAGTACGCCAAAAAAGCAATGTCTGTAGCAGTTTACAATCATTACAAACGTGTGGCAACCGATACGATGGATGATATCGAGATCGAGAAATCCAACATGTTGATGATCGGACCTACAGGTTCCGGTAAGACATATCTTGTAAAGACACTGGCACGGATTCTGGATGTGCCGCTTGCAATTACAGATGCAACTTCCCTGACGGAAGCAGGATACATAGGTGATGATATTGAGAGTGTCGTTTCAAAACTGCTTGCAGCAGCGGATAATGATGTGGAAAAGGCAGAGCAGGGAATTATTTTCATTGATGAGATCGATAAGATCGCCAAGAAGAAAAATTCCAGCCAGAGAGATGTCAGCGGTGAGTCTGTGCAGCAGGGAATGTTAAAACTGTTAGAGGGCAGTGACGTGGAAGTTCCGGTTGGTGCAAACAGCAAGAATGCTATGGTGCCACTGACTACGATCAATACAAAGAACATTCTCTTTATCTGTGGAGGAGCTTTCCCGGATCTGGAGAATATTATCAAAGAACGTCTGACAAAACAGTCTTCCATCGGTTTCGGAGCAGATCTGAAAGACCGTTTTAATGGGGATAAAGATCTTCTGTCGAAAGTAACAACAGAAGATTTAAGAAGCTTTGGTATGATTCCGGAGTTTTTAGGACGTCTGCCAATCGTATTTACCTTAAAAGGATTAGATAAAGATATGTATATCAAGATCTTAAAAGAGCCAAAGAATGCGATATTGAAACAGTATCAGAAGCTTCTTGCTCTCGATGAGGTGGATCTGGAATTTGATGAAGGTGCACTGGAGGCAATTGCAGAAAAAGCAATGAAAAAGGATACCGGTGCCAGAGCACTCCGTGCGATTATCGAAGAATTTATGCTGGATATCATGTATGAGATTCCAAAAGATGACAGTATCGGGCGCGTTGTCATCACCAAAGCATATATTGAAGGTAACGGAGGACCTGTCATTACATTAAGAGGACAGGATGTACCCCGGTTATCATAAAGAAAGCCGAAGTATTTTCGACGAAAAAGACAACAAAAGGATGAGACAAAAGGAGGAAATGAAAAATGGAAACAATCATCCCAGCATGGCTTTGCATCCCATTTGCAGGACTGCTTCTGTGCATTGCGGTTATGCCGCTTGTGAAAGCTACCTGGTGGGAAAAGAACCAGCCATTGGTTGTAGCTATGTGGTCACTGTTATTTGTGATTCCATATGCAGTGAAGTATGGAGTGGGGGATTCTGTAGAGACCGTATTAGAATGTGTACTCAATGATTACCTTACATTTATTATTCTGCTGTTTGGATTATTCTGTGTAGCAGGAAATATTACACTGGAGGGAGATTTCGCAGGATCACCGAGACTTAATGTCGCGGTACTTGCATTCGGAACACTTCTTTCCAGCTGTATCGGTACGACAGGAGCCAGTATGCTGCTTGTAAGACCGGTACTGAAAATGAACGCATGGAGAAGAAACAAACGCCAGCTTATGGTATTCTTTATCTTTATGGTATCGAATATGGGAGGGTGCTTAACACCAATCGGTGATCCACCGCTTCTGATGGGCTTTATGCGAGGCGTACCATTTTTCTGGAGCTTACATTTATTACCGATACTGTTATTTAATATGGTAATTATATTGAGTATATTTTATTTTATGGACAGACGTGCATACCGGAAAGATATTGCAAGAGGTCTGAAACCGGATATCAGTAAACCGGGAACAGATTTTCGGATTTCCGGACTGCACAATGTTATTTTCCTTGTGATGATCGTTGCAGCCGTCATCTTAAGCGGAACACTTCCGAATATGCCGATGTTCCAGGATGCATCCGGAAATGTACGCGGACTTCACATTTTCCGTGAAGTAACATTAACTTATCCGGCAATCATAGAGATTGTCATTATCTTACTGGCAGCTTATCTGTCCTTTAAGACGACAGACGAGTCGATCCGTACGAAGAACCATTTTACATGGGGAGCAATCCAGGAAGTTGCAGTTCTGTTTGTAGGAATCTTCATTACTATGCAGCCTGCACTGATGCTTCTGAAATCTTACGGACCGAACCTTGGAATTACCAAACCGTTCCAGATGTTCTGGGCAACCGGAGCACTGTCAAGCTTCCTGGATAATACACCGACTTATCTGGTATTCCTGACAACAGCGGGTACGCTTGGATTTACAAAAGGTATGGTAACATCCGTAGGTACGATTTCTGTGAAAATGCTGACTGCAATTTCCTGCGGTGCAGTATTTATGGGAGCAAATACTTACATTGGAAATGCACCGAACTTCATGGTGAAGTCCATTTCTGATGAAAACGGTGTGCGTATGCCATCGTTCTTTGGATATATTATATGGTCACTGTTGTTCTTAGTTCCGGTATTCATTATCGACATGCTGGTATTCTTTATATAGGAGGTGCAGATTATGGAAGAGAATCAGAAGAAATGCTATGAGATTGCAGAACGTATCTATGATCTGGACGTAAAAGTATATGAAAGTGTGGGATCTGCACTTGGACGAACCTTTACGGATGACCGACAGACCTGTGTGGAGAATCTGACCAGGTTAATGACGCTGCGTCCACAGGGACATCTGCTTCGAAGTGAGCTGGCACTGATCAGCAACATGGCAAGGACGATCAAAGACGAAGAAGTAAAAGCAGAAGTTATGACGGAATATGATGCGATCTTGAAAGCAGTCGCAGAACTTCCGGACGGCTTTGGAAAAGTAGATATCCTGAATAAAAAACGTGCAAAACTGAATACAGCGCGCACGAAGAAAAAGTTTAAGAAGGGCGATCATCTTGTGATCTGTATCGGAAGAACACAGGGAAGCGCCGGAAATGATATTGGTTTCGCATTGGCAGATGCACTACACATTAATTATTATGATGTAGAGATCCTGCAGGAAGTATTAAAACGTCTGGATGTGACAAATGATGCGAAAGTCAGTGGCGATAAGGATCAGGACGGACTGATTGAAGACAAATATCAGAAAAATTTCGGTGAAGCCAAAGGATTGAAACAGAAATTACATGATTTTAATCGCTATCATGGACTGAATAAGGACGATGCAATTTTCTTTAACCAGAGCGATCTTCTCTGCAAGATGGCAAAAGAAGAAGACTTTGTTGTTATGGGACGCTGTGCGGATGTAATTCTTGCAAATAACCATATCCCACATATCAGTATTTTTATTACGGCGCCATTTGAACAGCGCGTAAAGAGATACATGGAGGTTAACAATTTAAGTCTGAAACAGGCTGTTCATGAACTTAAGAAGATGGACAAAAAGCACAGGAAATATTTCCAGTTTTACAGTGGTGTAAAATGGGGAGACGCAGAGAATTACGATATCTGCTTTAACAGTGCAAGTTATGGAATTGAGGATTCGGTAGAGATCATTGAGCGTATGTTGAATAAGATTCCGGGTGTATCATGGAATAAGAAAGAGGCATAACGTTTCAGACTATATGATGTCATAAAAATGACAGGTATAGAAAATGAAAACTGTCTCATATACTTAGAAAAAAGTATATGAGGCAGTTTTTTATGAATAAAATGACATGCCGAGAGAAGATCCTATCCCAGGATTACTGGGATTTTATACTTCCGGGAGACCGGGGGAAAATGGCAGATAATATACCGGAGAATTCATACTGCAGGCAGCAGATGGATTTTGGCTATGAGAGTGTTTCGGTAGATAAAAGCTTGCTGTCCCCACTTAACATAGAAGAATACTGGTATAATTCCATTCCGAACTGTTATACACTTCTGGACAGTACAGGAACAAATAATGATGCATTAAACAGTGCAGGAATCCTGCAGGTGCAGAATTATCCAACACTCCGGCTGATGGGAGAGGGAGTTATGATCGGATTTCTGGATACTGGAATCGACTACCGGAATCAAAATATTGATGGAAGCACCAGAATTGCCGGACTCTGGGATCAGACCATTCAGACGGGCAATGCGCCGAAGGCATTTGATTACGGAAGTGAATATAGAGAAGAAATGTTAAATGAAGCATTGCGTTCGGAAGATCCACTGTCGATTGTTCCAACCACTGATACGAATGGACATGGAACTTATCTTGCAAGCATTGCTGCCGGAAATGCCGATGTAAATACACAGTTTCTTGGGGCGGCGCCGGAAGCAATCTTAGGAATTGTAAAATTAAAAGAAGCGAAGAATTATCTCCGGGATTTTTACTTGATCCGGGAGGGTGCCGTCTGTTATCAGGAAAATGATATTATGGCGGGGCTTAAATATCTGAATGACCTTGCTGAAAATGAAGGCCTTCCGCTCGTGCTGTGCATTGCGCTTGGAACGAATTTTGGCGGTCATAATGGAACGACACTATTATCGCGGATTCTGGATCAGTATGCACTTCAATTAAACAGGAGTGTTGTGATTGGTGGTGGAAATGAAGCTGCCATGCGCCATCATTTTTCTTATACAATTTCAGAAAAAATGTCACAGCCAGTCACAGCAGAGATTCGGGTTGGGAGTGGGATCAATGGGTTTGTCGCAGAACTCTGGACGAAGCTTCCGATGGTTGTTACGATTGTGCTCATTTCCCCGTCCGGTGAGCGGACGAGGCAGGTGGCGTTCCGGCAGGGCTACCGCTATAATTTTGTATTTACCTTTGAACGGACAGAAGTTATGGTGGAATACAGGCTGTTGCTGGAAAATAACGATTCTCAGCTTCTATTTATGCAATTTAAAAATCCGGTTGCAGGAATCTGGAAAATAGAGATTGAATCCGCGACAGATGCAGGAGGTGAAGTGCATTTGTGGCTTCCGGTGCAGGAGTTTTTAGAAGGAGAAGTGTATTTTCTGGAAGCGAATCCGGATGTCACGCTGACAGAGCCGGGAAGCACAGAAAATGCAATGACAGTGGCGTATTATAACAGTGTGGATAATGCGGTTGATATTAATTCGGGAAGAGGTTATACTAGAAGTAATCTCATAAAGCCGGATTTTACAGCTCCGGGGGTGCGTATTACAGGTGCATCAGGGGAAGACCGGTGGGTTACAAGAAGTGGCTCCAGTGCCGGAACTGCAGTGGCAGCAGGTGCGGCGGCGCTGCTTACCGAATGGATACTGGAACAGCCGGGAGCGAAAGGCGTGAATTCCAGCCAGATCCGCAACATTATCATTCTGGGAGCGGAGAATCTTCCGGAGATGGAGCGACCGAACCGGCAGTGGGGATATGGAAAGATGGATGTCTATCATTCATTGGATACTTTACGAAGACTATAGAAAACGAAGGAGAATGACTTATGGTAGATTTTTTTGAAGATTTAGGAAGAAAGATATCCGATGTTGCAAATGATATTGGAAAGAAGACAGAGGACACGATTGAAATACAGAAACTGAAAAGTGATATGCGCACTCTGCGTCGTGCAAACGACAGAGATCTTATGGATATGGGACGTATGGTTTATGACAAATTTGTACAGGGGGAGATTTCCGACCTTGATTATGTTGCAGTATGTGAATCCATTGAAAAACGTGACGAAGAGATGAAGAAGATTGCAGAGGAGATTCAGCATATCAAAGGAGTTTTATAATGAGAAAGTTTGCAGCCGGTGGTATATTTGCTGGACTTCTTGGAATCGATCAGGCGGTGAAGCAGTATATAGAAGAGAATTATGATGAAGAACGGGAAGAGAAGACGAAGATTCCCGGAGTGCTTCTTAGGAAGTTTTACAACAAAGGGCTGATCTTCAGTAGTTTTGAAAAACATTCGAGACTGCCTCTGAAAGCGTCTTTGATCGGAACAGGAGTTATATTTCTGGCAGATGTGAAGATATTTCTCTGTAAGGGGAGAAAGCTTTGCAAAGCGGGACTTACGCTTGTAACAGCAGGTGCCATCAGCAATACATATGACCGGATCATGAAAGGTGCAGTTGTGGATTATATTGGCTACGACGGAAAGCATAAGTTGCTTAGAAGCCTGACTGCGAATCTTGCCGATTTCTACGTAGTGATCGGGATTATGTTGGCACAGCTTGGACGTGGAAAGCGATAGGACAATTTCATAGATTTTAAAAGAATGTTATAAAGTACCGTTTTTGATTGTTATTTATAGTAGAACAGTGAAAACGGTACTTTATGTTTTAATGTCACGCAATCAGAATGGGATTAGCAGAGCGTATCCTGCTTGGTGTATAAAAAGACCATACTTCATACGAAGTATGGTCTTTCACTGAACACTTATTTTAGATATTTGATCTGTCTACTTGACAGGGTGCATATCATAACTGCCGGAGCAGTTTAAATCTTCATATTATACGTTTATTTCTGGTTTTCATTTACTTCCTGCATTTTCATGGCACGAACTTTTAACGGCAGTCCGAACAGGTTGATGAATCCGTCAGCGTCATGGTGATCATACAGATCTCCGGTAGTGAAGCTTGCAAGAGATTCATTATACAGAGAGTATGGAGAAGTTGTTCCGGCTTTGATGATGTTACCTTTGTAAAGTTTGAACTTCACTTCACCAGTTACATATTCCTGTGTGCTCTCAATAAATGCCTGGATTGCTTCACGCAGTGGTGTAAACCATTTTCCTTCGTATACAACCTGGGATAATTTCTTAGCCATCTGCTCTTTTACTTCATATGTAGCACGGTCTAAGATCAGCTCTTCTAACTGCTGGTGTGCTTCGTAAAGGATTG
>OLPT01000382.1_pt1 | contig 34715 bp, 36 predicted proteins | sample 1673051 | NCBI WGS metagenome assembly OLPT01 (sample SAMEA3136750, study PRJEB25190) | human gut metagenome | biome: human gut; feature: human-associated habitat; material: faeces | place: Austria | collected 2013
CCATGGTCTGAAAAACTTCCGGAAGAGATTCGAAAACAACCGTAACCAGGAACCGCCAATTACGGCGGTTCTTAATTTTTGATTGTACTCGCTATTGAGCGTTTACATTTCATTAGTCAATATTACCAGAATCACAGGCTGATAATAAAGCACGTGCATATTTTTTACCAGCCGAAATTACCAGAGATTTGGTTATAATAAATATCCAAAGCAATAAGAAAAGTAAATGAATTACCAATCCAGACAGTAATATTTTTAAGTCAACAAAAACAGAATGTGCGAAATACAAATACATTAATATGCTGTTAAAAATGACACCTATACAAGATATAGCTATTCCAAAAGGTTTCAATCCAAGTAAATTGTATGTGAAACCGAAATTTGCATTTTCTTCAGCTATCAAAGGAAATTTTGTAGAATCTCTTGTTTTTGATATTAACCAAGTTACGGCCGTTGAAACATAAGGGAGCATTTCTTTATCATCATTAGAAGTTTTAAAACCATCTATATGTTCAGAAAAAAAATTGTAATATCTTTCTTTAGTAACTATGTCAATCTGGCGGCTGGATGGGAGTAAAAATTCTTGCGCCGGTAGTAATTGGGGGAAACATCTTTTCATTGCTTTAACTCCTGGAATACGACAATAAACAATGATCAAATTGCATATACCATAAATGATGACAGCTACAATTATTGTTGATGATAGATTATGTATTTCAGGAACTATAAGATATAATTCAAGAAGCCAAGGAGCCAAAAAAATTATACCTACACTAATACGAGCTCTTAAATTGTATGAACCAAAGTTGGTAAACAGTTCTTTGATGTTAACACCTCCTATAATTTGAGAAAACTGGTTTCCAGGCGATGAGAAAGGTTATCCAATTTGTTTGTATTGTAAAGAAGAATCTCTGATTCGGTGAGGTCAAAATCAAATCCATAGAGATTTCCTTTGATTAAATCTGCATAGTTTTGTTCATTCTGGAAAGGAATATATAGTGTTTTTCCAGGGAGCTTAATAGAAGAGAAGTGAACCGTGCCATCACAGGTGATGGCAACGATCTTCTCTTCCTCAAATTTGTGATATTTTAAATATTTTTTTACAAACATATTATGACCTACGATAAATAGAATGTCTAAACAATTTGTTGGAATGCTCACTAATTGAATATAATCATCATTGTGAACGTTAGTTATAAGCCATAAATGGAATGTTGCATAAAAATATTTTTGTCGAGCGATTAACTCATTACTCAGGCAATTTTGTAACACAAGTCGCATAATTAAATACCCAAAACTCTTCCTGTTTTTACAGTAGAAGAGGAAAACGTTGAATTGTTAATGGTAATATTACCGAAGGTTTTAGTGTTGTAGACTCTGTGACCGGTTGTGATTAAGTTATCAGAGCCACCTTTTGTATTACCGGTATTATCAGATACAATATAGACAGAAAATGTCTGATCTGATTTTTTTTCAAATATTTTTTCGGCTTGTTTGCTTTTGCCGTGATGTGGTAATTGCACAGCATCGTAGTTACGTACAATATCCTCTATTGCTGGAAATGAACAGTCACCACAGAGTAATAAGCTATGTACACCGATTTTAACTTTTGCTTGAATACTAGTTGCATTTACTGCAGTTTCACCATCCACTGTATCGCCTTCTCGTCCATCCAGGCGTTTGGCAACTGTTTCAATCATATAATCGAAATCGGGACCAACAATACTGACTTCACTGCATAAGTCTTCGGGATGCTCATAAATATCTTCTAAAGGTGCTCCAGAGAGTTGAGCAATATTGTCGTACAAATTCAAAATCTGTTCAGCAACAGAATCCCGACTCTTACGTCCATCGTCAATTTTTTTAAGAATCTTGTCTTTATATTTTAGTAATAAAGTTGTACGAATGACAGAAATCTTGTCTTCTTCTAAAAGTTTTAGAATACCGTCAAAATGGTCTGAGTCATTATGAGACAAAATAAGTTTAGCTTTGTCGAAGCCGTTTTGAGACATATAATCAATGACTGCATCGGCATGTTTTTCATGACCACAATCATAAATGATAAGTTCACTGCCAGTATTGATTAGAATACAGTCTCCATAGTTGGTTGTTTCTGAGTTATCGTAATTTTTGGAACTTAGAATAAGAATTTCTTTCATGAAACTCCTCCTTTTTTTGAAAGTGTGTTTATGAGTTACATCTATATAAACAACAATCAAAGAAAATCGAATGAACGTTCCCGTTGAATTTCGATAAATTCTATGCTATGGTATAGAAAAATATTGTATTTCATTATTTTTTGTGGGACCAGTAGTTGCAGCTACTGGTTTCTTTGATTATTGGAGTTTTAGCAGTTCGATAATTCGAGTGCTAATTGTGATTCTATTATATCTTCGCTTCCAGATAATGTCAATGGAAAAAATTGAAAAATGTTACAAAACATTACAAAATATGAAAAAATACACCATAACACCTTGACTATTTTAGAAGAAAATGTTACATTGTATAATATAGAAGGGAAAGAAGAGATATGTTTACTAACATTAAGTTAAAATATTTTAAATCATTTAAAAATGTAGAGATTAATTTACAATCTAAGAAGGGTGAGTATAAGCCATTGGCAATAATATATGGGGAAAATGGAAGTGGAAAGACGACTATTTCCCAAGCATTTTTGGCATTAGAACGTACTATGCAAACTATGCAGGTCAAAGGTATGCTTAAAGATTTGCTAGATGAAAAGTTTACGCCTCCTGAAGATTTCCCTTTAAAACCAGATGTAATGCTTAGAATATTAAAATCAAAATTATCTGTTAATGGAATTGAAAGCATTATCGATGAGTATAAGATGATTAACTCTGATGAAAACATGTCTTTAGAGTATGAATTTAATATAGGTGGTGGGAGTGGTAGCTATTATGTTGAAATGGACTCTTTTAGCGTAGTGAAGGAGCGATTAGAATATAAATTGAATAAAAATAGAGGCTGCTATTTTAGTATAGAGGATGATGATATTTACATTAATGAAAAAATATTCGAATCTAAGGAATTTTATGAATTAATAAAAAGTCAGGTAGGGATGTATTGGGGAAAGCATACGTTATTATCTATTCTTTATTTTGAAATGGGGGATAAGTCTGATACATATATTAATTCAAATATTTCAATAAATTTAATGAATCTTATGACAGCGTTTGAAAAGATTAATTTTAGAATACCGAGAGCTTCTGATGGTCAAAGTTTGGCGTTAAATGCAGAAAATGAAATATTAGGACACCTAGTGAGTGGGGTTATAGAAAAGAAGAATAAGGATAAATTGGATGAGGTAGAAAATCTTCTTAATCAATTCTTTAAATCAATGTTTAATGATGTAGTAAAGGCTTTTTATAAAAAATCTAGCAAAAAAAATGAAATCCGGTATGATTTGTTTTTAAGAAAGCGAATTGAAAATTATGAATATGATATTGATTTTCAACTTGAATCAAATGGTACACAGGAGATTATTGATTTATTACCATATTTAGTTTCGGCTGTTTCGGGTAGTTGTGTTATTATAGATGAATATGGAATTGGAGTCCATGATTTATTGGCGACGAAATTGTTGGCATCTATTGGACATCAAATCAAAGGTCAATTAATTCTTACAACTCACAATACTTTACTCATGGATTATGCGGAAGTAAATCCAGATGCATTATATTTTATTATGAATGATAAAACTTTTAAGAAGTCTGTTAAGTGCGTCACAGAGATTGAAGAAAGATTACATCCAAATTATAATTATAGGAAGCGATATTTTACAAATGTTTTGTATGAAGATGCTTTGCCGGATTTGAAAAATAACAATATTAATTTAGAAGAATTTGCTCGTCTATATTGATTATTTTGAAATTATTGCCTTGAGTAATACATATGTACTTCATTTGGACTATGAAAAATATAGAATTGTAAAAAGTGGGTATTATATGTAAAATAATTTAACTTGCTGTAAAAATTATTTATATTTATAAAACGCAGAATGGTAAAACATATTACCTTCTGCGTTTGTTGTTGTAGGTTTAATGGGATGAAAAAATATCATAGAATGATAAATATTAGAAATTATCTTTGGATTTTTTTTCTTCTGATTTGAGGTAGATCAGGAGCTTCCCGTCAAGGTCCAACTCCCGGTCTATCCAGTGGTCATTTTCATATACTTGTTTCGTGAGTGTATTGTAGATAATTGGTTCCTTTTCGATATCGTCAAGATCTGCCACCAGACAGTTTTTCCTGGCAATATAGGGATATAAGGCTGCCTCTACTTTTTTCCGTAGTTCTAAAGCCATCAGATGTATAAGAGTGACATCATAGGTCTGTGACATACAGTGATTAATCTGTTTGATCATTCCCGAATCCTGAATTGTCTGGTTAACTACATCTGCCTGCTCGTCCATTGACACGTCAGGATGGATCAGTAACTGACCAGCTATAATTGATTTGACAAAGGCAGTGGCTGTCTGATTTACCTGTGCAATTAATTCTTCGTAAGGAACTTTATAATAGGTCTTCAGGATATCCAAAGGGACATTCTCACGGTTCTGCTTTAGTTTGGAAAGCAGCTTTTCCAGGCTGCTTCCCAGTTCATAAGTAGTCAAGCACACATCACCTCAGTTTCATTCGGTACGTTTTCATATTTTAGGGTGTACCGGGTGTTACGGGTTTCGAAAACAATGCTGTTTCTGGAAACTTCCAGAATACGTTCCACAGCAGTCGTCATGAAAGTATGTGTCTGAGTAGAAATCCATGCACGTTCCCCGATTCGAAGAGGCAGGAATAGGGTTCCAGTTACGGTAATTGCCTTTTTTTCAATGTTGCTTATTGGTCTGATATTCGTTCTTTTCATGGTGATCACACTCCTTTTTAACAAAATTCTTTCTCTAATGTTTTTGCCACTAACCTTGCACATCCCATTTCCATCTCAGTAAGAGGAGTTTTGGATAAAACTGCCAGAGCAAGAGGCATTTCCTTGTCATTGCGGATTGGAAACAGAGCTGCTACGGGTTCCCGATGATGGGAAAGCATATAAAGAGGCTGACTGATATCCAAAACTGCCTCATTTCCGGAGGCGATATAAGGCTCCAGTTTTTCCGGAAGGGAAGTGCCTTCTGGGAGATATATCCCTGTTGCTGCAATGACATACTGGTCTGTGCAGATAAAGGCTCTGCGCTTGATTGAGCTGTATAGAATGGAAAGAATGCTCTGGAGTTGTATAGTATCCTGCTGAGGCTCCCGACATTTCCGAATCCGGATTTCCTGATTGGATAATTCCACTTCCAGGGGATTTCCATTCTCTAATTTTAAAAGTCTGCGCAGTTTCGCAGGAATAACGATACGTCCCTGCGAATCTATGGTGCAGATATCTGAGTATTTCATATGTTCACCTTTCTTTCTAAAAGAAAAGAAGCAGCAAATGCCGCTTCCTTTGCATAAACTTTATGCGGCATAAGGCGATGCCTGTGCCGGGCTTTGATATTGTCCATTTTGTTGGATTCTTTGAGACTGTTGTTCTGCATAAGCACGTTTCCCATTTGAAATAAGGGAAGGTGCCATACAGGATTCCCAGTTGGTAATGTAAGAATCCGTGCGTTTTAGTAACGTATACAGGTCCATATCCGTTAGCTGGATAAAGGCGTTCTTTTCTAAAATAAAACTCCCGGATTTCATATAAGATCCGCCATTTTGATTTTTGACCTTGATGCCTTTGCCATTTACGATCTGAATCCGCCAGGGGCTTTTCATTATCCGCCCGTTCTGGTCATTTACATGCCGGGAAATTGAAAATTGCTGTGCAATGGAGTAGCCCTGTGCATCAGGATTTCCGTATATTTTGCTCAGCGACCATTCAAATTCTTGAAAGCCGGCAGTGATTCTGGTTAAGAAAAACTGGATCTGTTCCGGTGCCAGATTGAACTGGACGATGATATTTTTGTTTCCCGTGCCATTGGAATAATCCTGGATAGTGATCCCAATCAGGGAGTTGACATTATGACCGTTTTCCTGGTACTCACCTTTGGCATGTATCTGAGCATAACTGGTCAGTGGTGCATACCTAAGCCTGTCATAAACAGCAATGAGTTTCCGATCCGTTTGCACTTTATAGATTTGCTCGGAGATCCGTGGTGGTTGATTCTGATTCATAGCTTTTCCCTTCTTTCTACTTCAGGTATTGTTTCACTAACAGCGTCATGTTTTTTGGTAAGTCTTCCAGCTTTGTAATATCCAGAAAGCCATCCTGATAAATCCGCTTGATATTTTCCTTATCATCTCCGATCGCTGCAGCAAAGAGTTTGATTCCTTTTTTGGAATACTCCTTTTTAATGCCACGTAGGTCGGCTTCTGCTTCAGTGCCGTAATAGCCGGTATCCGCAGGCTGTCCGTCAGAAATGATGATCAGAAGTTTCTGCTTTTCCGGACGTTTTGCTAGATGCTCCGCCACAAAGCGGAGAGCAGCCCCATCACGGTTTCCGTTTCTTGCTGACATATCCATGAGTCGGTAGCGATCTGATGTATCGATCGAATCAAATTCTGCATAGGAATAAAGTGCTACGCCTCTGCCACCAGTTGAATGGCCATATATAGTAATGGGTACCTGAAGACTCTGGCAGAAATCATAAAGCACAATGGCCGTTTTTTTCGCATGTGTTATCCGGTCTCCCCAGCTCATTGATCCACTCTCGTCTACCAAGAGTCCTACTGCAAGTTTCTGCTCTTCAGAAGGAAGCCTGGTTCTGGTGAAAAAGGTTCCATCTGCGTGATGCAGTGCACGTGTATCCAGACGTTTTCCAAACTGCAGGTTCTTTAATTTTCCACCCTCACTTTCTTCTTTTAAAAGCGGTGCGATAGATTTCTGCAGGCGTTTGGATGCCCGGATAAGCATTGGTGCTACAGCCTGATATGACTGTTTTAAAGAATCCGGTACATATGACATTCGGTTGATCGTTACATGAACTCCGGTATGAGCATTCCCGTAATGAATATCGTTTGCTGCCTTTTGCAGTTCTTCGGTCATTTCCTGTTGGTACTGTGTTTCCGCTTTTTCGGTAGCGATGCCATTCAGGATCCGGAACAGGTCGTTGGCAGACTTTTCATAACCGGTGCCAAGGTACTGGTGATGATAAGTAATTCCTGGATTATTTTCGTCAAGGATGATATTCGTTTTCGCAAGTGCGATCCGGTTTCCTTCTTCGGCTACAACATCCTGGGCAGCCTGCGTACTTTCCTGACGCATGGCAGGAGGAGTACACGGTAAGGGATTTGCTTTCTGTTCTTTTTTCCCTTCTTCTGCCTGCTTTGGCATAGTACCGCCTTTGCCGGAAGGCAATGGAGTGGCACCGTGGATCTGGTTACCCAAAAGTTCCTCTAACATCTGGCTTGCATCCGATGCAGAATGCTGCTCCATTCTTTCTTTTGTCTCTTCGATCAGAGGCTTGATGTATTCCCATAGAATAGCCACAATGTGATTAGAAGCGTGAAAACGGTCCTTTGTTTCATCTGAATAAATGGCATCATCTACATATGGCATGCAATCTTCCAGATAATCCAGATAAGGACCTTTATAACCGGACAGGTTATTGATGGTTCCCGCCCTGCAGTATTGAAGCAGAAGATTTGCCATGATTGCAAAATCAGAATACTTCTTTTCAATCTGACTCTGGATTGAAGGCATCTGTTCACACATCCGCAGGTTATTCAATTCAATCCCCCGACGGAAAGTACCCGGATGAGAAACACACATGCGTGCTTCGATATAGATATCTTCCAGAATGTTATTGATGTGAGAGGCACAGGATGCCAGAGTCAGGCAGGTCGCTTTATCTTTGCTATCCATAGCCTCCAGTATTTCTTCACGATTTGTCTGATAGGATAATTCCGTAAAGGAAGGATTGGATGGGTAGAAAGCTCCTTTTTCCATGCTGCCAAGATATAGTCCTAGGGCTGTAAAATCTGAGAACAGCAGGTGGGCAGTCTCATGCCCATTGAATCCGACAAGGCTTTCGGAACGGAGATACCGGGAAGGAAAACTCTGGGTGATTTCATTGGCAGCATTGATATGGATTTTATAGTTATCCGTATGTGCAATGCCTGCATCTGCCCGGGCATCCCATTCCATCAGAGCCTGAAGACCCTGACGGTAGCGGCCGGTAGCCGCTTTCGCCATAGAGGTCAGGTATTTCTGGTAAGCAGATGAGGTGAACAGTTCCTCGTCACTAATTGTAAGTTCTTGATCACGTATCATCTGTTTTAATTTTTTTTGGTTGCTATTCAATTCTTATTCATCCTTTCTTTTTAAAATAATTTTTCAGTCAAAAGCTCTTCCATGGTGTATCCGAAATAGACTGCCAGATGGTAGACCACAAATACGGGTGGAAATCCTCCTCCTAATTCATACTTACGATAAGATTTTGTTGGAATATGCAGAATCCTTGCCAGGGTTTTCTGGGAAAGATTCCAGCGTGGTAGTTTCCGCAGATAATGGATATTCGCGGAGAAAATATCCAGCATATCTTCTTCTGTAATTTTTAAATTGTTATAAGGTTTTCTCTGTGTCAATGTACCAACCCTCCTATGCTGCAAGAATAGAATCCAGACAGCCGGTTTCCACTTCCGAACGGCTTTCTGCATCTGCAGATACCGAAGAGAGGATCGTGTAATGTGCTGCTTCCCGGACATCACCACAGACCATATAGGACTGCACCCAGGAAATCAGTTCACGTACACCGCAGCATCCGTCTGTGATCAGATTCTCACTGCAATATTCAGAAACTGCCTTGACGATCTGTGCCATAGTGCGAACCGTTTTTTTATCTGTGCATCCGGTAATCCCAAGAACACGCTGTACCAGTGTTTCTTCATCCGGTTCCTCCAGATCGATCACAAGATTCATTCTGGAAATGACAGACTGGTTCATCTGTTTGCAGCCAGCATAATCATTGTTGGTTGTAACAACGATGGTCGTATCCGGATGACGTTTGATCACTTCCCCGTTTGGCAAAAAAACACTGTTGCACCTGTCAAGAAGGGAATTAAGTCCTACTAAAACACCGGGGGTTGCAATGACTGTCGGTTCCTGAATTTCGACCAAATAGCCGTGACGTATTGCTTCCACAAGAGGGGTGTCCACATATTTGAACTTCTGATGGGAAGATTGGTTCTTATAATGCTCATGCATCTCATCAATGATTGTGTCGATGAGCTGTTTGTATACCACATCCTCAGTTACTTCTTCATCATAAATGCCGGTCAGCTTCTGATAAGCAGTTGCTGGGTCTAACATGATATCCTGGAAAGATGGATATTCACTCTGAAGACTAGATAATTTTCCATCCACGTCCGGAAGGATCTGACCGAGCAGATCAAATATCTCCGTATTGGCAGAGCAGGTAATGCAACGATAGGGTAGGTGTAAGCCAGCAGCAATCGCCTTGGCACCTTCTGTTTTTCCGGTTCCTGCAGGACCCCGCAGAAGAAAATTCCGCATAGGAGAAATAGTGTTCGTTGTCAATTTTGCATGTTCACAGATCCGCTTGATCTCCGGCGGTATGATATACCATGGTTCCAGCGTTGGAACAGTAAGTTCTTCCTGGGGAGTGAGTATCCGAGATTCGGATAAGACGTATTTGTTTACAAAATCTTCTTTGGCAATGGCCTCCCAGTTTCTTTTTGTGGTAGAACCGGGAATCAGCACTTGAAAAGTACCAAAGAGCGTATTTGTAGGAGCGTAAGTACCCTGCTGTACTGCGAATGGTTTGAGTTTGGGAATAGCACCGTTGGAAGGAGTATCATTGGGAATCCCGCCGGTAGAAAGAGAAGTTCCGTATCGCAATCTGCGATAGATATTGTCACAAAGGACGGCTGCCGTTTTCACGGCTTCTTCTATATCCGTATAACCATTGTCACGGTGTTTTTTCAACTCCTGATAATATTCGTTAAACTCATCATCCTGCATAATGGTAGGGAGAAGCGCAAACAAAAGTGCAGCTCCACTGTTCTTATCTCCCTTCAAAAGATATTGGTCGGATATTGTTTCTGCATCTATTGGTTTAGGATAAATACCGGCAATGAATTTTCCGTTTGTCCGGTTATAGATCACCACATGAAGATCTCCAGTTTTGCTGGGATATTCTGCTATTGTATAATTATTCCCCTGGCTGCCAATTGCCCCGAGTTCTTCTGAAACGGTTCCACCGGGCGGATTTTCCAGTTCCATGTATGCAAGAATAGCCCGGAGCGTGGACGCATGAAGTGTCGAACGTTTCTGAGGCTGTGTGCAGTATTTGGAATAGACATCCTTCCTGATGGGATCATCCGTATAATCTTCAAAAGGTTCCGGAAGCTTTCGCTTGAAAGACCAGTTACTGATCAGGTTTCCATTTGGCATAGTGTTTCTCCTCCTTTTTTACATCCAGGATAATTCCAGAGTGTCTTCGGTTTCTTTTGCATTCAACTCATCGAGAATAAAAATATCTGTGAGAGCCGCCCAGTATTCTTTGGGTGGGAAATGCTCAAAAGTACCTTTGATTTCCTTGGAATCTCCATTTTTGATAAATATTTCTCCATTTTCGCTGATAAATAATTTTTGATGTCCTCTTGCCTGCAGATCTCCAATCAGATTGGAGAGTAATGGCTTGCCAATTAGGGTATACCAGGACTGGGGATCCACCTGACCGATGGAATCAGTGCCTGCTGGTTTTGCCTTTGGCTTTAATGATTCTATCGTCATCATAGAAAGTACCAGTTCTCCATATCGGTCCAACCGGACTTCAGCAAAATGATATTCTTTCGTATGGAAGGTACGAATACGCAGGGCATTTCCATTCAGAAGACTGTCTACATTTGGTTCTTTAATAAATTCCCATGTGGCATCCGGATAAGCGGACTTCAGTTTTCCTGTAATCTGGTAACTGATCCGTCTCCAGAGCAGAGTTTCCATATCGGTGATACCGTCTAGATTCCCAGAGGAATATGCTGACTTTCGTTTGAGTGCCGGAGATGGGATGCGGGGAAGACGCGGGACAATTAGGAAGAGGAGACTTCCCAAAATACCTGCAATCGCAATGCCCGCAATTACTGACCGGTTTATATTCTCTGGAATAAATAGTAATGACAGAAACAAAACGAGAACAACAGATTTTAATATTTTTAAACTTTTACTTTTTTTCTTTCGTACTTTCATCGTATGATTCCTTTCCTGTAAACAAAAAAAGAGGAACCGCCATGCCCGATGGGTAAGCAATTCCTCAACCTGTTATTTCTTTTGGGTTATCCGTTAAACGGAAGCTGGTCAGCCATGCCTTCCGGTATTCCCTGAAAACCGTCTCCTGTAAAGCTACCTTGCTGTCCGTATGGCATGTTCTGCTGTGGATAATAGTTATGCTGGTACATGTTGTTTCCAACCGGTCCAGAAGGTGGAGCCGCATAAGAGTTGCCCTGTGTTCTGGCACCTGCGGTGTTTGGTATACCTGCATTTTGATTTCCAGCACCATTCATGTAGACGTTTCCCTGAGCAGCGTGATTTTGATAACTGCCACTTCCTGCAGCACCTCCGTTGCTGTTATTAGGCATGCCATTGCCATTTTGATGATTTCCAAAATTTCCATTATTCTCATTTTCCGGTTTGTTGGAAAGGCAAAACTGCCAGTCCTTGACATTAATTTTGGCTCCAACTCCTGGCTGCCCTGCCTTTTGTCCCTGTTGATAGAGAAATGGATGGATCTCCAGATCTCCATAGACATAGATACAGGTTCCAGATTTTACACCGGCTTTGATCAGACGCTCTGCCAGGAACTTGTTAAAATAGCATTGATAGAACATGGACTCGTATCCATTCTGACCATTTTGTGTGTTCTGGCTCCTCTGAGAGGAAGCAAGATCCAGACTGATATACTCAGATCCGTTGTTCTTTCCTTGCTGCATGGCGGGATCCTTTGTTACCCTTCCCATAACATGAATAATCGCTGACATAAAAATTCTCCTTTCTGCCTCTTAGGGCTTTAAAATAATAAAAATGAATAAAAGAATAGGAAACCTGTATCCCAGATTTCCCATAAATAAAAAAAGAGCCATTAAGTGACCGCATAATACGGCTATCCTAATGACTCTAATTTCCAACATAAACTTACGTGTGCTCTGGAAGAATGGTCCAGACTCCCTGTAGGGGATAACACAAAAACTCAAGTACAGTATTATAGTAACACAAGATATAGTGAGTGTCAATGTTAATGATGCTATATATAGATGCTTATGAGAAGTAGATATAGAATATTGAACTATGAAAAAGTGAAAAAATATAGTAAAATATAATATAAAGAATGGTTGAAAAAAAGTATGTATAATTTTATTGCATCTAAAGTGAAAAGGAATTTTGAATGCAAAAACATATTGTTTGAATTGCGATGAGCATGTGATATACTGTTCTTAACTTTTGATTTTAATTTTAAGGAAAGAGAAGTTGTAATAGAAATTATGATTAAGGAAGCTAATAATTATGGCGAGTAACTGTCAAATTCCAACCCCACAGGCATATGTGCGACAAATGTTGGATTATATTGATTATTCCGAGGATCTTTATGGTAAAAGAGTTTTGGAGAATTCATGTGGAGAGGGGAATATTTTACTAGAAGTTGTAACTCGATACATTGAAAGTGCCAAAAAAGAAAAGCGTTCTCTTGATGATATCAAAATAGGATTAAGCAGAGATATTGTTGCATATGAAATAGATAAAGATTGTATAACGAAATGTAAAAAGCGGTTGAACAAACTGGTTTATTCATATGGATTAAAAGGAATACGTTGGAATATTCAGAATAAAGACTTTTTGCAGGAGTCCATTACGAATACATATGATTATGTAATTGGAAATCCTCCATATATTACATATCATGATATGGAGGATGAACAAAGAGATTTGTTAAAGAAAAGTTTTAAGACATGTAAGCATGGAAGAAGTGATTATTGTTATGCATTTATTGAGGCAAGTATAAAAGCATTGACTCCAAATGGTAAGATGGTTTACTTGGTTCCATATAGTATTATGACAAATAAGTTTGCAGCAGAATTAAGAAAATTTATACTGCCATATACAACAAAAATTTATGATTATAGGACAATTAAAGTATTCCCAGATGCTTTGACTTCATCAGTTATTATTGTATGTGAAAAGTCGAAAAGAAAAGCTTATTTTACATATTATTTAGTAGCTGAAAAACGTGTGTTAGAGATACCAAAGAATAGACTTGGTAATAAATGGATTATATTAGGAGATCAGAATATTAATGGAACAAGATTTGGTGAATATTTTGAGGTGAGAAATAGTGTGGCTACACTATTAAATGAAGCGTTTGTATTGAAAGAGTATGAGTATAGGGAGCATTACTATGTTGTAGGGAACCATAAAATTGAAGAAGTACTGGTGAAAGATGCAGCAAGTACAAAGAGTTTAAATAAAAAGAATAAGAAGGATAAAATTATTTTTCCTTATCGAATAGTTAATGGTAAAAGAAATGATTATACAATAGAAGAATTTAGAAAAAAGTTTCCAGGTGCAACTGCTTATTTACAACAATTTATAAAGAAGCTGAATGATAGAAAAGCTGATAAAAATGCACTTTGGTTCCAATATGGGCGAAGTCAGGCTATTACAAAGGTATGGGGAGAAAAATTGATTATCCCTATGGTAATTACTCGGAAAATTCATGTATATGAGGCAGGAGAATATGCAATTCCATATGCGGGATATTTTATAAAGTGTAAAGAAAACGGTGTATTAAAATTACAGGATGCAAAAAAAATTCTTGAAAGCCAGGCATTTTATGACTATGTAAAGATATGTGGGACGCCTACAACCCCAACCTCTTACAGAATTTCGGTAGATGATATCAAAGATTATATGATAGAGAGGGGATAATACAAGGAGGAGTAGATATGGCAAAAATTCCTTTTAATGTAGATGCATATACTGCACGATTGATTGGACGTGAAAATGTTTCTAAATTAGAGGGTGCGGTAATTGAATTAGTAAAGAATACATATGATGCAGATGCATCCTGTTGTGTATTGTATTTTGACGAAAAAGAGAATGTATTATATCTGGCCGATAATGGGTGTGGAATGACAACATCGATTATTCAGGAACACTGGATGACTATTGGGCGATCGTCGAAAAAGAATACATTTATTTCGAAGAGAGGACGTATACAGACAGGAGAAAAAGGAATTGGTCGATTTGCTTTGGATCGAATAGCCGATAAATGTCAAATGCTTACTGGTACAGAGGAAAATCATAAAAAATTATTATGGACAGTTGATTGGACCTCATTTTCGTCTGGAAAGAATATCACAGAAATTGGTGCGGAATTAGACGAAACAACATTGTCTTTTGAACAGTTTTTAGAAGGGTGTACCAATTATCGGGTTGTAAATCTTATAAAAAAAGAATGGAAACAAAATGGTACGATATTTAAGCTTACAAATCTTAGAGATAGTTGGAATGATGAGTTGTTGCATACAATACGTGAAAATTTAGCGTCGTTAATTCCATATGAATTGTCTTCTGTTTACAAAATATATTGTTTTGGCAATACGGATACAGAGGAAGACGCAGAAGTATTTAGTGATTTAGAGTCTTTTTCTTACGATTATAAGATAGAGTTTTCAGTATCAGATGGTCAAACTATTAATGTGAAACTTTGGCGCAACGAGTATAGTTTTGGCAACGATGAGGATACTATATTAAAGAAAGTGGGATTATTTGAGGAAAAGGAATATTTTCATAACACACCGATAGAAAAAGAATATACATTTAGTCAGATTGTTCCAGGTGCGTCTGAAAAATTAAAAAATGGATTAGGTACATTTAGCGGGGTCTTATATTTTGCAAAAAGAACTCAAAATAAAAGAGATCAGGAACGATTTTATCAAAAAGATATTACAGGGAGAATTGACGTAAGGGATACTTTTGGAGGCATAAAGCTTTATAGAGATAATTTTCGTGTTCGTCCGTATGGAGATCCTAAAACATCAGCATATGATTGGCTTCAGTTAGCAAGGCGGAAAACAGGATCTCCTGCTGGTGTTGCAAGTGATGGGCTTTGGAGAGTTAATGCTGATCAGATGCTTGGATCAATCTTTATATCTAGGGTTAACGTGGCACTACCAGATCAATCAAATAGAGAAGGAATTGTGGAGACACCAGAATTTCGATTATTACAGGAATTTTTGAAAGGCATTTTGTGTATTCTTGAAAAAGATCGTCAGTATGTTTGTCGTATATTGGCGGCTGATTATGAGAAAGATCATCCTGTAAAGCAAATTCAAGACGATATTAATCGAAAAGCAGAGCAGCAAAAAAAGGACAAAAAGAAAAAAGACACTGATGGCACAAAGCATACGGAAAGCAAATCAAATAAAGAACAATTCAGTAATAAGTCGGTAGATCCTGAAGATGCAAAGATTGCATTAGATGCAAAAGATGAACAAATCGAAGAATTAGAGAATGAAAATAAAATGCTTCGAGTACTGGCAACGACAGGAATAGTAACAAACACATATATTCATGAGTTTAAGACTTTATCTCATAGACTCAGTATGAAAATTGTAATGGCAAAAGAGGCAATTGAAAAAGATCAAGATATGGAAGAGGCTTGTAATTATATTAATCAGGCAAATGAGATACGTGAGGATTTCAATTCTTGGTTTCAAGTGACGATTGAGGCTGTGAAAAAAGATAAACGGAGAAGAAAAAAAACAAATATTGTTCCCGTTATTTTAGAGGCAGTTGATTCATGGAATAAAACGTTACATTCAAAACATATAGAAGAAATTTTTAAGGGAGATTATCAAAAGGAAATTTATTTGCGCTGTTTTCCATATGAAATAGATACAATTATTTCTAATTTAATAACGAACAGTACTGCCTCTTTTGATAAAATACGGACAAAAGAAAGGAATATCTATATAGAAGTTAAGGAAGAAAATGAATATATTCGAATTGATTATTCAGACACTGGTGCTGGATTGGCACCAATGTATAAAAAAAATCCTGAAAAAACATTGGATGTATTCGAAACAGATAGGAGAGATCCTACTGGTCAAAGAATTGGAACGGGAATGGGTCTATGGATTGTAAATAATACGGTAAAAGACTATGAAGGAAAAATTGATTTGTCGAAAAATATAATAACGGAAACAGGATACTTTATCACATTGTTTCTAAAGAAGACAGGAGAAATGAGAGATGTATAGAATCGGTATTATAGATGATACGGATGAGCTTTTAGATGATTACATTAAGCGTCTGAAAAGAGAAAATATTGAACTTTTAATTGCACCGGAAGGAAGTATGGAAGATATTAAGGTATGGGTTGTGAAAAATCAAATAAAATGTTTATTGATTGATTATCAGTTATCATCAAAATACGATTATAATGGGACACAATTGGCGTTTTATCTTGAAGATGCGTTACAAGGGCTGCCATATTTGATACTTACAAGCTATCCAGAAGACTCTGTGGATGAAAAATTGGTTGTAAAAAATGCTATATGTGATCGAAATGTGATGGATAAGAATGAAGAAGAATTTAGTGGCTTTTGTGATCAATTAAAGCAGATGACAGAGGTATACGACAACACCATAAAAAAATATAAGGAAAAATACGAGAGCATGATAAAGAAAAAACAAGAAAATGTCTTGTCAATAGAAGATGAAGAAGAATTAATGGATGTGTTTCGTATTTTGAAATCCTATGGAGAAGTAGATGAAATTCCAGCAGAGATGTTAAAATCAAGTTTGAGCGAACAGATAGATTCTGTATTGGGTAAATTAGATGATTTATTAAAAAAGTAATATGAGGTGTAGTATTGAGAATACATGGAGACAAAGTTATAAAACGACGCTCGGGATTAGAACAGCGATCGGATTACCATGAATATCTACCAGAGTTGCGGGAAGATTTTAAATGTATGTGTGGATATTGTGGTAAGACGGAAAGAGTGACCAAAAATGCATTTGAAATAGACCATTTTGTACCCAAAAAATATGCTAGGTTTCGAGAAAATGATTATAGCAATTTAGTATATTCCTGTTATGTATGTAATCGAAAAAAGTCTTCTAAATGGCCATCTGAAGATGCAGAAATTCAATTCATTGAAGAGAGAGGTTTTATTGATCCGGCAACAGATGAATATGATGAACATATAGAAAGAAAACCAGATGGTATGATCTGCGGAAAAACAAAAACGGGGAAATATATGGCAGAGGAGGCATTTCAGTTTCATTTAAGACCTATGAAAGAGGTTTGGCAGCTTATGCAATTGATAGAGAAGAAAGAGAAGCTCCGAGAAAAGATGAAAGTACTCATGCCAGATGAAATACAAGATTACATAGAGATGGATGAATTGTTAGAAGTGTTGCAAGGTATATTATTTCAAAGCAAAGAATAGTTTAAGTTAAACTAGATGAAAGTAGTAGAAGATTGTGTATAGAAGATGCCGTAAACAGAGAAAAAACTTGTCACGGCATCTTTTTTGCGTTGTTAACCGTATGATAACAGAATTAATCTTTTAGGGAAGAAAACGATGAGATTTCTTCGAAACCTAATAAGCTGCCAGTGTGTCTGATGATTTGCTCATCGGTTGATGGAGAAGTACGAAAATATAGTTGGTAATAGTGCCCTTGAAGCAGTTTTACACTTTTATCTGTCGTGAACTGATATTCCCGGTCATCGCTTCCGATAAGATGTATTTGCTGTGTTTTCTTAAAGGCTGAAACTTCCCGTTTGCTGCAGTATCCTTCCACTGTCAGATAGGAACCGGAATGGATGAGATGATGCAGGCTGATGCATCGAATCAGGCAGCATGCACCGATTACAAGACTCATAATGAGAAGGATCTTATCTTTTGTCTGTAGTCTAATGATGCATCCGAACAGTACACAAAAAAAGCCGATTGCCGCCTGGGCAACCGATATAATGAAGACTTTTATTTTCTTAATATTTACTGTATACCAAATCGCTAAAAAAGTCTCCTGAAGTGTGTTCAATTACAATACTATGATAAGAGGGGATATTTCAGAGTCTGTAAATAACTGGACCTGTTGGAAAATAATTATTTACTACAGGTCCAATTTTTCATTATCATACTTCAGTATAGAGAAATCTCTTTTCATAAAAGAACTTTATTCTGGGAAAAAATGGTTTAGCATATCATGGGTTTCTTTCGCAGTAAAACCCCAGAGAATGGTACTCAGCGCTTCTATAGCTGCGTGACGTTTCCGGTAATAGGTCCGGTAAGAGATATTGCTGATATGCGGTTCAAGCTTTTCAAGGATCTCATCTGTGTTCTTCAGTTCCTGTGGAGACAGGAATGCATAATAGAGAATCCAGTAATACTGTTCTCCGTGTTTATGATTGTTACGAAGAAGATCAACGGAAGACTCTAATAGCTTCAGCATCTTGTTACTCCGCTCAATACTTTTTGCCCTTTCTGCTATGTCAGTTCCGGATAATTCTACCCCTGCAGCATAAACGGAATCTAAAAAATCATCTACACTGGTTCCGTATTCCATACGGAATTGCGCTTCTAACTGCCGGACCACTACCTTCAGGCTGTATGTGGCATCCCGATATCTACGCAGAAACTTGTAAGTGTCGTGAAAGCGGGGATCTTCTTCAGGAGTCGCATAGTTGTGCTTTTTGTTTCCAGCCATTTTACACACCTCCTTTCACAGCAGTCATATCTGTCTCATCAGACAGACTGACCGCAGGTTTTTCTTCTGGCGTGACAGTCAGTTCAAACCGATATGCAGCCTTTCCGTAAGGACAGATAATATTTAGTGTATATTGATTTACTGTATCTATGCAGGCTGATAAAGGAGATAATATATACCTGGTTTTGGAGCATTCGCAACACGGAATCCCCTGTGTTTGCAGTAGTTCTGCGACTTTTTTGATGATAAATTTCATGTGAGAAACCGGAACGCAGGACTCATTTTCTGGAACGGTGATTTGTTCTTCTATAACTGTTTCTGAAACGCAGACTTCTTCTTCGATTTCAGGTACGTGGATTGGCAGTTGCATGTTCATAGCGATTTCCTCCTTGTCTATCATTACATCACTGATGTCAAACATCACAGACAGGTAGTAGTTAAGATAGATCATGCTGCCATGTTTGCCTTTGAAGCTGACAAGAGTGATGAAGTTTAACTCCTCAAATTTTTTCAAGATACGTGATATAGTGGTTTTTGAATGTCCCCAACGTTCTCCAAGTAACTGGAAACTGGTAAGGGGATTACCTGTGTTATTTCGGTAATATACAACAGGTGCAGAGAATGAGCCTTGCACGGTTGGATCATTGTATATAGCATGAATCCACATATCCAGTAATATATCCATCTCTGAGCATTTCCCCAGGCTGATAAGCTCATGGACTTTTGCAATAGGGAAAAAGAAAAATCCATCATCCTTTTTGCAGGGACAGTTGTATTCCAGAACGGTATTTTCATTTGCCCAATCAGTAATCTTAAATTTTACGATTTTCTTATTTCCAAGAAGAGAGTATGTTATACAATTTTGCTTCTCCAGAAAATCTAAAATAGAGATTGCCTGATGCTGGAACCGGCAGCGAAACCATGCCTGAAGATCGGAAAGAGTACAGATCCATTCGCCAGGACCTACCATGTAGGTGATGTGCTCCATTCGCCGATAAGATGAGCGGTAATTGGCATAGGAGCAAAGAACGATATAGTAAAAAAGAAAAGAGCCTCCGTTTGTTCGGATGCTCTTGTCAGCAACAAGTGATCGTATAAAATCTCTGTAGATTCTGCATCGTGGGAAATCCACGAGTTGTTTTAATTCTAATTGGTAGTCCATAAAATAACCTCACATTCTAAAACGGTATTGAAGTACCTCTGGATACGATTCTTTGATAGTGAATCAGGTGTACCTCATTGCATTTTTGATATCTTTTCATACTATTTCAAACTATCCAATATTGCCTGAAAATGGCTTAAAATCGTTAATTTTGCTTTATATTGCTTACCGTCAAACTGGAGTTTGAATAACCTTTTGTGAAAATCGAGCCTTTATTTACACATCTTCCAAACAAAAAGTGTTAAGTTTTGGCAACGATTTGGCAACAGAATCTAACGCAAATGTGTTAAGTGAAATATGATATTAATTGCATTTAAAGAAGACCTTACTGAAGTTCTTTTCCAAACTGGAAAGGAATTTTGGTAAGGTCTTTTTCTTTATCTGTCTCTTACTTGTATGGTCTGTTGCCACTAGAAAATGGAATTAAAGCAGACATTAAGAAACTTATTGCTGGTGAAACAGGAAAACTTAGGACGGTGCTTGGTTTCACGGATTTTCTGAACAGTAATCCGTGTTTCTTCGTCCACAATTGCTTCCTGTGTGTTTTCAAAAATAATCCAGTCCTCCGGTGAATTGTGCACAGAATTCTTATCCTTATAGGATAGTTTCTTGGTGCGGAAATTCACGGTATGCCCCATATATTCAGGTTTTCTTACAAGGTCATTCTACCACGAATAAGAAAATAGCTGAACAGAACCATTGCTACAAGATGATGCTGCTTACCGGTTCGAAGGAGGAAAGTACATTGAATTTCTATCGAAATGCGGGTTATAACAGTTCGGATAAAACTGCGTTTATTCAGTGGATAAATTAGTAGTAGCAAAAATCCCATAAGATATTATAAGGATAATATCTTATGGGATTTTTAATACAGCAATCACTGCAAAACCTCTGCCTGCATCACCACTTCTTGAAGCTTCAACCGCAGCATTCATAGCAATAAGATTTTAAAAATAATGTCTCTGAAAAGTTACCTTTGTTGTGAATAGTATTGTATAATTTGTAATTTGTCTTTATTTTTTTTATGAGAAATGCTATAATATTCAGAGTGGGATGTCTCATTTTTATAATATAATTTGTATACTTAAAAATGCGATGGACAACCTATTTTATGTAACTGTTTGGTGATTTGTAAGTATAATTTCAGGAGGTTTAGAATGGAACGTTTAAAGGATAAGGTTATCATTGTAACAGGCTCAACAAGTGGAATTGGAATTGGGATTGCGAAGCTTTGTGCTAAGGAAGCAGCTACAGTTGTCATTACGGGTCGTAATGTAGAGCGTGGACAGAAGGTGGTCGATGAAATTACAGCAGAGGGCGGCAAAGCATGGTTCCACGCATTTGATTTGACGAATACAGATTCTATGCACAGCTTGATTACTGATGTTGCAGAGAAGTTTGGCCGCATCGATGTGTTAATTAATAATGCTGCAGGAATGGGTATGAAGGATGGTCGTGTGGACGAGCTTAGCTTAGAAGAGTTTAACGCCGTGGTAGCAACCGATTTAGGTGGAACCTTCAACATGATTAAGGAGGCTTTGCCAATCCTCATGAAGAATGAGAAAGGTGGCAATATTATCAATATTGGTTCTATGGCGAGTGTTGCTGGAGATCTGGGAACAATTGCTTATGCCTGTGCCAAAGCGGGAGTTGATAAGCTGACGGAATATGTGGCTTGTATGTATGGTCCAAGTGGAATCCGTTGTAATTGTGTTCGGCCGGGACTGATTGTCACACCACAGAATGAGGCTCGTATTCCGGATGCATTAAAGGATATTTTCCTTTCTAACATTCTTGGCAAGCGCTATGGTAATCCGGAGGATATCGGTCATCTTTGTGTTTACCTTGCAAGCGATGAGGCAGAGTATATGAATGGACAGGTACTTACCTGTGATGGTGGTCTTAATTCACATACACCTACCGTTGCACAGTTTAGACAGATGGCAAGTCGCACTTGGTAAAACATAGTATATAGAAAGTAAACGATTCAGATACCAAAATAGGATTCACACTAAAGCCTGTTTGAATACAAGCTGGTTAAGAAGTTGAATCGTCTTAGCTCTGAACAGTTTAAAAATAAGAAAGTAGAAAGCAGGAGGTTTTTTATGGCTAACAAGTATGCAGGAACAAAGACAGAAAAGAATTTATGGGAAGCATTTGCAGGTGAATCACAGGCAAGAAATAAGTACACATATTTTGCTTCGGTTGCAAAAAAAGCAGGGTATGAGCAGATCGCTGCATTGTTCTTAAAGACAGCAGAGAATGAGAAGGAGCATGCCAAGCTTTGGTTTAAAGCACTCGGAGAGTTGGGTGATACGCCTGAGAATCTTTTGCATGCTGCACAAGGCGAGAATGCTGAGTGGACAGATATGTATGACAGAATGGCTAAAGAAGCAGATGAAGAAGGATTTCCGGAATTGGCAGCACAGTTTAGAGGTGTTGCAGCGATTGAGAAAATGCATGAGGAAAGATATCGTGCTCTCCTTCACAATGTGGAAGCAATGGAAGTGTTTAAAAAGAGTGGAGTTACGATGTGGGAGTGCAGAAACTGTGGTCATGTTGTAGTTGGACTGGAAGCTCCGGAGGTTTGCCCGGTTTGTAATCATCCACAGGCGTTCTTTGAAGTAAGACAAGAGAACTATTAATTCGTTATTGAATCAGATTAGACCAATTACCATTCTTAGAATGCCTGCATTCAAAAGAATGGTAATTCTATTATGGAGTAATAATTATGTTTGCAATAGTATTTTGCGAATGAAGGCTTTAGTAACATGATTTATAATTATGGGGAATAAGGAAAATGGATAGACCGGCAGTTTTAATTGTAGATGATATGGAAGTTAACCGCGATATTTTAAGCTTTTATTTCCGCAAAGAGTATACTGTTTTAGAGGCGGCGGATGGGGAAGAGGCAATTGATACCATCAAAAAATATACAGATAGGATTGCTCTCGTTTTAGTCAATTGGAAAAGTAAATTCCAGTTCCAGTAGGTCTTGACTGGAACTTGCCATTGCAAAAACAGTGGTGGAAGTAACTCTTCCAAACCTTTCTCCAACCGGTTGAATTCCGGTTGGTAATCAAATATAATATAGTTACTTTCCCTGAGATGCAGGATAAGGCAACGCTGAGGAGCGACCTGAGCGGCATCCAGGGTTACACAGGAGCAGCACTGAGCGTGTTGCTCTTTTTCTTTGCTCCTGTGGAAACACAAAGCGATAAACATCGGGGGTTAAGGGGCAGAGCCCCTTCTGTTATAATCAACCTTTCAGCTGATATCCGGATGGCATCCTACCAAAGGAGAAACTGCTATGGCAAAGAATGCACATCTGACATTTGATGAAAGACAGACGATAGAGGTATCACTTCGTGATAATCTCAAATTTAAGGAAATCGGGGAACTCCTGGGAAAGGATCCATCAACGATTTCCAAGGAAATCCGCAACCATTATAAGGTTGTGGAAAAAAGTACCTACAATCCCTGTGCTAACAGACGTACCTGCAAGCATTATGGTGACATCTGTAAGCCCTGCAAGAAACGCTGGGGGCAGGACTGCAAGAAGTGTGATCCTCCTTGTTATACCCACTGTCCTGATTTTGAGGAACAGGTTTGCCTGAAACTCAAGAAGCCGCCTTATGTTTGTAATGGCTATGATACCAGACAGGGTTGTAAGTTAAAACGCCATCTATACGAGGCTAAGTATGCTCAGAACGAATACGAAGCTGTTCGCAGCGAAAGTCGACAGGGGTTCGCTATCAGTTCTGAAGAATTAAAGAGAATTGATGGCATCATCTCGCCTCTGATCAAGCAGGGACAGTCCGTTCACCAGATCTGTGTCAATAACGTTGACCTGATCATGCTGGATGAGAAGACAATTTACAACTATATCGATGCTGGTCTTCTTTCTGTTTGCAACAGCGACCTTCCACGCAAAGTCCGTTACCGCATTCGAAAAAAGAAGAAACCTGTAAGGGTCGACAAGAAGTGCCACGTCGGTCGCACTTACGAGGATTTTCGGGCATATATCGCTTCTAATCCTGATGTTGCTGTGGTTGAAATGGACTCTGTTGAAGGAAGAAAGGGCGGAAAGGTCTTTCTGACCATCTTCTTTCAGAGTTGTAATCTTATGCTGGCATTTATACGTGATGCTAACACTGCACGCTCTGTAACAGATATATTCAATCAGCTCTATGTCCTTTTAGGGCACGAGAAATTCACTGAATTATTTCCAGTGATCATAACTGACCGTGGAAGTGAATTTACCGATCCTTTAGGTATTGAGTTTAATGGCGATGGCGAGAGAAGAACCCGTGTATTCTACTGTGATCCACAGCGCTCTAACCAGAAAGGTGGCTGTGAAGTATGTCATGAGATGATCCGCCGGGTCCTTCCGAAGAAGACATCATTTGACAACTTAACCCAGGACGATGTGTCTCTCCTGATGAGTCACATTAATTCCTACACAAGAAAAAAGCTGAACGACCAGTCTGCAAACCAGTTGTTCAGCTTCCTTTACGGTGGGGACACCTTAGCTAAGCTCGGCATTAAGGAAATCCCCGCTAATGAGATCAATCTCACACCATATCTGCTGAAAAAATAAGCTGATCGGACCGCCATCCGGATTCATAAACACTACCGTCAGGGGTGGAATTTAATCTTGCAAAAAAAGAAAGATAAATTCGACCTCCGCTTAAAGTGTGCCTTTTTTCAGCACAGAGTTTGATCTGGGATTATCTTACCACGCCCCAGCAACTGGTTCAATCTATTTGGTTTTGTAAGTTCCAGTTCGGAATTGTAAATTCTGCTAAATCTATGATTTCTTGAAATGCCAGAATTTAGTCTTGCAAAGGTTTTTAGGAACAGAGATTTACTTTTGCAAACTGGAAGTCAGTTTTCCAATTCAGCTTGCTCTCGTTTTTTTGGATTTTTATATGCCGGGGAAAAGTGGACTCGATGTTCTTTCGTTTATGCAAACGGACAATTATAATATACCAGTCATTATGGTTACCGGTGAACCGGATAATGAGCTTGAAAAGCAAGCTTTTGCTCTTGGCGCGGCAGATATTATTTATAAACCTTTTGCCCCTGATGTTGTTTATGGTTTCGCTTCTAAGTATATTCAATGATAGGAAACTGAAAGAATAATTTAGTTTTACAAATAGTATTAACGCCTTTTCACACATAAAAAGAACCTATTATTATTGATCAGCCTGAGGATGACTTGGACACAAAAAATATTACTGATTTTATTGTAAAAGGAATTAATGAAAAGAAACAAAGTCAGCAAATTATTGTGGTAACACATAATCCCAATATTGTTGTGAATACAAATTCAGAACAAGTGATTCATATGGAATTTGCAGGTGGAGAAATAAATGCATCTCATTCAGGTGCTTTACAAGATTTTGAGATAAGAGATGCTATATGTGATGTAATGGAAGGAGGAAGAGAGGCTTTGGAGAGCAGATATTATAGAATTACTAAAGCTCTTGAATAGGAAGAAAAAGTAACGCATATTCGCATATTTAAAATTTTTATTGATTTTTGCGACAGAACTGCATATAATATAAGTGAGCAAAGAAATTTGCTCGATTTAAGTGCGTTGCTACTTTGAGTGCAAACCTTTAATTTAAGTGCTTCACTACTTTGAATGTGAACCTTTAATTTAAGTGCTTCGCAGCTTAAAATGCGAATCGTTAATTTTCAGGGAGATAAGCATCTTATCTCCCTGTTTTGTTATACTATGGAGGATATAAATGGATTTTTACCGCATAAACGAGGAGTATAATAAATTTCTCCAAAGATACGAAAAGGAAAAAAGAGGAGTTACGAAAGTACCGAATATCCGGTATACAGACCGTAATAAGTTTGCATTTGGTGCTGTTATGCAAGTAAATGGGATGAATTATTATGTGTCTGTATCATCTTTTGATAAGAAGCAGGAGGCGAACATTTTGATTCGTGTTCCGGGAGATGAAAAAGAAGTGAAAGGCTCTTTGCGCTTTAATTATATGGTTCCGGTTCCGGATGAATGTATTGAAAAATTGGTGATCAAAGATGTTGAGGATGAGAAATATAGACTATTGTTAAATAAAGAATATCAGTTTTGTATGAACAATGCAGAGCGAATTCATAAGAAGGCTAATAAAATATATGAGATGGTTACAACAAACCGTAAGCAGATTTTAACCGACAATAGCTGTGCATTTCATATTTTAGAGGATGGGTGCCGGGAGTACATAGAGAAATATCTGAGGAGTGATTCGAAGTAATAATGATTGCAAAATGCTTGCAAAAAGTGCCAAAACGATAAAGAATGCATAGAATATTAAGAATAATAATACAAAATATAGCAATATATAATTTGATAGACATAATATATAGTTGCCAAAATCGAGTTTGAATAACAAAAGCAACTCAAAGAATGCCGTATTTATGCGGTTTCTGAGGCTTTTCAAAAACGATTTGATAACAAAATGATAACACTGTGATAATTTGCATTATTGATAAATAGTGCAAGTGGTTAACAGGTGTGGTTTCAGATAAGACAAACAAAGGTCTTGTCGAGCTAATGAAAAATTAGCTTGGCAAGACCTTTTTCTTTGCCTGAAAGTAAACCGGCTGAAACGATTCGAAGAGCATTATTTCTTCTTATTTTCAGATTGATCGATTTTTTTGCCCTCAGCAATGAGCATGTCGCTGAGTTCCTGAGGGATGACTTTTGCGAAATGAGTATGTGTTGTCTGACCAACAACTGGATAGTGATAGCGCCACTGGTCATATTCATCTTGGCTGATCTGTTTAGATTCCAGTGCTTCTGATTTATCCATCCAGTCCATCATCATGTCGTAGAACTGGCTGCTGTCAGGAAAATGCTTTAAATCGAGATAAAGACGAGGCTGTCCGTCCTCTGCTTTCTCTATTTTAAGACCATAGCGGTCTTCAAGGGTAAAAAGAGTATGCATAAGACCAACATAGGAATCAATATCCGGTACTTTCAGTGCTTCCGGATTTACATCAAATGTATCTGCAAGTGCCTTAATAAGATTGTCTTTTGGAACACGGGTTTCTTTTTCATATTGAGCCATACGGACATCGGCGGATTTTTCATCAAAGCCAATCTGTCCTCCTACATATTTTTGAGTCATTCCGCGTTTGGTGCGGAAGAAATGGATTCTTTCTCCTATTGCCATGGTAATTGCTCCTTTCGCTGTAAGAAAAATAAACCAGATTTCTCCGAAATCTGACCCCATTCGGAATCCGCCCTGTGGGCTACTTCCTCATGTGGTTTACGTGTCTAAACAATACAGGTAGAGATGCAAGCATCACACCTGTATTTGTTTGACACTGTTTATTTTAACATATTTGTTTAGTACGCTCAAGAACAAATTAAACAAAAAAGTTTAATTATTCACTTGACTTTAACAAAAATGTTAGTATTATAGATTTCACAAAGGCTTAAACAAATTAGTTTAAGATGAAAAACTGAATGATCGTCTGAGACATGATTATGACTCTGGAAAAGTATGCGATGATCGAAAGGGAGCGTATGGAGGGAGCGAAAACGGTGCAGTCCAAAACAGTCGATGCGGCTAACGAAACCAGAGGTTACCCACCAGGAAAGTGTCAAAGGGAAACGGCAAGTAACACAATAAATCAATCAACAAAAAGAAAGGTAAGAAAAATTATGAAAAAAATGTTTTTAAGAGTTTCAGATGTGGAAGAGATTTTAGGAGTATCAGAAAGTTACGCTTATAAGCTGATCAGAAAGCTTAACAAAGAAATGCAGGATCTGGGATTTCAGACCATACAGGGAAGAATTGATACAAAATTCTTCTATGAGCATTTTTATCAGACTCAGAATTATGAGAGGAGGGATGCATAATGCCGGTTTATAAGAATGAAAAGAATGGTACCTGGTATGCGATGGTGCGATACAAGGACTGGACGGGACAGAATAAACAGAAGTGCCAGAGAGGTTTTGCTACAAGGCGTGAAGCTTTAGAATGGGAGGCTCAGTTCAAGTTGCAAAAGACCGCTGATATTGATATGACACTGGAAGCTTTCTACGAATTATATGAGCAGGATGTCAGACCGAGGCTCAAGGAAAATACGCGGCTGACAAAGCAGGTTATTATTGAAAAGAAGATTCTTCCTTATTTAGGGAAACGGAAACTGTCAGAGATCACGGCAAAGGATGTGATTGACTGGCAGAATGAAATGATGAAACTGAAAAAGCCAAATGGGGAGCCATTATCACAATGTTACCTGAAAACAATTCATGCGGAACTGAGTGCTTTATTCAATCATGCGGCAAAATATTATCAGCTGAATATAAATCCTGCAAGAAATGCCGGATGTATGGGACAGGAGGAAAACAAGGAAATGTCATTCTGGACAAAGGAAGAGTACCTGAAATTTGCAGAAGCCATAATGGACCGTCCGATTTCCTATTATGCTTTTGAAATTCTTTACTGGTGCGGAATCCGTGAAGGAGAACTGCTTGCGCTTACTCCAGCAGACTTTGATTTTGATAAAGCAGTATTACGCATCAATAAATCATATCAGAGAATTCATGGTGAGGATGTGGTCACGACTCCTAAAACGAAGAAAAGCAATCGTATGATCAAGATGCCGAAATTCTTATGCGAGGAAATGAAGGATATGATGGAAATGGTCTGTGAGACGGATTCACTTGACAGGGATTTACAGGATAGCATCACAGAACTTAATATCATCTCGGAGCAGATGCAGATTGCCATTGCAGAGAACAGCCGTGTGGCATTAGACCAAGATGAGTATGAAAAACGCTATGCCGAACTTACGGCAAGGTATGAAAAGTCAAAAGCTAAGTATGATGACATCGCCGAGCAGATAGAAAGCAAGAAGGCGAAGAGAGAATTGTTCAAAGGGTTCATTCGCACTTTGGAGAAGCAGGACGGCTTAACCTGCGAGTTCGATGCCGGGATTTGGAGCAGCCTTGTGCAGGAAGTGGTTGTAAAAGCTAAGGATGATATAAGATTCATATTCAAGAACGGATTTGAAGTAAGAGTATAGAAATAGGATTTGATGGCACTCGGGCAGTGAAATACTGGGGTGGTTTATGTGGAAAAAATGTAGGCGATATGATATGATAAACGATAAGATGTCCCATGAAAAAAATTTTGATGGATTAATTTGATATTTTGTAAAAAGAGTAAAAACAAAATAGGAGTGAAATTTTGATGAATATTGAAAAAAATTTGAGAGGTGGAAAGTTTAATCGTCTTCTTGAAAAAACTATGGTTGATGTAAAAAATAAGACAAACCTAAACAGATTGGAACTGGAAGTTGTTTATTTGCTATCTCATTATGATGATATAACAACATTGACGGATATATGTCGGTACACGCAGATGAATAAAGGTCATATGTCTACTACTTTAGAGAATCTTGTTAAACAAGGATACATTGTATGCAAAAGAGATGATAAAGATCGTAGATATGTGAAATATGAGCTGACTGATGCGTCGGAACATCTTTGTCAGGAAATGGAGATTCTCTGGGCAGAGTTAACCGCCAAGGTGGTGGAAGGAATTGATGAAAGTTCTTTGGCGGTATTTAACCGGGTGTCTGAGCAGATTAGTCATAATATAGACAGATTGTTGGAGAATGACTAGGAATTGTTACACCGAGTAATCGGTGTGCAATTTTTTTATTTCTTTTGAAAAAATGGGTTGACATAGGTTTTTTATGTGCTATAATCCTTTTTAAACAAACAGTTTGGAAACAAACTGTTTATATATGCTTCATATGAAGCATATATTTTTTACAAAATAAGTAGCACTCAATACAAGAGAGTGCTAACAATAAAGAAAAGAGGTAATGATTATGCAGTTAAAACCATTAGGAGAGCGTGTTGTTTTAAAACAGCAGGAAGCAGAAGAAAAAACCCAGTCCGGAATTATATTACCGGATAGTGCAAAAGAAAAGCCACAGACAGCTGTTGTCATTGCAGTAGGACCTGGAAGTGAAAAGAATGGAAAGAAAACAGAAATGCAGGTAAAAGAAGGCGACCGTGTGATTTATTCTCAGTATTCCGGTACAGATGTTAAGTTGGAGGATGAGGAATATATCATCGTAAATCAGTCCGATATTATTGCAATTGTGGAGTAGTAAAATAAAAATACAGTTATTTTATATGTAGAAAGAAGGAATTAACATGGCAAAGGAAATTTTGTTTGATATCGATGCAAGAAAAAAGATGGAAGCAGGCGTTGATAAGCTGGCAGATACAGTAAAGGTGACAATCGGACCTAAGGGACGTAACGTTGTATTGGATAAATCTTACGGAACTCCTTTGATTACGAACGATGGTGTTACGATTGCAAAGGAGATTGAACTGGAAGATCCTTATGAGAATATGGGTGCACAACTTGTGAAAGAGGTCGCAACCAAAACGAATGACATTGCAGGAGACGGCACGACAACGGCAACTGTTTTGGCACAGGCTCTAGTAGGCGAGGGTATGAAAAATATAGCAGCAGGTGCAAATCCAATTATTTTGCGAAAAGGAATGAAGAAAGCAGCAGATACAACTATTGAAGCACTGGTTAAAATGAGCAAGCCTGTAACCGGAAAAGATCACATTGCAAAGGTTGCTGCAATATCTGCAGGTAATGATGAAGTCGGAACAATGATTGCCGATGCAATGGAAAAGGTTGGAGAGAATGGCGTCATCACAATAGAAGAATCAAAGACGATGCAGACAGAGATAGAGGTTGTAGAGGGAATGCAGTTTGACAACGGTTATTTATCTGCTTACATGTGTGATGATAAAGAAAAGATGATAGCTAATATGAATCATCCATACATTTTGATTACGGACAAAAAGATATCTAATATAAAGGATATTCTTCCTATATTGGAGCAGGTAATGCAGCAGGGAAGAGAAATGCTGATTATTGCAGATGACATAGAGGGTGAAGCACTTACAACACTAATCGTAAACAGGTTGAGAGGCACACTCAAGGTCGTAGCTGTAAAGGCACCGGGGTATGGTGATGGTCGTAAGGAGATGTTAAAGGATATTGCAATTCTGACAGGTGGACAGGCAGTACTCGATGACCTTGGCATGCAATTAAAGGATATCACAGTTGATATGCTTGGACAGACTAAATCAGTTAAAGTAACAAAGGAACATACAACCATCGTGGATGGCGAGGGCAAGAAACAGGACATTGAAGAAAGAATCGCAATGATTAAGAGACAGGCTGCAGATGCTTCTGAGTACGACAGGGATAAGCTGGTAGACCGGGTGGCTAAGCTCGGCGGTGGTGTTGCAGTTATTAAGATTGGAGCCGCAACTGAAACAGAGATGAAGGAAGCTAAGTATCGTATAGAGGATGCATTAAATGCCACTAGGGCTGCTGTGTCAGAGGGCATCATCAGTGGCGGCGGATCTGCTTATGTTCACGCACAAAAGGCAGTACATGACATGATATCAAGCATGGAGGGTGATGAGAGAACAGGAGCAGAGATTGTAGCCAAGGCATTGGAGGCTCCGCTTCGTGCCATTGCTGAAAATGCAGGCCTAGAGGGTGCTGTCATCATCAATAAGGTAAAGGAGTCAGATGAGGGCATAGGCTTTGATGCAATTTCTGAACAGTACGTCAATATGGTCGATGCAGGAATTATTGATCCTGTCAAGGTTACAAGAAGTGCACTTTCCAATGCGATTAGTGTGTCATCAACCTTATTAACAACGGAAGCTGCTGTGGCAAATATTAAGGAAACAGCACCTGCAATGCCGGCACAACCGGAAATGGGCTATTAAAATAATCCATTCTCTTTTACGAAGGGAAGTGACAGTCTGTTGCTTCCCTTATTTTAAATAAAGGAGGAGTAATATGGCAGAAACTATAGGAAATACAGATATTATAAAGCTGTCCAACGAATTGATATACCAAAGGCACTTGTTTAACCGGGAGCATAGAAAAGATGTCTTTATGAAAATGAGTATCCCGGAATACATTGCATTACAATATATTGCAATGGAGGAGACATCCGACATTTATTCAGGACGAGTCTATTTGAAGGATTTAGCGGACAAGCTTCAGATGACGATGCGACAGATTTCTAAAATGGTAGAAAAGCTACGAGACGTAGGATATGTATTATGGTCTCATGACGGTAACGGCAGTGAGGGCACCTATGTTACAATTACTGAAAGCGGACGAAGCCTGTTAAGGGCGCAGGAAGAAACACTTAAGAAGTATTACGGGAAGGTGTTCGAAAAGTTTGGAAAGGATAATTTGATTCAGTTACTACAGCTTATGAAGCAGTTGGAAACTATTATGAGCAGTGAGGTGGAGAATCTGGAGGTGAATAGAGATGACAACGGAGCAGATGAATGATTATTTTGAAGAATTGGAAGCAGTTTGTCTGAAAAATGATAACATTGCTCCGCGGTTATTTGAAGAATATGGCGTAAACAAAGGGCTTAGAGATGAAAATGGGAAAGGTGTCCTTACAGGACTTACCAACATATCAAAAATAGTGTCTTCAAAAATTGTTGATAATCAGAAGATTCCCTGCGATGGGGAATTGTGGTACCGGGGCTATCGAGTGGAAGATTTGATTCATTGTTTAGGACAAAATGAGTTTGGATTTGAAAAAATAGCATATCTTCTTTTGATGGGAAAACTGCCTGATGAAAGAGAGAAGGAAGACTTCGATAGAATTATTGGAGAGTGTAGGACATTGCCAACCAATTTTACAAGGGATGTCATTATGAAAGCACCTTCGGAGGATGTCATGAATTCCATGACCCGAAGTATTCTTACCCTGGCATCTTATGATAAAAAGGTAAAAGAACCAAGTGTCAGCAATTCGCTGCGTCAGTGCATCCAGCTCATCAGTGAGTTCCCATTGTTGGCAGTATATGGATATAATGCTTACAATCATTATGAAAAAAATGAGAGTATGTATATTCATCATCCCGATAAACAGCTTTCCACCGCGGAAAATCTATTGATGCTTCTGCGACCAGACAGGAAATATACCCTTACAGAGGCAAAGGTTTTAGATACGGCACTCATTTTGCATATGGAACATGGAGGAGGTAATAATTCTACATTTACCACAAGAGTCGTTACGTCATCCGGGTCTGACACTTATTCTACGATGGCAGCAGCAATGTGTTCGCTAAAAGGACCAAAACATGGAGGCGCCAACATTAAGGTAATGGAAATGATGGATGATATTAGGGCGCATATAAAGGATTATTCAGATAAGGATGAGATAGAAGCATACTTAAGAAGGATTGTTGATAAAGATGCATTTGACCAAAAGGGCTTAATCTATGGAATGGGACATGCAGTATATTCTATTTCTGATCCGAGGGAGAGAGTATTTAAAGATTATGTAAAACAACTGGCAGAGGAAAAGAAAAGGCAAAAAGATCTTGAATTGTATGAAAACATAGAGATGCTTGCTCCAAAGATCATAGCAGATAAAAGACATATCTATAAAGGTGTCAGTCCCAATGTAGATTTTTACAGTGGATTTGTCTACGATATGCTGGGTATACCGGTAGAACTTTATACAGCCATGTTTGCAGTAGCTAGAATCGTAGGTTGGAGTGCACACAGAATAGAAGAGATGATTTGCACGGATAAAATCATCAGACCAGCATATATGAGTGTTATGGAAGAAAAAAGACTCAGTTAGAGAGCTTTCTAACCAAGATTTCAGATGGTGTAATAATAAAATAATGCGTCAGCATATACATAAAATTAAAGAGCAGGAGACTTCATAGGGGTGTTCATTTGAACACCCTTTTTGCTGTCTAAAGGGTTCATCGTTGAATTGTATCATTATCTTTGTCCCCAACGAAATGATATGGACATCCAACAAAAGAAATCCTAAAATAATAGGTGCTACATTAAGGAATGTTAATGAGTATTGGGAAATAGAATAATACATTTGGATTACAATGTAAACCTAAATATTGACAAATGATGGTTTTCTTCATATAATAGGTATTAAGAAATGAGTATATACTATAGGCAAATGTGTTATATGGGAGGTGTTCAAATGGCTACAGTACCTACTCAGGTAAGAATTGATGAAAATTTAAAAAAGCAGGCTACAGAGCTCTTTTCGCAGTTAGGAATGGATATGTCCAGCGCAATGAATATATTCCTCAGACAGTGTGTTATGAGAGGTGGTCTTCCATTTGATGTAGTAGTTCCACAATATAAGCCAGAGGTTATTGAGGCTATGGAAGAAGCGAAAAGAATTAGCAAGGATCCTAAAACAAAGAGATACAGTAGCTTTTCTGATGCCATGGAGGACCTTGATGGATGCAGTATGAATTGATACTTACTGGAAAATTTAAGAAAAGCTTGAAATTAGCTAGGAAGAGAGGCCTTGATATATCTCTTTTAGAGGATATCGTCACTATGCTTCAGAATAATATTCCTTTAGAAGAAAAGTATAGAGACCATGAATTAAAAGGAAAATACCAAGGATTTAGAGAGTGCCACATTCAACCGGATTGGCTACTAATATATTTAAAAGAAGATGGTATTCTGACATTGACCTTGGTCGATACAGGAACACATGCAGATCTATTTAACATGTGATAACATAATACTGATAACAATTTGATAACATTAGCTCATACAGCACATGTGATTGGTGCAGATGAAACCAAATGGAGTCAAATCATAACAGAACGCCTTAACAAAAATGTTTAAGACAAGGATTAAGTTAGGGAGTTTGAGTAGCTTGAAAAATCGCGGAAAAGCCCATAAATAAAGGCTTTGCGGG
>OLPT01000396.1_pt1 | contig 33720 bp, 29 predicted proteins | sample 1673051 | NCBI WGS metagenome assembly OLPT01 (sample SAMEA3136750, study PRJEB25190) | human gut metagenome | biome: human gut; feature: human-associated habitat; material: faeces | place: Austria | collected 2013
GATCTGCTTCTGGCTTACGGAAACGGAGACGGAGGCGGCGGAGTCAACCGTGACATGCTGGAGATGGGCCGTCATCTGAAAGCAATGCCGGGTCTTCCCCGCGTAACCCCGGGAACCGCTTACGATTACTTTGAGAATCTCCAGAAGACCGTTGCAGCAACCGACCGCCATGTGCCCACCTGGGACGGCGAACTTTATCTGGAGTACCACAGAGGCACCTACACCTCCCAGGCCCGCAATAAGAAAAATAACCGGAAAACCGAGCTGAAGCTGCGGGAGGCTGAGTGGCTGGCCAGCGAGGCTGCTGTAAAGACCGGCGATTTCTCTTCCTATCCGGCAAAAGACTTCCACGAGGCCTGGAAAATTGCCCTCAGAAACCAGTTCCACGACATCATCCCCGGTTCCTCCATCCATGAAGTATACGAGGATTCCACCGAGGAGTACCGGAAAGCCAACGAGATTCTGGACGCCATCGAGAAAAATGCCCTGAAGGTTCTGACCAGAGACGCAGCTTCTACCGTGACCGTTGTGAACAACAGCAGCTTTGCAGGTGAAGGCATCGTGACGGTAAAAGGCTTCGAGGACAAAGAGGGAAGCTGGCTCTCCGCTGACGGCAAAGAGCTCCCCGCGGTCCGGACGGAAAACGGCTGGCTTGTGAAGGTTTCCGGCGTGGAGCCCACTGGCTTTACGACTCTGACTTTCAAAGAGGGAACCGGCGCCGAGAGCTTTTCCAAAGCGGACTGGATCGGAGAGATCGACACACCGTTCTATCACATCACCTGGGATGAGAGCGGCCGCATGACCTCTATTTTTGACAAGGAAAACGACCGTGAGATCTTAAAGGCAGGCGAGACCGGAAACCGTCTCGTGGTTTACGAAGACCGCCCGATGAACTTCGATGCCTGGGATATTGATATTTATTATCAGGAAAAAGGTTACGAGGTGGAGGATCTCAAGGAAGTTTCCGTGGAAAAATCTTCCCTGATGACAACGGTGAAAATGACCTGGAATTACGAGGATTCCGTGATTTCTCAGGAGATCCGCCTCTACAATGACGACCGCCGGATCGATTTTGTGACCCATGCGGACTGGCATGAGCATCAGCAGCTCTTACGGGTGCTCTTCCCGCTTGATATCCGCACCAGCGAGGCTACTTTTGATATTCAGTACGGAAATGTGAAACGGCCGACCTACGAGAACACCAGCTGGGATATGGCAAAATTTGAGACCGTTGCCCATCAGTGGGCCGATTATTCCGAGACCGGCTATGGCGTCAGCCTGATGAACGACTGCAAATACGGCTACAGCGCCAGAGGTCACATCCTTGGCATGTCACTGATTAAATGCGGAATCTATCCGGATTACGCGGCAGATCAGGGAAGCCATGACTTTACCTATGCCCTTTACCCCCACAGCGGCAGCTGGCAGGAGTCCGGCGTACAAAAAAGTGCATGGAGCCTTAACAATCCGCTCTGGGCCGTGGCAGGAACCCTTGATGTCGAGAGCGCATTTTGCAAGGCCGACACCGATCATGTGGCCATCGACTGTGTGAAGAAGGCGGAGGATTCCGATGATCTCATCGTCCGCTTCCACGAGTATGAGGGCATGCGCGGACCGGTAACGCTGAAATTTGGCTTCCCGGTGGCATCCTGGCAGGAGACTAATCTGTGTGAAAATCCGGAGGGTGAAGAGCAGACCGGAGAGCTCAAAGTGACCGTGCGTCCTTACGAGATCCGTACCTTCCGTGTAACACCGAAAAAATAAACAGCTATCTTTACGCCGGTTTATCTTCGGATGGCCGGCGTTTTTTCATGTATAAAAAGTCGGGCCGATCGTGCAAAGAGAAACCGGTCGGCTGTTGTATAATGAAGACAACAAATATTGAATAAAGGAGGAGCACATGGGAACACAAGACAGAATTAAGGCACTGAAAGGCCAGCTCATCGTTTCCTGTCAGGCGCTGCCGCAGGAGCCTCTTCATTCATCCTTTATCATGGGGAGAATGGCGAGAGCGGCAAAAGAGGGCGGAGCCGCCGGAATCCGGGCCAACACGAAAGAGGACATCAAGGAAATTCAGGAAGTGACCGGCCTTCCGATCATCGGCATCGTGAAACGCGACTATCCGGACAGCGCGGTTTACATCACGCCGACGATGAAGGAGATCGAGGAGCTGATGGAGGTGAAGCCGGAGATCGTTGCCATCGATGCCACCGGAGCCCTGCGCCCTGGAAATATGACGCTGGCGGACTTTTTCCATCAGATTAAGGAAAAATATCCGGAGCAGAAGCTGATGGCGGACTGCTCGACCATCGAGGAAGCACTTTTTGCCGACGAGCTGGGCTTTGATTTCATTGGAACGACGATGGTGGGCTATACTCCCCAGAGCAAAGGCCTTAAGATCGAAGAAAATGATTTCGAGATTTTACGGACGATCCTGAAAAAAGTGAAACATCCGGTGATCGCAGAAGGAAATGTGAACTCCCCGGAAAAAGCAAAACGAGTCATTGAACTTGGTTCTTATGCAGTTGTGGTGGGAAGCAGCATTACCCGCCCGCAGCTGATTACAAAAGGCTATGCAGAGGCCGTAAATTCTGTGGAAAAGGAGACGACAGTATGAGAGATCTGGAGAAATACAGAGGTGTAATTCCGGCATTTTATGCCTGCTATGACGAGGACGGAGAGATCAGCGCAGAGAGAACGGAAGCTCTGGCGCTTCATTTTCTGAAAAAAGGGGTAAAAGGCCTCTATGTCAACGGTTCTTCCGGCGAGTGCATCTACCAGAGCGTGGAGGACCGGAAAAAAGTTCTGGAGCATGTGATGAAGGCTGTCGGCGGCAAGCTGACCATCATTGCCCATGTGGCCTGCAACAACACGAAGGACAGCGTGGAGCTGGCAGCCCATGCAGAAAAACTGGGCGTGGATGCTATTGCAGCCATTCCGCCGATCTATTTCCATCTGCCGGATCATGCGATTGCCGATTACTGGAATGACATCAGTGCGGCAGCTCCCCATACGGATTTCGTGATTTACAACATTCCGCAGCTGGCCGGTGTGGCTTTAAGTCCCTCCCTTTTCAAAAAAATGCGAGAAAATCCAAATGTCATCGGTGTGAAAAATTCCTCCATGCCGGTGCAGGATATCCAGATTTTCAAGGCTCTTGGCGGCGAGGACAGCATTGTCTTTAACGGACCGGATGAGCAGTTTGTGGGTGGACGGCTTATGGGAGCCGACGGCGGTATCGGCGGAACCTACGGCGTGATGCCGGAGCTTTTCCTGAAAATGGACGAGTACATCCGCGCCGGTGAAGCTGAGAAAGCCACCCCGATCCAGTATGCGGTGGATGAGATCATTTCTGCTCTCTGTGCCGGTTACGGAAGCATGTATGCGATCATCAAAGAGGTTCTGAAAAAACGTGAGGGCATCGATATCGGCGGCGTACGGAAACCCCAGGCAGGCGTGATTCCGGAGGATCAGGCGGTCATCGACCATGCAGCAGAGCTCATCGACAAGGCCATGGAAAACTTTATCCGATGAGCAGCGCGAAAACATACATCTGCCTGGATATTGGCGGAACCTATATCAAACACGGCCTTCTCACAGAAACCGGAGAGATCCTGATTAAAGGGAAAATTCCCACCCGGGCAAAAGAAGGCGGGCAGGCGGTTTTTGAGCAGGCAGTGGAGTTGGTGGAAGGGTATCTGGAGAAAAAGAAGACTTCTGCTATAAGCGAAAAGGAAACAGACTTTTTGAGAGTAGACAGAGAAGAACCCTTTCCTGTCAGCCTTGACGAAAGACCAGACACTGAAAAACACTCGGAATCAGATTTTATTCGGCAGACACAGGTGGAAACGGACCTTTCAGAAGCGGATGAGATAGCAGTTGAGATGCAGGATCATACAGGCAAAATTTCAGGTATTGCCATCTCTACAGCAGGCATGGTGGACCCGGCGACCGGGACGATTCTGCACGCCTCCGACGCAATTCCCGGCTATGCGGGCATCAGCTACAAGACTTATATGGAAGAGCACTTTCACCTTCCCTGCGCCGTGGAAAATGACGTAAACTGTGCCGGTCTGGCGGAAAGCATCTCCGGCGCAGGAAAAGGAAGTAGGATCAACCTATGTCTCACCGTGGGAACCGGCATCGGCGGCTGCCTCGTGGTGGATGGAAAGGTCTTCCACGGGGCGTCAAACAGCGCCTGCGAGGTGGGCTATATGCATCTGGCCCCCGGCGCTTTCCAGGATGAGGCGGCTACAAGTGCATTGGTTCGCCGCGTGACTGAGCGGAAAAAGGCAGAGGTGTGGGATGGTTTCCGCATCTTTGAGGCGGCGAAGGCCGGCGATCCCATCTGCCAGGAGGAATTGGAGCGACTGGCAGACCTTCTCGGCATGGGAATTGCCAACATCTGTTTTGTGATCAACCCGGAGCGAATCATCCTCGGCGGCGGAATCATGGAGCAGGAAGCTTACATGAAGCCCCGGATCGAGGCTGCCCTGGAAAAATATCTGGTTCCTCAGATCTGGAAACACACCACCGTCTGCATGGCCGCCTACCAGAATAACGCAGGTATGCTGGGAGCGCTGTATCATCTGCAGGCAGAGCTATCCGTAGGCATCAGTTGGGGGCAAAAGACCTTTTGACCCCAACATCAAATTTATGTAACTATTCAGGGCTCATTTTGATGTGACTGCTTGTAAAATAAATTCTCAGTCAAAAGTGTTCATTCATGCAAGCATGATTTGCGTTTTGGCTTGAAAGCTGCCTGGTTCTGGATAGTTACAAATTAGTTATGGAAAGGCAGGTAAAGTATGAGATCAGCAAACTTAGGAAAGATTTCCGCGGATATCCGCCCGGATCTTTCCAAAAATAATCCGCGAAACAGCGAGGGAGCCTTTTTTACTCTGAAAAACAGTGATATCCTGTTTGCGTACAGTAAATTCAAAGGAAAAAGCAATGCGGATTACGCCAGCGCAGATATCTGTCTTCTCCGTTCCACTGATGACGGCCGTACTTTCGGCGAAGAGAAGACGATTATGACCTGCGAGAGCGAAAAGGCCGTCAACATCATGTCACTTTCCTTCCTGGAGATGGCAAACGGAGATATCGGTCTTTTTTATCTGGTACGCCAGACTTATACCCATATGCGGATGTACCTCAGAAGATCCGCCGATGGCGGAAATACCTGGAGCGACCGGGTGCTCTGCATGCCTGAGGATGGCTACTATGTGGTGAACAATGACCGGGTTCGCCACTTAGCTTCCGGCAGAATCCTGATTCCGGCGGCGCGCCATGCCGTAGCCGAAGGCTATGTAGATGCCCGTTCTGAGTCTCTGTTCTTCTATTCCGACGATGACGGGGCAAGCTGGAAAATGGCAGCAGGCAAATGTAACCTTCCGGGAATTTCCTGCTGTGATTCCGGTCTTCAGGAGCCCGGCATTTTGGAGATCGCGCCCAACATTCTCTGGGGCTGGGCCAGAACCGACCTTGGCCGCCAGTATGAGATGTTTTCCCACGACGGAGGCGACACCTGGACAGCCAGCCAGCCGTCCCGTTTCACCTCTCCCTTAAGCCCCCTCTGCATGAAACGGGGCTGGGACGAAAACATCTACGCAATTTGGAATCCGATTCCTGTTTATAATGGAAGAGAAGTGGACAAAGAATTTTTCACAGGCGGAAGAACACCGCTTGTCATTGCAGTGAGCAAAGACAACGGCCAGACCTTTACTGACCCCGTGGCCTTTGAAGAAGAGCCGGACCGCGGTTACTGTTACTGCGCCCTGCACTTTACCAAAGAAGCCCTGCTTCTGGCCTACTGCGCCGGAGGCAAAGAAGACGGCAACTGCCTCGGCCGGACCGTCATTCGCCGAATCGAAAAAAAGGAACTGGAAGAATTGTTTGCGTGAATTGAAAATACGCTGAAAAAAAGGAGGGCCGGGTGTCGTTTGACATCCGGCTTGAGTTATGAAAAAGAGAATCTATATGAAAAAGCTGTTTGGCTTTGTTTGATTATATAGTACACAAGGAATGTGTCCATTCTGTGTAGAAAGTTTGAGAAAAGTGTAAAGAGTTTCTTAGATTCTTCGGAAAGTGTGGTATACTTTCTTAAAAATCAGGGCTTTGGGAAAGCGCGGGGAAACCCTTTGCAAAGGAGAGCGGCTCGGAGTCGCGAGCCCCCTCAAGTATGTTTCCCTACACTTTTCCAAAGCGTAAATCATAAAAATCTATAAGAAGGAGCTTCTTATCATGATACTTACAGTCACCCTCAACCCCTGCATCGACCGCACCCTCACGGTCTCCAACTTCCGCGAGGGCGGCACCACCCCCGTGTCAGCCACCCGCACTGAAATCGGCGGCAAAGGCCTGAACGTCAGCCGCGCCCTGAAAAATCTCGGCGCCCCCACCCTCTGCCTCGGTTTCTCCCACGAAAAAGGCGGTTCCGACATCAAAACCACCCTGGATGAGGTTTCCATTTCCTACGACCTGGAAGAAATCCCCGGCGAACTACGCATGAACATCAAAATCTTCGACGAATCCAACCGCACGATGAGCGAACTCAACGACAAAGGCTGCCCGGTGAGCGAGGACGCGGTAAATCGCATGATCGACCGCATCGTCTCTCATTTCAAAGATGCAGAGCTTCTCGTCCTGGCAGGAAGCGTGCCCCCGGGCGTTCCAGCAGACATCTACAAAATCCTCCTGGAAAAAGCTAAAGACTACGATCTTCCCGTAATTCTGGATGCTTCCGGAGCCCTTCTCCTCAACGGCATTGAGGGCAAACCCTGGCTCATCAAGCCGAATATTGACGAGCTTTCCGCGACCCTCGGCCGGGAATTTCATTCAAGAGAAGAGATCATTCAGGCCGCCCGGGAAATCGTCGCTCGTGGAATCCCCTACGTCTGCGTTTCCCTCGGTCCGGATGGAGCCCTTCTGATTGGAGAAAAAGAAGCTCTCTACTCCCCGGCGCCGGACGTGAAAGTCCGCGGTCTTCAGGGAGCAGGCGATTCACTGGTGGCCGGTTTCTGCCTGGCTTTCCACGAACACCACCTGAAAGGAGAAAAACGCTTCGAAACCCCAGCTGTGCAGAAAGCCGGCGATCCCTCTTTCATGCGTTTCCTCCTCCGCTCCGCCCAGGCCGCCGCCGCCGGTTCCCTCACGAAACCCGGCACCGCCGTCTGCGAGCGCACAGATTTTGACAAATACCTCCCCACAATCCAGGTGGAAAAAGCCGGCGAATTTTTCGACGTCCGCCGGGAAGACGGAAGCCTCACCGGTGAAGTAAAGCTTCGGAGTCTCGTCCACCGGGACGGCGACTGGCACGGAACCGTTCATATGTGGGTGGCGGACCGCACGCCGGAGGGAAAATGCCGCCTCCTGATCCAGAAACGCAGCCAGGACAAAGACAATTTCCCCGGCTACTGCGACATTTCCTCCGCAGGTCATCTCGATGCAGGCGATGATTACGACTCTGCGGCCTATCGGGAACTCTACGAAGAACTCGGTATCCGGGCAGAAAAAGGAGATCTTCGCTTCTGCTTTTTCATTACCCGAAGCGTGGAAACAGAATTCCACGGCCAGAAAGTTATTGACAGGGAGCGTGCAGCGGTTTATCTTTATGAAAAAACGGTGGACCTCACGAAACTTCATCTCCAGAAAGAAGAAGTGGATGAAGTTTTCTGGATCGACCTGGAAGAGCTGGAGAAAATCCTTCAGGATCCCACCGCAAAATACTGTGTTTACAAAGAGGAAATACAGGGAATTAAAAAGTATCTGTAGAAAGGGAACAAAGCATGGAATTTGAGACAAAAGTGCAGTTCTTGACTCAGCCGGAGCATAACCGCCGAACCATCGTGATCAGTGATATTCACGGGCACCGCGCCTGGCTGGAAAAACTTTTGAAAAAAGTAGATTTCAGCGAAAAAGACATTTTAATCATTGTCGGAGATATGATCGAAAAAGGCCCGGAAAGCCTGAATACCATCCGCTACATCATGGAACTTTGCGAGAAATATACGGTCTACCCCATGATGGGAAACGTGGACCTCTGGAGAATCCAGATGCTGCTCACAGAGGATGGAAGCCTGGATCAGGAGCTTTATGAGACGAACGAACGGATGCGTCAGTACTGGAAAGCCACCTTTTTTCAGGATTTCTGCCGGGAGGCAGGCGTGTCGGTGAAAACGCCGGAGGAGATTCCGGCGGCAAGAGAAGCGGTGGTTGCCAAGTTTCAGAAGGAGCTCACCTTTATGAAAGAACTTCCCACGATTCTGGTGACACCAGCGTTTACCTTTGTACATGGCGGTCTCGTTCACGAAAAACTGGAGGATAATTTTCACCTTCCGCCCTTTCAGCTTTTGAAAAATGACAATTTTATCAATCAGGGAAAACATTTTGACAAATATGTAGTCGTCGGCCACTGGCCCGTGTGCCTTTACCGGTCGGATATCGAGTCCTCTGCGCCCTATATCAGCGAGGAACAGAAGATTATTGCCATCGACGGAGGCTGCGGGATCAAGCGGGACGACCAGCTCAACGCCCTGATCATTCCGGATCTCTATTCAGAAAAAACGACCTGGGAGAGCGTGGATGATTTCCCGGAGGCAGTTGTCCTGGAAGATCAGGAAGCAGGAGCTTCCTCGATTAACATCCGCTATTATGAAAGTGAGCTTAAAATTCTGGAACCCGGCCCGGTCTTTTCCCTGGCAGAGCATATAAAAACAGGATATCAGCTCAAAATCTATAATGGTTTCCTGGAAGAACCGCCGGTAAAAGGAGCGCCGAACACCTGCTGGGAGTACACGGATTACCAGATCCCACTGAAAAAAGGCGACCGGGTGTCGATCCTGCAGAAAACGCCGGAAGGAACGATGGTGCGGAAACGCGGCGTCACCGGCTGGTATTATGGAAAATTAGAGGAGGCAGAAAAATGATAGCAGTAGTTTTTGATATGGATGGAGTCATTTTTGATACGGAGGCTATTTGCCGGAGGGCCTGGCATGCCTGCGCCGGAAAATATAACATTCAGGACGTAGATGCTCTGCTGATACCCTGCATCGGCGCAAACAAACAACATATGCGGAAAGTTTTTCATGAGCAGCTGGGCGAAGATTTCCCTGTGGAAGCTTTTGACAAGGATGCCCGGGAAGGTTTTCTCAGGATCGAGAGAGAAGAGGGAATCCCTGTAAAAAAAGGCGCGCGGGAACTGCTTTCCTGGCTGAAAGAGCAGGGAGCCGTGGTAGGTCTTGCCTCCTCTACTGCCCATGATATCGTAGTACAGGAGCTCACCGACGCCGGTCTTGTGGATTATTTCCAGGCCATCACCGGCGGCGACCAGATCACCCACAGCAAACCGGACCCGGAAATTTACCTGAAAGCCTGCGAAAAACTGGGCATCGACCCCAAAGAAGCCTACGCCGTGGAAGATTCCTACAACGGCATCCGTTCCGCCTTCTCAGCAGGAATGAAGCCCCTCATGGTGCCCGACCTCCTGCCTCCGACCGGGGAAATGGAAGAAAAAGCCCACCGGATCTTCGACGACCTTCTCGAAGTCCGCGATTTCCTGGCAGGAAAATAAAAGGAACTGTTACAAAAGTTCAAGATTATTGAAAAAATGGCTTGAAATCAAGGAGATTTGATGCTATAATATACATCGAATCAGCGATGCGTGGCTCAGCTTGGTAGAGCGCTGCGTTCGGGACGCAGAGGTCGCAAGTTCAAATCTTGTCGCATCGACTCCTTGGCAGGGGCGCCGGAAACATTGAATTTACAGTGTTTCCGGTTCTTTTTTTATTTTCGCAAATTTGTTCGCAAATTTCGCTCTAAAGATCGCTCTAAAAATGTTCTGAAATTTGATGATAAAACAGGCAAAGGATATGAGTATAAATCTTTACAAAATATAAGAACCGGCAGTCAAACCTTTCCGAACTGCCGGTTCTTCTTTTATTTTTCTTCTTCCACAGCCTTCTCCGCTTCTTTCGTCACAATCCCTTCTACCACCATGTGATGCTTCACATCCAGAACATGGATATGGAGCGGGCCGCAGCTGCAGCGGAAGCTTTCGCCGTCTCTGGGGATCCGGCCGGTGAGGCCGCAGATAAAACCGTTGAAGGTTTCTGAGCCGTCGTGGGGAAGTTCTACCTGGAGCTCTTCCTCGACCTCTTCCAGGGAAGCGGAACCCTGAATTTTCCATTCTCGCTCGGCGACTTTGACGATATCCTCGGGCTTTGCAGCTTCCTCCTGATCGTCCAGGTCGCCTACCAGAGCCTCCATGATATCGTGCAGGGTGATGATACCGCAGACACCGCCGTACTCATTGACGATGACGTTGAAATACTGGCGGCTTTCTTTCATCTGCCGGAACATCGTGTTTGCCTTCATGCTCTCCGGAACGAAAGAAGGCTTGTCAGCCAGGTTTTCCATGATGTATTTGCGGGTGCGCTGGGGAGCGCGGAAATAATCGCGGGTGTCGAGAACGGCCACTACATTGTCGAGATTTTCCTGGCAGATCAGATAATGGGTGTGCCGGCTCTCCTTGATGGTCTTTTCCCAGACGGTGCTGTCATCATCGAGAGAAAGCCAGACAATATCGGGCCGGTGGGTGCAGATCTTTTCCACCGTAATATCGTTGAAATCAAACACATGCTGAATCAGCTCGTGCTCCTCCTCGGGAATCGTTCCCTGTTCTGTGCCTTCCACGAGCATCATGCGGATTTCCTCCTCCGTGACCTGTTCCTCATTTTCATAAGGATCGATGCCGAAAAGACGGAGCACCAGATTGCTGGAAATCGTTAGGAGAGAGACCAGCGGCGTGAGGATGACCGAAGTCAGATAGAGAAGACCGGACATATGAAGAGCGGTGGAATCTGCCTTTTTCACGGCCCGCTTCTGTGGAATCATTTTTCCAAAAACCATCGTAAAATAGGCGAGAACCAGCGTGATAAGGATCAAAGCCAACGGATGAAGAATCTGCTCGGAAAGCGAAAGTCCGGAGTTCTTCAAGGCCTTTACCAGAGGTCCGGCAAAAGCATCCGCCGCCAGGGCACTGACCAGAAAACTGATGATGGTCACGGCTGCCTGGATCGTCACGAGAAAACGAGTCGGCTGTTTGGTAATCCGTTCCAGCTTTTTGGCCCGGCGGTCGCCGTCCTCCTCCAGCTTGTGGATATCCGCCTCGGTGAGCGAGACGATGGCGATCTCCGCGCTGGAAAAAATCGAATTGAGAAAAATCAGAAATATCTGCAGAATAACTGCTCCTATCATAAGTAAAAACACCTCCGGAAATTACTTTGTAATTCTTTGTCCAGCCCCCATTATATCACAGGACTTTCTTTTCGTCAGTCCCAAAAAGTGATAGACTTCTTTTGCAGGAATCGCTATAATAAAAGTACTATACACATATGCGAAGGGAGAAGGAAAATGGCAGTCAGATTTGATGAGAAGAAGAACTTATTTACACTTCAGACTTTGGACAGCACTTATCAGATGAAGGTGGACGATCACGGGGTTCTTCTTCACACTTACTATGGGGCGCCTGCGGACGAAACGGATTTTTCCTATCTGATCGGGCCGGAGGACAGAGGCTTTTCCGGGCAGCCGGGAGATGAAAAAAAGGACCGTACCTATTCCATGGACTACTATCCGCTGGAATATCCGGTACAGGGAAACGGCGATTTCCGTGTGAAAGCTCTGAAAGCAGGTTTTGAGGGGGAGGTTCCTGCGTTGGATCTCCGTTTTATTTCTTATGAGTTGGAAAAAGGCAAATACAGCCTTCCGGGCCTTCCTGCCCTTTTCGAGGCGGAGGCAGGAGAGGTAGAGACTTTGAAAATCACGCTGAAGGACCGTCTGGAAGAGATCTATGTGACACTTTTCTATGGCGTTTTCGAGAAGAAAAATGTCATCACCCGGGCTGCCTCCATTGAGAACCGTTCCGGAAAAAACGTAACGCTCAAGCGCGCCTTAAGCCTTGGCCTGGATTTCATGGAAGGCGATATGGATCTCATTCATTTCTATGGAAAACACGCCGGCGAGCGTCAGTTTGAGCGCAGAAATCTGCCCCACGGCATCACCGAGATCAGCAGCAGCCGCGGCACTTCCAGCCATCACCACAACCCGTTTGTGATCCTCTGCGACAAAGACACCACCGAGGATTTCGGAAATGCTTACGGCGTTTCCTTTATCTACAGCGGCGGTTTCAAGATCCAGATGGAAAAAGACCAGGTGGACGGTATTCGTCTTGTCTGCGGCTTGGACGACGAGGAATTCCTGTGGAAACTGGCTCCGGGCGAGACCTTTGTGACACCGGAAGCTGCTCTGAGCTACAGCGAAAAAGGTTTGACCGTACTCTCTGACCAGTTCCAGAAGGCTTATCATGCCAACCTGATCCGCAGCCCCTGGAAAGACAAAAAGCGTCCGACCCTGGTAAACAACTGGGAGGCCACTTATTTTGGCTTCGATGCGGAAAAACTGTTGAAAATTGCAGGAGAGGCAGCAGATCTGGGCCTCGATATGCTGGTACTGGACGACGGCTGGTTTGGAAAAAGAGACGATGACAATTCCGGCCTTGGTGACTGGTTTGTAAATGAGAAAAAACTGGGCTGCACCATGAAAGAATTGGTAGACCGGGTGAATGCCCTTGGCCTGAAATTTGGTATCTGGCTGGAGCCGGAGATGGTTTCCGAGGACAGCGATCTTTACCGGACACATCCCGACTGGGTGCTCCAGATTCCGGGAAGAGAGCCCAATCGCAGCCGTAACCAGCTGGTTCTGGATCTCTCCAGAAAAGAAGTACGGGAATATATGAAGAAATTCATCGACGACACTCTTTCCTGTGCAAACATTTCCTATGTAAAATGGGATATGAACCGCAGTGTGGATAATGTATACAGCGCTGCAGATCCTACTCTCAGCCAGGGAGCCATCCGCCATAAATATGTGCTTGGCCTTTACGAGGTGATGGAAGATATGCTGACCCGTCATCCGGACCTTCTGCTGGAAGGCTGCAGCGGTGGCGGCGGACGTTTTGATGCCGGAATGCTGTATTATGCACCCCAGATCTGGTGCAGCGACAACACCGATGCCATCGAGAGACTTCGTATTCATTATGGAACCTCCTTCGGTTATCCTATGTCTTCCGTGTCTGCCCATGTGTCCGTTTGCCCGAACCATCAGAACGGCCGGGTAACGCCGTTCAAGACCAGAGGCATCTGTGCCATGCAGGGGTCCTTCGGTTATGAGCTGGATCTCAGCAAACTTTCTGAGGAAGATAAAGCAGAAGCCAGACGGCAGATTGCTGTGTACAATGAAAACTGGGAGCTTTTCCAGTCTGGTTCCTACTATCGACTGAACTCTCCCATGGAGAATCATGACTACACAGCCTGGAGTTATGTTTCAAAGGATCAGAGAAAAGCATCCTTAAATGTGATCTACACAGACCTTCACGGCAATCCCAAACCGGTTCGCGTGAAACTGAAAGGCCTGAAAAAAGATGCCTCCTACGATGTGGACGGAACCGTGTATACAGGAGCCGCACTGATGAGAGGCGGCCTTCTGATTCCGAAACCTGCCTGCAATTATGACTCCTACATGGTCTGCATACATGAGATCTGAAAATCGGAGGAATGAGTTTTGAAAAAATCATATGAAATGGATATGTGCAATGGTCCGCTGTTGGGGAAAATCCTGGTTTTTACTTTTCCTCTGATGCTTTCCGGCGTGCTGCAGCTGCTTTTTAATGCGGCGGATATTGTTGTGGTGGGGCGCTTTTCCGGAGCCCACGCACTGGCAGCCGTGGGCTCCACCAGTGCACTGATCAACCTTTTGGTCAATGTGTTCATGGGCCTTTCCATCGGCACCAACGTACTGACGGCCCAGGGGTACGGAGCCCGAAATGAGGAAGATGTCAGCGATACGGTACATACATCTGTTCTTTTAAGCCTGGTGAGCGGCGTGATCCTTATCGTGGCCGGAGTCCTGTTTTCCAGACCTCTGCTGGAACTTATGGCTACACCGGAAGAAGTTCTGGGACAGGCAGCTCTTTATATGAAGATCTATTTCATCGGCATGCCGGCCATGATGGCATATAACTTTGGTGCGGCTATTTTAAGAGCCATCGGAGATACCAAGCGCCCACTTTATTATCTTTTGATTTCCGGTGTGGTGAACGTGATTCTGAACCTGATCTTTGTGATCATTTTCAAGATGGGAGTGGCAGGAGTGGCGACAGCCACTGTGATTTCCCAGGTCATTTCCGCAGGCATGGTCTTAAAATGCCTGATGGGACTGGATGGCATGTGCCGCCTGGAACTTCACAAGCTGGCCATCCACAAGGATAAACTGCTGAACATTGCCAGGATCGGTCTTCCGGCAGGCCTGCAGGGAGCTATTTTCTCTATCTCCAACGTGCTGATCCAGTCCTCGGTAAACTCTTTCGGAGCCATCGCCATGGCTGGAAACACAGCCGCCGGAAACCTGGAGGGCTTTGTATATACGTCCATGAACTCTGTATACCAGACAAACTTGAGCTTCACCAGCCAGAACATGGGAGCCGGAAACCGCCAGCGCATGAAAAAGATCTTAGGTATCTGCCTGATTCTTGTCAGTGTGGTTGGTCTGGTCCTCGGAAACGGCTTCGTTTTTTTCGGCCAGCAGCTTCTCGGCATTTACTCCTCCGACCCGGAGGTCATCCAGTACGGCCTCAACCGAATGCATCTCATCTGCGCCCCGTATTTCCTCTGCGGCCTCATGGATGTCATGGTGGGAAGCATGAGAGGAATGGGCTACTCCTTCCTCCCCATGATCGTTTCCCTGATCGGAGCCTGCGGTCTCCGTGTTGTCTGGATTTTCACAGTATTTCAATGGCATCGCTCCCTGTTTACGCTGTATCTGTCTTATCCGATCACCTGGACGATCACGGCGCTGGCACATATGGCTTGCTGGTATGTGGTGATGTATAAGAAACAACCAAATAAGTAATTGACCCGAGGGGAGATGTTTGCGTGAAAAACATTGCCCCTCGCTTTATATGAGGGAGAAAACTGTTATGAAAAAAATGATGAAGTTCTGTCTTTTCCTGTGTTGTATTCTTTTTATTTCGCTTCCGGTTCAGGCCCGGACCCAGGGAAATCTTCATGCCCTGGTGATGAGCGGACGGATCTTGAGCAGGAAAAACGCAAACGATTTTTATAACCTGCTGAAAAAAACAAAGATACCGGAGTACAAAGTTTCCGGACAGAACATCAAAAAGCTCTTTTATGAAAACCATAAAAAGACAAAGCGACAGGATATCTTAGCAAGTATTGACAATGCTTTTAAAAGCAGCACCAAGAGTGATCTGAATCTCTTTTATTACGGAGGTCACGGAGGTGCAGCTGCCACAGCAGAAGGCTACGGTGGAATTTATCTGGGGGATGTGGTAAATAAAGAACTTCGGAAAACCCGGGTAAGCTGCAATGAACTTTTACAGACACTTCTGAAGTATAAAGGGAAATTCATTGTCATCATTGACAGTTGCAATGCGGATCTCATTCGAAAAGCAGCAGCAGAACTGAAAGGCAGCCAACGAAGCCGAATAGACAGAGATTTCATTTTTATCGCATCCTCTAATGAAAAGGTGGAAGAGTTTGGAACCCAGTTTACCGCGGCTCTTACAGATGCCGTTTCCACAAAATGGAAATTTTTTCGGGCAGATGAAAACAAGGATGGTTGTGTTTCCTGTGCGGAGTGGTTTGTGGCAGCCAGAAATAATCATAAGATTCTGGCCTGGTACAACCAGCCGAATATTTCCAGTGGAAATAGAGAACTGGGAAATTTGAAGCTGATCCAGTTATCACATGTTAAGGTTCTGAAGAAAAGCCTGACGATGAAAAAAGGTCAGACAAAGAAAGTCAGTTATATCTTGAAAAATCTGGGCCAGGGAAGTCTGAAAGTGAGATTTTCTTCCTCCGATTCATCAATCGCGGCAGTAGATCAGAAAGGGAAGATTACACCGAAGAAAAATGGAAAAGTTACCGTAAAAGCTTATCTGGTAGATGGCAGCGGCAATAAATGTCTGGGAACAGAGGATGGCTGTGTTATAACGGTTCAGGGATTTTCAACAAAAACTCCGTCAAAAAATACAGCAATGAAAGACTTTCTGAAAAAAGTTCAGAAAGGTTCCTGGTGGGATTCCGGCTGGCGGACGAGTATCGGTTTCTATAACGGGTATGTTTTAACGGGCAATACCTATGGCGAGCAGACCGGGAAATACAAGATCCGGAAAGTACAGAAAACATCCTATGGTTATTTTATCAGCATTGAAGGATATGAAAACTACCGCTGGTATCGTTCCGAACCGAATAAACTTCGTTGTTATGCAGCGGCCACGGGGAATGTGGGAAGAAGAGAAGGAGCAGATTTTACACTTTTTGGATGTTAAAGGAGAATTTTATGAAAAAGCGAGCTCTATTTATAGCCACTGCAGTCCTGTGTCTGGCAGGAAACATAGCAGCAGGGCAGACAAAAGCAGAAACCGTAAGTCAGGAAAAACAGGCTTACGAGTATTCCAAAGAAGACGAAAATGGAAATACTGTAAATGAAACCATCACAGATGAACAGATTGCTGCTTTGGGGAAATCGCTGGGCGTTCCAGAAGATATTACGATAACCAGGTGTAATGTCAGTGAACCTTGGTTTTGGGAAGGAGCCGGTCGTTGGCTTGTCAGCGTTGAACTCTATTCCGATGATATTTTCCTGGCCGGAGCCGCAATTGACCCGGATACTCTCGAACTGCAGCGTGAGATCGCTCCCTACGATGCCGGTCGGATTGAAAAAGAAAAGCAGGAAGCAGCACTTTCTAAGATCAATTCCAGCGATATGGAAGTGGCTAATGGTCTGATCCAGATTCTGATCAGCGGTGATGGTTCTGCCTTTCTGAAACTTCTTCCGGAACTTCCGACAGAATACAGGGAAATTTTGGGGGATAAAATGATTGCTGTGTTCACCGGGCTTGTCCAGAATGTTGCGGATGAGGCTGTGCAGGAGTTTCAGGAGGAATTCAAAGACCGCCAGCTTTTTTATCAGGCTCTTTCCGCAGAAGATGTAGACAGCGAAACACTTGCAGAACTCCAGAAATCATACGCGGAGTTTGGTTACTATGTGACGGCCGCACGGCTTGTCCACGAAGAACTCTCGGAGGACGGTACAACCAGTTATCTGGATATTCCTGTAGTCGAAATTGACGGTAAATGGTATCTCGACCTTGAAAGCTGGGATGACGATGACAGTGACTACGACGATGATGATGACGAAGATGACGACGACGACTTTGAAGAACTTGAAGAACTCCTGGAAGAGGGACTGGCGGCTCGACCTTTCTACGGAATCTGGTGCTACGCCTCCAAAGATTCCGACGAAGCCGAAAGCTATGCAGAATATCTTGAGTCTGTCTGCGAGGAGCCTGAAGTCCTCCTGAGCAGTGACTGGAGCAACCTGAACTCCGAGCCCTACTATGTCGTCACCGCCGGAAGATATGAAACAGAGGAAGAAGCCAAGGAAGCCCTGGATGAAGTGCAGAGTGTGTGCGATGGGGCGTATGTGAAGTATTCGGGGGAATACCAGGGATGAAAGATTATTGAAAGGCATAGTTGTTGAAGAATCATTTCAGTGCTTGAATGAACACAATCCCGAACGGACAGAGTAGATACGAAAGTATAGTAAAAGTCATGAAGCGAATAGAGGAATATATGAGCAGGAGGGCGGTTAATTACCGCCCTCCTGTTCGCTTCCAAGATGTGCCTATTAAATAATATTGTTCTAAATTTACATTCCAGAATGTACTTACGTTATGATTATATTCAAAAATAAATCAATTTGCAAATAGAAATATTAAATTTTATATTAAATCCATTAGAACAATAGTATTTTATATTGACAAAAGAGAAATAACCTGATATAACAGAGACAACACAACTATTCAATGATACTGAAAGGGGGAAAAAATATGACGCGTTTACAATTACAATTTATATTGGAGTCACCGGAATTGCCATTGAATATGGATTGCGTGATAGTAAGCTTCTTGAAAGCGGCCGTGCAGAACTATTCACAAGAGTGGTTCGAACAGTTGTATGATAAAAAGAAATCTATTATAAAAATGTTTTCCTGGTCATGTTACTATCCTGGTGCAAGGTTTACCAAAAATAAGATTTTATTGGATCAGAATTATTTCTTATTGACATTTTCGGATGCAGATATGAAGGAACTGCTACAGTTTTATAATGCATTTACGCTTATGAGGAAAAGGCGTCATCCAATGAGTCAGAATTCTATGATGCTGAATGCAATTCGGATCCAGGATATTCCAGAAATCACAGATTCAGAAATAATTGTAAAAGTACAGAGCTCGTTAATCGCAAGAAGACATAATTCGGAAGATAACACAGATTCTTATTACAGTTGTGAAGATCCGAAATTTTCAGAAGTAATAAAAGAAAATGTGAAAAATTTTTTGGAGAAACAAGGAATTCCGTTGTCGATGGAGAATTTTTCTGTCACACCTGTAAAGGCAAAAAAAATCGTGGCACAGGTTTGGAGAAGACCAACGGACGCAACAATTGGCATCCTGAAATTGACAGGAACTCCGGAACTTTTAAACCTTTTATATGCTTCAGGAGTTGGAAGCCGTAGATCAGAAGGGCACGGTTTGCTGAATATTATCTGGTAAAGAAGGGAGGGAGAAAGTAATTGGAAAAATATAAAATTACCATGGGTGATTTTTTAAAGAATGCCGGTATTGTAGGACTGAAATATTTACTGGATACAGCAAAAGCACAAGAGGATAAAGATTTTGGAATTTCCGAAAACGGACAGGAACTCTGGCTTTCCGCTGAGTTTGCGGAAAATGCGGATTGGACAGATTTATATTTTCGAGCGTTTGTTCAATATTTCGGGCCTTATACGGCTTATCAGGGCGTCTTGGACAAAATAGACCTTTGTTTGGAAAAAATAAAAAATGACAAATGGAAGTCAGAAAAACAAGAAAAAGAGGATTTGAAATTTATTAATGATAAACTGCTTTCTAGCAGCTATCAAGCAGGCTATGATAACATTAAAAATAAAATTGAACATCCGGAAATTTATGTGAAGTTAAAAACTGAAAAGTTAAATGATAAATTTCCAAAAGAAATGTTGGAAGAACGCCTGCTAGAGTTGAAAACATTCATTGAGCAGCCGGTGTGCCGAGAAACTTTTATAATGAAAAGTATTGTTTACACGCACATCAACCGTTTTTGGAGTGGAAAATGCTTTTTGCTGAGAGCTAATGCTAAAAAAGACATGCGGGAACTGTTTGAAAAAGAATTTTCAGAACCCATGAGAAACTATTGGAGAACTGACCATAAAAAGGCAAAAGATCTGTGTGTTGACTGTAGTTCGCCAATGGGGGCGAAGGAAAAAGTTTCTATTGCTTTTATGAATGAGATGGCAGACGATCTTACCAGAAAAAGATCAGCTTTTTGGAATTGTAAAGTGGATGCCTTTATTTGTCCAGTGTGTGCTTTTCTGTATGCATTGAGTCCATTGGGATTTCAATTGTATGTAAATAAATTTGTATTTGTAAACACAAATCAGGATATTTTACAGTTGTTAGCATCTAATTCCAAAACAGGATATGTAAGCGAGAAGATAGAAAAAAAGGATGATCAAAAAAAATCTGCATGGTTTGCGGGAATTCTGAATGCTGTGATTAATGAGAATGTGAAAGAATTTGCAAATACACAAGTAATTCTCCGAGGAGTGCGCCAGGAAGATCATTACTATCTTTGCAATATTCCGGCTAAAGCTTTAAAAATAATAGCGGAGAAAAATACAATAAAAGCATTGGAATTACTGGGGGATTTTCCGTACACAAAAATAGGAAATGATTTTGTAAATATCCATGAGCAGGTGATTTTAAATTTGTTACAGCTTCGAAATCAGTATGGACTTTTGAGTATCCTTTTAAAAGAGGATTTGAGAACGGGAAATACCGGATTCAGTGCCAGTCAGGTATATGAGATACAGCATTGTATGAATTTAATGCGAAAGAAAGAAGAAAAGAAAGGAGAGAAGGTTGTGATGAATTGTAGTGTTATGAAAAAATGCGGAGCAGATCTGAGAAAAGCAATTTTGAAAGTAAAAGGAGCAAATTCCGGAGAATGCTTGCGAGGAACAGTGTATCAGTTGATCAATGCATTATCAGTTAAAAATACAAATAAATTTATGGATATCGTATTGAGATTATACAATTCGTATGGTCCGTCAAATAATTTGTTGATTCCGAATGGATTTATCCAAATGTTAGAAGATCAGGATTATTTTATGGATTATGGATATGCATTTGTTATGGGACTGGAAGGCTGTTATGAAGCTAAAAATAATCAAGAAGATATTGAGGGAGGTAATGAATGATGAAAAATGAAGGATTGACATTTACGATTGTTTTTTTGGCTGAAAGTGCAAACTATGGTGAGGGTGTAGGAAACATTACAACGCTGAAAAAAATGACAAGGGGTAATTATGAACAGTATTCCTATATTTCCAGGCAGGCAATGCGATACAATATTGTGCAGCAGTTAAAATGGGATAATACACCGGTGGACGGAAAAAGCGGAGTTGTTCAGTTTGCTCCCTCTGCGACTATAAAAGATTATCCAGAAATCGATTTGTTCGGATATATGAAAACGGTTGCTAAAGATGATACACAGGCTGGCGGAGCATCTACAAGAAGCGCCGTAGTACGTTTGAGTAATGCAATTGCTTTGGAACCATATCAGAGTGATCTGGAATTTCTGACAAATATGGGATTGGCAAGTCGTTGTGGGCAAAATAATGCAATTGCACAAAGTGAGATTCATAGATCTTATTATGCGTATACGGTAGCAATCGATCTGGATCGGATTGGAATTGATGGTGCACTTGAAATTTCTCAGGAAGAAAAAGCTGAACGTGTAAAAGTTTTTCTTGATGCAGTGCATTATTTATATCGTGATATCAAAGGTCGGAGAGAAAACTTTAGTCCGCTTTTCATAATTGGAGGCCGGTATAACCGGAAAAATCCATTTTTTGAAAATAGAGTTCGCGTGGAAAAAAATAAGATTAATGTAAGCACGCTTAGAGAAGTATTGGAAGAAGATAAAGATATTGAAAATAATACTGTTGTTGGGGTGATGACAAACATTTTTGATAATGATCAGGAAATAAGAGAAGAGTTAAATGCAACAACAGTAGGAAAAGTATTTGATCATTTGAAAGAGGAAGTGGAAAAATATTATGGAGAAAGCAATTAGACTGCAGTGTTTTCAAAACCTGGTAAATTACAGAAAACCGACCAGTTTCATCATTAAAGAAACTTTTCCGCTTCCCCCTTATTCTACTGTTTTGGGTATGATACATGCAGCATGTGGATTTCAAGAATTTCATCCAATGAAACTGAGCATTCAGGGAACAAATAGTGGGACGATTTCTGAGTTGTATACACGTTATTCTTTTAATGGGGCAAAATATGAAGAGGGACGCCATCAGATTTGTGTAGAGGATGGAGAAAAATATGGAGTCTTCCGAGGTATTGCAAATGTTGAATTGATTTGTGAAAACCATATGGTAATACATATCATACCATCTGATGAAGATTTTGAAAAGGTATATTATGGATTGAAAAATCCTCCGCAATATTTATCGTTGGGGAGATATGAAGATCTGTTGGATATTGAACGTGTGGATGTTGTGGAGATCCATATGCAGGAAGAAGCAGATACAGAAAGAAACATTTATGTTCCTGTAGAAACGGTGAGTGAGAGAAACTGGGTTCCGACAATCTATAATATCACAAAGGAATTTGAAATTACGAAGCAAGGATTAAGAAGATGGAAAAAAGAAGGGGGAATTATTAAAGCCTATTATATGCCGGTAGGAGAAACATTAGAAAATTGTTATGTAGATGATATGGAAGAAGATGCTGCAATCGTGTTTGCGTAAAATGGCACGGGCGGGTTCTGCATTTGGCAGTAATCTGCCCGTGGAAAGGAAAAATATGGAATACTATGCAAAATCTAAAAAAAGAAAGTTATCTGAAGAGGAAAAAGAAATTATAAAAATTAAGCTCCAGTGTTTTCTTTTGAATTATTCGGATTTATTAAGTGAAAAAGAAAAAAGAATTGTAAATAATGGTATTGAAAAATTGAATATAGAAGCTGAGGGAGAGAAACAGAAAAGATTAAAAGAACATCAAGATGACATTGTAAAATGTGCAGAGATGTTTTTTTTACAATATGGAGCTTATTTTACAGAAAAAGAAAAAAATCTGGTGATAGAAGCATGCAGGATTCATGATTTGGGAAAAGCGAACTTATTGTTTCAAATGGTTGTCCAGCCTAAACTTAAAATGATTTTTAAAGATGATAAAAATGAATCACAGATTCCGCATGGGTTTCTGAGTGCGATAAGTATTTCAGAAGAAGAGTTTTTGGAATGGTCAGAATTGTTTGAAAAAGAAGATTTTTCGCCATTTATTACAGCGGTATATTATCATCATGATCGCGAGGATAATTATGAAAGCGGAGAAATCAGAAAATATTGTAAAAAATATTACCAACCTTATTTAGAAGAGTATTGTGGAAGAGAGCAGACGAAAATCTATTGTAGAAATAAAAATAGATTATTATTTAGAAATGTTTCGAACAAATCCAAATTTGAAGTTGCACCGGAAATATGGAATGAATACCTGGTGGTTAAAGGGCTTTTGAACAAATTTGATTATGCAGTAAGCGCAGAGTATGCAGAAGCAGAGTGTGTTCCAGATTTGCAAGATAAAAAATTGAAGAAAAATATTGAGCAGGTGTTTTCAGGTAAAGAATTAAGACCGGCGCAAAAATATATGAAAGATCATAAAAATGACAATGTCGTTGTGATTGCACCGACAGGTTCTGGAAAAACAGAAGCAGCTTTGTTGTGGCTGGATGGAGAAAAAGGATTCTATACCTTGCCATTAAAAGTATCTTCGAATGCTATTTATGACAGAATCAAGAAAAAATATTTTTATGAAGATGTAGCATTATTGCATTCCGACAGTATGTCAAAATATATGAGTGAGGAAACAGAAGATATACAGGAAAGATATATACGTTCCAGGATGTTAGCGCAGCCATTAACTGTGTGTACGGTAGATCAATTGTTCAAATTTGTTTATCGGGCATTGGGAACAGAAGTATTCGCTGCAACATTAAAATATTCTAAAATTGTATTGGATGAGATCCAATCATATTCTCCACAAGTGATAGCAACCATTATTTATGGACTGAAAATGATTCAGGATCTGGGTGGAAAATTTGCTGTTATTACTGCAACCTTTCCACCTGTTCTAAGCCATTTTATGAGTTTGTACGGATTGAGTGATGGAAAAGAATATCAGTTTGTTGATTTTTCGAAATCATCCATAAATGACGAAGAAAGTTTAAGACACTGGATAAAAATTAGAAAGACAGAAATCGATATAGATGAAATTCTTGAGCAGGGTGAAGAGAAAAAAGTTCTAGTTATTTGTAATACGGTTCGCAGAGCACAGGAAATTTATTATGAACTTTATAAGAGAAATGCAGAGGTTCATACATTGCATTCTCGCTTTGTGAGAAAAGATAGAGAGATTTTAGAAGAAAAAATAAAGGAATTCTCAGAATCACCAGAGGATACAGGTATATGGGTTACGACGCAGATTGTAGAAGCAAGCCTGGACATTGATTTTGATATTTTACATACGGAGATGTGCAGCGTAGATAGTCTTTTACAAAGGCTGGGTCGTTGTAACAGAAAAGGCAGATATATTCCGGAAAAAGCTAATATTATTGTATATGATAACAGAAATGGAGTCGGAAGCAGGGCAGTATATGAAGAGGAAATCTACAACCGATCTATAAAGTGTCTTAAAAAATATGAAAATATGCTGTTTACAGAAGAAATGAAGACTGCGTATATCAATGAAGTGTATGATATTGATGCAATCAAAGGTACAAAATATTATATGGAAATAGAAAAGTATTTAAAGCTTTTCAAAGAAATTCGTCCAACAGAATACAAAAAAATTGCGGTTGATAAGGAGTTCAGAAATATTGAAAGCATAACAGTAATTCCGGATAGTATTTATGACAGTAATCAGGGATTTTTGGAAGATGGAATAGAAGTGCTAAAAACTGCCTATATTGGTCCTGAAGTAAAAAATATAATCCGAACAAAGATAACAGATCTGACTTTGGGTATGCCTATATATTCAGCAAGATTATATGCCGTAGATCGTGGATGCATAGGTCAGAGTGGAACCAAAAGAATATTGGATATCCACCGTATTCCTTCACAATATGAATTTGATGTGGAAAATTTCAGTGGGAGAGGATTGATTTTGGAGAAAAAAGAGGACGAAGCAATTTTTGTATGATCAGGAGGGAAGGGAAAATGGGAGACAAAGTAACAGGGGTAATGGTTTATTATTACTTTGTATGTAAACGAAAACTATGGTTTTTCTGTCATCAAATCAATATGGAGTCAGAAAATGAGGACGTAATTCTGGGAAAAATCCTGGATGATAACAGCTATCAAAAAGATGATAAGCATATCAATATTGATGATGTGATAAATATTGATTTTATCCGGGAAGAAAAAGAACTGCATGAAGTAAAGAAAAGCAGAGTATTGGAAGAGGCAGGAGTCTGGCAGCTAAAATATTATCTCTATTATTTGCAAAAGCGGGGAGTAGTTGATCTAAAAGGGAAGATTGATTATCCGTTACTAAAAAAGACAATGAAAATAGAGTTATATGATAAGGATATAAAAGAAATAGAGCGAATCATAGAGGAAATATCTGTGATAAAACGTGCAGAACTTCCGCCAGCCTTGTTGGAAAGTAAGGTATGCAGAAAATGTGCTTATTTTGATCTCTGCTTTGTGTAACAGGAGGGGTTATGAAACAAAGTTTGTATATTTATAATAATGGAGATCTGAAGCGGAAAGATAATACGCTTCAATTTACCACATATGAAGGCGAAAAAAGGGATATTCCTATTGAGAGAATCTCTGATATTTATGTAATGTCAGAGATGACTTTTAACACAGCCTTTATAAATTATGTATCTCAATATGGAATTCCGATTCATTTTTTTAATTATTATAATTTCTATTCTGGCAGCTATTATCCACGGGAAAATTTACTGGCAGGACAGTTGTTGGTAAAACAGGTATCTCATTATACGGATTATAAAAAGAGAATGATATTAGCGCAAAAATTTATAGAAGCGGCGGCTGATAATATTTATCGAAATATGCGTTATTATGTAAAAATGTGGAAGTATATATGCAACAGGTGGATATGCTACGAAAGACGATTCCAAAGACCTCTACAATAGAAGAACTGATGGGAGTAGAAGGAAATATTCGGAAGCAGTATTATGCGGCTTGGAATGTGATTATTAACCAGGAAATCCATTTTGAAAAAAGAGTTATGCATCCGCCGGATAATATGATCAATTCGCTAATATCATTTGTGAACACATTGATCTACACAAAAGTGTTAAGTGAAATTTATCGAACACAGCTAAATCCAACGATCAGTTATCTTCATGAACCTGGGACGCGGAGATTTTCTCTTAGCTTGGATATTGCAGAAATATTTAAACCATTGATTGGAGATCGATTGATTTTTTCATTACTGAACAGAAATCAAATCACAGAGGAAAGCTTTACGAAAGAGTTAAATTTTTTACATTTGAAAAAGGAAGCTTCCAGATTAATTGTAAGCGAGCTGGAAAACCGGATGAAACAGACGGTTATGCATAAAGATTTGGGAAAACAGGTTTCTTATCAGTATTTACTTCGATTAGAGTGCTATAAGCTGATAAAACATCTGCTTGGAGAAAAAACATATGAAGGTTTTAAAATATGGTGGTAGATTATGTATGTAGTTTTAGTCTATGACATTAGTCAGGAAAAAAATGGTGCCAGTCGCTGGTCACGGATTTTCAAAATTTGTAAGAAATATTTATCGCACATTCAAGATTCTGTATTTGAAGGAGAACTGTCCAATGCGCAGTTGGAAAGATTTAAACAAGAATTGAAAGGATATATAAATAAAGAACTGGATTCTGTCATTTTATTTAAATCAAGACAGGAGAAATGGTTGGATAAAGAATTTTGGGGGAAAGAAGATGACTGTACCAGCTTTTTTCTCTAATTTCTGTCGATATCCGATGTGTTTCAAAGACCGGGAGATCGACAATTCTCCAAAATCCAGCAAAAACACCATTTTCGTAGTAAAAAAATAAAATTCTAATCATCTCCAACAAAAAAAGGACAAGGTCGACGAAATATGTTAAAATAAGGTTGATTTTATGCGGATGCGTTGAAGGCGGGTTTTAATAGAAACATTGTGGAATGTAAAGTAAAGTAAAATTCGGGGATCCGGGAGATGATAACTCGTTTTAATAGAAACATTGTGGAATGTAAAGGTAATTGAGACAAGAACAACTATCGGCACGGGAACAGGTTTTAATAGAAACATTGTGGAATGTAAAGGTGCAGATGAGCTTTTCTGGACATTCTTTTCCAGATGTTTTAATAGAAACATTGTGGAATGTAAAGATGAAAATTATAATAAAAATAAAGAGCATCTGGACGTTTTAATAGAAACATTGTGGAATGTAAAGCCGCATCGAAGCTACCTAGAGCCTTTCTTCGGCTCCGTTTTAATAGAAACATTGTGGAATGTAAAGCAACAAAAAGGATTGACCCTGTCGATGCTACGCTGGTTTTAATAGAAACATTGTGGAATGTAAAGCAGAAATGCAGAAAGGGCATCTGACCGTGGTCAACAGTTTTAATAGAAACATTGTGGAATGTAAAGATAGGAGCTATAGCGGCGGCAGATAAGCCAGATATGGTTTTAATAGAAACATTGTGGAATGTAAAGTGATTGATAACAATATCATAGTTTTCCTGGTCGATGTTTTAATAGAAACATTGTGGAATGTAAAGAGCCGCCGGATCCGGAATCATCGTCCAGCTTGTTGGTTTTAATAGAAACATTGTGGAATGTAAAGAAGCATCGTCATCTAAACAGATCGTATCATAAGCCGGTTTTAATAGAAACATTGTGGAATGTAAAGTTCCTACAGAGGATTACACGGCTGTTACAAATCAGAGTTTTAATAGAAACATTGTGGAATGTAAAGGGAAGTGCCAGTCCTGCTTTATGTTGTTCGCAATTTGTTTTAATAGAAACATTGTGGAATGTAAAGTCAGTATAGCCCTGACTAGTGACCCATGTATGCAGGTTTTAATAGAAACATTGTGGAATGTAAAGAAAAACTCTTATCAATTTTTCATATTTCAAAGGAGGTTTTAATAGAAACATTGTGGAATGTAAAGGGGCATATTCCAGAATGGTATTGATGAACTCCCTAGGTTTTAATAGAAACATTGTGGAATGTAAAGGGAGTTCCTTACGCGACTCCTCGTAGGGTGCCAGCAGTTTTAATAGAAACATTGTGGAATGTAAAGAGGTGTCCAGGGTCAGCCACTTGAGGAAAATAAACGTTTTAATAGAAACATTGTGGAATGTAAAGTTTCAGCCTCTTCCGCGGCCTTTTCGTATGCGGCCGTTTTAATAGAAACATTGTGGAATGTAAAGTATTCATAGCCCTGCAGCTCTAAGCTCAGTTTGTGCGTTTTAATAGAAACATTGTGGAATGTAAAGATCGTTATCGTGACAGCATCAGAAACTGGAGGTTCGTTTTAATAGAAACATTGTGGAATGTAAAGATGACAAACACTGGTTATGTTCGGCGCTCATACAAGTTTTAATAGAAACATTGTGGAATGTAAAGTTGGAGGGGCATTGTTCGGAGGTATTAGCAATAGCATAGTTTTAATAGAAACATTGTGGAATGTAAAGAGAACAACATTATATTTTCCGGCTTCTGACAGGCTCGTTTTAATAGAAACATTGTGGAATGTAAAGATCAATCGGAATATCTATTGTCGAATTTCCGTCATTAGTTTTAATAGAAACATTGTGGAATGTAAAGTTTTGAATGAGTTAAAAATAAGCACGGGTAGTATCGGTTTTAATAGAAACATTGTGGAATGTAAAGTCTCACGGACTGGCAGAAATTTCGTCTCTGTCAGCTAGTTTTAATAGAAACATTGTGGAATGTAAAGAGGAATCGGCAGAGAAAGCAGCGGAATCAAAAGAAGCGTTTTAATAGAAACATTGTGGAATGTAAAGCGGGGTTGCGCTGGCTTGTGTATTCAATCCGGAAAAAGTTTTAATAGAAACATTGTGGAATGTAAAGTTGTTTGCCAGGATCTCCAGCATGGAGGTGGTTGTTTGTTTTAATAGAAACATTGTGGAATGTAAAGAAAAGAATCCGGATATTATTGTTGATCTCGGGGCGAGTTTTAATAGAAACATTGTGGAATGTAAAGATGCAGGACGGAAGGTGCGCAGTTCTTTTACCCTAGTTTTAATAGAAACATTGTGGAATGTAAAGACGGCAGACGGCAGGACGGAACGCTGGGAAATTGCGTAGTTTTAATAGAAACATTGTGGAATGTAAAGATACAATAGATTTGATGGGCAGCCCGGATTACCGGGAGTTTTAATAGAAACATTGTGGAATGTAAAGAGAGTAGACCGCAAAGAGCAGCGACGGAAGTGCATAGGTTTTAATAGAAACATTGTGGAATGTAAAGTTACAACGTGTACAACGACAAAGCGAAGAAGCTGATGTTTTAATAGAAACATTGTGGAATGTAAAGGCGGATCCAAAACTCAGACGAAAACCGACGAAGAATGTTTTAATAGAAACATTGTGGAATGTAAAGGGGAATCAGCAGAGAAAGCAGCGGAATCAAAAGAAGGTTTTAATAGAAACATTGTGGAATGTAAAGGTTTGAGGAAGACAGCACAGAGGCCTATCAGAAAACGTTTTAATAGAAACATTATGGAATGTAAAGAAAAGAGCTTCTTCAGCTTTTTTGCGCGCGGCAGCAGTTTTAATAGAAACATTGTGGAATGTAAATTTTTGCTTCACAGCTGCTAAACAAATCTTAGGAGTGTTTTAATAGAAACATTATGGAATGTAAAGGTCGTATATATCAATGTGCTTGACCCGGAAAAGCAGGTTTAATAGAAATATTTTGGAACAGAAACAATCTCCATGTAACAATAATATGTATGAAATTTAAAAGAAAAATCCAAAAAAATGGAAGCGGTGTGTGATTAAAGTAGAAGTCGAAATAAAATTTTAAAATTAAATTCGTTTTCGAAGACGCATATCTGTACATACATTTCTTGTACTCCCGCATACACTGTAAAAACACCACTATCGGGGGATTTCCTTGAAGGATTATATTGAGGAGCGAGCCATCGAGATCGCAGATTATATCATAGCAACCAACGCAACCGTGCGCCAGGCGGCCAAGAAGTTTGGCGTGAGCAAAAGCACTGTTCACAAAGACTGCGTGGAGCGCCTACGGGAAATCAATCCCTCTCTGGCCTCTGAGGTGCGGAGGGTTCTGGATGTCAATAAATCCGAGCGCCATATCCGCGGCGGAATGGCGACAAAAGAGAAATATCTTCACCTGCATAAACATCGGACTGCTCATGCGTAAAAATACGAGACGTTGCCAAAAAGCGGGGCAGAGGTTATAATGGGAACAGTCAGGCAGAAAGCCTGAAAATACTATCACAAAAAATTCTGAGGAAGGACTGCAGATCATGAAGGATGAAAAAACGGATATTGCGAAAGAACTATCCAGAATATGTAAAGAAAAAGGAATCAGTCGATATTCCTTAAGCAAACGGACCGGTATTCCCGACAGCACGCTGCAGAATTATGAAAATGGGACCACGCCCAATTTTTCTACTCTGGAGATCATTTGCGAAGCGCTGGGAACAACGATTGCAGGTTTTTTCCAGAGTGACTGCTTTTCCTATTTTACAGAGGATCAGGAAGAACTGATGAGCCTTTTTGAAAAGATGGGACCGGATGACCGACAGCGCCTGCTGGCCTTTGCCGATGGTCTGGCTTCCGATCTATAAAAGAGGAAAAATTGATGAAAACATATGAAAAAGTAACCCATACATTTGAGCCTGTTTATGACGAAAATTCCCGGATTTTGATTCTCGGGACCTTTCCCTCGGTGAAATCCCGGGAGCAGCAATTTTATTACGGCCATCCGCAGAACCGCTTCTGGAAACTTCTGGCGGCTCTCACCGGCTGGAAGGTTCCAAAGACGATTTCGGAGAAAAAAGAGCTGCTCCTTCAGAATGGCATTGCCATCTGGGATGTGGTTGCCAGCTGTGAAATTGTCGGTTCCAGTGACAGCAGCATCCGAAACGTGGTGCCAGCGGATCTGAACCGAATCCTCCAGGCGGCACCCGTCCGGAAAATTTACGCCAACGGCGGAAAAGCCTTTGAGCTTTACCAGAAATATGCTTTTCCGGTAACCGGAAGGCCAATAGAAAAACTTCCCTCCACAAGTCCTGCCAATGCAGCCTGGCAGATGGATCGCCTGAAAGAGGCCTGGAGCGTGATCTTACAGTAAAATTTAAAAATGGGAATCTCCAGCTGAAGTCTGAGCACTGAAAAGTATCAGTTTCGGCTGGAGATTTTTATTTTGCAGAAAAATGAATCAAGATACAAAAAAGTGAATCAAAAAATAAAAATGAAATAAATTGTGAATGAAAAAGCATGGATCGTTTCTGATAAAAATTCTTTCTCTTTTTTATAATGGTTGCATCAGCAATAACCAGTGAAAATACAAAAAAGGAGGCAACAAAATGAAAAAGAGAAAAATAATGGCTTTATTAACTGCAGCTGCTGTGATGTGCAGTCTGGCGGTCCCTGCTCTGGCAGATGAGGCAGAGGGTGACCTGATTCCCATTACTTTCTGCAGAACGGCAGATCCTCTGGTGGAAGCGAATGTCTTCGCGAATATGGAGGGAGCGACTTACGAGAAGAACATCTGGACAGATCTTATTGCGGAGAAATTAGGTTATGAGGTTTCCTATCTTTGGGTCGCATCCAGCTCCGAAATTGCAACGCAGAAGTTTAACGCGGCTGTAGCGTCCGGAACTATTCCTGACGTTGTATGTGTGAACAAGCAGGATCTGAAACAGCTGGTAGACGGCGACCTGGTTGTTGATATGGTGCCTTATTTTGAGGAATATGCCAGTGATTATCTGAAATCCCTGATTGAAGCTGCCGGGGAAGCCTGCATCAATGCCTATACTTATAATGGCGTACAGTATGGTATCCCTTATGTAGACAGGCTTTTGATATTCCGGGAATTGATATGCTCTATGATTCCAGAGAACTGAATACGGCAAAACAGGCCCAGAGTGCGGTTCATCAGTACGGCCGGGAAGGAATGCTCAGCGAATTATATGGAGTAACTGGCTGGGAATTTGATTTCCGGGGCCACAAATTAGCGGGAGACTGGCAGGCAGCTTTAGGCGTGACTGTTCGTGTGCATCATCTTACCTGCTCTTCTATGGCTGGAGAAGCCAAAAGAGATTACCCAGCATCCATCGGTTATCAGTCGCCCTGGTATAAAGAGTATCCGTTGATTGAAAATTACTTTTCCAGGCTGAATACGGTTTTAAGCCGCGGAAAAGCAGTTGTAAAAGTTGGTGTAATTCATCCTATAGAATCTTACTGGCTTTACTGGGGAAACAAGGAACAGACCCAGGGGCTGAGGGATGAAATGGATGAGAGATTTAAAAAGCTGACGGAGTGGCTGCTGTTTGGCCTGATTGATTTTGACTTTATTTCCGAATCGCTTTGGAAAAGCCAGACTCCGGATGACGCTTTGCTTTCGGATGAAGCGTTTTTTGTGGGGAAAGTGAAATATGAAACAATCCTTGTACCTAACTGTCTTACCTTGAGAAGCAGTACGCTGGAAAGATTGAAAGTATTTCAGAAAAAGGGGGGAAGAGTTGTCTTTCTGGGAGAACTTCCCCGGTTTATTGATGCTGTAACGCGATGCCAAATCCGGATCTTCCCAAAAGAGAAGACCTGGTTATTGAAATAAACGGAATTTATGAACCGGTCAGATATGATGCAATGACAGGAGAATGCTACGAATCTGTCTATTTTCACAAAGAAGGAAAGACGGTGATACGACAGACTGTTTATGACCATGATTTTCTGTTGTATTCTTTGAAACCTGCGGCAGAAGAAAAAGAAGATGAGAAAACCGAAGCGGCAGAAAAGGAATATGAAGAACTGGAACTGGAAAGTTACCTGGATGCAGAGCTGGCAGAGCCGAATGTTTTGGTATTGGATTTGGCTGAAGTAAAAGTAGAAGAAGAGCCATGGCAGAAAGAGGAAGAGATCCTGCGCCTGGATAACAAATTGAGAGAACGTTTTGGCTATCCGAAACGGGAAGAAGCCTTTCCGCAGCCCTGGGTAATGGCTGAAAAAGACAAGGAAAGTCATCTTATCCAATTGCGTTTTAAGATTTTTTACGATATAGAAGCGGAAAAAACAGCTCTTGCACTGGAAGAAGTGAAAAATACCAGGTTGTTCCTGAATGGAGAAGAAATTTCTACGAAAGCAGAAGGGTATTATGTAGATCGTTCAATTGTCAAAGTTCCGCTGCCCAGGCTGCACAGGGGTGAAAATATCCTGATCGCACAGGTAAAATATAACAGCAGAGTTAATCTGGAAGCTATGTATCTTTTGGGTGATTTTGGCGTTAAACTCGCCGGGAGGAATACAAGGCTTATAAAGGCAGAAGAAAAAATGGCTTTCGGTGATGTCCGCAGTCAGGGACTTCCTTTTTATGGCGGAAATCTGACTTATAAAACATCCATTGATATTCGCGAAAAATGTGATCTTAAGATAGAAATTACACGTTTTAAAAGTCCGCTGCTTAAAGTTTTCCTGGATGGAAAGGATTGCGGAGCAATCGCGTTTTCTCCCTATGCTCTTGAAATCAGGGACATAACACCCGGGAAACACCGCTTGGAAATTGAGTTTTTTGGAAATCGCTACAATACTTTTGGCGCTTTGCATAACTGCAATGAGACGCTTTCATGGAAAGGTCATCCAAATTCCTATCGCACAGTTGGAGAAGCCTGGTCGTATGAATATCAGATTCATCCGCAGGGGATTTTAAAAGCACCTGTTATAAAGATCATAAAAGGATGATGTGAATGAAAAGGGACCCTTGCCGCAAAGCAAAGGTCCCTGATTTTCTTTTGTAATGCTATCTTTTGTATGGTCAAAATTCTTTTGTATTTTCTTGTCATTTTTCTTAAGTGAATGTCGTCGTTTCCTGACGACAAATGTATTATAACAGAAAATTTTGAAAAAGAAAAGCAAAAGATTTCGACAAAAAACGACCTTCCCGTGAAAAAGAAAAATTGGGCTTGTCATGGCCAGATGAATCTCTTATAATGATGAGAGACAAGAGATAACGTTTCTCATAAGAAAAATGGAGGAATACCAGTGGAAAAGGAAATGATCATCGTACTGGACTTTGGTGGCCAGTACAATCAGTTGATTGCAAGAAGAGTCAGAGAATGCAATGTATATGCAGAGGTGCATCCTTATACACTCAGCCTGGAAAAGATCAAAGAAATGAATCCGAAAGGAATTATTTTTACAGGTGGACCGAACAGTGTATATGGTGAGGATTCACCGCGCTGTTCAAAAGAAATTT
>OLPT01000400.1_pt1 | contig 33577 bp, 48 predicted proteins | sample 1673051 | NCBI WGS metagenome assembly OLPT01 (sample SAMEA3136750, study PRJEB25190) | human gut metagenome | biome: human gut; feature: human-associated habitat; material: faeces | place: Austria | collected 2013
AGGCGCCGCAGTTGACGGAGACCCTGGGATGCGATGGGGTTGCCGATGACGGCGTCGCACATGCCTGTGGTGGAGGTTGCCGTGGTGCCCGATGGGATGAACATTCCACCGTGGATCTCCACGTCAGTGGCGTATTTCCACTGACCGTCGTTAGCCTTGGGCACGTCCGGATAGGCGCCGATCTGCGTGTAGTTCGCGGTCGAGTTCTTGGATGCCTTGAAGGTGTCCCCCACGCGCCAGATCAGCTCATGGCCCGTGTTCCCGTCGGCATCCTTCGTGGCCTGCACGATGATGTCGTGCATGGTCTCGTACGCGCCGTTGCCCATCTCAATGCCTTGCAGAACAAATGGCTGCTGCGTAGCGGATCCGGATTGAGGGCGGCCGTCGGTGCCCTGCACCTTGTCGCATGCTCCGGTCTTCCACGGCATCGTGCTCACGAAGCACGAGGTGGTCGTATTGAAAGCGGCGCCGTCGAGGTTGAGCGCGGTGTTTGACGCGTCGATGGTGGTCTTGGAGAGGATGGTGCGGGCTTCGGCCGCCGACGCGTTGCCGGTGTTGTTGCGTTCCTTGTCCGTGCCCACGTTGACCGTGGATCCGATCAGGAAGCCGTTGGCGTCGGATGTTTTGACGATCACACGCGTCTTGCCGGTCTCGGCCACGGTGACGGCGCACTGTCCTGGGTATCCCCAGCAGCCTCCGAGCACGTCGCTGTTCTTGGTAGCCCATTTTATGAGCAGCATCATCTGCACGTAGAAGTCGTCTCCGGTGCATCGGCCGGCGTAGCCCTTGCCCTTGCGGGCGGAATAGTCGATGAGGTCGTTCTGGCAGCCGAACGTGCGCGCCGGCTTCACGTTGCTGACGCTGACTGGCAGGTTCTTCGAATCGATGCCGGACATGTATTTGGCGTGGAGGATGGCGGACCTTCTGGTGCCGTCCGTGAGCAGCTGGCCGGTGAAGTCGGCGTAGCCGTCGTATTTCGTGTCGGAGACGAGGAATTCGAGGTGGGTGCCGGTGTCCTCGACCTTGTAGTAGAGCGGCGCGTGCATGATCCACACGTCGCCGTTGGATCCGTCGCGTTTGAAACGGTTGTCTAGGCCGCTGATCGCCTTGACGTGCGGTTTTCCGTCGTCGTCGATGGTGGCGTTGACCTCGAGCGTGCGGAACGCGTTGAGCGAGCAGTAGTCGTCGCGGCCTGCCGTGGTGTTCGTGCTCAGCTCGATCTTCAGGTTCGCGTTGTCGCGGGTCTTCATGCCGGCCGGACTGTTCGAATAGCTGAACTTGGGGAATTTCACGCCGTACACTCGTCCGTCACGGTGCGCGTGCCACCATGCGGCCACGTTCATATACTCGCCCCGACCGGAATCGTAGGCGAGCGTGGCGGCGTTCGAGTCCTGCTCGTGCGCCATCTTGATGAGCTGCGCCGCCTGTCCGATCGTGCAACCCGCATTGAGATTCACCATGTTTTAGTCCTCCCTCATGTAGTCGATGAACCAGTTGATCGTGTCGTCGTCCAACGGTCCGCCCTGCGCGGCGAGCGCCGGCGCCACGTATTGGTCGAAAGCCGCGCGCATGTCCTCGTCGGTGGCGATGACGACGCCGTTCGCGGCCATGGTCGCGATGGTCTGTTTGAGCGTGTCGGAGAATTGCGAGTATTCGATTTTCGCCGTTTTGAACGCGTTCGTCGCATCGGTTGCCGTGTTGGCGGCCTTTTCGGCCCTGTCCCCCGCCGCGTCCGCCTTGGCGGTGGCCGCGTTCGCTTGGTCGACGAGCTTTTCGAGTTGTCCCATGGTGTCGGCGATCTCCGGCGATTGGGTGTCGAACACGGCGCGTTCGACGATGCCGTCGAAGTTCCGCGAGCAGATTTTCGAACCGTGGAATTCGAGTTCGATGCCGAGCAGGATGTGGCCGGTGCGCGTGAGCGCCTTGCGTGGCACAGGGACGGTGTATGTGGCTGTTTCGGTGTTGGTGACGGCGGTCATGGCGATTCGGTCGCCGAGGTCCCTGCCGGGATTGGTGTTGTAGGCGAGTGTTGCGGCGAGTCCGTCGGTGTCGACCGGCATTCCGTCGTCCCAGATCTCGACGGTGATGGTGCGGCCGTTGACGTCGCCGGCGTTGAGGCGCACGTCCGGCACGTAGTCGTTGGCGAAGTCGAGTTTGAGTGGGTCGCCGCTTGCGGTGCGGAATGCGTCAAGCGTTGCCATTGCCGTCGTCCTTGTTTTCGAGCTGGCTGCGGAGTTCGGCTATCTGCGCGTCCTTGACGTCGCACATGGCGGCGAGTGTGGCGATCTGCCGGTTCGCGTCGGCGAGTTGTTCGGAGAGCTTCTGTGATACGAGTCGGTCGAAGCTGACGTACTGCTTGTCATCGTTCATTTTTCCTACCTTTCATCGGTCTGTGGCATGAGGCCCGCGTAGAAGCTTTCCTCCGCATGGTCGATGGCATCTGTGACCTTTTTGTCGGAGAGTAGGCCGGAAAGCGCCTGCATGTCGACGCAGGACGTGTCTATTCCGGTTTCGCTGGATTCGTCAAGCGCGAAGGTCGATACGGACTGCGACTGCTGCGGTATGACTGGAAGGTTCATGCCTTTTCGGGCATCGTTCCTTGCGACTGTCAACGGGTCGTTCTGCGTGGTCCCGTCGTCGGCGAGCATCGACATATCGACTGCCGCATCGTTAAGCGCCGCTTCGAGTGCTTCGTAGGCTTCCGTCCAGACTCCCCGGCCGGTCGATGGATCGTATCGTGTCGTATCCTCGACGCCTTGCATTATCGCGGCTACGGCTTCGGTTGTGGATCCGAGTCCGAGCAGTGCAGTCCAGGATGCGATGGTTTCCGGCGAGAGCACAAATTGCTGGTATCCGTTGATGGGCTCGTCGCAGTTGACGATGATGTTCCCGTCGCTCATTGTCATGGTTTGTTTCATGTTCGGCTTTCCTTATTTGATGAGCCATCCGAAGGTGCCGCACCACATGTCGACGGAACATGCGTTTCGGTCGGCGTTGTATAGTTGGATGTCCCAACCGGATTGTCCTCCGGTGTTTTTGACGTGCATGATGATGCCGCCCCATTCCCCGTCCGCGTTTGCGACGGCGTAGTATCTGCCGTATTTGGCTGGCGATCCCAAGGTGTAATGGACGGCGATGGAGGCGCCGGACGAGATTGGTCCACCGTTCGGCGTCCATGCCTTCCATGCCGCGGCCCCAATGAACGTGTGACGGTTCGTATAGCCTCCGAGGAAGCCCCCTAGGTAGAGGTATCCGGTGTTGATGTCCGCCTTTACTCCGACGGCGCCGTTTGGATCCCATGCCGCAAGTTCCGAATACGTGTCCATCGCGTTTATGTCGGGAGAGGCCGAAGACACCAGTCGTGCGCCGGAGCTTTTCGCATCATTTGACGACAGGCTGTAGTCGCGCATGACGAGCGCCTGGAAGACACCTCGCATCTTGGCGTTGTCGGTTTTCGTGCTGCCGACTCGTACGAAGGCGCCTGGATCTGTGTTCGCGCGACGACCGCCATTGACGGTGAGCGTCGAGATCTCGCCCACCTCGGAATTCGTGGACTCGGCGGCGATGTATGGCTGCTGCGCCGCATCTGTCGCGTGGATGAACGAGATGCCGGCGCCGGTGATGTCGGCGGATCCTCCGATCGGCTTCTGTTTGAATCTCGGGCTCATCCACAGGCGAGATCCGGACGTGCCCGTCTGGAAGGTGCCGGTGAGCGTGTTACGGCCGCTGTTGCCATCGAGATGGACTGTTTCGACTCCGTTCGCGTCGCTCATGCTGAAGATTCCGGTGTCGAGGTTCCAGTAGCTTCTCGCGCCGCTGATGATGCCGGACCTCAGATACGTAGCGTTGACGTACAGCAGGCTGTTGCTCATGTAGAGGCCTTGGAGTTTGCCTCCGTCGGTGAGCTTGTCGAAGATGTACTGCTGTGTGAGCGCCTTCTCGAACGTGTTCACGTGCGACGTGGCGGTGTTGTCGGCATAGGCCTTTGCGGCTTCGAGCGTGCTGGTGTCTCCGTCGGCGGCCGCCTTCTTCGCCGCCTCGAGGGCAGCGTTCGCCTTGTTCGTCGCATCCGTGGAAGCGGCTTTCTTGGCGTTGGTCTCCGCGTCGTTCGCCTTCTTGGTCGCATCGGCGGCCGCAGCGGATTGCGCGGCGTTCGCCTTGCTTGTGGCGTCGGCCTTAGCCGAGGTGAGCGTGTCAGACCCGATTTCGTCGGCGTATTTCTTGGCAGCCGCCTCGGCTTCGGAGGTGAGCTGCTGCGCCGCCGTGGTGGTGGCTAGGTCACTCGCCTTGTTGCCGGCGATCGTGCTGGTTCCGGCCAGCCGGAATTCGCCGGTGGTCATATCCCAGTACTGCAGGCCCTTCTTGTCGGTCAGGATGCCAGCCTTGACGAGGTTCGCGTCCAAGACGCCGGACTTGACGTATGAGGCGTTGGCGAACAGGTTGCCGTTCTCCATGAACAGGCCCTGGATCTTGCCGTAGTTCGTGAGCCGGTCGAACACGTTCTTCTGGCCCAGAGACTCGTCCAAGGCATCGACGTATGCCTGCGCCGCCTTCTTCGCCGCCTCGAGGGCAGCGTTCGCCTTGTTCGTCGCATCCGTGGAAGCCGACGCGAGGGCGTCCTTCCTCGCCTCGTCGGCCTTGGACTGCGCGTAGTCCTTGGCCGCCGCGAGGTTGTCGAGATCCGTCTGGTCTGACTCACGCTTCATCTGGTCGGTGTACTTCTTCGCCTCGGCGAGCGCTGCCGCCGATGAGTCTCCGGCGATCGCGTCGACCGTCTTGCCGCCGACCGTCGTTCGGGCGGAGAGTTTGAAGTCGCCGGTGTCGAGGTTCCAGCTGTTGTAGCCGGCGGCGTCGGAGAGCAGGCCTGTGTAGATCGCGTCGGCGAAGAGTCCTTTGCCGTTCGCGAGGCTGCGCCAGTTCCAATCGCCGTTCGCTTTCCTCGAGCTTGCGCAGCGCCAGTATCCGCCGCCGATCTGAATGACCTGCGTGGGGTCCTGGTCGATCGGCTTGTCGTACACGTAGATGCCCTGGTTGGGTGTCTGGTAGACGTATCCGCCGGTCTCGTTCATGATCTGGTTGATGCGGTCGATCAGGTCGGCGATGTAGACGCCTTTGCCTCCGGCCGCGTCGCTCCATGCGCCGCTGGAATTGATGAGCTTGTCGAGCTGCTGTTTCTGCGCGGCCATGCGCTGCGTGTACGACTGCGTGATGCTGCCGAGTGTGAGCGTGGTGTCGGCGAGTGTGCCGATCAGGTCCTCTTCGATTTTGAGCACCCGGCCCTCGAGGCGGAGCGTCGGTGTGAAGGCCGAGTCGATGATCTGCACGCTGTCCCCGACGTCGACGCCTTCCGGGTCGAAGCCGGCTCGGCCGAGTGCGGCCACTGTGGCCGTGTAGCTGACAGATGGCTTGCAGGTCTTTGCGAGGTATGCCTTGCCGGCGGCGAGCAGCTTGGCGGGGTCGTCGATGTCGCCGTTCTCGTAGACGCCTTCCGAAGGCATGGTCTTGCCGTCCGGTCCGGCGATGCCCCACTGCGCGAGCGTGGACGCGTCGGCGTCGATGTACGGTTTGCCGTCGTTGACGTCGCCGATGCCGATCTTGCGGCTGTATCCTCCTGTGGCTTCGCCGTTCCCGTCGGTCTGTTCCACGCCTTTGCCCCAGCACCACAGTCTGGTGATGACGTTGTCGCTGTCGACGGTCCTTTTGATGGCCGGGAGGTCCTTGCGGTATTCGAACCGTCGCGTGCTCTCCGGGTCGCCGCGCTGTTCGAACAGGTCGATGTAGCGTGCCTTGACGGTGGATCCGTCCACCTCGATGCGGGTCTGCAGTTCGAGGCCGAAGGTGTCGCAGATGTCCTGGAGCGCGTCGGAGACGAATTCGTGGTAGAAGGCGAGGTCGGCTTGATGCGTGGTGAGGCCGGCCTGCACGGTTCCGACCTTCCATTTGGTCCCGTCGAGCGCCTTCGCGAGGCATGCCTCGGCTGTAGCGTCCCTGTTGCGTCGGTCTTCGATGTAGACCTTGGAGAGCTCGCAGACTGATCCGCTGCAGTATGCGGTGGTGATCGGCCGGCCGATGGATCGTTCGGTCTCCGGATACCGGCAGAGGTATTCCGCCCAGCGGCCCATGGAGTCGCGGAACATGATCCGTTCGTCCTTGTTGATCTCGCCGATGACGGTGATGTCGAGCGTGTCGGTGCCGTCGGTGCCGCGCGTGCGTTTCGCGTCGATGACCGATTGGATGTCGCCGAGCGGATTGCCCCACCTGTCGAAGAGTATGAATCGCATGATGGCCTTTTCAGATGAGTGTGAGTGGTTCGTATTCGAGCGAGCCGGAGCAGTTGGCGAGCGTGAGCGTCTGCATTCCGGGCAGCAGTGGGAAGTAGTCGCTTTCCAACGTCGGCGCCTTGAGGTTGCCGTTGATCCTGCATTCGCGGCTGTCCGGGTCGGTCGAGATGGTGATGGATCCGGTGAGCGTCTGGCCGGTCGCCACGAGTTCGATCGCGTGGCCGCGTCCGTCTTCGACGCGCACGCTTTTCGCTTCATTCGTTGGCGTGAGAGTGAATGTGGGCCATGCCGGACGGTTGCCGCGCACGTGGATGCGGTTGACTCCGTTGCGGAGCGCTGCCTTCCTCGTGTGAGCGTACAGGCATGGCATGGCGGACATTGAGACTTCGACCGTGGAGACCTGCAGCATTCCGCCGTGAGTGACGATGTCGGACCATTCACCAACCGACAGTCTGCCACGCCATTCTCCGGGCATGCCGCGCCATGAGAGCGTGGTGTTTTTGCCGTTCAGCGCGCCCAGCCACGATTTGGCGGCGAAGATGTCGTCCTCGCCGCCTGCCGTGTAGAGGCTTGCCGTGATGGTCCGCATGCCGGAGTAGGCGGCGCCGGTCTCATCCTCGAGCGTCACATCGAGCACGCCGTTGCGGCCGTGGATCAATTCGGTCGAGATTGACGGGTCGCTTTTTCCGACCGTGATCCCGTCCTTGCCGACGCCGAGCATCACCCTTTCGAGTGGCGTCCCGTCGAGTCTGACGTCATCGACGGATGGCGTCGGCATGTGGAGTGTGGAGAGCATTTGTCACCTTCCGAGATTCGCGCGTTTTTCGAATTCGTCGGCCATCGGCTTAGCGAGCTTGCCGGCCATGACCTCGCCTCCGCGATCGTTGAGATGGAGCGTGACGCCGTCTCCCCACACCTCGCGGAGTGCTTCGAGCATGTCCTGCTTGGAGAGCTGCTGTCCGCGCGATGCGAGCTGCATCTCGTCGTCGTAGGCGAGCTGGTAGGTTCCACGAGCGGTCACGTTGACGCCCGTATCCGTCTTCGACGGGTCGATCTCGTCGTATAGGGAGCTCATGGCGTCGTGCACGGTCTGCTGTCCGCGTTCGATGCCGAGGCCCATGCCCTTCGCGATGTTCTGGCCGATTTCGTCCCTGAACACTCGTGATGGGGAGTGGATGCCGAGCACGCTCTTGGCCCAGCCGACGACGCTGCTGCCAAGGTTCATGATGGTCCTCCTGAGCCATCCGAACGCTCCGCCGATGCCGTTGATGAGGCCTTGGACGATATTGCGGCCGGCGCCGTAGAGCCATCCTCCAGCTCCGGAGAGCGCTCCGGTGACGAGGCCGTAGATTCGGCCGACCTGTCCGCCGATGCGTCCGATGGCCCCGCCGACCACGTTGACCATGCCGTTCCAGATGCCGCTGAGGAAGCCGCTGATGCCGTTCCAGACGCTGTTCCACACGCCTCTGATCGCGTTGAGCACGCTGCTGATCGTGTTGCGGACCGCGTTGATCCGGTTCGACACGGCGTTGACCATGCCGTTCCAGACGTTGGAAAGGAAGCCGCTGATCGCGTTCCAGATTCCGTTCCACCATGACGAGACGGCCGAGCAGACGGATCTGATGACGTTGCTTACCGCGTTGACCTTCTGAGTGACAGCGGAGACGATGGTGTTCCAGATGTTGGAGAAGAACGTGCTTATCGCCGTCCAGACGCTGTTCCACCATGTGCTGATCGCGTTGAGCGCGTTGCCGATGGTCGTTTTTACGCCTTCGATGACCGGCGCGAGGAAGGAGACGATGCCGTTCCACGTGTCGGCGAAGAAGCCTTTGATGGCATTCCATGCGCCCTGCCAGTCGCCTTTGATGAGGTCGAGGATGGCGACGATTATCGTGCGCACGTAGTTGATGACGGTCTGCACTACCGTGCCGATGGCCGTCCAGACTCCGTTGACGATGTTGTAGATGCCCATCCAGACGGTTTGCATGACTCCGCTGGTCGAGTTCATCTGGCCCGAGATGAAGTCGAGGATCCATGTGAACACGGTGTTGATGCCGAACTGGATGAGTTTGATCGGCGCGAGGATGACGGCGCCGATGATTGTCCAGGCGGTAGCCATTGCGTTCTGGATCATCTGGCTTACGGACGTGAAGATTCCGGCGATGGCGTTCCATGCCGTCTGCACTCCAGTGGAGATGCCGTTCCATAGGCCGGCGAAGAAGCCGGTCACGCCGTTCCAGGCGGATTGCACGCCGGACACGATGCTGTTCCACAGGTTGGTGAAGAACGACGTGACCGAGCTCCATGCGGACTGCACGGACTGCACGGCGTCCTGGAACACTTGGACTATGCCGTCCCACAGTCCGATGAAGAACGTGCTGACGGCCTGCCATGCCTGCTGCAGCCATGAGATGAACGACGACCACATCTGCCGTCCGAGTTCCGTCTTGGTGAAGAAGAGCACGAGCGCTGTGATGAGTGCCGTGATGGCGATGACGACGAGCGCGATCGGGTTGGCGCTCATGACGGCGTTGAAGGCGCCCTGCACCGCGGTGGCTGCGGTGGTGGTGGCGTTCCATGCGGCCTGCGCGGACTTGACGATGTTGAGGTTCGATGCGACGTGTTTCAGCGTCGCGCCGAGACCGCCCATCTCGTTGATGAATTCGACGGTCTTGGATATGCCGCTGGCCGCGCCTCCGACCGCCTGCGCGGCCTTCGCGATGCCCTGCAGGCCGGCGGTTATCGCCTGATAGCCCTTGACGGCGAGCATTGCCGCGCCGATGAGTTTGATGGCCGTGACGACCTTGTCGGCGTGGTTGGCCGCCCAGTTCGCGACTTCGTCCAGCGCCCTGATTACCGGTTTGATGGCTTCGGCAACGGCCTTGAACGCGTTGCCGACTGCGGTTCCGAAGTCGCTGGCGTCCTTTCCGTGCGTTGCGAGTTCGGCGAACTTGGCGATGATGCGGCCGATCGCCGTCACGACGTCGCGCACGAGTCCGACGACCGTGTTGAAGATCTCGATCCACGCCTCGAACGCTCCGGTCGCGGCGAACGCCTGCACGAATCGGCCGACGGCCTTGATGGCCTCGCCTATGATCGCGAGCAGGTTCGATATGCCGTTGATCGCGATGGTCATTGCGTTGGCGATCGCCCACGTGAACCGTTCGAACACGTCGGATGGGATGAGATTCTTCCAATCGACCGACTGGAACGCCTTCACGACACCCGCCCAGGCGTCCTGGAGCTTCTGGAAGCTTCCGGTGCTTTCGACGTCCTTGTACAGGCTGATGAGCCAGTTCTTGGCGACGGTTACGGCTGCCGCCGCAGCGTCGCCGATCTTGCCGAACTGCGAGCTGAACGCGTTGATGGCTCCGCTGATGTTGGAGACGCCGACAGCTTCGATGACCTTCTGCACGGCCTTCGAGATACGGTTGTGCACGTTCTCGATGGCGGTGCCGATGCCCTGCGTGGCGTCCTTGGCCTGCTGCGCGAAGCTGGCGTATTGGCCGAAACCATTTTTGTCGAGGTCGACGATCGCCTTGTTGAAGTCGTCGAAGGAGACCGTGCCCTTCTTCATGGCCTCATACAAATCATTGCCGTTCTTTCCAGCTCCAAGCAGCGCCTCGGCCACCTGGTTGAGCTGTCCCGGCATTGCCGCCTGGATGGAGCGCCATGCCTGCATGTCCACCGTGCCGGCTGAGAGCATCTGCGTGTACTGGGTCAGAGCGTTCTCCTGCTCCATGGTCGACGCGCCGCCGGCGAGCATCGCGTCGTTCAACGCGAGGCTGATCGTGGTCGCCTCGTCAAGGCTCGAGGTCAAAGGGGCCAGCTGCTGGACCATGCCGCTCATGACGGCGCTTGACGTCGGCAGGCCGTCCAACGCCTTGCCGATCTTCTTGATGCTGTTCGACGCATCCTCGGACGAATAGCCAAGGTTCGCCATGACTTTCGGGAAGTTGTTCATCTGGTCGGCGCGCGAGACGGCGCTGCCGATGCTGCTCGAAATGGCGCTCATGGCCTTCTGCGTCACCTGCGCGGCGGCGCCCACGATGGCGCCGACGCCGAGCAGTCCCTTGGAGAAGCCGTGTCCAGCTTCGGATCCGAGTTTCGTTCCGACCTGGTCGCCGACGCCGGAGATCTGCTTATTAAGCTTTCCGGTGATCCCCTCCATGCTGGGGACGACGTTGATCCAGGCGTCCATGATGGTCACTCCGGCCATCGTTCCTCACAAACCGCCGAGTCCTGAGGTTTAAGTTTTTCTGATTTCGTATCTTGGCCGCTTGAGGTATTCGCGCATCTCGTCGACGCTCATCGGCTGGATGTCCGTGAAACGTCCGCTGTTCGAGTCCTTGCGCTTTCCCGGCGTCGGCAGCGGTTCCGGCCGATGCCGCTTGTGCTGCGCGTCCTTGGTCTTGGACCACGCGAGCCAGCGGAGGGAGTATTCCATGGACCACAGCATGTAGTCTTGGTGCGTCCATTTCGCCGCCGGGTCGATCTCTCCGGCGAGCGCGGATCCTTCGGGCGCGTGGGCGCAGAGGATGTAGAGATCGTTGAATGACAGGCCGTGGCCGAGCATGCGCAGTCGCAGGCCGTGCTCGATGAGCAGCAGTTCCACTGCGTCGCGATGCTCGGCGATGAGCCAGCAGACGGCCGCTATTCTTTTGGGCCGTCTTCCACGCCGCTTTCCTTGGTCCACCCCTTGAGCAGCTGTTCGATCTGCTTGGCGTGGAGGTTGTCGATCAGCGGGTGCGCCTCTTCTGGGAAGAGGTCGTAGACGAAGCCGAAGTCTCCACGTTGGGCGGCTGACATCTGTTTGATGGTCAGCGTTTCCGCGTTCGGGATGCTCCACCGTTTCTTGCTGCCGGGGAGGATGACTTCGATGGTATCGCCGGACGGTTCGTAGTCCTGGATGATGATCGCCATTGATGAGCCTTTCAGGTTTTTGCCGTGGTCCTTGTGTGGATGATGGCCGTGCGGCGGGGACTCGGCTTTTGTGCCGCCGCACGGCCGGTCTTGGTGCGACTCCGGCCGGGCCTCAGTGGCTTTAGCTGTGGACGGCGACGGAGACGGCGCTGATGTACTCGTAGGCCGTGTTGCCGTCGGCGTCGGGAAGCGCGGCGAGTTCGATGGAGTAGTTGATGGCGTCCCCGTCCTTGTATTCGACGTCGTCGAGGTTGGTGACGACTGCGGATGGCACGACGATTCGCTTGATGCGGTTGCCGGTCATGGCGATCTCGAACACGAAGGTGAACTGGTCGTTGCCCTTGGCGTTGTGTTTGACGGAGATGACGCCACTGTTGTCGGTGACGTTGTCGGCGCCGTAGACGACCTTGAGCGTGTCGAGTGTGGTCTCGAGCATCGCGAACTTGAAGCTTTCCGTCTGGGAGGTGAGCACGCTCAGCACGCGGTCGCCGCCCCATGCGGTCACGTCGGTGAAGTTCTTGTCGATGGTGTCGGTCAGGCCGTCGTCGGACAGGTATCCCAAGTCGGTGAAGGTGCTTGCCAGGCTGGTTGTGGCGTCTTTGGGCAGCGTGCCGCCGGACTTGGCGTACCATGCGCCGCCGGCCACCCTTCCGTCACCCCCGTGCGGCTTGCCGACGGAGACCATCTGCGAGTTTGGTTTGCTCATGTGGTTCCTTTCATTCGTGCACCGCGAGCTGCGCGGTGATCTGGTAGCGTGGCGTCTTCTCGTCGAGCGGATAGTTGGTCACACCCGAGATGTCGACGGCCGCGATTTCAGCGAGGCCGGTGAGGTTGGTCGGATCCGTGAGGCGCATGAGCGCCATGCGGGTCGTTTCGGCCAGTTTCATGGCCTCGCTTCTGGTGGGCGCATAGATCTGCACTGCGATGAGCGGCCGGTCGATGATCCGGCCGCTGGAGCCGCCTACGCGTTCCACGGTGATGAATCGCGTCGGACGCGACTCGGGGACGTCGCCGTATGCGGCAAGGCCTGCGGCCTTGATCCCTTCGTCCGCGTTGAGGCGCTTGATGACTGCTGTTTCGACCATGGACATCGTGGTGTTCCTTTCAGTCAGCTGATCGATTTGAGCAGTGTGTTGTGCCGTGCGTTGTCCTTCGCGGACTCGTATGTGCCCGTGTAGACGGCGCCGTGCGCTCGGTCTGTCTTGATGACGCTTGACTCGTATCCGCCTCCGCTTGACGCGTTGGCGCGTGCCTGGATCTCTTCACATTTGCGGCGCACGAGGCTGTTCATCTCGGCGCTGTTGAGGATCGCCAGCACGCCGTCCTTGCGCAGTTGGGTGCGGATCCTAGCCATCGCGTTCCTCCGTTTCGACCTTGAGGTTCCATCTGGTCGGTCTGATGCCTCCGGCTATCGGTCTTGGGTCGCCGATGACGTGCAGAGGCTTGTCGATGCCGCTGATTTCGACCGTCGCCCCGCGCAGTCCACCAAACGTGTAGGTCCGGGGGAAGTAGAGCACGTAGGCGACGGTGATGCCGTCCGGTCTGGTCGCGTCGGATGCGTCGGACTGGTTTCCCGGTTCGACGAGGACGTTCTCGACGGTTTCCGTGCGGGTCGATGTGATTTCGTTGTTCAGGTCGTCGGTGTCGCCGGTGTGGACGATGCGGTGGACGATGACGGTTTCGCCGTGCATGCTCATGGGAGTACCGCCGCGCCGGTGGCGAGGTCCACGGACCACATGGTCTGTCTGCCTTTGAGCAGGCGCCGTTTCTGCGCCGATGTGAGGTAGAGGCGGCCGGACGGGTTCGCGTACTGGTAGGTCTGGCTGAAGCTGCCGGCGGTCTCGGTCGATTGGCTCACGCCGATCGCGTCGTCGGACTGGCTCAGCACGTCCTTGACCATCTCGCACGCGATGATCTTGCGTGTGAGCGGGCTCGTCTCGCGCCATCTTGGGCATTCGTCGCGAATGATCTGCGACGCGTCGGAGAGCAGCGTGTCGGCGAGCTTGCGGTCTTCGCTCGGCATTTCGCCGAACGCCCTCCATCTCTGTTCGAGGTCGGAGGACGTGGCGAACGGCTCGGTCTCCCAGTCGGGTTCTTCACCGTCCGCCATGCGATCACTTGCCCTTCGTCTTGGATGCGGCCTTGGAGCCCGCTTCGGCGTCGTCGGCGGAGGCGTCGTCGGCGGAGGCGTCGTCGGCGGTGACCACCGGGGTGCCGGAATCCTCGAGGCTCGCCGCGACCGCGGAGGCCGGCGCGAGCACGTAGGCCGGGAAGCGCTTGGAAGCGTCGGACTGGACGTCGTTGATCGGGTTGGCGATCTGGAAACCGACGCGGAAGGTGACGCGCATCGCCACGCAGTCCTGCTGGGCGAGGTTGAGGATCACCTTGCCGTTGTCGTCGGTGATGACGGCCTGGTCGAGCATCTTGAAGGTGATGTCCTGACGGAGGCCGACCACGAAGTTGCTCCAGTCGGCGCCGATGAGCATGGCTTTCTTCGGATCCCATGCGCCGTTGTTGACCTCGTTGAGCGGGAAGCCGTAGAGGGTGCTCGGCGCTTCGGCCGAGAGGCTGGGCGTGTAGATCGGGGTGCCGTTGGTGTTGCGCAGGCCGACGAGCTGCCAGCGCAGGCCGGGCTGTGCGGCGAAGCCGTTCATCGCGAAGCCCTGCTCCGCAAGCTTCTGGCCCATGGTGGCGACGTCGGCCGCGAGGTCCTTGCCGGCGGTGATCGTGTTCTTCTTGGCGGTCGCCTGCGTGACGATTCCTTCGGGGAAGCTTGCCGGCTTGTCGGTGCCGAAGAGCGCGGCCTGATCGACCTTGAGGCCGATGGCGGCGGTCAGACGGGGCATGACCTCGGGCCAGAGCGGGATGCCGGCGTCGTCGAGAACGGCTTCGGGGATCGGGACGATCGCGGCGAGTTCCTCCGCCGTGATGGTGAGGCCGCTCCACTTCATCTTGGTGGTCTGCTTGAGGCCGGTTTCTCCGCCGACCCAGTAGGCGATCGGCTTGGAGTCGAGCACGGGCTGGGTGCGGGTCTTGGTGCTCATGCGCACGGTGCGCGCACGGCTCATGATGACGGACTGCTTCGGTGCATCCTGGATGATCTGTGTCGCGTATTCGACCGGGATGAGTCCGTTGCCGGAGCCGAGGTCGGTGGATCCGATCATCTGGTTGACGGTTGACGCCATTTTGTTTTCCTTTCGTTGTTAGTGGCGCGAGTTTTGGATCGCATCTCGCAGCCAGTCGCCTTTGACATTGCGCTCGTCGGGATTCTTGTTGCCGCCGGGCACGTTGATCTTCGGCTTCTTGATCGCCGCGATGTACTGTTTGAGGGCCTTGGCGTGGTCGTCGATCTGCTTTTCGTCGGATCCTTGGATGAGGTCCGCCGGCACGTCGTACTTCTTGGCGGCCTCCGCCTTCCATTTGCTGATGGACTCGGCGCGCTCGTAGCCGTCGACCTTGGCCTGCAGGGCGTCGATGCGTTCCTGGTCGGTCATCTGCGACTGCTTGATCGAGTCGAATTCCTTCGCCTTCTGGTAATTGGTCTTGGCGTTCTTCTCCCACTTGCGGCTTTCGGCCGTGACCTTCTCGAGGTCCGCCTGCGACTGCTCGTAGAGCGCCTTGTAGTCCAGTTCCCCGCCTTCGGTGCCGTGCGGCTCCGTTGCGTCCGTCGCGTTCTGTTCGGCGTCGGTGGAATTGGATGCTTCTTCGGCCATGTGGCCCTCCCTTTCTTGTTGCGCCGTCCATCGGCCGTGCGGCTTCGGACGGTAAAAAAGGCGGCCGTGCGGTCGCCTTGGAAAATCTGTTTCGGTTTCGGTCAGTCGCCCTTGACGCCGTCGCGCACGGAGCCCGGGCACGTCCTGCGGATGAGGAACGCGAGAGCGTGTGGGTCGTACATGCTGTCGGTCTTGATGCCGGCGGCTTTCATCTGTTCGCGCCATTCCTCGGGGATGTTGCCGCTTGCGATCATGTCGCGCGCTTCGGCGTACTGGTCGTAGAGGCGGTCCGGGTCGTAGCCTTTGATGATCGATTCGTCCGCGTCCCATGAGGCGATCGCCTCGCAGTCGCAGTCGTTGTGGTATTTGTCGATGCTGCCGTGCGCGAACGTGGCCGTGTCCTCGCTGCGGTATACGAAGCCCTGCGAGCAGAGCACTAGGCAGAAGGCGCAGGTTTTGGCGCCTCGGGGCACGCGCGCCCAATGTGGTTTCGATGGGTCGCGTATGACGTTGTTGGCGATGGTCTGGCGGCCGGAGTAGTGGACCCAGCGTGTGATCGCCTGTTCGAGCCATGAGGCGAGCTGCTGCGGGTCGGATGAGAGCAGTGAGGATTGTGATTGCATGGCGGCACGTATGGCCTCGTCTCGGAAGCTGTCGGCTGTGATCGCGCGATAGCTTTCCTCGCTGTCGGACGGCCCGTATTCGGCGCGCTGCCGCTCATACCATTCGGCGGCTGCGGCGGCCGCCACGTCGCCGTATTTGGCGACGAGGCGCGGGACCGCGTCGAGCAGGAGATCAAGCTGCCATTCAGCGTTCAGATCCTGAGCCGTTGTCCACAGGCTTCTCATCTCCCTGATCGCCATCCTGACCGCCTGCTGCTGCGCGAGGCTGAGTGTTTCCACGTCCTGCCGTGTCGTCATCAGTGTTCACCTCGGTTTCCTGCCGTTGTGTGGCGGTCTTGGTGAGCGAGTCGAGCACGCTGCGGGCGTCCGCCTTGCGTTTGCTTGCGAGCAGGCGCGTGATCTTCGCGTCGTCGTAGCCCAGTTCCTCGAGGATCACGTCGCATTCGGCGAGCCATGGGATGGCCTTCACCTGCTTGAGGATCGCGTCCGCGCGGCTCGCGCGGCTGGGGCGTTCCGGATCGCGCCAGTTGACGTCGAGCGCAGCGAGCTGCTTCTCGTCGATGTTGTCGCCGTTCTTGAGCAGCGCGATGTCCCTCGCCATCCTGCGCAGCTGCACGCCGAACGCGTCGCACGTGTTCTTGGCCTCGATGACGAGGTCGCTTTCGCCGGCCGCGATGGCGTCGGCGCTGCTTGGGCCGCTGTCGGTCATGACGCCGAGTTTCGCCATCGGGATGTCGGTCGCGCCGCTCATTCGTGCGGCGAGCACGCGTAGCTGGTCGCTGTGCGGCTGCATGGTCATCTGCGACAGCTGCTGGATCGTCGGTTTCACGCCGTCCTCGTCGGCGTTGATGACGAGCAGGTGGCTGATTGCCGCCTCCCATCCCGTGATGGGGTTGCCATCCTTGTCGACCGGAGGCTCGGCGCCGATGAGGGCGGCGCGTGGCGCGCTGTAAAATTCTGCGCCGATGTCCATGCGGAGCATGGTTCGTGCGGCCTGATCGGTGATGCTCATCACCTCGCGGTTGATGCGGGAGCGTCCGAAGGGCCTGTCGAGGTCGCTGTGGTAGGCGAGTAGCCAGACCGGCACGTGGTCCAGTCCGGTCGGCATTGGGTCGGATGCGACGTATCCGGCGTCGGTGCGCAGGATGCGGATGTTGTATCCGGGCTCGTAGAGCATCACGTCGGTCGGGATCATGATGCCCTGTTCGGCCTGCGCGTCGTCGATGTCCTGCACGACCATCGCGGCCCTGAGCGAGCGCGTCGCCATGTTCCAGATTCCGGTCGCGTAGAGCGCGCTGCGGAAGGTGATGACCACCTCGGGTTCGCCGATCGACGTGTCACCGGACCGGAGGCACACGAAGGAGCATGAGTGTTTGAGCGCGCTGCGGATCGCCTTCGGCAGTTCCACAGCGAAGTCGTTGGCCTCTAACACCTCGTCGAGTCCGAAAGGATCGCGGTCGTCTCCGGTGCTAACGAAGCCGTCGAAGACGACACGGTTGGCGAGCGCGTCGACCGCCTTGGCGGGCCATCCTACGACCTCGTCGACCTTGGAGAGCGTTGGCGGCACCGCGATGCCGAGGTTCTTCAGATTCTGGCGACCGTCGTAGTATCTGCTCCGCAGTTGGTTCCGGTCGAGCTTGTTCTGCCATTTCTGGAGCATGACGTCGATGTCCACCATGCATTCCTCCGGCAGTCCGCTAGGCCGGATCTGCTGGAGTTGTGGTGTGATCTCGTCGCTGCTCATAATGCCACCGCCTTAGCGTGCCTTCCTGGATTGCGTTTCGACGTGCGCGCCGCCCAGTACGCGATCGCCACGGCCTCGACCGGCGTGACGTCCACGTTTTCCGAGCTTGACTCGTATCCGAAGCCTCCGTTGTTTCCGATTTCCCTGTGCAGCGCGTGTCCGACGCCTTCGTCGAGGGCCGGCTGCCCGTATTGCGTGAGCAGATGCGAGTTGATGCCCTGCTCGAACATCGCCACGGCGTCCTGCATCTGTCCGGCGCCTACCGTCCAGATGACCCGCTTGGATACCTTGCGGTCGATGAGTTTGTTGATGAGGTCACTTGTTCCGACGCGGCCGTCGACGACGATCGCGAGGCTTTCGCGCCATCTCGTCGCGCCCTGCGCGTTCTCGCCGGCCATCCAGTCGGCGATCCAGTCCGTTCCAGAGCTCATGGTCTTGTATTCGATGAGTTCCACGTGCGGTTTGAGTTCGGATCCCTTCGGCGGCTTCCGGCATGCGGCGAGCGATACGTGGCGCCCGTCCGAGCTGAATTTGACGCAGAACGCCGCGTAGCCTTCCGTCGCCGGTGTCGTGGTGCGGCATGCGGCCCAGTTCTTGAGGTCGATGTCGCTTGACCTGTCGGCCGTCTCGTCCCACCAGCCAAGGCGTTCGCGGGCGAAGCCGTCCGGGCTGAATTTCTTGACTTCCGATTCGATGACGCTTGGCAGCAAGCGGATGCCGAGGCTTGGATTGGTTGCCTCCCACCGTTTGCGGTCCTCGACGTCTCCGATTTCCTTGACACCCCATTCAAACCAGCAGAGGCGGCGGCTTTTGCCGCTGTGGGCCTCTTTGCGGAGTCGTGCGAACACGGTTCCGGGCGATGTTGGCGGTGTCGGCGTTCCGGCGTAGATGGTCATCGGGTTTCCGGACGGAGCGGATGAGATGGCCGGCTGCATGGCCTCCATCTGCTCGTCGGTCAGCTCCTGCGCCTCGTCGCAGACGATGACGTCGACGGTGAAGCCACGGCCGGACGACTTGGAGCGTGCGATGAATTCGATGCTGCCGCCGTTCGTGAGGCAGATGGCCTCCTGGCCGTTGGTGCTTCGGATTGATTGGACGATGGCGGCGAGTTCCGGATATTTACGCGCGTTTTCGAAGTAGTGTTTCATGCGCATGAAGTGCTTGCGGCACGTCTTGACCTCGTGCGCGGTGTGGAGGATCTTGAGGCCGAGGATCGCGGCCATGTACAGTTCGCAGAATTCGAGGATGCCGTTCTTGCCGTTCTGGCGTGGGACGCTGATGCCGACGTCTCCGGCCGCCCATTTGCCGCTCTTGAGGGTCGCGAGCCATCCTTCCATGACTTTGCGCTGCCATGGATCCGGAGGCATGTCGTATCCGGCGGCGAGGTCGCATGCGAGTGGCCCTTCCGAGCCGGAGTGCCGTGGGATGGCGGAGAAGCTAGGCTCTTGCACGCCTTTGAGTTTTCTTGCCACTCTGCATCTCCAGTCTTCGTTGCGCGATCATGTCGAGGGGCGTCGCCTTGTGCTCTTCCTGCGGTTCGTCGTCCGTCTTGATGGCGGTCTTGCGCGCCGCGGGCGTGATGCGGTAGGCGGCCTCCCTTGTCCGGAGTTCGCCGAGCAGCGTGAAGTCGCCGTTGCCCCAGACGGCGGCGTGCACGAGAGCGGTGGTCATGAGGTATTCCCAATCGCTTTCCGTCCATTGGTCGGCACCCGGAGTCGATGGCAGTGCCTTCCACCATCGTTTCGTCTGTTCGGGCCATTCGACCTCTGCCGGAAGGTCGGGTTGTTCGACCGTCATCGTGCCGCCTCCGTTTCACATCAGGAACCGCTCGTGCGGCTCGCGCTGCGGGATCTCGCCTGGCGGGTGAAGTCGAACTCGCCCTGCACGTAGTTGCTCATGTTCCCCTCCAATGGAAAAGGCCGCCACTATGGACGGCCATGGTCTGAATCGCTTCGGAAAATCAGGATCCGCTGGTGCGGCCGCCCGAGGCGGACGTGGAGCGTCGGCTGAGCGCGTTCCTCACGCGTCCCGCCACGTTCCGTACGGCGGTGCCGATTCGGCTGAGCGCATTGCGCATGTTTCACCTCCAATCAGATCGAGGCGCCGAATTTTCTGGCGACGGCGACGCCATCCATGTATTTGTCGCCAAGTTTCGTAAGCCCATGCGCGCACAGGAACGCGTCCTTCGCGTCCCTGTCTGCGAAGGCGAGCACGAACCAATGTTCGCTGTCGGTCGGGTCGGCTGGCCTTTCCGGAGCGCGCGCCTTCATGAGGCATTCATGCAGGATCGAGAGCTCGAGGAAGCAGTCGGCCTCGAGGTCGCCCGTGTAGGTGACGTCGGCGAGTGGGTCCTTGGTTTTCTCCGCGCCGAAACGCAATCCGCCGAAGCTCACTCCGCCGCCGAACGCGACTGACGACGCCTCGCCGAGTCCGTCGAGCGAGCCGACGACATCTGCCGCGTTGAGGATCGCATGGTCCTCGCCGAAGCCGAAGGCTTCATGCCATCGGCCGATATACTCGGCGCTGGGGAAGCAGAGGCAGATCCAGAATTCGCTGTCGGTCGCAGCGACGAAGCGCTTGCGCTCGGCCTTCGCCCTCGCTCGGTATGCCTCGGCCTCGCGCCTCTCCGGCTCGGTCATGCCATCCATGCCGGCCGGCTTCTTGGCCTTCTTGCGGCCGAAGCCCACGCCGCCGCCGAAATTCAAGTTCTTAGCGGACATGATCGGCCTCCAGGAGCGGGAACCAGCTGCGCAATACCTCGAAGTCTTCGGGGTCGCGCTGTTTGAGCACTTCCGTGAAACGCCTGTCGATGCCGTCGAAGGACCTGCCGAACCATTCGTAGTCGACCGGCAGCTTGAGGCCATGGGATTCGATGCAGTCCATGACCTCGCCCTTGAGCCAGTCGCCTATCGGGCTGACCTTGCGCGAGGAATGGCGCCAATATCCGTAGCGGACGAAAGCGCCGCGGCGCTGGATGCTGTCGGCGGCGCGGACGCCATCGGCGCACCATGTGCCCTTCGGCAGTCCGAGGTGGTCGCGGATCAGGTCCCACGTCTGCTCGTATGTGGGTGTGGGCAGCTGCGCCGCCTCGATGTACCGGAGTCTCTCCGGAGCCTGGTAGACGAAATTGTTGAGCCATCGGTAGAGCGACGGATGCGGATACCTGCGGATGCGGGTACCGAACTTCTGTTCGAAGTAGTCCAGTTCCTCGTTGATCCATGTCAGTCCCGGCACGTAGTAGAGATACGCCGGAACGACGTCGATGCCCTCGTCCCTCATGGCGCACCATGCGGCGATCGAGTCCTTGCCGCAGCTGAATGCGAGCAGGACCGGTTTGCCTTCCTCTGCGAGGCGCCTGCGCACCTCGGCGCTTGTCCCTTGGTTGCGGATCACGGTGGTCATCTCGGCCACCTCTTTCCGGTGGTGCGGATGAAGCGGGAGTGCGAGTAAAATTCGACGCCCGGACGCTTGAAACTCGGATCGGTGGACCTGACGAAGATGTGCAGGCCAATGCCGGACACGCTCGATTCGGTCCAGACGGCCTCATCAAGCAGCGACGGCACGATGCGCGCCGCCTCGCCATCCTCGATCAGATCGCCATCTGCATCGAGGCAGTGGTCGAAGTCCCAGCATGCCAGGCCATCGCCGAGCATGATGCCGAAGCCATCTCCGGATCCTGATCGGCACGCCTCATAGGTGGTCCAGGTGTCCGGATCTGTGCTCGATGCCGGCCTTCCATTCGGCATGATCGGCCTTTTCCCATCGGCCCGGACCCAACGATCGAGGCGACGGAGCTCCATGGGGATGCGGTTGGCGCGGCAGTAGCGCTGTCTGCACCTCGCGCTGCAGAATCTGCGCGGCCGCCTTGGTTTTTCTGAGTTGCGGATAAACCTTCCGCACTCTACACATTTCTTGTGTTTATCCATGTATACAATATTACTACTGTTTTCTGTAGTTGTCTATCTAATTTTGTGACATGGATAAAACGGCGGGGATTGCATGTGAAAGGCCTGCCGCCGAGTGGGCCAAAAGCGGTGCATCGAGCCCTGGAAAGCGCCATGAGAGGCCCTGTGGGGGGCGGTGGACGTGACTCTTGGAAAACCGACCGCGGACGCGGGGGGATGTGGGCACTGGTCTTCTGGGGTGCCTCGGCCGGGGCGGGGAGGGCAACGCCCCGGCCTCGGAGCGGCGCTCACCAGTCCTGGCTTTTGGTGATCGGCAGTCTTGAGACCGGAACCGGCTTTTCCCCTGTTTTTCCGGCCGATTCTTCGAAGTATTGTTTTGGATGGTCCTTGAGCTTGGAGTTGCAGTGCAAGTGCATCGGTTCGGTGTTGTCAAACTGGAACGGAGAGCCGCCTTTGCTGACCGGCTTGATCTCATTGATGGTGAAGCTCCACGGATCCGGCCATTTGAGCATGATGTCTATCGGACGATGGCAGAAGCGGCAGATCGGCGGTTGTTCGATGGCGAGCCATCTCTGCTTGATGCGCCTTCTGGCGGCGCCATTGCTGCGCCTCGGATTGACCTTGGAGCGGCCTTTCGACTGAGCCATGCCCCGCCTCCATTCCCCGCCCTTATATGCGCCCCGTATGGCGGCCCGTATGAGGGGCCTTATATGCGGCCTTCCGTGAAGCGTCGTATATGGGCGCCTCCATATGCGGGTCCTGCATGGGGTGGGCGTATTCGGACCTGACCGTGAACGATTCGGCGTAGAAGGGGATCCACACGATTCCAGGTCCGTCGACGACCGGTTCGTACCGTGGCCCGATGTCCGCGATCGGGTAGATGACCGGAAGGCCGTCTATGAACACTCCCCTGCCTTGGTCGAAGGTGATGTTCCGTGGAATGCGCATTCCGGCCATATCCGCCTCCCTGCGTCTCGTGATTGCGATTGTGCCCCCACACGGACTCGAACCGTGGACCCATGGTTTAAAAGACCGCTGCTCTGCCAGCTGAGCTATAGGGGCCTGATATGAAAACAGCCCCTTCGGCGTATGGCCTCCGGGGCAGTCTCTTGACACACGACAGTGTAGCACGTTTTCGGCTCAGTCAATCGGCGGAACGTTTTTCGCGTACCGCCTTGATGAGTTCCTCGATGTTCCACTCCCAATAGCGTCCCTCCACCTTTTTCGGATGGAGGAAGCCGCGTCGGGCCCAATTGTCGAGGTCCTTTCCTGTGACGTGGACTCCGCAGTTCTCCGTGACCCACTTCGCGGCGTCGCCACGTGTCCTCGTGATGTGCAGCATGCCCGCCGATTTCAGATACTCGAGTCTGACGTCGCTCAACGTGAGGAACGAGCCGCAGACCGGACAGACGGCGTAGTCCGCCCCATGCGCGGCGTAGATCGGAGTCCGCACCTCGTTGCCGTCGGCGCCCGTCGACGCATGGCACGCCGGGCAGATGCCGATCAGACGACGTTCCTCCCGTCGTGTGGCCTGGACGGCGACGCGCTCGCAGACCTTGACGGTGGCGTGCTGCCATTCCTCCGCGTCGGACAGTGCGAGCAGGCGCGGCATGTAGTGTTCGAGCATCGGCAGCAGCCATGTCCATTGCCTCAGCGTGCGTCGGCGTCCGAGCCTGTCGGTGCCGAAGGGTTTCATGCCCAGTCTGCCTGCGAGCAGCTGGCAGTGGGTCTCCGCCATGGCGTATGCCTGCTGCGCCTCGATGTTGATCGGCGTGCAGGGGAAGGCGCTTTTCGCTCCCCTCGCTGCAGGCACGTCGAGGCGAGCCTGCCGGTATGCGATCCGGCGGAGCGTCGGCATGCCCTCCGTGCGGAGCCATTCGAGGCGTCGGAGCCAGTCCTTGGCGCATTCCCCGCAGATGGTCCCGTCGCCTTCGGCTCCGCAGATCGGGCAATTCCCTTTTTCGCTCATGTTCCCACCCTTCGGTCTATGATTGCTTCCGTCGAGAGATGCAAGCCTGCCTTCGGGTGGGCTTCTTCTTTTTCAGGATCCGTTCCGTCTGAGCCTGTCCCGTTCGATGTCCTTGAGCATCGCTTCGAGCACGGCCCTGCTGAAACCCGTGGCGATTCTGACCTCGTCCACGCTCTTGCCTTCGCTGAGCATGTCCCATGCCTTCTTCGATATGCTCATTCCGCTGACTTCCTTTCCGTCTTCCACTGTCTGTGCCATCTGAGCCATACGAGCCATTTCGGGACCGGGCTCCATATGCTCAGGTATGGCGAGACGTGGTCGAGCTTCCACCACCTTCCGCATTTGATGCAGCGCTCGACTCTGGGCGAGGCGCTGAACTGCGTGGATCCGATGCCGTTGCCGCTGAAGCAGATGAAGACGCCGTCGGAGTTACTGCAGCCGTGCACACGCGTCATTCCGAACCGCCTTCCTCGAGCGCTTCCCAGATCTTGTCTCTGGCGAAGGTGTAGACGTGGTATCGTGTCGACGCGCATTCCTCGAGGGGCTTATTGCCATAACGCCGTCCGGCGAGCATGGCCGCGAATTCCTGGGCGATCAATTGGTTGAGCGCGTCGAACGCTATGTCGACGTCGGAACGTTGGTATCTGTTCAGTTCGACGTGCTCGATTTCGGCGCGCCGACGAAGTGTGTCGGCATACTCGTCCATGACATCGAGCTGGTGCCGCAGCAGTTCGATCGGGCACGTGGGCTCGAAATCGAGCGTCCCGTCTGCCTGCTTCCTGAGCATGGTTCTGAGCTTGTCAGCCCTGGTTGCGAGCTGTCTGTATTCGTGGGACATTCGTGTCTTGTAATCGCTCATTTGTCCACTCTTTTCGTGAGTTCCTCTCTCATCGCCTGACACATGCCGACGATCGCGCGTCTGGCCGCCATGATGGTGATGTCCTTTCTCAGCAGCCCTTGCCCGGCGAGGTAGCGCATGCCTGCGTCTATCTCGATTGCCGTCTGCGGCTTGATCCGTCCGGCGACGAAGCCTTCCACGTAGGCGTCGGAGGCGATTTGCGCGATGGTCTTGTCCGTGGAGATCGTGGTGGGTTCGCCCCGGACATATTCGACTTCGAAGTCGAGTTGGCTTTTGCAATTCATATGTTCTTCTTTCCAAGTCGCAGCCTGCCGCCCCACACTCCCTGCACCGAGTAGCCGTCGATGCGTGGGTGCTCGTCGGCGAACCTGCCGCACTGTTCGATGACCGGGCATCCGCTGCAGACTTCCTGTGCCTTCCTTATGGCCTTCACGTCCTTCGGCTTGGGAAAAAAGATCTCCGGATCGTAGCCGACGCATGCGGCACGGTCTCTCCACCCGCTCATCTGTCTATCGCTCTCTCGTTTGCCGTCGCGTTTTTCTTTGGGTGTGCGAGAACCCGCTGCTCGTAATCGCGGTACGCTTCCATCGGCACGGTCTTTGTTGGCTTGAATTTGAGATGATTCATGCAATTGACGCAAACCTCGGTGGCCATCTTGCTTTGCCCATTGAAAGCCAGAAGCACTGGGTAGACCGGACTGGATACCCACTCGCCGCACAGGTCGCATATGTGCATGTCCTGCGTAGTCAGTTCATCTGGACCCATCTCAAATGGATTGTCCCCGCACTCTCTTTCCTTGGCGAGAGCCTTCTTGATTTCGCTCTCGGCTTCGGAGATTGCCCCGCATTGAGCTCTCGCGTATTTCCTGTCGAGCGGATTGTCAGCGAGCTCGCAGCTCTTGAGGTGCTTCTCAGTCAGCTCGTGAAGTACTCTAACCACGATGTCGATGTCTTTCATTTCGTATTCTCGATTCTCACTTTTATGATTGGATGCTTCAGAGAGCAGGTGGCGGCAATTGTCAGCGCATCTCGCATACACTTGCGCTCTCGTCATGCACCCGTCGATTTCGCTTTCGGATACGCCTTCGGTGCGTACCGCTTCGTTGAAGGTTGCATACTCGTCATCCCTCTGCGCTTTCAGCCATTCGAGGAACTTTTGCATCACGTCTTCAGCCATCTCAGTCTCCGTCCGTCAGAAGCGTTTCGATGTTCCAGATCGCGCTCTCCAGGCTGCAGCCGGCGGCGCGGATATAGCCATGGTCCCCGTGCAGTTCGCGGAGCGGGCGCAGCATCCCGTGGTCCTCTTCGAGCCGGCTTTTCAGCCGTTCCAGTTTCTCTGTGAAGTCTTCGTCCGATGGCGCGTCCTCCGTGGCACCGTCCCTCGCGAGAATGTAGACGAGCGTCGGCGGCAGGGACGGTTCGAAGCATGCGTCCGGTGTCACCTTGTACTCTTTCCCATTGAGCCCGGGCAGCACGTCGGTGCGCACCACTCTCCACCCCTCGGAAAGCAGGCCGTTGAGCGATTCGGCGTTGTTCAGCGTGAGCGTACATGTGTTCCTGTCGAGCTCGTACATGATCGGGACGACCTTGAATTTCATCGCATTCCTCCCTCGAGATGCCGCTGGATCACGTCGCCTTCCTGCTGCGGAGTGGATCCGTCCCATGCGAGCGCCGTCTCGACCTCGCGGCAGTGGAACAGGTCCCAGAAGGCCGACTCGTAGTGTTGTGCGACGACGTGGCCGTCGATGACCGTCTGGACGATGAACCATCCGCCTCCGAAGCACGGCTCGCCGTCGTGGTGGCGGCGGCTCTTGACGCACTTGTACGTTCCGGCCCTCGTGGCGGTGTTGACGAACATGGCGTGCCAGAGCATGCGCTGCCGGTACAGTTCCGCCATCGTGTGGTATCCATCGGTCAGACCGTCCGGGCTGGTGGACCCGTCGGCGGCCGCCACCGCCCTGCGCGCCTGGGCCATGAAGCCGGACCGCACCCAATACGGTTCCGCGCGCCACTTCTCGAGGCGTTCCTCCATGGTGGTGTCGTCGGTCTGCGTCGGGATCGCCCAGTTGTGCGCCCACAGTTCGACCGCAACGGACTCCACGCGTCTGTCTTTGGCTCCGGTGTCACTCATTGCGTGCCATCCCTTCGATCAGGGCCGCCACGGTGGCGAGCGCGATCAGGCAGAAAGCCACGATCAATCCTCCCGTGCCGATCCGGACGACCTGCATGCCGATCGCGTGGTCGAACGCGAACATCACGCAGAGGCCGGACAGCATGGCGCATGCGCTCAGGATCACGACCGTGAATGCGATGATGATGATCGTGGAGGCCACCGCGTATGGCATGCGCCGCTTGGCCTTCTTCTGCGTGGCCGGCGGACGAGGCGGGTCGAGCAGGATCCTTGTGTTGTTGTCTGTCATTTCGTTTCCTTTCCGATGATGTCGTGCAGGTCTCCGGCGAACGCCCTTTCCGGACGCTTGGAACGCCTCTCCTGCGTGTTTGGTGACGGCGGCTGGATGAACAGCGGGCTACGCGTCGTCAGAGCTGTACGGGCCGCCCTGTCGGGTTCTATACCCTTGAAGCGCATGCGCCGGTACATCCACGCGGCGTCGGCACCACCCGAATCGACTCCGAGCGAGACCATCTCGCGTTCGATCTGCGCCTCACTCGGCTTCGACTCGTTGCGCATGCGCCGGATCTCCGCGTTAACGTCGCCGGCACGGCACCAGCACGATCCGTCATGGCCTGCGTAGAAGCGCCTCACCGCCTCCATGCACTCCGTGAGGGTCGCATCCGGCCGCAGTTCCTCGTGGAACGTCTGCACCGAGAGCCGGTCCAGCTGCATGTTGCCGTGGTGCGCGTTGATCTTCGCGAGCACCAGAGCGGCCTCCTTGGGTTTCAGCATTCATCCTCCTTCGCCATTTCGGCGATGAACCGCGCGTTGTACTCCGCGTTCGACTGCGCCTTCGACGGCCTCGCCGAATGCGGCCGCACGGGGTTCTTCCACCCTCCGCCACGCAGCCACTTGGACGCGCTGGGCCAAAACCTCGGCTCCACGTTCGCCGCGAGCGACTGGGCGCCACCGATGAGGGCCGCGAGCTGCGGACGCTCCGAAGGACGATGCATGATCGCGTTGAACGTCCGCAGGGCGTCGTCCGGATAGTCGTGGTTCGGATATACCGACCAGAACTGGTCGAACGCAAGGGAGGGTTTGGGAGGGATTATTAATTCTTCGTCAGAAGAATTAATTTGGTTTTGGTTTTGGTTTTGGTTTTGGTTAGGGCGCGTCACGTTATCGTCACATGACGCGTCACGCGCCTTGCGCTCGCGGTACCGCTTCTGTCGCTCGGCATGCAGCCGCGCCTGTTCGCGCACTCGTTCGGCCGGAGTCTGCTCGGCCGTGTAGGAGGTGATCTGCCAACCGTCGTCATGTCCGTCGACGCGCTCGAACAGGCCCCAACGCTCGAGCGTTCCGGCGATGCTTCCATCGATGCCGAGGCGTCTGAGCGCACGGTGCGAGAGCCATCCGTCCGTCAGATTGTCACTGGCGTAGCTGAGAGCGTTGAAGAACATGCACAACGCGCGAGGATCCTCGTCGAGACGATCCTGCATGTCGTCGTCACGCCAGAAATCGTTGGACAGCTTGCAATATCCGACGGCCATCGGCGCTCACCCCCCCCCGGAACTTTTTTCGAATGGGCGTGCCGCCCTGGTCCGGTTGCGGACGGCACGCTGTTTTCGTTCTTGGACGAATCACGGCGTCACGTCTCGTCACACGTGACGTCACGCATCACAGCGTCACGTGACGCGTCACGTAACGGAGCATGTGACGTTGCTATCGCGTTGTAGGCCATCGATAGACGCGTCCACGCGTCACCGAGCGCCACCACCATGGCGAAGTCGCTCTCCACGCCTCCGTTCGCGAGCAGGCGTTCCGCCTCGGTCAGCTGGTCCTCGGCCCGCTTCGCCATCTCGAGGGCCGATTCTTCCGCGGTCATCATCATTCATCACCTCCCTCGTCGTCAGGTCCGAGCGGCTGCAGGTCGTTGACCAACAGCGCCCAGAGGCACAGTGGGATCCACACGAGCGGGCCGCAATGGCCGCGCAGGGTGCGATCCGTGCCGGCGAGCTCCCTCGCGACCGTCTGCACTACCTCGGGGATGGCTGTCGGAGCATAAGGCGCTGTGAACGCGTCGAGCATGTCGCGCGTCATGATCGCCATCTGCCATCCCATCGAACCGGCGTCGACGCCCTGGCCCTTCGCATGTTGGATGAGCACGCCGTACTCGGCGTCGGCGTTGCCCATCTCGTCAAGCAGTTCGAGCCAATGCGCGGCGTACTTCGGCTGTTTCGTGTCCTTGCATTCGACGCACACCTTCCCGCCGTGGAACCTCACGCCGGTGATGTCGCCGACGTCCTTGGCCCCATGCAGCGGCATGCGTTCGATCCTCTCGTCCTGCAGCGCCCAAGAGAGATAGCGGACCGTGTTCGTCTCCATCTTCGTGCCCTTGGCCTTACTTGGATTGACCATCGCTGCCGCCGTTCCTCGTGGCATCGAGCTGCAGCGCCGGCTGGTCGAAAGCCACCATCGAATCGAGGCTGCGAAGCGTCTCGCGAGCGCTGAACTTGGCCGTGCACCGGATGCTCCATATATCGACTCCGTTTTCCGTCACATGGTCGTAGGCGAAACGCTGGCCGCATACCGGGCACCACCACGGGTGCGGGTCCACCTTGAGCGCCTGCTTGATCTCATCGAGCGGAGTCACGCCCTCACGTGCCCACAACGGCCGGCCGCAGCGCGGGCAGGTGCTGAACGGCGGACGGTTGACCACCGGCTTCTGAGCCGCGAATAGCTTCTTCGAGACATGTTCGAAGTCGTCTCTGAAAATGAGCGGCCAATTGTCGACGATCTCCTGCAATCTATCGCCGGTGCGCTGTTCGAAGTCGTCGCGGAAGTCCTCGAACAGGTCGAGTCCGTGGAACGTGTAGGTCGAGGCGAGCCATAGGAGCGCCACCGCCTGCGGGTCTGGGTAAAGGCTCTCCGGATCCACCTCGATGCGCAGTGTCGTGTCGGCGCTCAGGCCTGCCTGCGCCAGAATTCCCTCGTATTCGACGTTCACGGAACGTGATACGAGGATCTTGCGTTTGTCATCATCCATTCAAATCACCTTCAAGTCAGAAATTCGGTTCGCCAAAATCGTCGGCGGCATCCGCGTACCCGCCGCCCGACGCCTGCTGCTGGTCGCGTGCCGGCGAGGCATCGTTCCATGACAGGTCGAGGCCAAGCGCTTCGACCCCCATGTTGAGATTCGTCTGGCCTTGGTATTCCTCGGTCGTGATACTGCCCGACACGATGACGTTGTCTCCGGCCTGCAGGCTGTTGATCGCATGTGCCGCGAGATACTTGTCCCAGACCGTGCAGCGGATGAACAGCTTCGGCCCGTTCTGCCACTTGCCCTGCACCTTCACTCGTGGAGTGACGGAGAGCGAGAAGCCGCAATACGTCTCGCCTCCGGCCTGGAACGTGCGCAGTCCCTGCTTCGTGATCCTTCCGGCGCAGGTGGCCGTGATTCCCATGAGGCTCATGACTCGCTCACCCCACATGCCCCGACGCGCTCGCTCAGGGCCGCGATGCCGAGTGATTCCTGCGAGAGCCATTGGAGCGGCAGATCTCCTGGCATGAGGTTTCTGACCAGATCCGGCCATGACTGGACGGCCACGCCATTCTCGGAGTCCGTGTCGAAAATGACCCACTTTCCGGACGGAGAGCGCAGGACAATCCCCTTCGATGCCTTGCCGTAGTAGACGCCGCATTCCTTCGGTTCGTCCGGCAGGACCTTGAAGAGCCCGCGGATGCGTTTGAGCTGGCCGATGAGCGAGTCGATGTCATTCGGGCCGAGCGCCGTATCGATGTGCTGTTCGCCGCACGTCAATTCGATCGTGCCTTCTCCGTAGAGGTTGACTCTCACGTCGATGGTCCCGTCATCGTTGAATCTTCCGTTACGTGCTTCGATGTTCATCGCATGTCTCCCTTCATACCGCCCTGCAGGTCGGCCATCACCTTGTCGCATTCCTCGTCGGTCAGTTCGCCGACATGCCCGATTGAGTGTCCGATGATCTGCGAGATGGTTTCGCAGATCCCCTTCTCATCTCCGATGCCGATCGCATGGAACGCATTCGTGATGCCCTCGAGCTTCGGCTTCCTCACGTCGGCCGGCTGCGGCTCGACATCGATCGGCTCAGACTCCTGTTCGGCGGGGAATGTCGGATGGAACACGTCGCTGTAGTCCGGAGTGGTCTCGTCGGATGCGGCTGCGGCCGCCGCCGTCGTGGAGACCGGTAAATATTTGAAGCTGCGGCGGATCACTGTTTTGAGCGCCATTGCCTCGTAGTCGGTGCGCCATGGGCCGGAGTTCCCGGCCTTGCTTCGCGCCCTGATGGCGTCGACCTCGGACTTGGTCATGTGTTCGAAGACGAAGCCGCCGTTCATGAGCTGCGCGTTGACGTACACGTCGGTCATAGTTCCCTCGAAATGCTTCGCGTTCGCATTGGCATGGAACTTGAAGTGCTGGCCGGTCTCATCCTCCCAGATGTCGAAATCGTCGCCCTTGTAGACGGCCTGCGCGTGGATGGACTTGAGTTCGCCGGAACGGCGTGCCAGGTCGATCATGCCCTTATATCCGAGCATGAACGTGGCTTCCTTCCGTCCGTTGAGGTTCTTATTGCCGTACGGTAAAATGTACGCGCGTCCGAGTCCGTCGGTGTTGGACGGTTCGAGGCCGAGCGCGGTGCATCGCATGAAGCATGAGAGCACCGATTCGACCGTGCATTCGGCGAGCAGAGGTTCGCGGTTGATGCAGCTCACGTACATCTGGTAGAGGCGCTGTTCGCTCATCTCCTTAGGCATGACGGCCGCGATGCGAGGCCATGACCTCTTGAGCACGTCCTGCAGCTGCGAAGTAGGGCTTTCCTTCTTCTGCAGCTGCGCGGACTGCGCCTGCTTCGCTAACGTTCCCATCACTTATCTCCTTTGTTTTTCTTTTCCTTTGGTTTTCCGAAGGTGAACTTTCGTCCGCTGGATGCCTGGACCATGTGCGCCGCGCGGTTGAAGGCCTTGTATGTGGCCCTGTATCCGCCGGCCTTGATTCCAGAGGCGCCGCCGATCTTGACGATGAGCTGCTGCTTGAGCCGGTCCTCCGCCTCATCGGCTGTTTTTTTCGCGGCCTTGGCGGTGGCGTAGGCACGCATGAGATCCACGGTCTTCTCGTCCGAGCCCATGTCCACGATCCCGTCGTCGACTGGTTCCGGGAAGGCGGTGAGGACATCAGACTGGCTTTTGAGTTCCGGCATGGTGTCCGTGGCGACGAAGCCCCAGAATTCCTCGGCGGCACGTTCCACAGCGCGGATGTCATCCTCGTCGCGCTCCACGCGCAATTCCACCGGATCGCTGCCGTCGGAGAGGTCCGCGTACACGATGCCCCATTTCCACCCGGTGACGGCCAGGTAGTACGTGACCTGCGCGATGTAGTAGTCCGGGACCTTGAGGTCTCCGTCCTCGTCGTGCCAATCGCCATAGCGTCTGCTGCCCGCGGTCTTGATCTCGAGCACGCCCCACTCTCCGGTGGCCGGATCGTGGATGGCGCCGTCGATGCTGGCGCGCATGAATGGCTTGTCGTCGCGGATGAGGACCCTGTCGGTCCCGTCCGTGATCTGCCATTCTGGGTGGATGCGGCGGAACCGTTGACGCAGCGTGTTCTCGAGGGCGTTGCCCTTGACGACGGCCCATTTGCCGCTGATGTCCTCGGGCGCCTTCTTCTTCGTTTTCTCGAGCCAGAGCTGATATGGCGTCTTGAACTTGCTGATGCCGAGCACGACGCTCATGTCCGAGCCGCCGATGCCCTTGTATCGGTCCTTTCGCCATGCTTCCTTGCGTTCTGACGCCTTGCGCTGGCCGTATTTGACGATGTGATAGCCTCCGGTTTCGGGCAGGGTGAGCGATCTCATGCTGCGGCCCCCTGGAAGATCCGGATGATGATCCTGTCGGCCAGGTCTCTTTTCTCGGACGGTGTCCGAATCGCGCGGAGGTAGTCCGCGTATGCCCATTCAGGCATGGTGGTATCCTTTCATTGATGTTTCTCGGGCTCCCACACAGTGGAAGCCCTTTTTAGTTGGCCGCGCTGGATGGCTCAACGGCGCATAAGGAGCCAACGCCTCGCCATTCATCGCTCCGCCGGCGTGCTGACTATCCCTGGTTGGACACGTGGCGGTGACGTTGACGCGGTCGTGGGCAGGCGCGGAATCGGACCGCGCTGCAACCCGTTGGAGTCCGTACGGAATGCTCCGTGGGTTGCGGCAAACCTGCAACTGCCCTGCGCTGGGCGCCGGAGTCCGACGTCCAGCTGGTTTGAGATTTTTCAGTTATGGTTATTTGGTTTTAACGACTGGCCTTTGTCGCTTTCCAGCCACTGAACGTCGATGCCCGACAATGTGCACCACTGACTCTTGTCGCAATGTGATTGGATGGAAGTCATGGCTGGCAAGTCCTATTCGTGAGAGGAAACGTAGTCGCACAGCGACCAGAACGCTGCCGGACAGGCGGCGAAGATCCATGCGAACGCCAACCATTTCTCGATCGGATGCGTGCATGATTCGAGGGTGAAGAGCACGATCCATGCGAAGATCCAGCTGGCGACCAGGACGATCGCCGCGGCATCCTCGGCCACGTGCCTGATTCGGGTCTTCATGATTCCCTCCTTCCGGCCGGCCGACGGCAGTCGGTGCGGCCCATGAGGTAGTCGACCGAGACATTGAAGAGATCCGCGAGCCCCGCATAATCCCGCGCGGTCCACGAGCCGCGCTTGTGGAGCTTGTCGCAGACCGACTGGCTTGACTGCGAGAGATGGTCCGCCAATTGTTTTTGGGTGAGACCCCTCTCTGTCATCAGCGCCTTGATCCTGCTGTTCATTCGGTCCATTTCCTGTCTACGGTTTTCTTTCTGTTCTACGGTTTTCTGTAGAAACAAGGCACACTATAACTACAAAAAAATACGGACACGCCGTAGTTTTGGTAGAAATACGACTTTTTGTGCAAGTACGGTTTTTCCGTAGTATCATGATTGGCATGAGCATTGCATTGAAGAAAGCCGCCACGAAAACGCGACGGCAGGATGTGATAGCCCGGAACGTGACATGGATCTTGCCACTGCTCGGACTTAAGAAGAAGGACCTCGCGAAGGTCATGCGCGTATCACCACAGGCGATGAGCGCACGTCTGAAAAGCGATACTGATTGGACGATCGACGAGGCCTTCGACACGGCCGCATGGATCGGCATCCCGTTGGAGATGCTGATGGACGGCGGCCTCACACCAGCGTCATTGCTGGCCTATCTCGAGGATCACAGGAACGGAGGCCAGGACGTCGCTTCTAGCGACGGCCGAAGACGCAGGGCATGGATCCTGGCGGCCTGAAGGTTGCCAAGGCCAAGGACCTGCCCTGACGGTTATGAGGATCATAACCCAGAGGTCCATGGTTCAAATCCATGCCCCGCTACCAATTGAAAC
>OLPT01000423.1_pt1 | contig 32360 bp, 35 predicted proteins | sample 1673051 | NCBI WGS metagenome assembly OLPT01 (sample SAMEA3136750, study PRJEB25190) | human gut metagenome | biome: human gut; feature: human-associated habitat; material: faeces | place: Austria | collected 2013
GGATAAACGCTGAAGGCATCTAAGCGTGAAGCCCCCCTCAAGATGAGATATCCCAACGAAAGTTGTAAGACCCCTTGAAGACGACGAGGTAGATAGGACAGAGGTGGAAGTGTGGTAACACATGGAGCTGACTGTTACTAATAGGTCGAGGGCATAACCAAGTAAGGTGGATAGGTAAAGATGTTAAAAAGTTTCTTATATGCAGTTTTGAAGATATATGAAAAAAACCCTTGTAATTTTTGTTACTTGGGTTTATTATATATTTGTTATTCCTCGATAGCTCAGTGGTAGAGCATTCGGCTGTTAACCGAAGGGTCGTAGGTTCGAACCCTACTCGGGGAGTTAGTTAACCTGTAAGTATTATGCTTACAGGTTTTTTAGTATACAAAGTAATAATAGATTTATTCGGAAAGAAAAATAAATGGTTGATAGACAGGGGCTGTTTGGAACTATCTACATCTTTTGGGTCAACACTCAATATTGCAGATATAATACCTTTGCGAACCTTTTCATTTTGCATTAATTCTTTAAAACAGAAATCCACAGTCGGAAACATAATAAAATCATCAGAATTCCGTGATTCTGCTACTTGCGTCTTAAGTTTTTGTTTCCCCGCAGTCTGGGTTTTCAATGTTTGCGTTTTTTTGCTGTCTTTCTTTTAGCCATATACTCTCCTCTCATAGTTCAGATGAACAATGTCTGACAGAAAAGTTTTATTTTACAGATATATTAACATATACTTAATATTTATGCTAGTATATTAATTAAAATTCATCACAATCCTTTAACAGTTTTCATCAGTTTGTTGTTCATCACTTTGGAATCTTGCCTGATGTTATAATAGGCTCCGAAAATGAATGAAGTTAATATAGATACTTTTACAGATAACAAGAATTGTTATCTGCCTTATTGTCGCCGTTTGTACTGTTGTTGTCACCAACATTATTATCAGCTTCCATATTTTTGGTTGTATATAATATTGTCTGGGCGACATTATTTGCTACAATCACAGGAATCATGACCATTGATAAGCGCTATTTGGACAAGGCAGCTACATTGGAACTGACAGGTGTAAAGCGGTTCATGAAAGTAATTCTGCCGGCAGCAAGTCCATCTATTCTGGCCGGTTTTGTAAATTCACTGAGAAGTTCTTTTGTAATGCTTGTATTTGCCGAAATGTATGGTGGCGGTTCAGGCATGGGCTATTTTGTAAAAAAGAATTCTGAACTTGGTGTATTTGCCAATACCTGGGTTGGATTTATCTTTATGGTAATTGTGTTAGTAGTTGTAATGCAGATATTTGAAAAGGTGAAAGAACAGCTGCTTAAATGGACAATTGATTAAAATTAAATGAAGATGAAAATATAGGGAAGTTGTGGTATATGGATGTGTATCACAGCTTCCCTTTTTTAACAAAATGTAAATGCGTTTCATAAGTTGCACTGCAATGTCCGGTGTCCAGTAGATATTATTTATCAATCTCACTCATTGCAGCTTCATCGGCAACGATTGTTACATCATTATGTAACTGAAGGATGGAAGCAGGTACTTCCGGAGTAATTGCTCCGTAGAGCACTTTCTTTAAGATTGCAGCTTTGTCCTTACCACTGACTACGACCAAAATTTTCTTTGCCTGCATGATATTCTTGATGCCCATGGTATATGCCTGGCGTGGCACCTCGTCTTCGGAAGCAAAGAAGCGTTTGTTGGCTTCAATTGTACTTTCTGTCAGATCAACACAGTGAGTTTCTTTTTCGAAAGCAGCTCCAGGCTCGTTAAAACCAATGTGCCCGTTGTGACCAAGTCCAAGAAGCTGGAGGTCAATACCTCCCTGGCTGCGGATAATTTCATTATAATCATCACACGCTTTTTTAGAATCTGCTTCCAGACCATTAGGGACAAATGTGTGGGATTTATTGATATTTACATGATTGAACAGATTGGTATTCATAAAGTAACGGTAGCTTTGATTATTTTCCGGACTTAAACCTTTATATTCGTCCAAATTGATACTCGTTACCTGTGAAAAATCTAAATCCCCTTTTTTATACCATTCGATCAATTGTTTGTAAGTTCCGACTGGGGAAGAACCTGTGGCAAGTCCAAGCACACAGTTTGGTTTCATAATAATCTGTGCTGAAATAATATTTGCAGCTTTTCTACTCATGTCCTGATAATCTTTTGCTTTGTAAATAACCATAGCTATACCTCACTTTTCTTTTTTTACTTTACATTCTGATAAATAAATTTCAGATGCATTTGTTTTGTTGTTATAAAATGTGTTTTCTGTAATGTAAAATTCCTGTTTCTGATATTAAGTATACTGATTTGTTTCATTATTTCAATATTATAAGCAAATATAGAAACTAGTTTCAAGGTCTGAAAAAATTACCATTGATTTGTGCAATGCTTACAAAAGAAGATGCATAAAATTTGTGGAAAATTGAGTTTCAGTCAAAATATATGAAACTAGTTTCGAAATACACACAACATATTGAAAAAAGTTTCAGAAGAACTTATACTGCAACTAGAACGAAGGAGGACATTAAAGATGAATCAGAAGGTAGAAAACCTGAAAGGTAAATTAATTGTATCTTGTCAGGCATTGTCAAATGAGCCGTTGCATTCTTCTTTCATTATGGGACGCATGGCTTTGGCTGCAAAAGAAGGTGGAGCATTTGGAATCCGTGCAAATACAAAAGAGGACATTAAAGAGATTCAGTCACAGGTAGATCTTCCAATTATCGGTATTGTGAAGAGAGATTACGAAGGCAGTGACATTTATATTACTCCTACCATGAAAGAAATTGATGAACTGATGGAAGTAAAGCCGGAAATTATTGCGATGGATGCTACCATTTCAAAAAGACCGGGAAATAAGACACTGGATGAATTCTTCAAAGAAGCAAAAGAAAAATATCCGGATCAGCTTTGGATGGCGGATTGTTCTACTGTTGAAGAAGCAATTCATGCAGATGAACTCGGATTTGATTTTATCGGAACAACGATGGTCGGATATACAGAGCAAAGCAAAGGTGACAAGATTGAAGCAAATGATTTTGAAATTTTAAGAAAGATTGTTGCCGGAACAAAGCATCGTGTCATTGCAGAAGGAAATATTAATACTCCTGAAAAAGCAAGACATGTGATTGAGCTTGGAGCATATAGCGTAGTAGTTGGTTCAATTATTACAAGACCGCAACTTATCACAAAATCTTTTGTAGAAGAGATGAAAAAACTGGAAGCTTAATTAATTCACACATAAATCAAAAATCAAAAAAGAAAAAGGAGACAAGTAACTATGAGAAATCTTGATAAGTACAAAGGTGTTATCCCGGCATTTTATGCATGCTATGACAAAGACGGAAACATTAGTCCGGAGGCTGTTCAGGCACTGACAAAATACTTTGTTGAAAAAGGCGTCAAAGGTGTGTATGTAAATGGCTCTTCAGGAGAGTGCATTTACCAGAGCGTAGAGGACCGCAAGATTGTTCTTGAAAATGTAATGAAAGCTGCAGAAGGAAAGCTGACAGTTATCGCACATGTTGCATGCAATAACACAAAAGACAGCCAGGAACTTGCAAAACATGCAGAGAGTCTTGGGGTAGATGCAATCGCTGCAATTCCTCCGATTTATTTCCATTTACCAGAGTATGCAATTGCCAAGTACTGGAATGATATCAGCGCAGCAGCACCAAATACAGACTTCGTTATTTACAATATTCCACAGCTTGCAGGTGTTGCTCTTACACAGAGCTTGTTTGCTGAGATGAGAAAGAATCCGAATGTTATCGGTGTAAAGAATTCTTCTATGCCGGTTCAGGATATCCAGATGTTCAAACAGGCTGCAGGTCCTGACTACATTATTTTCAACGGACCAGATGAGCAGTTCATGAGCGGACGTGTCATCGGAGCAGAAGGAGCAATCGGTGGAACTTATGGTGTTATGCCTGAGTTATACTTGAAACTGGATGATTATGTAAAAGCAGGAGAGATGGAAAAGGCAAGAGAAATCCAGTATGCATGTGACGAGATTATTTACAAAATGTGTTCTGCACATGGAAACATGTATGCAGTGATCAAAGCTATTCTCAAGATTAATGAAGGACTGGAACTCGGCGGAGTCAGAGAGCCGCTTCCGGCATTGATTGATGCTGATATGGACATTGTAAAAGAAGCTGCACAGATGATCTGTGATGCGAAAAAGAAATATTTATAAGTCGTAACATCGTTGCCCAAAGGAACATAGGGAGGAAGAAAGGATGCAGGGATTTACCTATATTGATTTGATTATTTTAGTAGTTTATCTGGCAGCAGTATTATTTGCCGGTCTTCATTTCGCTAAGAAGGAAATGAAAGGAAAAGAGTATTTTAAAGGTGACGGAACCGTGCCGTGGTGGGTTACTTCCGTATCTATTTTCGCAACTTTATTAAGCCCGATTTCATTCCTGTCACTGGCAGGAAACTCATATGCAGGAACATGGATCATGTGGTTTGCACAGCTCGGTATGCTGCTTGCAATCCCGATTACGATTAAATTTTTCCTGCCGATCTACAGTAAACTGGACATTGATACAGCTTATCATTATCTGGAACTGAGATTTGAAAGTAAAGGACTTCGTGTACTGGGAGCAGTGATGTTCATTGTTTACCAGATCGGACGTATGTCTATCATTATGTACCTGCCATGTATGGTACTTGGAAGCCTGACTGGAATCAGTGTAAACTTACTGATTATCATTATGGGTGTGATCGCTATTATTTATTCTTACACAGGTGGTCTGAAGTCCGTACTCTGGACAGATTTTATTCAGGGTTCTGTCCTTCTGATCGGTGTAACATTTGCCCTGGTCTTCCTTCTTGTGCATCTGGATGGAGGTTTTGGCGCGATTGCGCACGCATTTACGGCTGAGCACAAATTCCTTGCAGTAGATCAGCCGATCTTCAATGCAAATATTTTTAAAGACAGTGTATTTATCATGATTGTTGGTGCAGGGTTTAATACAATGGGATCTTATGTATCAAGTCAGGATATTGTACAGAGATTTACAACTACAACAGATACAAAGAAATTGAATAAAATGATGCTTACGAACGGAGCATTATCTATCTTTATCGCAACAGTATTCTATCTGATTGGTACAGGACTTTATGTATTTTATCAGCAGAATGCACTTCCACCGGCAGCAGCACAGGATCAGATATTCGCATCCTACATTGCATTTGAGCTTCCGGTCGGCGTGACAGGACTTCTGTTAGCTGCTATTTATGCGGCAGCACAGTCTACACTGTCAACAGGATTGAACTCTGTAGCATCAAGCTGGACGCTGGATATTCAGGCAAATCTTTCTAAGAAAGAGCTTGGATTTGAGAAAGAGACTAAGATTGGACAGAGAGTATCTCTCCTCGTTGGTATCTTTGCAATTGTCGTTGCAATGGTACTTGCAAACGGTGGAGTGAAATCAGCATACGAGTGGTTCAATGGATTCATGGGACTGGTACTTGGTATCTTGATCGGAACATTTATCCTTGGAGCATTCACAAAAGTTGCCAATACATTTGGAGCAGTTGCAGCATTTATTGCATCATCAGGAGTTATGGTTTATGTAAAATATTTCGTTCCTGCTGACCATGTAACAATCTGGAGCTATTCCATCATCTCTATCGTTGTATCACTTGTAATAGGTATTCCGGCAAGTATGATTTGGAGAAAAGTAAAAGGTGACACAAGTGTGCCGGCTGCAAATACAACAATTTATAACAAATAAGGAGAAATCACTATGATTTTTGGAAATATCAATCAGTTAGAAGAGTTTCCATATCTCGAGGAAGCTGTAAAAGAGTGCTTTGAATATGCAAAAAATAACGATATTCTTTCTTATGAAAAAGGATGTCACGAGATTGACGGAGACAGGTTGTTTGTAAATGTGGTAGAGTATACAACAACGACACCAGAGGAGCGTTTCTGGGAGGCTCACAAGAATTATCTCGATATTCATGTAATGTTAAAGGGAACAGAGCAGATTGATTTGAACTTTATTCAGAACATGGAACTTAAGGAATTTGTTGAGAAAGATGATTTTCTTCCAATGGACGGAGAAAAAAATGCATCTGTTATCTTAAGAGAAGGTGATTTCCTGATCTGTTATCCAAGTGACGGACATAGAACAGCGGTACAGGTGGGAGAGCCTGAGACAATTAAAAAGGCTATTTTCAAAGTGAAAATATAACAACAATACAGGTCGTATGACCTGTGGACAAGAAGGGTGAACCGCAGAAAATGGCTGGTTTGCCCTTTTTGCAGACTATTGTGTATGAAAGCAAAGAATTGACGGATTTTCAATGTGAAAGTTGAGAAGATAAAGCGAATCAGATATAATAGATATCACAGAATAGAGATGTCATAAAAATGTGAACGGGGATTGCAAGATGAATAAGTATGTAAGCATTGATATTGGTGGAACTGCAATAAAATATGGAATCATTTACGAAGATGCAGAGATTATATGTAAAAGATCTATGAAGACAGAAGCATGGAAGGGTGGCCCGGCCATTTTGCAGAAAGTAACAGGAATCGTGGAAGAAATGAAGCAGGAGGCGCAGGAGGAGATTAGCGGAATCTGTATCTCGACAGCAGGAATGGTAGATACCAAAGAGGGATCCATCTTCTATTCAGCGCCGTTGATTCCTAATTATGCAGGAACACAGTTTAAGAAGACACTGGAAGAGATGTTTCAGGTTCCGTGTGAGGTAGAAAATGATGTAAATTGTGCTGGCCTTGCCGAGAACCGTTCTGGTGCAGCAAAAGGAGCAAAAATAGCACTGGTATTAACGATTGGTACTGGAATTGGCGGTTGTATTGTGATTGACGGGAAAGTATTTCATGGTTTTAGCAATAGTGCATGTGAAGTTGGATATATGCATATGGATGACAGCGATTTTCAGACACTTGGAGCAGCAAGTATACTGACAAAGAAGGTAGCAGAATGGAAAGGCGAGCAAGAAGATATCTGGGATGGCTATCACATTTTTGAAGAAGCAAAAAAAGGTGATGAATTGTGTAATCGTGCAATTGATGAGATGTGCGATGTACTTGGAAAAGGAATTGCTAACATTTGTTATGTCATTAATCCAGAAATTGTTGTACTAGGTGGTGGCATTATGGCACAGGAAGAATTCTTAAAAGACCGGATTAAGGCAGCTATGGACAAGTATCTTGTGTCCAGTATTGCCAAACACACAAAGCTTGCATTTGCGAAACATCAAAATGATGCGGGAATGTTGGGAGCATTTTATCATTTCTGTAACGTGAGACATCTGATGTAGGAGAGATGAGTGTCGATGGAATATTATGTAAAATCAGTAATTCCGATTATTGAATCAAACTATGACAAATTTACGACAACAGAAAAGACCATTGCAGACTTTTTTATTCACAATCAGAAAAAGATGGACTTTTCTGTAAATCATATCGCAGAACTTTTGTATACTTCAAAAGCAACACTGACACGATTTGCACAAAAGTGCGGATATCACGGATACAAAGAATTCATTTATCAATATGAGGAGACATTTGTAGAGAAACAGGAAAAGATTACCGGAAATACGCGTATGGTCCTGAATGCATATCAGGAACTTCTGAATAAAACATATAGTCTGGTGGATGAAAGTCAGGTAGTCCGGATTATAGGGTATCTGAATAAGGCTGAAAAGGTGATTGTGTGTGGGCGCGGAAGTTCAGGATTTTCAGCAAAAGAGATGGAAATCCGCTTTATGCGAATCGGTGTAAATGTGGACTCTATGACAGATTCAGATATGATGCGTATGTCATCGGTATTTCAGGACAAAAGATGCCTTGTATTTGGATTCAGTATCAGTGGGGAGACAGAGGAAGTGACATATCTGCTGGAAGAGTCGTATAAGAGGGGTGCCAAGACGGTACTGTTTACGACAAATAATCGGGAAGGTTTTGAAAATTACTGTACGGAGGTCGTGTTATTACCATCTCTGAAACATCTGAATCATGGAAATGTAATTTCACCTCAGTTCCCGATTCTTGTTATGTTGGATATCATCTATGCATATTACATGGAACAGAATAAGTACTTAAGAGAAGAGATGCATGACAGTACACTTCGCGCACTGGAAGAAAGAGAAAACAGGGAAAAGAAACTATATCAGATGTGAGATAACTCCCACCTTGGCAGGTAGCATTAAATAAGCCGAGGCATTCTTGAATAGAAAGGAAAGAAAATATGATCATAGATAATGTGAAAGTTTACACGGAAGAGAAGACATTTGTAAAAGGTGGAATTATGCTTGACGGGGACAAGATCCAGAGAGTATATACAGAAGAGGAAAAGCCACAGTTTGGTGAGAAAGAGGTATTGGACGGTGAAGGTGCATATGCAATTCCGGGCTTGATTGACCTTCATTTTCATGGATGCAAAGGAGATGACCTTTGTGATGGAAATGAAGAGGCGATTGAGAGGATCGCACAGTATGAGGCCTCCATTGGTGTGACCGCTATTGCTCCGGCGACCATGACACTTCCGGTGGAAGAACTGAAACAGATCTTAAGTGTTGCAGCAAAATATAAGAAAAACGGGACAAGCCCGAAAGCAGCAGATCTTGTGGGAATTAACATGGAAGGTCCGTTTATCAGCAAAGTAAAAAAAGGGGCACAAGATGAGAGAAATATTATTCCGTGTAATGTAGAAATTGCAGAGCAGTTTCTGGAAGCTTCCGATGGACTGGTGAAATTTATTGGGATTGCTCCGGAAGATAATGAAGATTATCTGGAATTTATCGAGGAAATGAAAGGGAAAGTTAACATTTCTCTGGCTCATACGAATGCAGATTATGATACAGCGAAGAAAGCATTTGACGCGGGAGCAAACCATGCAGTACATCTCTATAACGCGATGCCGGCATTTACGCACCGCGCACCGGGAGTGGTTGGTGCTGTTTATGACGGTAAGCATGTGATGGCAGAGATCATCTGTGATGGGATTCATATTCATCCGGCTATGGTCAGAGCAACGTTTGAGATGATGGGGGCTGACCGTATGATTCTGATCAGTGACAGCATGCGTGCGACCGGGATGCCGGACGGACAGTATACACTTGGCGGATTGGATGTCAAGGTCGTAGGAAAACGTGCGACATTAGTATCTGATGGTGCAATAGCAGGTTCAGCAACGAACCTCGCGGATTGTATGAGAACAGTTGTAAAAGAAATGCAGATTCCACTTGAGACAGCTATTGCCTGCGCAACTATTAATCCGGCGAAGAGTCTTGGAATTGATGATCAGTATGGTTCGATTAAGGCAGGTAAGAAGGCAGATATTGTACTTCTGAAGGATAATCTGGATCTGCAGGCAGTCGTAAAAGATGGTGTAAGACTGTAAATATGATGCTAGGGTTATGGGAGTGCAAAGCACGGAACAATCCGTAGGCATCATAGTTGGGGCTTTTGCCCCAACTCATAAATATAAATGTAGGAAAGTTCGCCAGTCTGTAAGAGTACAAAAATGGCGGACTTTTTTGTTGCCAAGCATACGACAAAAAGGTCCGGTGGACCTTTTTTAGTAGACTTTTTCAGTTCGTGAAAGTTTGTTAATATGTTGCAAAGTCCATGGTATAAACTTATAATAACAGATAGTAGACACCTCTCACCTTGTATATACTCCATGAGAAGGTTCGGAAAATTATGTTGGAAATCTGTGACGAGAAGGAAAAAGCCAGCCTCTACTTTTCAGTGCAGGATGATGGAATTGGCATCGAGGAAGAAAAGCAAAAACTTATTTTCCAGAATTTTGAGCAGGCAGATGAATCTGAGATAGCAAGAAGGCAGGGAACAGGATTAGGTCTGGCAATCAGCCGCAGACTGATCCATATGATGGATTCCGAGATTAATCTGGAAAGCGAATTACATAAAGGAAGCAATTTCAGCTTTACACTGGAGCTAAAATATCTGGAGAACGTAGAGGAAGTAAAAGATTCGTCAGAAAAGTCATTGGATCTGAAAGGAAAGCATATTCTGATCGTGGAAGATAATGAACTGAATATGGAGATTATCCATACCATTCTGGATAAGTACGAAGCCAAGATTGAGGAAGCATATGACGGGCAGCAGGCTCTGGAAAAAATACGTCAAAGCAAGGAAGGAGAATATGATCTGATTCTTATGGATATTATGATGCCTGTTATGGATGGACTGGAGGCAGCCAGAGAGATTCGAAAACTTCCACGTGATGACTGCAAAACACTTCCAATTGTTGCGATGAGTGCAAATGCGTTTGATGAAGATGTTAAAAAGTCTTTGGCTACTGGTCTTGTTCAGAGTGTCACAAAATGTTTAGTGATGCGGCATGTACAGCAGAACTTAATACAACGGAAGTTTCAGCACTTAAACCTGCACACAAAACCTTTACCGAGGCAAAGAAAGCCACATGTACAGAAAAAGGGAATAGAGCATATTGGCATTGTGAAGATTGTGGATTATATTTTGCAGATAAAGATGGCGTAATTGATACAGAAAAATCCTATGATGATAATTCTTCATTTATCAGAAATTCTTTAGGACATGATTTTACAAAACAGATTGAAGATAAAAGAAGGAACAAAGCTTGTAGTAGCACCAGTTACATACAAAATCATTGAAGGTGCTGCCGGTACATACACAATCAATGCAGATGGTTCCGCAGAGACAACTCTGACAGTAGCACAGAAAGATACAAAAGATACAGGTAAGACTGACGTAGGAAAGAAGCCAGCTTCTAAATCAGCAAAAACAGGAGACAACAGTAACTTGATTGCATGGTGCATCCTATTAGCAGCATCTGTTTGTATTGTAGGTTCTCTCAGAGTAATCAGAAGACAGAGAAGAAGATAGTAACCTCATAATTCAATAAAACAGGAATGCATAATATACGCCCCGCAAAATATTCACATTTTGCGAGGCGTTTTTGTATGAGATAATAATCAGAACAGCTACAATTTCAAGGAATGGTATGTCAGATATCAAATATCCACGTCTTCAGTATCGGATTCAGCTAATGTCCCGCATACAGTTGGTTCTATGGTATCGACCATTAAATGTTCCAGGAACTGCATTCCGCTTCCTTCAAGAAAGCGTCCGTAAAGTGGAAGCTTCGTCATCTCCCCTGTGATGGAAGACAGACCTTCTAAAATAAGCTCTTTCCCGGGAGACTCGGACCAATGTGCCATTAATTCGTTGCTTTTGAAATGTAAATAAAGCTTTCGGCTCATGGCTTCTTCCAGATAGACCATATCAAGAACAAGAACCGGGGCGTGATCTGCATCAGTAGTATACTCACATTTTACAGCTACAAGGTAAGTTTCTCCATGAAGTGTAATTAGGTTATCGATATAACGATCAAAACTTGCGGTCAGCGTACAATTTTCTTCTCCTTCCAGAAAGTGAATACAAAATTTGTCTGGACAGTTGATTTTGTCATATTGAAAAGAAATCTGTCTGACTCCGTTTGTCAGATTATTATGGAATACTTGAATAATCAGCGGAAACAGGCCAACACTTGCGGGATTTATATTGTAGCATTTTTCGTCTAAATCCTTTAGCAACCGGACATATTTGGGATATATTGCATGGCTTCTGGAATATCCGCTTTTCTTTGCCCAGCCGCCGCGTCGGATCTGCGGCATGCAGGAAGGTCCATGGGAAAGTGAGTGAACCAGGTGTGTCAGTTTGTGATACTCGGCAGGATTTTCAGGGAGAGCATATTCAGATGCCTGATATTCCTGTGGAAATGCATCACGTATCAGATCTAGCATGACGTTATTCTGGAAGAGTTCATTGTTCCCAGCGCAGGTGACAATGACCATGTCAAGGTCAGGATACACGATTACATTCTGTCCGAGCATACCATTGAATTCAAAACTGCCTAGACGTTGTTCCATCCAGACCTGATATCCGTAACCATAAGTACCTTCTATACTGTCAATCTGTTTGGTGGTCGATTCGCGGATCCAGTCGGCCGGAATGATCTGCTTTTCGTGCCACATGCCGTGGTTTAGATAGAGCTGCCCTAATTTTGCCATGTCTTCCGGACAAATAAAAAGTCCCCAGCCGCCTTTTGTGATGCCTTTTGGGCAGGTCTCCCAGAGATATCGGGTGATGCCAAGAGGCTCAAATAGACGTGGCCGCAAGTATTCCTCCAGCGTCATCTCAGTTTTTGCGCTGACAATTGCAGAAAGGACATAAGTATTCAGACTGTTATACTGAAATTCCGTGCCAGGTTTTCCCGTTACAGGTGCATTCAGATAGCTTTCCAGCCAGTCATTACCAGAGACAATCCCAGATTCGTTAAATGTTACACCACTTGTCATTGTCAGAAGATGCCGTACTGTGATTTCCGGTCGGAAGATTTTGATCAGTGGATTGACTTTTCCGGGAAAGATATTGTATATGTTTTCATCTAAAGAAAGTTTCCCCTCATCGATTAGCAATCCGATTGCCATACCGGTAATACTCTTACACATGGAATGGGAAATGTGCCATATGCCGCTCCGGTAAGGCGCAAAGCTGCAGTCACAGATTACATTTCCATGTCGCAGTACAAGAAAGTGATGCATATCCGTGTATGGAGATGCAGATAAGTTACTTAGTAAATGTATCAGTTTCTCGGAAGAGACACCCTGGCTCTCTGGTGTAGCGCGCAGGAAAGCCTGTTCATACGGAAGGTTTTCCGGAAACGGGATTTTCTGTGGTGTGAAATCAACTTTGCTAACCCCGTTGGTCTTGCCGAGAATCATATTTGTGATCATTTCAATCACAGCAAGCTGCTCTTTTGCCATGGCAGGTCACCTCCATATAAAAAAATAACATGCAGCAGAGCACATCCATCTCTGCTGCACAATTTGCAAGTAAAGCTCTTGCTTATAGTATAACATTATTCTTCCCTGACTACCCAATCTTTTTTCAGATACCAGACAGCGCCTTGCCAGTAAGTCTCTTCCGGAAGTGGATCCGTAAAAAGATGCTGCCAGCTTTTCTTGATTTTCTGAGCCAGAAGCGGATAAAATGAGGACTTCATAATGTCCAGTGGGTCGCGGACGCCCTGACGCTTATATTCCTGCTCAAAGGCGGCGATTTCTTCATCAGTTCCAACATATTCCATGTTCAGAATTTTATTCCATGTTCTCCGGTCAAAAAGAATCAACTCGTCTTTGGGAATTTCCAGGTGCATACGCCGGCAGCCAGCATTTGGAACTGCCCATTTTTTATCACGGTACATCCAGATTGGTGATTCAGCCTCTTGTGGCTTTGGAATGATCTTTACAGCTTCCTGGCGGAAAAACTTGTAAGCAGTGTCAAAAATCCAGGCAGTGTCTTGATATTTCTTTGTGATATAAGCCTGTTTTACATAGTTTACGCCATCTTTATCTACAATATCCCAGACAAGGTCAGGCTGCGTGCAATACATCGTGATAGTGTCTGAGGCTGATGATATATTATTCTCCGTCATAAAAACGTACCTCCTTGATCCACTCTTTCTTTAACTTCCAGCAGGTTCCGACCATGAGGGACGGATCATCCGGCTGAATCGTAAAAATTCGATCCCAGCTTTTGATAATTTTCTGCCTGAGCAGCGGGTAGAAGTTTCCTTTACTGGTTGTAACTAATGAATCTTCGGAGGCGATTCCATATTTTTTTAACTCTTCCATGTGGGCCTTTTCATCGGCCTCATCCAGCGGCACATAGAAATAATTGACGCGGTAGCCCCATTTGTCAAAATTGCAGATCAGGTATTCCCCCTCTGGAATCTCGACTTCGAATATGATTGCGTGTTCGGTTGGCTGTAACATCATATCCTCACTAACACTGAGCCAGATTGGATATTTCAGATCTTCTGGGATATCAATATATTTTCCTGCAGCTTTTGTGTACCATTCATACAATTCCAGATAGAATTCGGAAATGGTATCATTTTTTGCCTCGATATATTCTTTCTTTACAATATATTGACCTGTTTTTTGAAGCTCATCCCAGACAGCTTCATGTTGTCTTGTCCAAAACCGCATAGAAAAAACCTCCTTTATGATAAGTATAAAAACAGTTTCCTCTCGGGATGCTTTCGTGCTATTGAGAAATGTTTTGAAAATACTTAATTGTTAATTCTATGGTAAAACATCTGAAAAAGGTTTGCAAGACAATAATAAGCATGCTTATTAAATTTGTGGGTTTCGATCATATTTTTCCCGAGAGCGAAGTATTTATAATGGGGAATTCGCTGCTAAAGACAGAGCGGAAAAAGCATTTTATCGTGCGTCCATTTCCAGAGCGAGATGAAGAGCTGGAAGACATTTTCCGCACTTATGATTTTGAACTTATGGTTTATTTTTCTAATTATATTACATTTCATGGAACGATGGAAGGTGAAGCGGAGAAGCTTCGAAAAGTGTTAAGTTATTGTAAACGCAGTAAAGAGATACATGTAATCTATCTAACTGGTCCGGAGGCGGGGGATGTAGCTACGACCGGAAAGACACTTCTTGTCCGTGGAGCCGAGAATCTGTGTTGTCAGTATGGGAAAATGTACCAGATTCCGGTCAAAATCGTAAGAATTCCGTATCTGTATTCCGGAGTTTATAAGGAAGATTATTTTTATAAAATGTTTGCGGCTATCCGTAGTGGGGAGCTGGTGGAGATTCAGGATAATGCGCTGAATCTGAACTGGGATGTGTCCTATGATTTTGATGCTGAAGATATTACTTATACCGTAGAGCTTGCGACAGATTACCAGTTCCAGAATGTGATCTTCCGGCAGGAAGGAGTGGCAGTTCCGGAAGTACAGACAAGTGTTCCAGCAGCAGGCCAGTACTTTGTACGGGTACGTGCAACCGATTCATCTGGAAAGACACAGGACGCATTTGATTATTATACAACCGACAATGGCAAGAATTATGGTATGAAATGCTTCTATGTGACAGCAGACCAGCGTATTGAGGAAGATATTTATGAAAAAAATTAAGAATATCAGTCATGTCGGGATAGCAGAACATATGAAGCAGTTAAAAAGTGCTAAGATACCGGAGCCTGGAAAGCTTGTAATGGAAGTGAAATTTACAGAGCTGCTTCCGCAAATCATACGAGATCTTCTTTATCTGTTCTGGGCGATAACGACAGGAATTACAGCCGGTGCAGGTATGTATGTGCTTGCGGTACTGGCGGCAGTGATCATGATTGTTATGATTTATTTATTTTATCACAGACAGCAGAGTGGAAAGATTTATATCGTAGTAATTCATTATACCGGAGATGATGCCGGAGATGAAATCATACGCAACTTTGGAAAAATTCGTTATTTTATCAAATCAAAAACGATGCGGAAAGAAAAGACAGAGATGGCAGTTGAAGTATTCTGCAGACAGAATCAGATGGACTTTACGGAAAAAATCCGTAAGATTGAAAATTTGGATGATGTAACGCTGATCCAGTATAATGGCGAATATCACGGATAAAGGTAACTAAAAAAGGTCCACCGGACCTTTTTGTCGTATGCTTGGCAACGTAAGAAGCCCACGGGTCATATGACCTGTGGGCTTCTTGCCGTTGTTTTTATAGTTATCTAAAGGAATGAGAGTTAAGTGCGTTTTGCACTTTATGAGGGGGAGATAGTTGATATTGATGGATGTCTCTCTCAACTATCTGTCATTAAGTATACAGAGGAAATGTGTCTAAAGTATGTGCGTGGTCTTAAAGAAATCGAAAATTTCTTAAGGAAATCTTATGGAAGTCTTATTTATTCCTGCCATACACGCAAAAAAAGAAACCTTGTAATCAAGGTTTCTTTTTTTAGAGGCGCCAACCAGATTTGAACTGGTGATAGAGGTGTTGCAGACCTTTGCCTTACCACTTGGCTATGGCGCCATATCGAATGCTTATTTAGAATAACAAAGATTTCCGGTTTCGTCAACCCCAAAATGAAAAAATATTTCGAAAATTTGAATCAATTTGAAGTAGTCAGGATTATCATTAAAATTACCGGCAAAAAGACTTTCGAAAAATTTCATAATTTGACGTTATTGACAATGGCGTTACAGATAGTATAATTTGTAATATTGATGTCACGAGGCAGTCTTTTGACATTATGGTTGGATTTTTCTCCAACGTTATTATTACGAATAAAAGGTGTGAAAATTATGGAAAAAGATAAAGATTTCCTAGGGACAGAACCGATTGGAAAGCTTCTGCTCCGGCTGGCAATCCCAACGCTGGCAGCGCAGCTTATTAACATGCTGTACAACGTGGTGGATCGAATTTACATCGGTCATATCCCGAAGGTAGGAGCTTTGGCTCTTACGGGTGTCGGCGTGTGTATGCCGCTTATTATGATCGTGTCAGCATTTGCAGTGCTGGTAGGAAATGGTGGCGCGCCGAGAGCGTCTATTTATATGGGACAGAATAATAAGGAAGATGCGGAGAAGACACTTGGTAACTGCTTCGCAACACAGATTTTGGTGGCAATCGTGCTGACAATTGTGCTGCTTCTTGGCAATCGCACATTTCTACTGGCATTTGGAGCCAGTGAGAATACGATTTCATATGCGGCAGCCTACATGAACATCTATGCAGTGGGAACGATTTTTGTGCAGTTGACACTTGGGTTAAATGCATTTATCACTGCGCAGGGATTTGCAAAGACAGGAATGTTATCTGTGCTGATTGGTGCAGTGATCAACATTGTGCTTGACCCGATTTTTATCTTTGGATTACATATGGGCGTGCGAGGCGCAGCGCTTGCAACAATCATATCACAGGCATGCTCCTGTATCTGGGTCGTCAGCTTCTTATTTGGAAAGAAGACATTTTTAAAGATACAAAGAAAGAATATGAAGCTGGAAGCAAGAATTATATTACCAAGTCTTGCGCTGGGACTTGCAACATTTATTATGCAGGCGAGTGAAAGTATTATCACGGTGTGCTTCAACTCATCTTTGTTAAAATATGGCGGGGATATTGCAGTTGGAGCCATGACGATCCTGACCAGTGTAATGCAGTTTGCGATGCTGCCACTACAGGGACTTGGACAGGGAGCACAGCCGATACTCAGCTATAATTATGGAGCAAAAAATGTAGACCGTGTTCGGGGAACATTTCGCCTGCTGTTAAAGGTAAGCGTTGGATATGCAGTGATTCTGTGGTTATGTGTAGAACTTTTTCCACAGATTTTCGTCAGCATGTTCACATCAGACGCAGCACTGCTTGCATTTAGCAAGACAGCACTTCGTGTATATATGGCAGCAATGTTTATGTTTGGAATCCAGATCGCATGCCAGATGGGATTTACCTCTCTTGGCTGCGCACCAGAATCCATTATTGTGGCAGTAATGAGGAAATTCGTACTGTTGATTCCACTGATTTATATTGTTCCACATATCTGGAGTGCAGATCGAACTATGGGAGTATATCTGGCAGAACCAATCGCCGATTTCTTCGCAGTAACATTCACCATGATCCTGTTCAGTAACCGATTTAAGAAAGCATTGAAAAAAATAGAAAAGTAAAAAAGGGACACCCTAAATCAATGATGGGGACGTAGTACTTTGAAGGTTTACTACGTCCCCAATTATTATTTTATATGTAATGTCCGCCGTTCATTCCGCTTCCACCACAGCAGAGTCCGCTTCCGCCGCAGCATAGGTTACAGACGAGATTGGCGATACATAGTTTTACGCACCAGTCGCCGCTGCTTGAGAAGGTTGTCTGGTAAGGCCCTTGTTGCTGGCGGTACCAGTTTCCGCCATTTTCCAGTCGTTGTACGAGGGTGGTGTACTGTATATTGTTCGGTTCCATACGAGCTGCTTCGCGTGCATGCTGTAGGGCAATGACGTTATTGCCGATACCGGAGTTAGCGAAGGCACTGTAGTAATACCATTGCGCGGTCTTGTTATCAATTCCGTTTAGAACATTGATTGCTTCCTGATAGCGGCCATTATTAATGAAATTGGCAGCGGCCTGCATATGAAGGTCACCTTCGTTACTGGTCGCGCCGGATCGTCTCTGCTGATACTGACCGGAGTAACCGCGGAAGTTTCCGAATCCGCCAAAGTCAAATCCGCCGAAGTCAAATCCTCCAAAGTCACCGTAGCTGCCATTAGGATTATTTCCATCGTAACCGCCGGAAGGGCTTCCGTAACCATTTCCATAGGAACCGGTAGTACCGTATTCGCGTTCATGCATAATCTGCTGGTAAGCCTGCTGGACTTCTTTGAATTTGGCTTCTGCCTGATCTTTGTTCGGGTTATTGATATTTGCATCCGGGTGATAGTTTCGGCTTAGTGCCCGGTATGCTTTTTTTATTTCGTCATCAGTAGCGCCGCGGGAAATGCCAAGGACGCTGTATGGATCATTCATGATTGTTCTCCTTATTCTGGTTTTCATATCGTTTGGACGTAACCATAGTATACCTGCACCACACCCCGGAATACAAGATGTTTCTTAAAATATCTGCGTGAAGCAGAATCGGAAGCTGTTCAAATTCTCTGGAACATTCGGCCATCATCATGGTCAGAAGAGTGCGGCATTCTGTGGCGAACTGTTCTGGAGTTTTTTGCAAAAATGCTTCCTTTAGCGGATTGTAGCTGTTATTTCCAATATCCTTTTCTACATCTTCATAGGCGTCCATGAGGTAAATGAATTTGCCAAGGAAGAATCCGATTTTTCGAAGAGATAATTCCCATGCGTCTGGTTCCCAGGCAAAGATTTCAGCCATGATATCACCGAAAAGTCCTGCCATAAGGTCAAGATTTGTCTCACCTTTTTTTTCATATTGATTGATTTCTTCTAATTTTGAGTGAATCAGCCGGACTTTTTCCGGGTAATTACTTTCAATCTTTTTGATCTTCGGCTCCAGCGCTTTTGCAGCAATATATCCTTTTTTCTTTCGCTCATCGGTCCAGTCGTCCTTACATTTATAATAGGAAAGAATGAGATTCATGGAAGCTGCATAATCTGTATATTTGTTAATTTTTGTCGGATGTTTCTCAAGCGGGTGCGCAATGCAGCGAGTTTCACCGGCTATAGTCTTTGGTTCGTAAAGCCCGGTGAGCAGGACAATGAGAAATGTCATGTCGTAGGACAGTGTCAGTTGACCACGCTTTCCGTAACATTCTTTCAGACGACGACAAAGACCACAATAGTACGCCTGGTACACATCGTAGTCTTTGAATTTCATTTCAGCTTTGTTGATTGCAATATATCCAAACATAAAAAGTCCCTTTACTTAGCTCTTCTTGATAAATGTTGTGTTACATTTCGGACAGCGGATTTCAATACGGCCTTTGCCTTTTGGTACACGTATTTTCTGTTTACAAGTCGGACATTTGTAAATGTGATGTGTCTTTCTCTGTGCCATTATACTTTTCTGTGAGGCGAAGAAATGTCGAACTTTCGCTGTTTTTGCCAGATAAGCCTGGTTCTCACAGGCACGTTTATAAGTTTGTCTTGAGAACATACGGAAATATGTGTAGATCAAAAGTGCCCAGCACAGCAGGGATAATACACTTCCCAGTCTTGCAGGGACAAAGTTCGCCAAAAGCATCAGTACTAAAGAGACTATAATTGTAAATTTCCCAAAGGAATCTAATCCATATCTTCCATACATAAAGCGTTGTAATTTTTCTTTCATCAGTATCGTCCTCCTATGTAAATATCATACGCGCAGGCAAAAGAAAGTCAATAAACTGCAAATTAAAAAATTATAAAATAATTGAAGCAGGTAACACAGATGTGCTATTATAGAGAAATAGAAAAGGAGCAGCGTATGAGTAAGAATAGAAGAAGACCACATCGTGGCCGCAGAGAAAAGAAAAAGAAAGCCGGCATGTTATCCAATATCATCCTGATCGTGGCACTGGCTGTATTTTGCGTTTCAGCCTTTCAACTTGTGAAGATTGTCGGAGGTTATGTAAAAGGCCGTGATGAATATAAGAAGATTCAGAGCATTGCAATCAATAAAGAAGACAGTGAGCCGGAAAAAGGCTTTTCTGTTGATTTTGATGAATTAAAAGGAATCAATCCGGATACAGTCGGGTGGATCCGTTTTTACCCGGAGCCATCAATTATTAATTATCCGATTGTTCAGACAACAGATAATGAAAAATATTTACACAAAACATTTTCGGAAAATGATAATACACTTGGAACGATTTTTTTGAATGCGGACAATAATGCAAATTTCAATGATCGTAATTCAATCATATATGGGCATCGTATGAAGGACGGTTCTATGTTTCGAAAGTTAGATGAATATAAAGATAAATCTTTCTGGGAAGCAAACCCGTATTTTTACATTTACACGCCGGACGGAAGAGAGATTGTATATCATATTTACAGTGCGGCGACAGTCAAGGATACAGACGATGTCTATCTGACAGGCTTCGAGAACGACGAAGCATATCAGTCTTACCTGGATATGACGAAGCGGATCGCGATTTATGATACGGGTGTGGAAGTGACGACTGCAGATTCAGTTGTGACACTATCAACATGTACAAGCGCCAGCGACGAGCACCGATTTGTAGTGATTGGAGTAAAAGAACAAGAAAATCAAATGGGACAGACAAAGTAATTTATTTAAGAAATGTCTGAACAGTATAATGGAACAGAAAATAGAAAAAGTTGAAGACCCGGCAGATTACAAGGGAGGGGACAGCATGGGATATAATTATGAAGTCGGCGATATAGTAACATTGAAAAAACCACATCCTTGTGGAAGCAAAGAGTGGGAGATATTACGTGTAGGTGCGGATTTCCGATTGAAATGCATGGGATGCGGACATCAGATTATGACAGCACGGAAACTGGTCGAAAAAAATACAAAAGATTTGAAGAAAAAGGCTTGAAATCGGGAATCTTATATGATATAGTAGATAACCGTGATACAATATTTTTCTGCCCATTTAAGGGTGGAATTCCTTGCTCCCACATAAGCGGGCGGGGGCCAAAAGACCAGAAGGAGGTGCAGGACGACATGAACAAATATGAATTAGCTGTTGTTGTCAGTGCAAAAATCGAAGACGACGAAAGAGCACAGGTTATCGAAAAAGTGAAAGCATTAGTTGAGCGTTTCGGTGGCAAGATCTCTGACGTTGATGAGAGCGGTAAGAAGAGATTAGCTTACGAGATTCAGAAAATGAAAGAAGCATATTACTACTTCATCCACTTCGATGCTGAGGCTGATGTTCCAGGCGAGATCGAGCAGAGAATCCGCATTATGGACAATGTCATCAGATATTTATGCGTAAGACAGGAAGCATAATCAGGAAGAAGAGGTAATTATATGAATAAAGTTATTTTGATGGGACGCCTGACCAGAGATCCAGAAGTGAGATATTCACAGAGTGGAGAGAATTCTCTGGCAATTGCGAGATATACGTTGGCAGTAGACAGAAGATTCAAACGTAATGGTGATGATCAGACTGCTGACTTCATCGGTTGCGTTGCGTTTGGACGAAACGCTGAGTTCGCTGAGAAGTATTTCCGTCAGGGACTGAAGGTTGTTGTGACCGGACGTATCCAGACAGGAAGCTACACGAACAAAGATGGACAGAAGGTATATACAACAGACGTTGTAGTGGAAGAACAGGAATTTGCTGAGAGCAAAGCTACAAGTGATGCCAATGCGGGAAGTTTTTCCCATGCAGGTGGTTTCCAGCAGGCACCGGCTCCGACGCCGGCAGCTGACGCAGGTGACGGCTTCATGAATATTCCGGATGGAATTGATGAAGAACTCCCATTTAACTAAGGTTCGTTGAATTTAGAAGATTCAAAGTATTAGGAGGCAAATAAAATGGCTTACGATAAAGCAGCTCGTCCAGAGGGCGGATTCAAAAGAAGAAATCCAGGACGCAGAAGAAAAAAAGTATGCGTATTCTGTGGTAAAGAGAATAACGAGATCGATTACAAAGATGTAGCAAAGTTAAGAAAGTATGTTTCTGAGAGAGGAAAAATCCTTCCAAGAAGAATTACAGGAAACTGTGCAAAACATCAGAGAGCTCTTACAGTAGCAATCAAGAGAGCTCGTCACGTTGCATTAATGCCATACGTGCAGGATTAATCAGTAGTTAATATTTGCCGTCACATCCATAAGGATGTGGCGGTTTTTGCATAGTAGAAAATTTTTACTATGCAAAAAAGTATTATACAAAAAGCTTCTGACAGAAATATATACAAATAGACGTGACTTCAAAAGTATGGTATGATTTCTGTAAGTGGGTATTGTTATGTCAAAAGGAATATCGTAATTACGAAAGTTCAAACAGGAGGTATGTAATAAATTATGAAGAAACCAGTATTAGTAATTATGGCGGCAGGAATGGGGAGCCGTTACGGTGGACTGAAACAGATTGATCCGGTGGATGCGAAAGGACGCATCATTATGGATTTTTCCATCTTTGATGCAAAACGCGCTGGATTTGAGAAGGTAATTTTTATCATTAAGAAAGAGCAGGAAGACTTATTCCGTGAGGCAGTTGGCGACCGCGTGTCAGAATACATGGAAGTGTCTTATGCATATCAGGAAATCAATAATATTCCGGCAGGTTTTCAGGTGCCGGAAGGACGTGTGAAACCATGGGGAACAGCGCATGCAGTTTATAGCTGTAAGGACATGATCGATGGCCCGTTTGCAGTTATCAATGCAGACGATTATTATGGAAGAGAGGCATTCCAGCTCATTTATGATTATCTGAATAGCCATGAAGATGATGATAAGTTCCGTTACACTATGGTAGGCTACAAGCTTTGCAACACTGTTACAGAAAATGGATATGTATCCCGTGGTGTGTGTGAGATGAACGAGGCTGGGGAACTGATCGGAATTCGTGAAAGAACACGTATTGAGCATCATGAGAACGGAATAGCATTTACAGAAGATGACGGTGTTACATGGACACATCTAGACGATGACACAACGGTTTCTATGAATATGTGGGGATTCTCAAAAAGTATTCTTGATGAGATTGAGAAAGGATTCCCGGCATTCCTTGAGAAGGGACTGAAAGAGAATCCTATGAAATGTGAATATTATCTGCCGGGAGTAGTCAGCGACCTGTTAGGAGAGAATCGTGCGACAGTTGCAGTTCTGAAATCAGCAGACAAATGGTATGGAGTTACATACAAAGAAGACAAACCGGTTGTTATGGAAGCAATCCGCAAGATGGAAGAAGAAGGACTGTACCCGGCTTAAAATATGTAAAGTTGCCGAAGCAATTGGGAAGTGCTATAATAAGACAAAAATGAAACTTCTTGATATCAGTTCAGAAAGCAGACATTGATATTGAGTGGAAAAATCATTATAAAGTAATGGAAGGTAAGATATCAATTCTTATATGGAGGAGATTAAGATGGCAAAAATATTAATTACAGGTGGAGCAGGATATATTGGAAGTCATACTGCATTGGAACTTTTGAAGGAGGGTTACGAGGTAGTTGTATATGATAATCTCTGCAACTCCTCCCAGGAGTCTATGAAGCGAGTAGAAGAGCTTACAGGTAAGACAATCACATTTTACGAGGGAGATATTCTGAACGCTGAAACTTTAAAAGCCATGTTTGAAAAAGAGCAGGTAGATGCAGTTATTCACTGTGCAGCGCTTAAAGCAGTCGGAGAATCTGTAAGAAAGCCTCTGGAATATTATCAAAATAATATTACAGGAACACTGACACTTATGAAAGTCATGCGCGAAGTTGGCGTGAAGAATATTGTATTTAGTTCTTCTGCAACTGTATATGGTAATCCGGAGACAATGCCGATTACAGAGGACTGCCCGAAAGGACAGTGTACGAATCCATATGGCTGGACAAAATCTATGATGGAGCAGATCATGACAGACGTTCAGGCTGCTGATCCGGAATGGAATGTAGTATTACTCCGTTACTTTAATCCGGTCGGAGCACATGAGAGCGGACGGATTGGGGAAGATCCGAAAGGAATCCCGAACAATCTGATGCCATACATTTCTCAGGTGGCAGTTGGAAAACTTGAAAAATTAGGAGTATTTGGTGATGACTATGATACACCGGACGGCACAGGAGTACGTGATTACATTCACGTTGTGGATCTGGCAGTTGGTCATGTAAAAGCAATCAAATACATTTTCTCGAATCCGGGACTGGATATCATCAATCTGGGAACAGGTGTTGGTTATTCTGTATTGGATATGGTAAAAGCATTTAGCAAGGCATGTGGAAAAGAAATTCCATATGAAATCAAACCGAGACGTGAAGGAGATATTGCAATGTGCTATGCGGATCCTTCGAAAGCTGCGAAAGTACTTGGCTGGAAGGCTGAGAGAGGTCTGGAACAGATGTGCGAAGATGCATGGCGCTGGCAGTCACAGAACCCGGAGGGTTATAGAGGATAAAGACTATGGATGAAGGCTTGAGCAAGAAGCGAGGGGCGCATATCAGTGGCAGACTGAAGAACTACATGCGTTGGCCGATCGCGATGGCGATCATGCTTCTCCTATTGAATTTGTGGATCTATTGCATTGATATCAAAGCCGGTACACTCATGTTGATATTTATGCTGATTTATATAGTCGGCATTGGGATTTTGTATGTATACAGCCGATCACTGATCATGAAAGATCTGATTGAATTTGCAGCTCAGTATGGTGTTGTACAGAATACGCTTTTAAAGGAATTGTCTGTTCCATATGCAATTCTTCTGGAGGACGGACAGCTCTTGTGGATGAATGATCAGTTTGAACGGTTGTTTGGAGATACAGCGCAGAAAGATAAGTATCTGAGCAGATATATACCAGAGTTGAACCGGAGCATTTTCCCAAAAGAAGAAAATGACGTGGTAGAGATGGATGTCTACTATGAGGACCGTGAGTATAAAGCGGAATTAAGACGTGTGTCTGTGGAAGGATTCAGCGAGACAGAGCAGCTTCTGGAATTGCCGGCAGAGCGAGAGTATTTTATTGCGGTTTACCTTCAGGATGTGACGGAACTGAACCGGTATATTAAGGAAAATGAAGAGCAGCGGCTGGTTGCAGGCTTGATCTATATTGATAATTATGATGAAGTCATGAATAGTGTAGAGGAAGTCAGACAGTCACTTTTAGTTGCGCTGGTGGATCGCAAGATCAACCAGTATATTGCAAAAGCAGACGGAATCGTAAAGAAAACCGAGACGGACAAATATTTTATTGCTTTGAAGAAGCAAGAGTTCAAGAGACTGGAGGATGACAAATTCTCTCTTCTTGAGGATGTAAAAACAGTCAATATCGGTAATCAGATTCCATTGACACTGAGTATTGGTCTGGGACTCAGTGCGGGTAATTATTCCCAAAGTTATAATTATGCCCGTGTTGCCATTGATCTGGCTCTTGCCAGAGGCGGCGATCAGGCTGTTATCAAAGACTGCCATGGTATTACATATTATGGCGGCAAGCGTGAGATGACTGCAAAGAACACGCGTGTCAAAGCCCGTGTTAAAGCAGAAGCATTGCGAGAGTATATTACAGTCAACGATAAGATATTTGTCATGGGACATACACTGACAGATGTAGATTCTTTTGGTGCAGCTATCGGTATCTGCAGAGCGGCAAATGCTCTTGGAAAAAAGGCAAATGTGGTGATCAATGAGGTGTCAGCATCTCTTAGACCACTCTATAATATGTATATTAATAGTCCGTCTTACCCGGACGATCTGTTCCTGACATCAGAACAGGCATTGAACCTGGCGGATGAGAATTCCATGGTCGTAGTTGTGGATACGAACCGCCCGAAGATGGTAGAATGTGAAGAACTTTTGTATCTGGCAAAGACGATTGTCGTACTGGATCATCACCGTCAGAGCAGTGATAGTATTGATAATGCATTATTGTCTTATATTGAACCTTATGCTTCGTCAGCATGTGAGATGGTATCTGAGATCCTGCAGTACATTGTAGATGATATTCAGATTCCGAATCTGGAGGCAAGCAGTATGTATGCCGGTATCATGATCGATACGAACAGTTTTATGAATCGTACCGGAGTGCGTACATTTGAAGCGGCAGCATTTCTCAGAAGATCCGGAGCAGATATCACACTTGTGCGTAAGATGTTCAGGGATGACATGGAAGGATACCGCGCAAAAGCTGCAATTATCAGCAACGCAGAGGTATATCAGAAAAAATTTGCCATTGCGACAGGTACAGATCTTCAGGTGGAGAGTCCGACGATCATCGGAGCACAGGCGGCAAATGAACTTCTGGATATCAGTGAGATTAAAGCGTCCTTTGTATTGACAGAATATAATGGAAAGATTTATGTGAGTGCCCGTTCCATCGATGAGGTCAATGTTCAGGTCATTATGGAAAAGTTAGGCGGCGGCGGTCATATGAATGCTTCGGGAGCGCAGTTCAATCATACGGATATGGACGAGGCTGTTGCATGTCTGAAGCAGGTTCTGGATAATATGATAAAAGAAGGAGATATATAGACATGAAGGTTATTTTGAAAGAAGACGTAAAAGCCCTTGGGAAAAAAGGGGATGTAGTAGAGGTAAGTGACGGATACGCAAGAAACTTTATCCTGAAGACAGGAAAAGGTGTAGAAGCTAACGGTAAGAATTTAAATGATTTGAAACTTAAGAAGGCGAATGATGATAAAGTAGCACAGGAACACTATGAGGCTGCTGTAGAATTAGGAAAGAAGATCGAGGCAGGTAAGATCCAGGTTTCCATCAAAACCGGAGAAGGCGGAAAAGTATTTGGCTCTGTATCCTCCAAAGAAATTGCAGCAGAGGTAAAATCTCAGCTTGGGCTGGAAGTAGATAAAAAGAAAGTGCAGTTAAAAGATCCGATCAAATCTCTTGGAACACACAATGTGCCGATTAAATTACATCCAAAAGTAACTACAGAGCTGAAAGTTGTAGTTACAGAGGAAGCTTAGGAGGAAACCGTACATGGAAGAGGCACTCATTAAGCGGGTCATGCCCCACAGTGTCGAAGCGGAACAGTCGGTAGTCGGAGCGATGCTGATGGACAAGGATGCGATTACCACTGCATCAGAGATCATCAGTGGTCAGGATTTTTATCAGACATCTTACGGAGTGGTATTTGATTCCATGGTGGAACTTTTTAATGAAGGAAAGCCGGTCGATCTGGTCACACTTCAGGAACGTCTGAAAGAAAAAGATGTACCGCCGGAGATTTCCAGTCTGGAATTTGTAAGGGATCTGGTCAATGCAGTACCGACCTCTGCAAATGTAAAATATTATGCGGAGATCGTGGCAGATAAGGCAATGATGCGAAAACTTATCAAGCTGACCGAGTCAATTGCAAATACTTGTTATGTCGGGAAAGAATCTCTTCCGGTAATTATGGAACAGACGGAGAAATCGGTATTTGAATTATTACAGCACCGCAATACCGGAGATTATGTTCCAATTAAAGATGTTGTATTAAATGCGCTGGAACGAATTGAGAAAGCTTCAAAGAATAAAGGAACTGTTACAGGAATCCCGACAGGATTTATTGATTTAGATTACAAATTATCCGGCCTTCAGCCGTCAGATCTTGTTCTTGTAGCGGCCCGTCCGTCTATGGGTAAGACAGCGTTCGTACTGAATATTGCCCAGTATGTTGCATTTAAGAAAAATAAAGGTGTTGCCATTTTCAGTCTTGAGATGTCAAAGGAACAGTTGGTGAACCGTATGTTTTCTCTGGAATCTCAGGTAGATGCACAGGCACTCAGAACCGGTAATCTAAAAGATTCCGAGTGGGAGAAGCTAATCGAAGGAGCCGGAATTATCGGAAAGTCACACCTTGTGATTGACGATACACCAGGTATTTCCGTATCCGAACTTCGTTCAAAATGTAGGAAATATAAACTGGAGCAGGATCTTCAGCTTGTCATCATTGACTACTTGCAGTTGATGAGTGGAAGTGTAGGTGGGAAATTCGAGTCCAGACAGCAGGAGATTTCTGAAATCTCACGTTCACTAAAGGCTCTTGCAAGAGAGTTAAATGTACCGGTCATTGCATTGTCACAGCTCAGCCGTGCGGTAGAGTCAAGACCGGATAAACGCCCGATGCTTTCTGACCTCCGTGAGTCCGGAGCTATCGAGCAGGACGCCGACGTTGTAATGTTTATTTATCGTGATGAGTATTATAATAAAGATTCCGAATTTAAGAAACAGGCCGAGATTATTATAGCAAAACAGAGAAACGGTCCGGTAGGGACCGTTAATCTGGCTTGGCTTGGTGAATACACGAAGTTTGCAAATTTAAGCAGGCAGGAATAGCCGTTTTAATTTGCCGATTGGACCAGCTTCAGCTGCAGCTTTCCGATAGGATTGCTGTTGTCTGATGAGCTGGTCTATTTTTTTGAACTGTTCATCCTCTTGCCGTTCCTTTGCATCCAACAGAAAAGACATTTCCCGACTGAACATCTGCATCAAGACTTCGTTATTGTTTTCCAGCATTCTTTTCATATGTAACTGCTCACGAGTGCGCCGGATATCAGGAATGACGGCTTTTAGTTCTTCAAAAGGGACTCCTTGTTCATAGAGTTCTCTAATACAGCCGTAAAGCCTGGCATCGTCCCGGGTCTCTTTTCTTAGTTGTTCCAGAGCATTGCCCATAATAAAACCCCCTTATTCAATTAAGATTTCTTTGCAAAAGGATAGATTCCCTTTGTCTGTCCCAAGAATAGCATATGAAAAGTGCAAAAAAAGTCAAAACGTGGGGCAAGAAAAAAGAATGTTCCTGAACCGGAACATTCTTTTTGCGTTTAAATCTTATATGTGTGGAATCTTATGCCTCGGAAATTGCTCCTACTGGGCACTGTGCTGCACATGCACCACAGTCGATACAAGCATCAGCGTTGATCTCGTATTTGCCGTCTCCTTCAGAAATAGCGCTTACTGGACATTCTGCTTCGCAGCTTCCACATGAAATACAATCGTCTCCAATTACGTGTGCCATGGGTAATTACCTCCTTTTTAATAAATATGTTGAATAGACATAGACATTTTCGTCTGCTACTATCATAATACAAAAAAATCAATTATACAAGCAGTATATTGTGAAAAAAATAATCAATAAGACATGTGAGAGAAATATTTAAGAAATTCTTTAAAAAAAAATTCAAGCTTTTTTCGCGAATATGGTGTATAGTGTTTAAGTGGAAAATAAGATGCATGACAATTGTTAAGGGGATTGGTATTATGAAGAAAAGATGCAAGATGATCATCGCACTGCTTAGTGCAGCTATGGTGCTGACTGCATGTGCGAAAAATACATCAGACACAGATAGCAATAAGGCAAATGATACAAAGATGCAGGATACTTCAAAAGATGCGGCACAAGATGATACGGAGACAGAAAAGACGAAGGAATATCAGGCAAAGCTGGATATGATTGAACCTTCTGCATACAGAGATGCCAGCGGATTATCGCTTGAAGAAGGCGCTTACATTTCCATTATTGGAAAAGGGACAAATGACGATTTCTGGGTGCAGGTAAAAAAAGGTGCCGAGCAGGCAGGTAAAGATATCAATGAGCAGCTTGGCTACAAAGGGAAAAAAGCAGTCAAGGTCGTGTATAGCGGTCCATCTGATAAGGACAATGTGGATGAGCAGGTTAATATTCTGGATGAGGAGTTATCCCGTTATCCGGCAGCTTTGGCAATTTCTATTGCAGACGCCAAAGCATGCGAAGTGCAGTTCGATCAAGCTGGTTGGAATGGAACACCAATTGTAACATTTGATTCAAGCAGTGATTATCCGGGAATCAGTGCATTTGTCTCAACAGATAACAGTGCAAGTGCAACAGAAGCAGCAAACCGACTGGCGGAGGCAATGGGGGAATCCGGAGAAGTCATGCTTTTTATGCAGGACTCGAAATCGCAGGTAGCCCAGACAAGGGAAAATGCATTTGTAAGCCAGATTCAGAGCACATATCCGAATATCACGATTGTAGAGACATACCATATGGATCAGATTGACACTTACAAAAACCAGATGATACAGGAGTTAGCAACGGACAAGCAGGCAGCGGATATTACGGAAGAGGAAGTGATTGATTATTTGTTTGAAAAACACCCGAATGTAAAGGGATGTTTTGCAAGTAACAGTGACGCTATGGAACTGGTGCTCGATGAGATGGAGAGAAAGAATGTATCACCATTCATAGTCGGATATGATGTGAATGATGATTCGATGGAAGCATTGAAAGCAGGAAAGATTGACGGACTTGTTGTACAGAATCCGTTCGGTATGGGGTATGCGGCAACGATTGCTTCTGCAAGAGCAGCGCTGAATATGGGAAATGAAGCATTTGTCAATACAGGATATGTGTGGGTAACAAAGCAGAATCTGAATGATGAAGCGGTTCAGAGTATCCTGAATTAAGAGGAAAATGATATGATTACGAGTACGTCGAATGCGAAAGTCAAACGACTGGTGAATTTAAAAAAGAAGAAAAAGCTCAGAGATGAAGAAGGTGTCTTCCTTGTAGAAGGTATCCGCATGTTCCGGGAAGTGCCAAAAGACCGTTTGGTGGAAGTCTATGCATCGGAAGAGTTCTGGAATCGGGAGCGTAAGGCTGTAGAACAGGTATTGGCAGGAACGAAAGTGCAGCCGGAGATTCTGGCAGATTTTGTTTTTGAATATGTGTCTGACACGAAGACGCCGCAGGGGATTCTTTGCCTGGTGCGTCAGAAACAATACAGCATCACTGAGATTGTGAAGGAAAAAGGTGGGGAATTACCACTTCTTCTTGTATTGGATCAGATCCAGGATCCTGGAAATCTGGGAACCATTGTACGGACAGCAGAGGGCGCAGGAGTGACGGGGATTGTAATGAGTCAGGACTGTGTAGATATGTACAATCCGAAGGTAGTCCGTTCTACGATGGGGGCGGCTTATCGGGTACCATTCTGCTATGTGGATGATCTGGCAGAGGAAGTAAAGCAGATGAAAGAAGCAGGAATCTGCACTTATGCGGCCCATTTGGAAGGGAAAAATTCCTACGATGAAGAAGATTATCGCAAAGCCAGTGCATTTTTGATAGGAAATGAAGGAAATGGGCTTCGTGATGAGGTGGCAGATCAGGCACAGGTGTATATCCGTATTCCGATGAAGGGACAGGTAGAGTCTCTGAATGCGGCAGTGGCTACGGCAATTCTGACATTCGAGGCAGCAAGACAGAGAAGATAAGATAAATAAATGATGAGAAAAAAAGCAACGAATGCCGAGAGGGATTCGTTGCTTTATTATGCAAAGTATAGTAATATGATACTAAGCCGTTAAGCTGGAATTTTCCTCAAAATGACATGGAAAATGATATGGAAAAGGACAGCTTTGGAAAGCATAGAGTGATAGAAGGATTTGTGTCAGTACTATGTGCTGTGAATTTTGAATGAAGGAGGGTCAGATTATGCAGACGACGGTTATCTGGTTAAGCTTATTTGTACTGTTTCTGGTTATCGAGATCATTACGATGGGGCTTACGACTATCTGGTTCGCAGGAGGAGCATTAGTTGCATTTCTTGTGGCAGTACTGGGGTTGGGACTAGGAGTGCAGATTATAATATTTGCAATTGTATCTTTGGCACTTCTGGCAGTGACAAGACCGCTTGCCATGAAGTACTTTAACCAGGAGAGACAAAAGACCGGAGCAGAGCTTCTGATCGGACAGAAAGCACTTGTAATTGAAGAGATTGACACACTTTCGTCAAAAGGACGTGTGGAGGTGCGCGGGCAGGAGTGGGCTGCGAAGACAGATGCCCCGGAAGGAAAGATCCCAAAGAATGCAATTGTAGTAGTTGAAGGTATTCAGGGAGTGAAACTGATTGTAAGAAATGGAGAGGAGACGAAGATATGATGGCAGCAGTAATGGGAACATTTTTAGTGATTATTTTAATTATTGTTATGGTATTACTGATTTCCTGTGTGAAGATCGTAAGACAGGCGCAGGCACTTGTAATTGAGAGACTGGGAGCATATCAGGCAACGTGGGGAACCGGACTTCACTTTAAACTTCCGATCGTGGATCGTGTTGCAAGAAGAGTGGATATGAAAGAGCAGGTTGTAGATTTTGCGCCACAGCCGGTTATCACAAAAGATAATGTAACAATGAGAATCGATACCGTTGTATTTTACCAGATTACAGATCCGAAGATGTTCTGTTATGGAGTGGCAAATCCGATCATGGCGATCGAGAACCTGACAGCGACAACTCTTCGTAATATTATCGGAGATCTGGAGCTGGATCAGACACTGACTTCTCGCGAAACGATTAATACGAAGATGCGGGCATCTCTGGATGTGGCAACAGATCCATGGGGAATCAAAGTGAACCGTGTAGAG